>WNFV01003598.1_pt1 | contig 19737 bp, 20 predicted proteins | sample 5400101 | NCBI WGS metagenome assembly WNFV01 (sample SAMN13153361, study PRJNA577476) | soil metagenome | isolation source: 115 cm soil or saprolite under grassland replicate 1 | place: USA:California | collected 2016-06-15 | reverse complement strand
CGAAGGTCCAGCGCAGCGTGCCGGTTTGCGGATCCGTCCCGATCATCGCGATCATGACGCCGAGGCAGCCGGCGGTAATCCCGCGCAGCGGCGCATTGCCGGACAATACCGCGACCATGGAGATGCCGAGCACGGCAAAAGCCAGAAGCTCCGGTGATCCGATGAACAGCATCACCGGGCGCAGGATCGGAATGCTGATGGCCATCAGCAGCGCGCCGAAGATGCCTCCCATGAGCGAAGACATGTAGGCTGCGCTGAGCGCGCGTCCTGCCTCGCCCTTCTTCGCCATCGGGAAGCCGTCGAGCACCGTGGCGGCCGAAGCGGCGCCTCCGGGCACGCCGAACAGGATCGCCGGAATGGGGTCGCCGGTTGCGGTGGTCGCGCCGAGACCGAGCAGCAGCGCGAAGGCAGCATACGGGTCCATGTTGAAGGTGAACGGCAACAGCATCGCCGTTCCGGTGAGGCCGCCGATCCCGGGAATGATGCCCAGCACGAGGCCCATGAGGCAGCCGAGCGCGAGGAACATCAGGCGGTGCGGCTCCATAAGCAGGAGGAAGGCTTTTCCCGCGGAGGCGGCCATGAAGCCGAGTTCCCCCCCGATCATGTCCATTTCAGCCTCCCTGGCGCGCGCCCCCGCGACGAATGGAATTCGCGCAGGCGCGCTCGACCCTGCATTGAGCCTTGCAAGGTCAGATCAACACATCGCGAGGAAACCGCGCATCCCGCCGGATCGCGTTTGCGTCTGACTGTCGCCCCTCGCCGAATTCGCTTGCGACCAATCAGCGTCCCATGGCCGCCCCGTTCGGTTATTTTGGCATCATGTAAGCAGAAGATCAGATGACGGGAAAGGCGTCTGCTGCGCCGCCTGGGCGTTCGCCGTGGCTGTGCTTCGACGGCTATCGGGCGCGGCCGGCGTGGTCTAATTTCACGTCTAACAGTCTCCTGAAGCAGGAGGTCGACATGAGCGAAGCAGCGTCGAAGCCTTGGCCGACCGAACTGCGTTTGCACAAGGACCGCAAGACGCTGACCATCACTTTCGATAGCGGCGAGACCTTCGACCTGAGCGCCGAATATCTGCGCGTCAAGAGTCCGAGCGCGGAGGTGCAGGGCCATTCACCGGACCAGCGCAAGACCGTCGCAGGCAAGCAGGATGTCGCCATTCTCGAAGTCAATCCGATCGGCAATTACGCGGTGCGCCTCGTCTTCGACGACATGCATTCTACCGGCATCTACAGCTGGGATTACTTTCTCGCGCTTGGTCGAAACCGGGACGCTTACTGGCAGGACTATCTGGATGATCTGGCCGGCAAGGGCCTCACGCGCTGATGCCAGACGAGCAACGACGAACCATCTCCGTCGCCCCCGCCTCGTCGCCCCTCTGCTACTGCACGATCACGGTCGCGCCGATCGGGACCCGGTTGTAGAGATCGATCACGTCCTCATTGGTCAAGCGGATGCAGCCCGACGACACCGCCTGCCCGATCGTGTCCGGCTCGTTCGACCCGTGAATACGGTAAAGGCTCGCGCCGAGATAGATCGCGCGCGCGCCGAGCGGATTGTCGGGTCCGCCGGCCATATGACGCGGCAGATCGGGCTTGCGGTGCAGCATCTGCTCGGGCGGCGTCCAGTCCGGCCATTCACGCTTGGCGGTGACCTGGGTGATGCCGCTCCAGGCAGCGCCCGCGCGGCCGACGCCGATGCCATAGCTCAACGCCTGGCCGTTGCCGAGCACGAGATAGAGGCGCCGCTGCGCCGTGCTGACCACGATGGTGCCGGGCTTGTAATTGCTAGGATAGCTGACCAGCGTGCGCGCGATCGAGGGCCCGAATAAAGCGCCGAAAAACGAGCGGCCGCGAATGTACTGGTCGTAGGGATGGGCCGCGGCCGGCGTGACACAGACGGACGCAAGCAACCCAACGGCGCACGCGCCGCCGGCAAGGAAGCGTGCAAACATGACGACCCCCCGCATCATCGAGCGCAGAATGTCGAAGCCCGAACCCGTGAGCTGGAGAGTCTACAAGCTGCGGGACGACTGTCGACCGGTCCGGTACGTCCGCGCGCAAATTTGCCGCGCAGTGTTGCCGAAAAGCCGCGGCGGTGTCTCAGCGGCGATGCTCCCGGCTATTGAGCCGAACTCGCGCTCGTCGCGCACCCTTGCGAAGATGGTAGTATTGGGATGCAAGGCGGAAAGTCGACGATGCAGGATGCAGGGACGAGATGCTGAGGGACGACAGTGGTAATGGAGGCGGTCGGCCGGACGCGCCGCGCAACGTGCTCGGTGAGCGGCTCGAAGCCTGCTCCATAACTCCCATGACGGGGTTTTTTCGAGACGGCTGCTGCAATACCGGTCCGGAGGACATCGGCAGCCACACGGTGTGCGCCGTCATGACCGCCACTTTTCTCGCGTTCTCGAAATCGCGCGGCAACGATCTTTCGACACCGATGCCGGAATTCGGCTTTCCCGGCCTCAAGCCCGGCGACCGTTGGTGTCTTTGCGCACCGAGATGGCAGGAAGCCCTCGAGGCGGGCCAAGCGCCCCGCGTGGTCTTGCGCGCTACGCACGAAGGCGCTTTGAGCTACTGCTCGCTTGCCGATCTCAAACGCTTCGCGGTGGACTTGGCCTGACCTCCGTCGCATCCGCCGATCATCAATTTACAAGGGCCAGCAGTGGCCTTGGTGCCCCAATAGTTATCTTAAGCGCTTATTGGCAAACGCCCGGCCAGAGGCACTCTTCAAATAGCGTTCGAATTCGACGGCCTTGCGCTCGTCGGAGAATGCGACGTACGTAACCAGGCGCCACGGCTTATACTTAGCTGTATGGGGTGAGTGTCCCGCGTTGTGTGAACTGAAACGATCTCGTAAATCGTCGGTCAGTCCAATGTAGGTTTCGTCCGGAAAATCGATGCTTTGCAGCAAATAGACGTACTTCATGTTTCTCAGCCCGTCTTCGCCCTGCGGGCTTCGACGGGCAGCCTTCGCTGCTTCGCCACGAAGGTGCACAGGCTGGCTTGCCAGCCGTAGCTGCGAAGCAGCGAAGGCTGTACTTCATGTTTCTCAGCTCGTCTTCGCCCTGCGGGCTTCGACGGGCAGCCTTCGCTGCTTCGCCACGAAGGTGCACAGGCTGGCTTGCCAGCCGTAGCTGCGAAGCAGCGAAGGCTGGTGGGCGCTGTAGGGATTGAACCTACGACCTCTCCCGTGTGAAGGGAACGCTCTGCAAAAAACCCCAGTGAATACAAAGCACGTTTGTCGCTTTCGCCCCGTTTTGACACGCTTTGTTCCAGGGTTTCCGGGGCGAAATCGGGGCGGTTGCCGTTATGGTCTGGCAGGTCGAATCCGCAGGGCCGGGTCGCCATTCTCCATCCTCCTCCGTTCCGCAACTACGGGTTCGATGATCGTGCTGCGATGGAATGTCCGGGCTACGCGCTCTCACGGCGAAAACAGGGGTTCGAGTCCCCTAGGGAGCGCCATAAAATCAATGGTTTAGTCAAGAGACCCAGCGGCTGATCGAAAATCGATCGAAAATAATGACCGTCTCGCAGGCCGCGCGGACATGCGTTCGCTGTCGGAGGGTACGGGCTAAAATGCAGGGGGCGAATTTCGCGCAAAAATTCCTTTGTCGTTTCCATCACTTCTCGGAGTGCCCAAAAATTCGGATACGCGAGTGAATGCGCGCAGGTTTGCGCGGGTTCATGGCGCTGTGCAATTTGAACTCAACGCATTGCTGAAGGAGGATCGTTCATCTCACAACGAGGTGAACCATGGATTGGAAAATCATCATCGACAACGACGAGCTCATCATCTGTTCGGCGCAAGAGGCGCAGGCCAAAGGTGTGTATCCGAACCGACTCGGATGGTGGAAGAAGGACCCAAAGATCGGCGCAGTGATCGTGTTTCAATCCGAGACTGACTTCGCACTCGGCAAGGCCAGTCTTGACTATGTCACTAAGCCCAAAGCGGAGGGACGGCTCAAGGAAGCTTTTGTCTTGTTGTTGCGCGGAGGCATCAACGGCCAGAACGAGTTTGTCAACGCTGCGACGATCGAAGAGGTCAAAGCGTTGCTGCGCAACATCACGCCACGCGAGGGCAAGTGGGGGTTATTCTGGTGGCTCTGCGCTGAATTGTGCCATCCGAATGCTGTGCCGTTTTGATCGGACCACAAAACGCGAACTCCAAGAGGAGAGTGCAACTCATGGCCAAACAAACCGGGCATGCGCGCCGGGTCGGGAGGTCCCTTCGGTCGCTTCCGGTCGAAAACCACGCGGGCGCAGGCGCCCGCGCCGGGAAACTGCCTTCGAGAAGGTGGGGCTGGCCTGGCGCAAGTGTAGAGGGGCCGCCCACGGGTCCCCAAAAGATTTTTTTCTGCGCCAAGGAATCGCACGCCCCAGGGAAGGCTTGCTATGTGGCCTTTTGCTGAGCCAGTGCCGGCGCCAAACACTACCAGGCTTTCTTCATGATGATCGTCTTCCGACAAACAACAAACGCAAAATGGCCCCGGAAGTCGGGGCCATTTTTGTTGCAAGACGCCACGAAGCGACGCCCCATTTAATCTCCCGTCAGTCGACAGGTTTACGCCCTAGTCGACGTATGATCTCGCTCAGCAGGGGCTCCTGCACCGTTTCGGCTGCTTGTTTGATCGAGAGCCACTTGACGTCACGTTCCTCTTTTTCTGGCCATTGCTTACTTTGACGCGTCACTTTCAGGGGGAAGACGTGCACTTCACAGACCATAACGCCGCCGCTCTTGAGGCGCTTCTGGTACGGAAATGATCCAACGGAGCGCCTGCCGACCGCTCCAACCACCCCGGCCTCTTCGAAGGCTTCACGTGCGGCCAAATCGTAGGGTGCTCTGCCTCGCTGTGGCCAGTGATGCAGGAGGATATACCGTTAGGCATCAATTCGATGGCTGCTCCGAACTTTCCACTGCATGACGGGCTGATCGGTGGACGGAGGGACGCGGGGTCAACGTCCGTGCAACCTCGCGGGCGTGATCCGCGTTGCGCGCAATTTCGTCCAGGTAGGGCCGCACCATGCGCCCGAGCCCTGTCAACGCGATTGAAGGTTTTCGGTGAAACAGCGCTCCGCCCAGCTCCCGCTCCAGCGCGCTGATGGCGTTGCTTAGCGAAGGTTGCGAGACGCCGCAGCGGCGGGCTGCGCAGGTGAAATTGAGCTCTTCGCACAGCGCCATGAGGTAGTGGACCTGCTGGATTTGCAATGTCGCCTCCCGTTTGCTGACCAGTGCAAGCGCCAGCCCAAATGGCTCTGATGGCTGGTCGTGTTCCAATGCTTAGCCTGTCACAGGTTGATCGACCGGTCCTTGGGGCAGACCTGAATTGTTCTGAATCGGAAGGCGCTGCTGCGCCCCTGTGCTTCTAACGAAGGATGGGACCCAGGCCACGGCGACCCCCGTATTGGTGCGACCCGGTTCCAACGCGCTATCGAGCGCCGGTCTCAGCCACCGTGCGGGCCACGAAGTTTCCATGTATTGAGTATGTCTTCTACTTCGTCGAGGGTAAGGCCGTCATGCCGTACCGGCTCTGGTACGTCTACATCTCTGTAAAGAGCAAAGCGAAAACCCTGATTTTGGAGAGTGAAAAATAACTTTGATGCCAATTCTCGTAAGCGTGCTTCGCGGTCGGCTTCGTTCTCTTGCATGGTCGTCGGCAAAGGAAGGGCGAACGTGATCCTGGACTATCAAGCAAACGCCCCATGGGCTGCTATGGTTGGTCGCCCTAGAGAGCGACTTTCTTTATCGTTTTGATGGCCTTGGCCGGTCCGCGCCAGCCCAGAAATTGCAATTTCTTCGATTCGAGCGCGTTGGTCGCCTCGAAGAATCTCTCCAGCTCCTCGATCGCTCTCGCCGGCAGCCGCCGTATGTCCTGCAGGTCGCCTTCGAAGGGCGAACGACCGGGCACGACAAACACACGATCGTTGCGCTCCTTCTTGCCCTTCGATGATTGGACGACTTCGAGTACCCCGATCGGTTTGCATTTCAGCACGAGGCCGGGATAGGTCGCGGCGTCATGGATGATGAGGACATCGAGCGGATCGCCGTCTTGGGCTTTAGTGGACGGGATGAAGCCCCAATCGTAGGGATAGGTCAGCCCCGCGAGCAGCGGCTTCGCGAGCGTGAACGCACCGAGTTGGGGATCAAACTCCAACTTGGCGCGACTGCCGCGCGGTGTTTCAACCACGGCATAGACATGGTCACCATCGGCCCACGTCGGCAGTTTGGCGTAATTGGTCATATCGCTGCAACGGTTTACCCGCTGTATCCACCGACGATCGGCAGCACTTCCCCGGTGATGTAGCTGGCGCAGCTCGGCGCCGCCATGAACACGAAAGCGGGGGCGATCTCCTCGGGCTGGGCGGCGCGTTTCATGGCGGTACCGCTGCCGAACTTGGCGACCTGCTCGGCCTGCTTGTCGGCGGGATTGAGCGGCGTCCAAACGGGGCCGGGGGCGACCGCGTTGACGCGAATGCCCTTGTCGACAAGATGCGCCGCGAGCGAGCGGGTAAAGGCATGAATGCCGCCCTTGGTCATGGAATAATCGAGCAGATGCTTGCTTCCGTCGATGCCCGTGACCGAGCCCGTCATCACGATCGCGGCGCCGGCCTTCATGTGCGGCACGGCCGCCTTGGCCATGTGAAAGTAGCCATAGAGGTTGGTCTTGATGGTGCGGTCGAAATGCTCTTCGGTCAGATCCTCGAGGCGGGAGACGTGCTCCTGGAACGCGGCGTTGTTGACCAGGATGTCGAGCTTGCCGAACTCCGCGATGGTTTGCTCTACAGCCGCCTTGCAGAATCGAAAATCCGTGACGTCGCCGGCGATCGTAATGCACCGCCGTCCTTCTCTTTCCACCAGGCGCTTGGTTTCTTCGGCATCGACGTGCTCGTCGAGATAGATAATCGCCACGTCGGCGCCTTCGCGGGCATAAAGGATCGCCACCGCGCGGCCGATGCCCGAATCGCCCCCCGTGATCAACGCCACCATGTCGAGCAGCTTGTCGGACCCCCTGTAGTCGGGCGCTTCAGACATTGGCTGCGGCTTGAGCTCCGCCTCAAGGCCCGGCTTGCGCAAATGCTGCGTGGGAAACGAGCTGGGATAGGCCCGGGCACCCGCTTGCATCGCTCGGGACTTCTTGTCCTTTATGCCAGTGGCGGCCTTATCGGCGCGATCGACCTCCTTCTGGATGTCCCGCTGTCGGCGCGCGGTTTGTTCGGCATTCTCGGCGAACGTCTGCAGGCGCTGGTCAGATTTACGCATGGATCTAACGTGCGAGCTGTTTCGCCCGCGCGATTGCGTCCATGCACTGAGCCTCTTGGCCAGCGCGATCATAGCTGCGCGCCTGCTCAAGTGCGGCCTCAGCCGAGGCGAGTTGGTCGGACGCGGGCCTGCGGGCACCTTCCGCTTGCTGCACTGCCGTGGGCCCGCCCCGAGTTTGGCTCTGCACGTCCTGGGGCGAAGCCGCCCCTCCCTGCGTTGCCTGACTCATGGCAGCGGTCGGCGGATGCTGCGCAGGGGCGGTATTGCCAGGTTGCGCTGACGCGCCGCCCCCCTGAGTTGCCTCGTTCATTGCCGCGGTCGGCGGATGCTGCGGGCGGGCCGATTGCGCTGCGGTTGAGGATGCCGCCGTACTCGGATCCGCGGCACCCATGGCCGCAGTCGGAGGATGTTCTCCACTGGTGGTGCTGGTGGCCCCCGCAGTCGGTCCCGCGCCTGCGTCGCGCGCGGCCATGAACTTGGTAAGACTCTCAATCTCCGTGCTACACGGCCCGGCCGCAGCCGTTCCAAGCGAGATTAGCAGGGCGCTCGCTCCAAACATAAATGTGATGGTTTTCATGACGTCTTCCTCCAGCTCCACCCTTCGAAAAAGGTGAGGCGTCCAACTCCGACATTTCGATACCAACCTGGGAAACGAACCAACGTTCCGTGGACCGGGAAGATTCGGAAGCTGCGTTGCGACCAGATCGGTCTTTGGGAGTTGTCGTGTCAGCCCCCGGCGCCATGCGAACCGCCATGCCCGATCTCGACGCTTCGGCCGTAGCCAAATTGCTTGGCGAATTTGGCCAGCGCAGCGCTCTGCGCGGCGGCAACCCTTACCGGGCTCGCGCCTACCGCCGGGCGGCGGAAAACTTGCTCGCACTCACGACTCCACTTTCCGACATGATCGCTCAGGATCGCCTTCACGACATTCCGGGCGTGGGCACGGCCATTGCCGACATCATCTGCAAGCTCCACGCGACCGGATCGCACCCGACGCTCGACGCCATGCGAAAGGAGATTCCCGAAGGCGTGCTCGAAATGCTCACGATACCCGGCCTGCGCCCGGACAAGGTCGCAAAGATCTACAAGGAGCTCGGAATTGCCTCGATCGAAGAGCTGGAGAAGGCGGCAACCGAGGATCGGCTCAAGGGCATCAAGGGCCTGGGCCCGGCGCTGCAGCGAAAAATCCTGCAGGGTCTCGAGCTGCGCCGGCGCGGTCACGGACGTCGGCATCTCCATCGGGCGGCCGCCCTCCTCGAGGCCGCAGAGGAAAATTTGCGCGCCTCGCATCTGGGACTCAAGCGGATTACACCGGCAGGAAGCTTCCGACGCGGATGCGAACTGGTCGATGACTTGATTCTGGTGGCGGAGGCGCCCGCCCTCGAAGGAACTCCCCAGATTCTACAGGCGAGCACCGAACTTTCGGTGCATCTCGCCGGCTCTCGCACCTACGGCATCACGCTGCTTCATGCGACCGGCTCGGCGAGCCACATCGAAGCCTTGCAGGCGCTCGCACAGACCAAAGGCCTGTCCTTGGACAAGGACGGATTGCGCCTCGGTGCCAAGGTCGTCGCCAGCAAGACCGAAGCGGACGTTTACGCAGCGCTCGGCCTGCCGTTCATAGAACCCGAATTGCGCGAGGGTGGCGACGAGATCGAACTGGCCCTGGCCGGTCGATTGCCCCGCCTGGTCAGTGATGGCGACATTCGCGGCATCCTCCACGCCCACACTGACCTCTCAGATGGCGTCAACACCCTCGCGCAGATGGCTGACGCGGTGCGGCAGCGCGGCTACGGATATTTCGGCGTTGCTGACCATTCGCAGTCGGCACACTACGCTGGCGGACTTTCGCTCGAAGAAATCGCGGAGCAGCACGCCGAGATCGATCGATTGAATGCCCGATACAATGGGATGTTCCGGATCTTCAAAGGGGTCGAAGCGGATATCCTGGCCGACGGCTCCCTAGACTACGTCGACGATGTGCTCGGTCGCTTCGACTTTGTGATCGCCAGCGTGCACAGCCGATTTCGTCTCGATCGTGAGGCGCAAACCGCACGTATCCTTCGCGCCGTCACCAACCCCTATACGACCATTCTCGGCCACATGACCGGACGCCAGTTGTTGCGTCGGCCGGGTTACGATTTGGACATCGAGAAGATCCTCGCCGCGTGCGCGGCCCATGGAGTCGCGGTCGAAATCAACGCCAATCCATGGCGCCTCGACCTCGATTGGCGCTGGCATCGCCGCGCCGTGGAGCTTGGATGTTGGATGAGCATCAATCCTGACGCCCATTCAATTGCGGAGATCGACCTCACGCATTGGGGCGTGGAGATGGTCCGCAAGGGCGGCTTGCCTAAGGAGCGGGTGCTCAACTGCCTCGACCTCGGGTGTTTCATGGCGCATCTCGAGCAGCGCTCGCCTGCAAGGGGCATGACGACAACCGCGCTCTCGCCGTGGATCGATTCGGCACGCGCCGAGTCAGTGCTCAGGCGCGCATGCCGGGACGACGCCGCCCATAAGGTGCGACGCCGGTCGAAGCCGGCCCAGGCTGTAGAGGCGCCAGGGCGGGGGCTTCGCACGCGTCCCTCTGAAAAGCGCAAGGCGCCCTCACCTTGAGAAGGGCCAAATTAGGCGGGCCAACGTGGCCTTCAAAGTAGTCCTCGGGCGCTGGGGCGGTGATCGAGTATTCAGCCCAGATGTCGGAACTTCCTCGATTTAGGCGATGATATCCGACAATCTCGGCGCTCTCCGGTAGGAGTCGCTTAGACGCAGCGCTCAGCGCATTGATTGCTTCGATTTCAATCCCATCCGTCGCAGCCCGGGAGGCGGCAAGTCACCGACCATCGGTCCATCGGACTATCCTCCGACGATGCCGCGACCTAGCCTTAGGGACGACCGCCCGCCCGTCCCGACACAACCCGTAGAAGAGAGCCTTCCCAATTCGTTTCAAGCCCTCATCCTCTCTACATTCAGCTGGCAGGAGGTAAAAGACCGAGCCGTTGAAGGCGCAATTCGATGGCACGTGGCGAGCGTTGATGTGCTCGCGCGATGTGTTGCATCTTCTCTACCTGTTCAAACCTCCTCTTAACCTCCTGGTCTTCTTGCTTTGTCCACGGAGCGAATGCCTGCGGATTTCTCTCGCGCGTCTGCGCGACGACTGCCTCCCAGTCTTCGTCACGCGGACGCTGACCGATCGCATGTCGATTCTCGGCGAAGGGTGTCTCGGCTGCGGCGTCGGCTGTCTCCACTACGAGCACCAACCTCGCTTGCATCAGTCCTGTCCCTGGGCGCGGCGAACTGGCATCGCGTTCGTCGGATAGATGACCAATGCGCCGCCGTCTTCGGCTCCCGGAAGAACAAACGGTCGTGCACGTCCGGAACCGCGTGCGGCATTTCGAATTGATGGGACAGACGCTCGGCGGAATATTCGTCTTCCTCCTCCGCCAGGAATCTCAGACCCCGATCGAGCGCGCGCGTTCGGTCGGGGTTTGTGCAATCAGGATTCTGCATCAATGGCGCATTACTGCCGTGACGAAGGCTATTTGCGAGGAGCGAGTTGAAAGACAATGCCCGCGTGGCTTACTCCGCTTCGAGATACGGTCAGCCGCTGGTCCGAGCACAAGGATGCGCGGCTCGGCGCGGCGCTTGCCTATTATTCCGTGTTCTCGCTCGGGCCTTTGATTCTCATAGCGATTGCGGTTGCCGGTCTCGTCTTCGGCGCCGAGGCCGTGCAAGGCCAGGTTCTAGGCACGTTGAAGGGGCTCGTCGGCGACACCGGCACTCAGGCCATCGAAGCCATGCTCAAGGGCGCGGACCGGCCGCGCGAAGGCATGGTCGCGACCGCAATAGGGATTGGCACCCTAGTCTTTGCCGCCATCGGCGTCGTGGTTCAGCTCAAGGACGCCCTAAACACGGTCTGGGAGGTGGAAAGCACGCCGGGATCGGGGGTCTGGCGGTTTGTGCGCAGCTACATCCTGTCCCTGGCTGGGGTGCTGGCACTCGGTTTCTTGCTCCTGACCTCGATGCTGCTGACGGCGGCGCTGGCCGCCGCGGGAAAATATGTCGCAGCCTACCTGCCGGAGGCGACGCTGCAGGTCGCGGGCTTCGCCGCGTCGTTCGCGGTGATCTCCCTGCTTTTCGCCATGATATTCAAATGGCTTCCTGACACCACGGTGGAGTGGGGCGACGTCTGGCTCGGCGCCGTCCTGACTGCGGCGCTGTTCGAGGTGGGAAAATTTCTCATAGGCCTCTACATCGGCAAGCAGGGCCTCGAATCGACCTATGGGGCCGCGGCTTCGATCATCGTGGTGCTGATCTGGGTCTATTACTCCGCCCAGCTCGTCCTGATGGGCGCTGAATTCACCAGTGTCTACGCCCACCGTTACGGCTCGCGCAAGCATGCGGGTTCCGCCGATCGTCAGTCATCGGAAGCGAAGGCAGTTGCTATGAGGGGAGCGCATCCGGCGTAGCAGGACGCGCGCGAGGGGCCGCTGCAATTGCGGCGGTCCTCGTAACAGTTCTGCAGCGCGAAACGATTTCGCGGCTCAAGCCGCCCGGCTTTGGGCTCCCTGGTTCACGACCGATTCGGCGATCTGCGTCAGCGTCTCGTCGGTGGCCTTTTCCTCGCGCAGCGTGGCTTCCAGAAGCTCCGCGGCGTCCGACAAGCCGAGCTCCTCCGCCCATGTCCGAAGCGTGCCATAGCGCGAGATTTCGTAATGCTCCACCGCCTGCGCTGCCGCGAGAAGGCCAGCGTCCAGGGCGGGCGAGCCCTTGTAGTCCGCCATGATCTCCTGGCCCTCTTCGATGATCCCCAGGATGGCATCACAGGTTTTGCCCTGCGGCTTCGCATCGATCGCGTCGAACACCTGCTCCAGGCGCGACACGTGGGTTTCGGTCTCGCCGTGATGCTTCTCGAAGGCCGCCTGGAGCTTCTCGTCCTGTGCTGCCTTCGCCATCTTCGGCAGCGCGCTCAGGATCTTCTTCTCGGCGAAGTAGATGTCCTTCAGCGTGTCGTGAAATAGATCGTCCAGCTTCTTTGTTGCTTTAGCCATCGTCGTCTCCTTTGAACCATGGGCCGTTCCCTGGGCTAACGCCGCCCCTGCTCGAAAGGTCCTCTCGCTCCTGGAAAACAGACGCTTCGCCGCAGAGCATAAGCCGCAAAGCCCGGCGCCGCGCCACGGCCCTAATCCGGGATGAACCAGCCCACAACCATTCCGTCGACACAGGCAGCCATCGCGATCGTCGAACTCGGGCCGCCGGACGCGCGATAGCCCTAATTGAGCACCGTGGAGTGCGAAGCGGCAAGCGTCGCACGCCGCCAGTCGCATCATTGGAGATGATCGAGGAGAGCGACCCACTCTCCATGAGCTCTGGACTTTGCATGGCGTGCTTTCGCCGCGCACAGCTTAGGCGCAGGCGAAGCTGTTCGGTCTCGCAGTTGTCGGCGGGCTTGCATGCGAGTTGCTGCACCACTTGGCTGCCCTTGAGCCCGCCGCCCGCCGGGCACCTCAAGGATGTTTCAAAAAGGACGGCGTCGCCTTTCCCCCGCGCCGTGAGATGGACGCGCGCGGAAGACCCACTCACGAACTCCATATCCGAGTGCGAACCCGACGATCAGAGTGATTGCAATTTCCAGCATCACCGGGGCCTGGGATTTACGAGAAACCTGAAGCTCAAAGGCGGGGTCTCGGGAACGTCCTCCTTTTGCACTTGCCCTTAGCGGAGACGAGGTGAGGAGCGATTTTGATTTCTCCGCTCAGTCGGGCGGTTCGGGTCGGCGGTGCTGCTGGAGTCAGGGTTGGCGTTCGGGTTGCCCATGGCACTAGGATTGGCGCCGCTCCCCGTCGTATTTCCGGGACTAGTTGTGGAATTAGTAGGACCGCCTGAGCTGCTGCCGCTTGCTCCGGCGGCACTGCCCGCGCCAGCGCCTCCACCGGCACCGCCAGCACCACCGCCCCCGCCACCCCCGCCCTGGGCAAACACGGCTGTACTCAGCAACAAGGCGGATACCAGTGCGAGAGGAAAAAGCCTCGTGCGGAACATAAGTGATCTCCCTTCCTGTCACGGCGCTCTCCACACAAAAGCGCCCGCCCAGGAATCGTTCCGAATATTTCGAATGCGCAGCGAAAGGTAGCGGAGCCTTGCTGCCCCTCATGTTCGGGCGTTTGCTAAACTGAGATTTGTAAATCAATGCGTAGGCGGTGGCGCAGCCGGATCAACGTCTCGACGATCCGTGGAAAACGATGCGGAGGTCGTTGCCGGGAGCGGCTGTAGAGCCGCACGCGCGGTCCTTTCTTGCGGGCAATCCCGAAACCCATCGTGCTTGATTTCGTGCAGCCAATTGATCGGCCCCCACTGAGTGGTCCAGGTGGAATGTTAGTTTAAGGTTTGCGGTTGCGCCGAATCAAATGGCAATGCTGAGGGACAGATCGCGCTGCTCGGGCTTCACTCGGAGGCTTCACATGTTCATGCTGTCTCGCATTCTCATCAGCTTCGTGACCCTGGTCACGCTAATTGGCTCGAATATCGCGGATTGGAACAGCACCCACATCTTCAGCGAGCTGTGGTCGCCGCATGCGCACTTTCATGGGGCCTGGTTCGTCATCGCTATGAGCCTGCTGTCGCTGCTGTGTCTTTGGCTTGTCTGGTCCCCGGCGAGCCAGGTGGACCGTAGCAGGATCGCGGCGCTGATCCAGGGCTGCATCTGGCTCGCCTTCTTTTCCGCCATGCTGGTGCCCGACACCGCGCTGGCCGATCCTGGCAAGCAGTTCGTGCCGATAGCCGGGCTCGATCTCAATCTCGTTGGTGCGGTCGGCCACATCGTGCTGTTGGCCATCGCGCTCGCGCTGCTACAGCCCAGGGCGCGGACCTAGTCTCATGCTTCCTCGCGGGCACAGGCGCCGACTGCCACGGCCGGCCGGCATTCGGCAGCTTTGCGGCCGCCCGGGGCGATCCAGACGGAAGCCGACATTTATAAAGCACTGGGCTTGCAATACATCGAGCCGGAATTGCGCGAGGGTCGCGGTGAGATCGCGCTCGGCGCAAGCATCTCATTCCCAAGCTGATCGAACTCAGGGACCTGCGCGGAATTCTCCACGCAAAACACGGACTAGTCGGATGGAGGCAATTCGCTCGAGGAGATGGCAGAAGCGATGCAAGCGCGGCTATGAATATCGTCGCCGACCACTCACAGTCCGTCCGTTACGGGGCCTCAGCGTCGAGCAAATCCGCCAACAGCATGCCGCCGAGCGCGAAGATCGGAGCAAGCGCCCATCCTGCCCCTGTCCGCTCTGGCCAATTTGCTGCAATCCGGCCAACGCGTCAAAACGGTAACCGAGCGCGATCCGCGTGATCGCCCTGAGCGCCTGTCATTCAGCGGGGCGCTGATCTCCTTGCTGGTGCCCTCTTGGTGTAAACGCCTGACCAAAGCGCGCTGCTGGATCAACCGCGCGCGGTCTTCGATATGCGCCTCGGCCTCTTCAAGATGACAGCGACGGTAAGATGTGGCTTGAAAAACACACTCCTTCCGGAAAAAGAGTATGCGATGCCAAGGATATATTTTTTCTGGCCCGACCAACCACAAGATGCCACTCGCCACGTGTCCGAGGGTGCACTTATGGAGGCCGTTCTCGCTCTGGAGTCCCTTGAAGGTCACGTTCGTGCCTCGTCACGTGCTCTGGCGCTGGCGCTCTTGATCTTCTTATTTGCTCCTCTCGCGCAAGCCTTCGCGGCGAGGCTCGGCGGCGCATATTACGTCGACGATGCGGAGATCGGAAAACCAGGAGCTTGCGAGATCGAATCCTGGAGCTCGTTTGCCGCTAACGGCGATCGCATCGCGGTATTCAGCCCGGCTTGCGTGGTGAATCCCGGCAGGCCGGTCGAGGTGGGCACGAACTTAGTCGACCTGCGTTCCAATGGCGAAGAAGACGTGCTTGCGACGCTAACCGCGAAGACTGTTCCGATACCGATCGGCCGGAACGGTTTCGGATTGGCGATTGCTGGCGCGCTTGTTTATGACCCCCTCAACCAGACGGGCAGCGGCCTCATCATCAACATCCCGCTGAGCTTCGAGTTCAGCAAACAGCTTCGCGTCAACATTAATTTTGGCGCACAGTATTACAGCGGCGGTGAACCTAATGGGTTATTCGCCACCGCGGGCGCAGGCGTGTCCTGGAATTTCGTGCCGCACTGGAGCGTCATCTCGGAGATGTTCGCACTTATGGGTCCCGGCCAAACCAACCCGCGCTTTCAAAGCGGATTGCGCTATAGTCCCACGAAGGACATCGACTGGGATCTGATCTACGGCCGCAATCTGACCGGCGAAGGTGCCAACTGGATCACCGTGGGGCTCACCGTGCGGATAGGAGACAACTGATGAATGATATTGCGATCCTGGTCGTCCCGAACGCCAGATGCGCGGCGAAAGCTCGTGCGAAATAGACTGCGGGTAGACGAACGCGGCGCGATTGCCGGTTCACGGGCACTGGGCTCCGGTGTCGATCCACGCCTGGATCAAGTCGCCGAGCAACGCCTGCGAGCCGGGAGCTGGGTCGCGTCCGGCGCCCGGCTGCCAGCCCCACGCCACCAGATCATCGTGCGCCAGGTGCTCGTGCAGCAGCGAAAGATTGCGGCCGCCATTGCGATCGGGATCCTTGATCTGGCGGCAAATCTCGCCGACCGACTTGCCCTCCCACGCCATCTCGATGGGTGCTGCCATCCAGCGCGGATGCCCCGGGATGCTGCGATATGATGCGCGCTCAAGGAGCGTGACGTTGCGGTCGATGTGACAGGTTACACACGGGGTGTCCCGCGTCGCCACCGGCTGATGGGGATGTTTGTCATTCCCCTGCAGCACACGGTCGGTCGCGGGGTGACAGTTCATGCAGCGCGGATGGGTGAGCACCTTGGCCGCCTCGGCAAAAATAGCGCGTGAGCGCTCTGATGGATCGGAGATCGCTGCGAAGGCGGACGGCGCCTGCAACGTGTCGGAAGGTTGCGTCGAACCGGACATCGATCCGGCGAGCGCCATGTAGCATATCAAAGCGATGACGGATGCCGATCGCATAAGTGTTATACCTCTCCTCGTCTTTGGTGCCCCTTGCCAGCTTCCCTTGCTGCGCGGGGCCGGAGCACGGCTGGACCATGCCATTAGCGCTAGGCTGGAGGAAAATACCCTTACTGCGGCGGAACCGATCGTCTGGTTTCATGCATGAAGGTCTGGATCTCCTCTAAGGTGAGGTGGCCATCTTTGTTGGCGTCCATTGCCCTGAAGATGCGCTCGTGAGCCGCCTGGAACTCCTGCAATGAGATGGTCCCGTCACCGTCACTGTCCATCATAGCGAAAAGCATCCGCATCATCATGCCGTGACCCATGCTCCCGGGACCCATCATGCCCCCTCGCCCCATCATGCCGGGGCCCATGGCTCCTCGACCCCAGTCCTGTTGGTGCCTCCAGCCATAACGCCAGCCCGCCATCCCACCATCCTCCTCGAGATCATCTTCAATGCCGCGCCGCGGAGTTTGAGCGCCCCCTAGCTGACGCTCCTGTCGCTGCTGCAGGATTTGTGGCTGCTGCTGCTGTATCGTCGGAACATCAGGAATCTGCTCCGCACTGGCAGCGATAGCGCCACACGCCAGAACAACTGCAGAGGTCATGAGCACCAGAACGTGCTTTTGCATTTTTGAAATCTCCTCAGACACGCACGCCGTCCGTTCAACTCAACACGAGCGATATTGATCCCTCAGCCGCGACGGGACGAGGCCGGCAGAGTGGCCGATACCTGGGGGCGCCGACCCGCATCAGATGAATTGCATCACTGTTGGCAAGCAACCGAAGCGCGGCAGGTGAAGCGCCCGAAGGACCTTGAACTCGAGAACAGCCGGTTGCGCGCCGAGCGCCGCGCCGGCCTCTCCGATGGCACGAACGTGCGCCTTCGAACGCCGCTGGAACGAACTCAAGGTCCGCTGCTTGCGTTCCGGCTCGACCCGGATGCCCTCGACCTCCTGCGCTGCCTGCCTGAAAAACAAATAGGGGCTGATGGTGGTCCCCGGCACGGCAACGACTGTCGTCCAGAACGCGGCGTCGCAAGGGAGGCGCGTCGGTACAGGTCTGGGAAGCTTGCCCCATAGGACATCAGACCTCCCGCTTCCACATTTGTCCCCTTGGCCGTGAATCGTCGGCAGGCGCGCGCGTCTGGAACTTTAAAGCCTTTTCATTTGTTCGAGTACCGAACGGCTATTTCAAGGAGGCACAAATGGTTGACAAAGATCGCATCAAGGGCTCCGCCGAGCAGGCGAAAGGCAAAGTGAAGGAATGGGCAGGCAAAGCCACCGGGGACAAAAAAACCCAAGCTAAAGGCAAAGCCGACCAGGTGAAAGGAAAAGTACGGAACGCCGTGGGTGGTCTGAAGGACGCCGTGCGCGGTAAGTAAGTTGTCTGTGCTGAAAATTATATTCTGCAATCGATGAATTCCGCCGGCGACGCGAACACATTGCGGCGGCACGCCTTGCTTTCGCTTGATCCACCCCCATTGAAGTGGTCCGACTTGAGGTATGTCTTTGACATCAAGGAGGACCGGAATGGCAAGGAAGCGATACAAGCCTGAAGAGATCGTCGCGAAGTTGCGGCAGGTGGATGTCGTGGTCTCGCAGGGCCAGAATATGGTGGACGCGATCCGCCAGATCCAGCGGTGCATGCCCACGGCCTGTTAGTGCCGATTTATTCGACTTGAGCGAGCGAGAGGCCAACCTAAATGCCGAATTCGGGCGAACAGGGCACGGGACTTGACAACTCAAGCGTGATACTCGCCCCCGATGTCCTTGCCAGTGTAATCGGTCATGAACGCGGTTGCGATCAGGCTGAGCACCGCGCAAATCCCGATGTAAATGGCGATCGCATACGAGGTGTGATAGGCGCCGAAAAGCCAAGTGGCGATCAGCGGCGCCGGGCCGCCGGCGATAACGGAAGCGAGCTGATAGCCCAGCGAGGAGCCGCTGTAGCGCAGCCGACCAGTAAAGCTTTCCGCGATCAATGCGGCCTGCGGACCGTACATCATATCGTGCGGGATAAGCGACAACACGATCGCGAGGAAAATGATCGCTGTGACGCCGGTGTTCAGCATGCCGAAGTACACGAAGCCGAAGATGCCGGTCACGACCGCGCCGATCATGTACATGTTCTTTCGTCCGATGCGGTCGGACAAATGGCCGAAGAATGGGATCGAGAAGAAGGACAAGACCGACGCCACGAGCACCGCGGTGAGCAGGAAGTCGCGCGATACATGCAGGGTGCCGGTGCCATAGGAGAAGATGAAGGCGGTGAAGATATAGAACGGCGCCTGCTCGGCCATGCGGGCGAAGGCGGATAATATGATCTCCTTCGGGTGGCGCTTGATGACTTCCAATATCGGAGTGCGCTCGACTTTGCGCTCGGCGAGAAGTTTAGCGAAGACCGGCGTCTCGAAAATGCCGAGTCGGATATAGAGCCCGACCCCGACGAGGAGGAGGCTTAGAAGGAACGGTATCCGCCAGCCCCACGCGAGGAATTGCTCTCCGGACATCTGGCTAAACGCGAGGACGGCGAGGTTGGCGAGGAAAAGCCCGCAGGGCACGCCGAATTGCGGCCAGGAGGCGATGAAGCCGCGGGAATGATTGGTGCGAGCCCATTCCATCGACATCAGCACCGAGCCACCCCACTCGCCACCGACGCCGATCCCCTGGATGAAACGCAGGATGGTGAGGATGACCGCGCCCCAGATGCCGATCTGCTCATAGGTCGGCACCAGCGCCACCGCGAAAGTGGCCAGGCCCATGAGCAGCAGCGTCGCGATCAGAGTCGACTTTCGGCCGATGCGATCGCCGTAATGGCCGAAGATCGCCGCACCTACCGGCCGCGCGACGAAGCCCACGGCATAGATGGCAAAGGCCTCGAGCGTTCCGACCCAGGGGTCCGAGTTCGGGAAGAACAGCTTGGCGAAGACGAGGCCGGTGACGGTGCTGTAGAGAAAGAAATCATACCATTCGATGGCGGTGCCGATGGTGGACGCGATAACGGCGCGGCGGAGCTGCACCTGATGTTCAGCAGGAGAAAGTTGAAAGGCGGTGACATCGGTCAGGGCCATGCGCATTTCTCCCGGACGCCGCTACGCGGAACGGAGCAACGCAGTGGAAAAATTAATTTGCGAAGGAACTCCCGACTCGGTCCACGAGTTCCTGGCGTTTATCCCGCCCGCGCCTGGCGCCAGATTAAATTTCGGTAAAGATTTGTTCGTGCGACGGTTCCACCCAGTAAACGTGCGGTCAACCTTGCGTCGTCCGCGCTGGGGCCTTCAGATCACCGGTGAACTTTGACGGTAGCAATCCGTTATAGATGCGAATTGTAGGCGCTCGGACTGTCCCTATTGGTGTGGCAGAGCCTGCATGCGACATGGGATTTGCTCGGTTTTGGTGGCTGGCGCACTTGCGCTGGTGAGTCTG
>WNFV01004436.1_pt1 | contig 19751 bp, 16 predicted proteins | sample 5400101 | NCBI WGS metagenome assembly WNFV01 (sample SAMN13153361, study PRJNA577476) | soil metagenome | isolation source: 115 cm soil or saprolite under grassland replicate 1 | place: USA:California | collected 2016-06-15 | reverse complement strand
CCGCGCCTGATCCACGGCCACACCCACCGCCCCGCCCGGCACGAGCACCGCGTCGACGGCCGGGTCTGCGAGCGCTGGGTGCTGCCCGACTGGTACGAGTCGGGAGGGGTTCTGGTGTGCGACGAGAAAGGCTGCCGGGCGGAAAAACTCTAGGGGCGGGAATGTTCGGACAAAGTCGACCCTAATGTGCGGATGGCTGCAAACGGCCAAGAAGCGGTCGCTCGATTACACGGTGAGCACGGAAACCCGCAAAAAAGAATCGGCCCGCAGCACCGGCCCGACCTCGCCCGCGCAGACGTCTAGTCCGTAATCGCCTGGTAGACGAGCTGTTTCACCAGCTTGCGGAAGTAGGCCCGCTGCGGGCTCGCCGCCTGCGTCATCAGCACCGCGACCACCTGCTCCTTCGGGTCCACCCAGAAGTAGGTGCCCCCGTAGCCCGCCCACATGAACTCGCCCGCCGCGCCCGGCACGCCCGCGATGCCATCGCCCTGGCGCACCGAGAAGCCGAGGCCGAAGGTGTAGCCCTTGGTGCCGAGCAGCAGCAGGCCGGGATCCATCGCCAGCCCTATCGCGCCGCCGAGGTGGTCCGAGGTCATCAGTCGCACCGTGGTGCGGGAGAGGACGCGCTTGCCTTCGAGCACGCCGCCGTTCAGCATCATCTGGGAAAAGCGCAGGTAGTCCGCCGCCGTCGACACGCCGCCCGCGCCGCCCGAATCGTTCTTCGGCTGCGAGGACACGTCGATCAACGGGAAGCCGCGGCCGGCGAAACGGTCCTTCCCCAGCGTCTCCGCGACGCGCGCCATCTTGCCCGCAGGCACCCAGAAGCCCGAATCCTTCATCCCGAGCGGCTTGAACAGACGCTCCTCGAGGAAATCCGCGAGGCGCCTGCCCGAGGCTTTCTCCACCACGCGGCCGAGCATGTCAGTGGACAGGCTGTAGTTCCACGTCGTCCCCGGCTGGAACGCGAGCGGCACAGTCGCCATCTTCGCAATCTGCTCGTCGGGTGCGAGATTGCGCGCGTCGAAATCCATTTCCTTGCGGTAGACGCCTGCCTTCTCCAGTCCCTCCTTCACCGGCGCGTTCTGCGTGATCTCGCCGTACGCGAGGCCGGAGGTGTGGCGTAGCAGGTCCTGCACCGTCATCTGCCGTTCCTGCGGCACGAGCGCGTAGGTCGTGTTGCCTACTGCGTCCTTGCCGGGCACACTCACCTGCAGCTTGTCGAAGCCCGGCAGGTACTTGCTCACCGGATCTGTAAGCTGGATCACGCCGTCCTCGACCAGCATCATCGCCGCCACCGACACTAGGGGCTTGGTCATCGAGTAGATGCGGAAGATTGAATCCGGCGTCATCTTCGCCGCGGCCGTCTGCATCCCGACCGCGTCTTGGTAGACGAGCTTGCCCTTCCTTGCCACCATCACCACCGCGCCGCGGAAACTGCCGTCGGCGGCTTCCTTCTTCAGCGCCTCGCCGATCTTCGCCAGTCGCTGCGCCGACATACCCACCTGCTCGGGCTTTGCCACCGGCAGCGGTTGCGCGCCGAGGCTCCAGGCGCAAAGGACGAGCACGAAACCGGCAAACGTAGCGCCGGCGCGATTGAATAGCGTCATGGGCCTCCCTTTGGGAAGTCTTTATCGAGCGACCATTAGGCCAAGAGTGCGCCGCAACATGCAAGGGCCGGAGCAGATTGGAAGCGGATGCGCTCGACCTGAGTGCTCGCCAGCTTGCCGGACTGGCTCTAGGAAAAAAGGCTAGCCGCGTACTTGCGACTGACCGTTTCGGGTCGTTTCCAGAATTTGACGTTCGGACACGGTCTGTCGGGGAAAGACGGGGCCCTTCCTTCCTTAGCCCTTTTTTTTTAACGCCCCCTAACCCAACCCCCGCGCGAGATCGTTCTGCAGATCGCGCACCGACTCGAGCCCGACGGCGACGCGCAGCAGGCCTTCGGTGATCCCGGCGCGCGCGCGGGCTTCGGCGCTTATCCTCCCGTGCGTGGTGGTGCCGGGATGCGTGATCGTGGTCTTGGTGTCACCCAGGTTCGCCGTGATCGAGATCATGCGCGTGGAATCGATCACGTGCCACGCCGCTTCGCGTCCGCCTTTGACTGCGAACGACACGATGGCGCCGCCCGAGCGCTGCTGCCGCATCGCCAGTGCGTGCTGGGGGTGGGACGCGAGTCCCGGGTAGTACACGCGCTCTACGCGCGGGTGGGACTCGAGCCACCGGGCGAGCTCGAGCGCGCTTTGCGATTGCGCCTCCATCCTGATCCTGAGCGTCTCTATTCCTTTCAGCAGCACCCAGGCATTGAAAGGCGACAGAGTGGGCCCCGCCGTCCGCAGGAAGAGCACCGCTCCGCCCAGCACCCTGCCCTGACCGTCGAGGTACTTGGTGGCCGAATGGATCACGAGGTCGGCGCCCAGCTCGAAGGGCTTCTGCAGGGCGGGTGTGCAGAAGCAGTTGTCGACCGCGAGCAGCGCGCTTTTTTCGCGGGCAATCTGCGCCAGCGCCGCGATATCGAACACCTCGGTCAGAGGGTTGGACGGCGTCTCGAGGAACAGCAGGCGCGTGTTCGGCTTCATCGCGGCCCGCCATGTCGAGGGCTGAGTGCCGTCCGCGTAGGCCGTCTCGATTCCGAACTTTGAAAGGACGGTGCTGAACAATTGCACCGTTGCGCCGAAGACCCCGGAGGAGCACACGACATGGTCTCCGGCTTTCAGGGTGGCCATCGCGGTCGCGAGGATCGCGGACATTCCCGAAGCGGTCGCGACGCACGCCTGCGCGCCTTCGAGGGCCGCGAGCCGCTCCTGGAACGCGGTCACCGTGGGATTGGTGAAGCGCGAGTAGATGTTCCCGGGCGCGTTGTTACAGAAACGGTCCGCCGCCTGGGCGGCGTTCTCAAACACGAAGCTCGAAGTGAGATAGAGCGCCTCGGAGTGCTCGTTGAACTGGCTGCGCGCGATTCCGGCGCGGACCGCAAGCGTTTCGATGTCGTAGTCCTGCATTTGTCGATCCTGAAAATAGAAAAACCCGTCCAGCTTTCGCTAAGACGGGTTTTGGCCACGCTTTAGCCGTATTTATTAGGCGCCCGCAAGCTGTCGATCAAATCGGCGCAGAGCGCACCTTACTATCCCGGCGCGGCGATGTCAAACCTGCCGGCTTCGAGCAGGATCGTTCAGGCCGCGTTGAGGTCGAGCTGGTTGTTCTCGGCGTCCTCCATGCTTTCCTGACGGTTGGCGTCGCGCTGCTGTTCGATCGAGGCGAGATATTCGCTCGTCACGTCTCCGGTGATGTACACCCCGTCGAAACACGAGGTCTCGAACTGCGCGAGCTTCGGGTTGACCGCGCGCACCGCGGTCTTGAGCGCGTCCAGATCCTGATAGATGACCGCATCGGCCCCGATCTCGCGCGCGACCTGCTCCTCATTACGCCCGGTGGCGATGAGCTCGGCACGCGTCGGCATGTCGATGCCATACACGTTGGGAAATCGCACCGGCGGCGCCGCTGAGGCGAAAAACACCTTGCGCGCGCCGGCTTCGCGCGCCATCTGGACGATTTCGCGTCCCGTCGTTCCCCGCACGATCGAGTCGTCGACGATCAAGACGTTCTTGTCCTTGAATTCGAGGCCGACTACGCTCAGCTTCTGGCGCACCGATTTCTTTCGAATCGTCTGACCGGGCATTATGAAAGTACGGCCGATATAGCGATTGCGGATGAAGCCTTCGCGATAGGTGACGTTCAGGCCGTGGGCGAGCTCCAGCGCGGCCGGCCGGCTTGTGTCGGGAACCGGGATCACCACGTCGATTCCAAGATTGGGCATCGTGCGCCTGATTTTTTCCGAAAGCTGCCGCCCCATGTGCAGTCGGCTCTCGTACACCGAAACCCCATCCATTACCGAGTCGGGCCGGGCAAGGTAAACGTATTCGAAGATGCAGGGCGCGAGCACCGGTTTGGCCGCACACTGGCGGCTGTTGAACGTTCCGCTTTCATCGATAAAGATGGCTTCGCCGGGCAGAACGTCACGCATCAGCTCGAAGCCGAACGCGGTGAGCGCGACGCTTTCGGAAGCGACCAGATATTCGGGTCCCTCGTCGGTGTGATTGCGGCCGAATACGAGCGGACGGATTCCAAACGGGTCACGGAATGCAAGCAATCCGTAACCCGCTATCAAGGCCACCACCGCATAGGCACCGCGGCAACGCCGATGTACATTCGCCACCGCGGTAAAGATGGTCCCGGGGTCGAGCTTCTGGCCCTTTGCGGCGAGCTCCAGTTCGTGCGCGAGTACATTGAGCAACACTTCCGAGTCGGAGTTGGTATTGATGTGGCGCAAATCCTGACGGAACATCTCCTGCTTGAGGGTTTCCGAATTGGTCAGGTTGCCGTTGTGACCGAGGACAATCCCAAACGGGGAATTGACATAGAAAGGTTGTGCCTCCCCGGCGTTGAACGCCGAGCCCGCAGTGGGATAGCGGCAGTGCCCGATGCCGGTTTCGCCGGAAAGCGAGCGCATATTCCGGGTGCGAAACACGTCGCGCACCATCCCGGGTCCCTTGTGCATGTGAAACGCCTTGTGTTCCGACGTGACGATCCCGGCTGCGTCCTGGCCCCGGTGCTGCAGCAGCAGCAGCCCGTCGTACAGCAACTGATTGACCGGCGTCTTCGCCACGATTCCGAGAATGCCGCACATCTGCGCTTTTCCTTTAGCGGTACTTCAAGCGTTGTGCCAGACCCGCCGGCAGATAGGGCCGCAGCGCGAGTACCGCAGTCTCGAACGGCCCGGAGAGAAATGCATCGCGCCAGAAGGGTTCGCGCGAAAGCGGGGTTGGCGTCAAACCTGCGAGCATCACTGCAATCAGCACGATGAGCAACCCCCTCACCAACCCGAAGACCGAACCGAGCGCTCGATCCGCAGGAGCTAGTCCCGACGCGCGCACCGCGGATAAAAGCGCGAGCCCGGCAAGCCAGCCGACTAACAGCACTGCTGCGAATACAAGCATGAATCCGAGCAGCGCGCTCAGCAGCGGACTCAGGCTTTGCGGCAGATAGCCGGCGGCGTAGCCTCCAAAAGATGTCGCCAGTATGAAGCCCCCAACCCACACCCCGAGAGAGATCATCTCACGCATCAGGCCACGGAAAAGGCTCACCGCGACCGATACGACCAGAACGATCAGCACGCCAGAATCGAACCAAGTCATCGCTGTGCCACCTGCCCGACTTCAAAGCCGAGCGATTTAAGTTTGTCCCGCGCCTTTTCCGCGGCGTCTCGGCTCTCGAAAGGTCCGGCGCGCACGCGCGTTTGCTCGCCCTGCTGGCCTTTGACGCTCTCGGTATAGCTCTTGATGCCTGCGGAAGCCGCCCGGTCCTGTACCTGCTTCGCGTTGTCGGGATTGGCGAAGGCGCCGAGCGGGACGACGAACCCCTCGTCGTTCAACAGCGCCTGAGCGCGGCGAGCCTCGGCCACGTGGGTCTTCGCGCGCTCTTTGTCCGGGGTCCTCGCGCTCTCCTTCTTCGGAGCGCGAGACCGCGAGGCAGACCCGGGCTCGGCTTGTGTCGCTCTATTCGACGGATCTTTCGCGGCTTGCGTCGAATCTCCCTTCTGCGGCGCTACAGGAGGCGACTGCAGCGGCGGGAGAACCCGCGTCTTAAACGGCCCCCCGTCTTGACTGGGGATTTGCACGGTCAGCGCCTGGGGCACGGGCGTGGGTTGCTGGTCCAGAATGACGGGCAGGACCACGACGATGAGCACCACCAGCGCGATGGCGCCGACCAGCCGCCGGCGCGCGCGGCGCTTAAGCAGGTTGGCGTCGTCTGCCAATGGAAAAGACCCCAAATAAGCTGCGAACTGCGTCCGAAATGCCCCGTTCGAACTTTCCTCAAGACCCCTGCCGCGCCCCCCGAACCTCGGTCCGGGCGGCCTCGATCCCCTGCATGACGTCGGCTACGGTGTGGAACGATCCAAACACCGCGATTCTATCATTTTCGGTTGCCCGCTTCCGTGCGGCGGCATAGGCTTCGAGAGGGTTCCTGAAGCAAAGCACATCGCCTGCCGCACTTGCTCTTGCAAGGGCATCAGCCAGCATGCGCGCGCCAGCGCCGCGCGGCACCGAAAGGTCGGCCGCAAACCAAGCTGAAATCCTGTCTTTCAACGCCCGGCAGACCCCGTCGATGTCCTTGTCCCGCAACATGCCGAACACGGCATAGGTCTCCGGATAAAAGCCCATCCCGGCGAGGTTCTCCGCGAGCACGCCCGCGGCCTGCGGATTGTGCGCGACGTCCAGAACGACCGTCGGTCGACCGGGAAGTACCTCGAATCGCGCCGGAAGCTGCACGTGCGCAAAACCGTTGCGGATGTCCTGCATGCCGACCGGAAGGCGCGCACGCATGGCATCGAGCGCGGCAAGTGCCGCGCTGGCATTCGCAAGCTGGCGTTCGCCCCTGAGCGCAGGGGGCGCGAGCCCGCCGCGGCGCACGCCCCGTCCCCAAAACATCCATTGCTGCCCCTCCCTCCGGTAGCCAAAATCCCGGCCGATCAACCGGAGGTCCGCACCCACCGCACCCGCACGGTCGAGAACGCTGCGGGGCGGATCCGGATCTGCGACCACCGCGGGTTTACTCCCACGGAAGATCCCCGCTTTTTCGGACCCGATGCGCTCGCGCGTGTCGCCGAGGTAATCGGTGTGGTCCAGATCAACGGAGGTCAACAATGCGCAGTCTGCATCGAAGGCGTTGACCGCGTCCAGGCGCCCCCCCAGGCCGACCTCCAGGATCACGGCGTCGAGCGCCTCGGCCGCAAAAATCTCCCACGCAGCCAGGGTGCCGAACTCGAAGTACGTGAGAGTGATCTCACCGCGAGCGCGCTCGACCGTCTCGAACGCCGCGCACAGGCGCGCGTCGCTCAGAGGCACGCCGTCGAGGCGAACGCGCTCGTTGTAACGAAGGAGGTGCGGCGATGTGTACAGACCCACCCTGTACCCGGCGGCGAGCAGAATCGCTTCCAGCATCGCGCAGGTCGAGCCCTTGCCGTTGGTGCCGGCGACGGTGAAAAGCGACGCCGGGCTCGACCTTGCGAGCACGTCGCGCACTTTCGCCACGCGCTCCAGCCCGAGCTGGATGGATTTCGGATGGATGCGCTCGATGTAGTCGAGCCACTCAGCGAGGCTGCGGCCGGGCATGAAGCGGGAATCGGGATCAGCTTACCGAGGGAGCTTGCCGCTGCAGAAGCGTAAGAAGATTCGCGAGCTTGTCGCGCATCTGGCGCCGGTCGACGATCATATCGATTGCGCCCTTCTCGAGCAAGAACTCAGCGCGCTGAAAGCCTTCGGGGAGCTTCTCGCGCACGGTCTGCTCGATAACGCGCGGCCCGGCGAAACCGATGAGCGCTCGCGGTTCGGCAATCACGACATCACCGATCATGGCGAAGCTTGCCGACACCCCACCCATGGTCGGGTCGGTGAGAACCGTGATGAACGGGAGCTTGCGCGCCGTGAGTTGTGTCAATGCCGCCGTGGTCTTGGCCATCTGCATGAGCGAAAAAAGCCCTTCCTGCATGCGCGCACCGCCGGTCGCCGTGACGCACACGAGCGGCAATTGCTGGTCGAGGCACGCGTGCACCCCGCGCACGAAGCGTTCCCCCACAGCCGACCCCATCGATCCGCCCATGAACTCGAACTCGAAAGCGGCGACAATGAGGGGCACGTTTTTTATGGCGCCCTGCATCACGACCAACGCTTCGGTTTCGCCGGTGGCCTTCTCTGCTTCCTCGAGCCGTTCCGGGTAACGCCTGTCGTCCTTGAATTTCAGGCTGTCGACCGACGCGACCTCGACGCCGATCTCGAAGCGCCCTTCGGGGTCGAGAAGGAGATCGAGCCGTCCCCGTGCCGAAATACGGTTGTGATAGCCGCATTTGGGGCAGACGTTGGCGTTCTTTTCCAGATCGGTTGCATACAGCACCGCCGCGCAAGAGGGACACTTGCTCCACAGACCTTCCGGGACGTTTTTCTTCGCGCCGGTTCCGGTGCGGTTGATCTTGGGGGGAAGCAGCTTTTGGAGCCAGCTCATGCGTCGATCGCCCTGCGAATTTCCTTGAGGAAGGTCGCGCCCTTCTCCACGCAAGTCCCGGGGGAGGCCTGTTCCATTTCTTGGATTATTCGGCTGCCGATCACGACAGCGTCGGCGATCTGGGCCACGCCACGTGCGGTCTGTCCATCGCGGATGCCGAATCCCACTCCTACCGGAAGCCTCGTCTTGCCGCGAATCGCCGGCAACTTGGCGGCAACATCGTCCAAATCAAGGTGCTTGGCCCCGGTCACGCCGCGCAGCGACACATAGTAGATGTAACCGCTGGCAAGCCTTGCCACCTGCTCGATGCGCGTCTCGGTGGACGTCGGTGCAAGCAAGAAGATCATATCGATGCCGCGTGCGCGGAGCATTGCCGCGAATTCAGCGCTTTCCTCGGGCGGATAATCGATCACCAAGACTCCGTCCACTCCCGCCTGGCGCGCGGCGTCGGCGAAGCGCTCCAATCCCATCGCCTCGATTGGATTGGCATACCCCATCAGGACGATCGGGGTCGACGGGTCCGTGTCCCGGAATTCCGCGACGAACGCAAGTACGTGGTTCAGCCCGATATGGTTTTTCAGCGCTCTTTCGCTTGAACGCTGGATCACGGGCCCGTCGGCCATGGGATCGGAAAAGGGCACGCCCAGCTCGATGACGTCGGCTCCCGCCGCAACCAGCGCGTGCATGAGCGGCACGGTCAATTCGGCTTGTGGGTCTCCGGCCGTAACGTAGGGAATCAGGGCCTTTCGGCGCTCGCGTGCGAGCCGTTCGAAAGCAGACTGGATTCTCGACGCCGCGGCTTTCATAGCGCCGCAGCGCTTCGAACCGGGACCGTGACGGCTCCAACATCCGATTTGCAAAGACGGGCCACGCGCCGCTTCGCCAGCGCGCAGTAATCCGGATTGATCTCGAAGCCGATGAAGCGCCGACCGTGCTTGAGCGCTGCAACCGCTGCGGTGCCGGTACCCATGAACGGATCGAGCACGAGCCCGTCGGAAGGGCAGCTCGCCAACACCATGCGCTCGATGATCTCGAGCGGCTTCTGAGTAGGATGATCCTCGCGCTCCGGATCCTGGCGGTGAATCCTCGTCACGCTCCACACGTCCTTCGGGTTATAGCCCACCTCGAGCCATTTCTTGCCGACGAAAATCGAGCGCGTTCGCGCGCGCTTTGTTTCGGCGTCGTAGGGAATGCGCACGCCGTCAATATCGAAAAAGTAGTCCTTCGAGCGCGCGAACAGGCCGATCGTGTCGTGGACGGAGGAGAATTTCCGCGTGCTGCCGCCCATGCTCGGCACTTTCCGGTCCCAGACGATCTCGTTCACCATCGTCAAGCGCGTCTTCAGATAACTGAAAACTTCCGGACTGTGCTGCCAGGTCAGAAAAACGTAGAGGCTGCCGGTTGGCTTGAGCTTCGGAATCACGGCATCGATCCAGCGCCGGGTGAATGCGAGATACGCTTCCCCGCTCAGGCGGTCCGAGTCGTTTCCGTAGTCCTTACCGAGGCCGTACGGAGGATCGGCGACGATGAGATCCACGCTCGCCTCGCGCACGCGGACGACGCAATCGAAGAGATCTCCATTGAGGAGCGTTGCGTGCGGATCGCTCAAAGCCGGATCCCCGATTTTTCCGCGACGGTGTGCATGTCCTTGTCGCCCCGTCCCGAAAGATTGACCAGCAGAATCCCGTCCCTCGGCAGCGTCGGTGCAAGCTTCGCCGCGTGGGCGAGCGCGTGCGCGGACTCGAGCGCCGGAATGATGCCCTCGCAGCGGCACAGGTCGTGGAACGCGGCGACGGCCTCTGCGTCGTCGATGGTGACGTATTCGGCCCGGCCGGTGTCCTTGAGCCAGGCGTGCTCGGGGCCCACACCCGGGTAATCCAGCCCTGCCGAGATCGAATGCGTCTCGACGATCTGGCCGTCTTCGTCCTGAAGCAGATAGGTGCGATTTCCGTGCAGCACCCCCGGCCTGCCCGCGCACAGCGACGCCGCATGCTTGCCGCTGGCTATGCCGAGTCCGCCCGCCTCCACGCCGATGAGCTTCACGGCTTCGTACGGGATATAGGGGTAGAAGATCCCCATTGCATTCGAGCCCCCGCCGACGCAGGCAATCACCGCGTCGGGTTGGCGGCCGCACAGCTCCGGCATCTGCGTCAGGCACTCGCGACCGATGACCGACTGAAAGTCGCGCACCATCATCGGATACGGATGCGGGCCGGCGACGCTGCCAATGATGTAAAAGGTGTTGTCGACGTTGGTGACCCAGTCGCGCATCGCTTCGTTCAGCGCGTCCTTCAGCGTTTTCGATCCCGATTCGACGGGCACGACCGCCGCCCCGAGAAGCTTCATGCGATGGACGTTCTGCACTTGGCGCTTGATGTCCTCCGAGCCCATGTATACCACGCACTCCATGCCGTAACGCGCCGCAACCGTCGCAGCCGCCACGCCGTGCATCCCGGCGCCGGTTTCGGCGATCACGCGCGGTTTGCCCATGCGCCTTGCAACGAGGGCCTGCCCGACGGTGTTGTTGATCTTGTGAGCGCCGGTATGGTTGAGATCCTCGCGCTTGATGTAGATCTGGGCTCCGCCGAGCATCTGTGACCAACGCTTGGCATGATAAACGGGGCTCGGGCGACCGACGTAGTGCTTGAGCTCGTACTCGAACTCGGCGACGAATTCCGGATCCTTCCGGCAAGCTTCATAGGCGCGTTTGAGTTCATCGAGCGCGTGCACCAGCGTCTCGGCGACGAACACGCCGCCATACCGGCCGAAGTGTCCCTGCTCGTCCGGAAGCTCATGCATCTTCATGCTTTACCGCTCCGATAAAATCGGCGATTTTCGCCGCGTCCTTGATTCCCTTGGACGCCTCGACGCTGCTCGAAACATCGACCGCGTAGGGCCTGGTGCGGCGTATGGCGCCGGCGACGTTGCCGGCAGTCAGGCCGCCCGAAAGGATGATCGGCCTCGCCATGCGCTCCGGCACGAGACTCCAGTCGAACGAGCCGCCCGTTCCACCCCAGAGATCCTCGTGGAAAGCGTCGAGCATCCACGCGGCGGCAGCACCGTAAGGCGAGAGGTATTTTAGCAAATCCAGCCCGGGCCGAATGCGCGCGGCTTTGACGTACGGACGGGAGAAACTCGAGCAGAACTCGGGTGGCTCGTCGCCGTGGAACTGCAGAAGCGCTACGCCGCACTCGCCGATCACGCGCTCGACATCTTCGCGCGCGGGGTTGACGAACACAGCGACGGTCGCGACAAAGGGCGGCGCGCTCATCGCGATCTCCAGTGCCTGATCGAGGGTCACGCAGCGCGGGCTGGGACGATAGAAGATCAGCCCGATTGCGTCGGCGCCGTGCGCAGCGGCGGCCCGCGCATCTTCCACGCGCGTAATGCCGCAAATCTTGACTCGCGTTCTCATCGCCCGGATTCCAAGTCGAACGGCATCATAGGGGGAAACGCCGGCAGGCTCCAGCGCGCGTCGTATTTCACTCCGAAGAGATACAGGCCCTCGGCGGAGAACGTCGGTGCCGCCAGCCGCCGGTCTTGCGCGGCAATCAGCTCCGAGATCCATTGCGGCGGTTGATTGCCCTTGCCGACGTACACAAGACATCCGATGATATTGCGCACCATGTGATGCAGAAACGCATTTGCGGTGAAATCGAAGAGGAAATATGCGCCGCTTGCGCGTATCCCCGCGCTTTGCATGACCCGCACCGGGGTCTTCGCCTGGCACTCTGCGGACCGGAAGCTGGAAAAATCGTGCTCTCCGATCAGGCGATCGACGGCTTTGCGCATCCTCTCCAGGTCGAGCGGAAGATGAAACCAGCCGGTGCGCCCCGCGAGCAGCGCCGGCCGCACCGGGTGGTTGTAGAGAACGTAGCGGTAGGTTCGCGAGAGCGCCGAATAGCGCGCGTGAAAGTCTCCGGCAACGGGGGTCGCCCACTGCACGGCGATCCCGTCCGGAAGCAGCGCGTTTGCGCCGCGCACCCAGGCCGACTCGGGGCGCTCCACCGAGGTTTCGAAATGCGCCACCTGGGCGCTCGCATGCACGCCCGCGTCGGTGCGTCCGGCGCCGGTCACCGCGATCGGCTCGCCGCTTATTTCCGAAAGCGCGCGCGAGAGATGATCTTGCACGGTGTTGCCGGAGGGCTGCGATTGCCAACCTTCCATGCCCGCGCCGCAGTAGCTCACTCCGATGGCAAACTTCATTCTACGATCCCGAAAACAACGATCGGCGCACGAGGCGCCGATCGTTCGATGAGAACTCGGTGGAGATCAGCCGAGCGCCTGGAGCATCGTTTGGGCCTGTTGTTGCTGCGCCGAATCGCCTTCTTTCACCACTTCCTTCAGCAACTCGCGGGCCCCGTCCTTGTCGCCCATCTCCTCGTACGCCTTGGCGAGGTCGAGTTTGGTCGCGACTTCCTGCCATCGCGCGTCCGGAGCGCCGCCTGAACCGTTGCCGCCGCCGGGCGTACCGAGATCCAGGCTGATGTCGGCCAGATCCACCGCGGGCGTCCTGGGCGTCTCGGTTTTCGCTTCACTGCCACCAGTCGGTGTTCCAAGGTCGAAATCAATCCCTCCCAAGTCCGCAGCAGGAGCCGCAGAGGCGCCCGGTGCAGCATCGGCCCTGTCGCCCATCGGCAAATCGAAATCGATGCTGAGGGGCTCCGCTGCCGGAATGGCGCTCGCCGCAGCCGCGGTCCCGACGGGTGCGGACTTGTCTCCGCCAAGACCGAGATCGAAATCGAGACCCGCCGCGGACTCCGCCGGGGACGCCGATCCAACCCCCAGATCGAGGTCCGGCAGCGGAGCCGGCCCTCCTGATGTCGCCGCGCCGATGTCAAAATCGATGTTGAGAGGTGCCGCGGGCTCCAGCGTCGGTTGAGTGCTTGTGCTGAGGGCCGGCATTTGCGCTGTCTCGTTGAACCCCTGCGGTACGTTTCCCGGCTTGCCCCCGTAAAGCGCATTGGCCGGATCGATCGACAATCCCAAACCGGCCACCTTTTCCCATTCCGCCCCGCGTCCGCCGGTTGCGGCGCGCAGCTCGTTTGCGGCCGCCTCGAATGACCTTGCATCCTTCCGATTGGCGTAAATCTCGAGGAGCTTGACGCGAATCGCCTGGCGACTGGAATCCTTGGCGAGCGCGTCTTTCAGGATCTCCTCGGCCTGGGCATCGCGACCGTAGGCCATATAGACGTCGGCTTCCGCGATCGGGTCGATCTCCTCGGTGTCGGCCCTGCCGACACCACCCTGACTGAAATCGCTCTGCAGCGAGCTCGAGCTGGTGTCAACGCTACGACCCCCGGCGCTCCCCAGTACCGAGTCCGCGTCCGAAGGCACGACGCTCATGATGCTGTTCTCGAATTGCGAGTTGCGTTTGCGGCGCCAGGCGTAAGCCGCGTAACCCGCCAGCAGGAGCACGGCAACCCCCCCACCGCCGAGTGCGATGGGGTTGTCGAGCAACTCATCCACGAAGCTGGCTTCAATCGGCGGAGGCGCTGGAGCGGCCTTGGCCGCTGCCTTGGGAGCGGCTTTCGCGACCTCCGTTCTCGCGGGTTCCGGCGCTTTGGCGGCAGACTCGGAGGCCTTCTCCGGCTCGGGCGCTTTCGCAGTTTCGGGAGCTTTTGCCCCTTCCGGTGCCTTCGCAGGTTCGGGTGCCTTGGCACCCTCAGGGGCCTTTGCGGCCGCGGATGCCTTGGCTGCCTCCGGAGCTTTGGCTGGTTCCGGAGCTTTCGCCACCTCCGCCGCCTTGGCGCCCAGCGGGGCCTTGGGCGCTTCCGCTTTGGCTACAGGCGCGGCCTTGGCGGGCTCGGTGGCTTTCGCGGCGGGCGCGGCTTTTGCGGCTTCCGCCTGCTGCTGTAACTGGGCTCCGGTCTGGCTTTTTATCTGTGCCAGTTTCTGCATATCCTGCAGATTCTTTTCCAGGAGAGCGATGCGTTCCTTGGCTTCTTTCAGCGCATTATCTTTGGCTGCCAAGTCATCGGCCGCTGCGGTGCCCGCGGCCTTTGCGCCGCGCTTGGCGTCGTCTGCGCGGGAGAGACGCAGCTCATCCTTGGGCGGTTCCTTGGACGGCACCGGCTTTTCCTCCCTGGGTGCGCTGATCTGACCGGATACCTGACGGCCCGCCTGAGACGCAGGCGTCGATGCGACCGCGATTCCGAGGCTGCGGCGGTATTCGTTGAAGTCGGCGTACTGGGCGGAGACGATGCGGCGCGCATCAACCGCCGCCACTGCCCCGGCCGCGTCCTTGTCCGGAATGCTGACGATCTTGCCCGCACGCAAACGGTTCATGTTGTCGGCCACAAACGCTTCTTGATTCGCGCGGAACAGTGCGACCAGCATCTGCTGCAAGGTCACGCCCTCAACTTTGTTTCGCATGGCAATCTTCGAGAGCGTATCGCCGCGTACGACCTCGTAGATATCCGAGACCCCGGGCACCTGGACCAGTCCAGCGGGCGCCGCGGCAGCAGGCGCCGCGTCCACCTGAACGGGCACGGGTCCGGCCGGCTTCACCTCGGCCGGCAGGACTTGAACTTGCGCCGGCGACGTCGATTCCCCGACCGTTTCCCGCGGCGGAGCACCGGTCTCCGCCGCTACTCGAGGGGGAGCATTCGGTTCTGCAGAAGCGGCGGGCGCCGCCGGGACCGGTTCCAAGGGTGACGCCGGTGCAACGGGTTCAGCCGATGGTGCCGACGCAAGCGGTTCCGGTGGCTCGGCCGCCGGCAGCTGCGCGGCGCGGAGCGGCTTAGGTTTTGGCGGACCGGCATATTCGGGTGGATCGAGCAGGAAGGTGTATTCGCGGACCAGACGTCCGTTCGCCCAGTTCAACTCTACCAGCATATCGATGAACGGCTCGTTGATCGGCTGGCCGGACGTGAGAGTCATCACGTATTGGCCACCAGGCCGTCGCTGGACGGCAAACTTGACCGACAGCAGCGCCGGATTCAGATCTATGTTGGCCTGGCGGAAAACCTCCCCCGGGGCAAGCCGCGCCCCCAGCGTGTCGCCTTCACTGCGCTGCAAAGAAACGATCTCGATTTCCGCTCTGAGCGGCTGCCCAAGCGCGGACAGAACCGACAACTTACCCAAGCCCGCCGCCCAGGCGAGCGAAGGCAGAATCAGGCTCACGACTGCTACCAAACAAGTTTTTGAGGCGAACTTCCCCACTTGCCACCCTGAACCTAAGTGGAAACAAATTAAAATACCATCATGGCCTTAGCCTTGCAAGCTCAACTTTCATCTCAGAAATTGCGTCAAGTGACTATTTTCTCACGAAGTTTGCTTGTTTTTCCCCTGAAAAGCCCGGGGAAGAGGGGTGATCGGACCCGAAGCCCTCGACCGCCCGCTTGAGCGGCTTAGCCTTCGAGCAGAAGGCGCAACATTCTCCGGAGCGGCTCGGCGGCACCCCAGAGCAGTTGGTCTCCGACCGTAAAGGCGGCGAGGTAGAAGCCGCCTTTTTCGAGGGCAAGCTTGCGTAGACGTCCGATCGGCACCCGCAGCGTGCCGCTCACCGCCGCCGGAGTCAGCTCGCGCAGGCTTGCCTCGCGCTCGTTCGGAATAACTCTCACCCAAGGGTTCGCCTCGGCGAGTATCTGCTCGATTTCGTCTACAGGCAGATCGCGCCTGAGTTTTACGGTGAGCGCCTGACTGTGGCAACGCATTGCACCGATGCGTACGCAAATGCCGTCGATCGGAATCGGGTTCTCTTCGCGGCCGAGAATCTTGTTGCCTTCGGCCTGACCTTTCCACTCTTCGCGGCTTTGGCCGTTGCCGAGATCCTTGTCGATCCACGGAAGCAAGCTGCCCGCAAGCGGAAACCCGAACTGCCGGCTTGGCAAAGTTCCATCCCGCAAAGCCGAGGTCACCGCCCTATCCAACTCGAGGATTGCGGAGGCAGGGTCCTCCAGGGACGATCTCGCGGCTTGGTGCACGAATCCGATCTGCTCCACCAGCTCACGCACGTGCGCGGCGCCCGCGCCGGAGGCAGCCTGATAGGTCATCGAGGTCACCCATTGGACGAGGTCCGCCTTCAGCAGGCCGTGCATGCCCATCAGCATCAGGCTTACGGTGCAGTTGCCCCCGATGTAATTGCGCACGCCCCTGGAAAGCGCATCCTTGATCACGTTCATGTTGACCGGATCCAGGATGATGACCGCGTCGTCCTGCATGCGAAGAGCGGATGCGGCATCTATCCAGTAGCCCTTCCACCCCGAGGCACGCAGCTTGGGAAACACCTCGTTGGTGTAGGCGCCGCCTTGACACGAGATGATGATGTCCGTCAACGCGAGCTCTCTCACGCTCTTCGCGTCCTTGAGCGGTGCCGTTTCCTTTCCGATGAATGGCCCGAGCTCGCCCACTCGGGAAGTCGAGAAGAACACCGGCTCCATCAACGCGAAGTCGCGCTCGGCGTGCATGCGCTGCATCAGCACCGATCCGACCATGCCGCGCCACCCGACGAGTCCGACTCGCTTCATCGCATTTCCTGAATGTCCGATCTGCGTATGCTAACGCACTGAGCCCCGAAAAGGTTGCACCGCATCAAGAGAGCGCGGCGACCACGGCATCACCCATCTCGCGGGTGCCGACTTTGCGGCTTCCCTGCTGAAAAATATCCACGGTGCGATACCTCTGAGCGAGTACTTTCTTCACCGCGACTTCGACGCGGGCGGCAATCCGGTCCTGATCGAAGCTGTGGCGAAGCATCATTGCTGCAGACAGGATGGCCGCCAGGGGATTGGCGAGGTTCTTTCCTGCGATGTCCGGGGCCGATCCATGAATCGGCTCGTATAGTCCCTTGCCTTTTTCGTCGAGCGAAGCCGAAGGCAACATGCCGATCGAGCCGGTCAACATGGAAGCCTCGTCAGAGAGGATGTCGCCGAACATGTTGCCCGTGACGATCACGTCGAATTGCCTGGGATGCTTTAGGAGCTGCATCGCGGCGTTGTCCACGTACATGTGCGTCAGTTCCACCGCGGCATATTCCTTGCCGACTGCGCTAACCACTTCCCGCCACAACTGCGAGGTCTCGAGCACGTTCGCCTTGTCGACTGAGCACAGTTTTTTGTTGCGCCTCAGCGCCGCGCGAAAACCCGCGTGAGCGATGCGGCGGATCTCCTCATCGGTATAGCGCATGGTATCGAAGCCTTCGCGCGCCCCGCCCTCGAGCTGCCGGATGCCGCGCGGCTGACCGAAATAGATGTCGCCGGTCAGTTCGCGCACGATCAGGATATCGAGCCCGGCCACCACCTCGGCCTTCAGCGTCGAGGCATCGGCGAGTTCGGGGAAAACGGACGCGGGCCGCAAATTGGCGAACAGATTGAGCTCCTTGCGGAGCCTGAGGATCGCCTGCTCGGGGCGTTTTTCGCGTGGCAGCGCGTCGTAACGAGGACCGCCGACCGCGCCGAACAGGATGGCATCGGCCTTTCTCGCCAGTTCCAGCGTTGGCCCGGGCAGGGGATCACCCGCGGCGTCGTACGCGGCGCCTCCAACGGAGGCTTGCTCCATCTCGAACGCGAGACCTTCAGTCCTCAGCGCGGCGAGCACCTTGACCGCCTCGGCAATAACTTCCGGGCCGACGCCGTCGCCGGGTAGGACCGCAATTTTCATGAAGAGGAGATGACTACCCGAACAACCAGGGCTGTTCGGAGCGGCGCCGCTCTTCGAAGGCGCGGATCTTGTCCGCGTGGCGCAGAGTGAGTCCTATGTCGTCAAGACCGTTGACCAGGCAGTATTTGCGGAAAGGGTCTATCTCGAAGCGCATCACCTTGCCGCCGTCCGGGGTCGCGACCGTTTGCTTCTCGAGGTCGATAATGAGCCGGAACCCCGGAAAAGCGGCGATCTCATGGAACAGCCGGTCCACTTCCGCTTCGGTGAGCGTGACCGGCAGCAAGCCGTTCTTGCAGCAATTGTTGAAAAATATGTCGGCGTAGGACGGCGCGATGAGCGCGCGAAAACCGTACTCGGCAAGCGCCCAGGGTGCGTGCTCCCGCGAGCTGCCGCAGCCGAAGTTCTTGCGCGCAAGCAGTATGCTCGCGCCCTTGTAGCGCGGCTGGTTGAGGACGAAATCGGGGTTGAGCGGGCGGCCCGCATCGGACTTGTCCGGCTGGCCTTCGCCGAGGTAGCGCCAGGCATCGAAGAGATTCGTCCCGAACCCAGTGCGCTTGATCGACTTGAGGAATTGCTTCGGGATGATCTGGTCGGTGTCGACATTAGCCCGGTCAAGCGGTGCCACGAGCCCGTTTAAGACGGTAAATCGCGACAGGGTCATACGCCGATCATCTCCACTGGCGAACGTCGACGAAGTGCCCGGCGATCGCGGCCGCAGCAGCCATCTCCGGGCTTACGAGGTGGGTCCTGCCGCCCGTGCCCTGCCGGCCCTCGAAATTGCGGTTCGAAGTCGAAGCGCACCGCTCGCCCGGCTCGAGCCGGTCCGCGTTCATACCCAGGCACATGGAACAGCCCGGTTCCCTCCACTCGAACCCGGCGTCCTTGAAGATCCGGTCAAGGCCTTCGTGCTCCGCCTGCGCTTTGACGAGCCCCGAGCCCGGCACGACCATGGCGAGCCTGACATTCGAGGCGAGGCGGCGCCCGCGGACGATCGCCGCAGCGGCCCGCAGGTCTTCGATGCGCGAATTCGTGCACGAGCCGATGAATACCTTGTCGATGCGGATGTCGGTTATGGGCGTATTGGGCCTGAGGCCCATGTAGGTAAGCGCTCTCTCCATGCCCTCCCGGCGAGTCGCGTCCTTCTCCCTGTCGGGGTCGGGTACGCGCTCATCCACGGTCACGACCATCTCGGGCGAGGTGCCCCAAGTCACCTGCGGCTTGATCGAACGCGCGTCGATCGCCACCTCGCGGTCAAATTTCGCTTCCGGATCGCTCTTCAGCGTGCGCCAATGCGCGACCGCGCGATCCCACAACTCGCCGCGCGGCGCAAAGGGCCTGCCCTTCAGATAGGCGAGGGTTGCCTCATCGGCCGCCACCAATCCGGCGCGTGCTCCCGCCTCGATCGACATGTTGCACAGCGTCATGCGGCCTTCCATGCTGAGCGAGCGCACCGTGCTACCGGCGTACTCGATCGTACAGCCGGTTCCCCCTGCAACGCCGATTCTGCCGATCACGGCGAGGGCCATGTCCTTCGCCGTCACTCCCCGTGCGAGCTGCCCCTCGACGCGCACGAGCATGTTCTGCATCTTTTTCGCGAGCAGGCATTGCGTTGTAAGCACGTGTTCGACCTCCGAAGTCCCGATTCCGAATGCGAGGCAGGCGAACGCTCCGTGTGTGCTCGTATGCGAGTCACCGCACACCACAGTCATGCCGGGTAAGGTCGCCCCCTGCTCCGGACCGATGACGTGCACGATGCCCTGGCGGGAGTCGTTCATCCTGAATTCGACGATGCCGTACTCCTCGCAATTCCTGTCGAGCGTGTCGACTTGCAGGCGCGACACGGGGTCGGCGATCCCGCGGGAGCGATCCGTGGTCGGGACGTTGTGGTCGGCCACCGCAAGGTTGGCTGATATGCGCCAGGGCTTGCGCCGCGCGAGCTTCATGCCCTCGAACGCCTGCGGACTCGTGACTTCGTGCACCAGGTGGCGATCGATATAGAGGAGTGTCGTGCCGTCTTCCTCGACGTGCACCGTGTGTGACTCCCAGAGCTTGTCGTAAAGCGTGCGCGGAATCATTCGGCTCGCTGCCCAAAG
>WNFV01003591.1_pt1 | contig 19762 bp, 18 predicted proteins | sample 5400101 | NCBI WGS metagenome assembly WNFV01 (sample SAMN13153361, study PRJNA577476) | soil metagenome | isolation source: 115 cm soil or saprolite under grassland replicate 1 | place: USA:California | collected 2016-06-15 | reverse complement strand
TTGCTGTCGCTCAGGAGATGAATTTTAGTGCTGAAGCCACCCACTGACCGTCCGAGCGCATGGTTGTGCGGTTCCTGCGCGCCATCCGGTCCCTGTTTTGGCGCACCGGCAGCCACGCGGTGGGCTCGGACGATCGTGCCATCCAGCGACCATTGCTCCCAATCGATATTGCCGTGCGTATCCAGTTTGGCTTGCAGCGCTTTCAAGATCCGGTCCCAGGTGCCATTTCGACGCCACCAAGTGTAGCGGTCATAAATCGTCTTCCACTTGCCATAGCGTTCGGGAATATCGGGCCAGGGCGCGCCGCTGTGCAACCGCCACAAGATGCCGTTGATAATCGGGCGGTGCGGGTCGTAGGGATGGCCGGTCTTCCCGTCATTGGTCGGCAATTCTAGCGCAATCAGCGCATAGTGTTCGTCCGTTAGTTCGTAGCGTCCCATCATTTCTCCGGTTTCATTATGGTAAACCTGTAGTCTACCACAACCCGAATCGGATTGTCAGAAAGAGCCTAAGCTGCCCACGGCCAGCATGCCCTGGAAAACCAGCAGGTATATCGCCAGGGCACGCGCTCTCACCCAGGCCGGGCATGCTGTCTGCGCGGAGAAGGTCAGGGTGGACAGCATTACCAGCCAGGCCAGCCCCCCTGCCATCGTACTGACTAACATCAGCGGCACGAAGCGCAGGTAGGCCAGAGCAAGCGTGGCTCCGGCGAACACGAGCGTCGCCGCTGCGGTCAAGGTGTCAACCGACAGCGAGCGCCGCAGTCGAGGCAGGAGCAGGGCACCACCCACGGCACCCAAACCAAGGCTGCCCAATACTATACCGTACCCGGTTGCGTCAAGGCCCAGCTCGTGCCTCGCCATAGTAGGCAGCAAGGACCAGAGGGCGCTGGCGCCGAGAATGAAGACGCCATTGCGAACCAAGACCGCCTGCAACGCAGGGGCATGGCGCACGTAGCGCATCCCCGCGGCGGTGGCGCCCAGCATATCTTCGGGAGGGGCATTGCTCGGGACCTGCGTGCGCCGCCAGTGGAAGATGGCCCCTAACACTGCGAGGAAGGACGCGGCGTTCAGCAGGAAGGCGGCTGCCGCACCTGCCGCAGCGACCACGAACCCGCCGAGGGCCGGCCCGACGGCCTGGGCCACGTGGTACCCCGTGCTGTTGAGTGCAACTGCCGCTGGTAGCTCCTGGCGTTCGACGATCTCGGGGATGATTGCGTTCCAGGCCGGTGAGGTGAGCGCGGTCCCCAGGCCTATGAGGAAGGTGAACACCAGCAGGATCCAGGCTGATGCAAGGCCCGCCAGGGTAAGCACGCCCAGGACGAGCGCGACGAGCAGCATCCACGTCTGCGTGACGAGCAACAGCTTCCGCCGGTCAATGACGTCGGCCAGCGTCCCTGCGGGTAGGCCCACGAGGAATACAGGCAGGCTGGTGGCCGTCTGCATGAGCGCGACCAACAGCGGAGAAGGGGTGAGGGTGGTCATCAGCCAAGCCGCGCCGACGTTCTGCATCCAGGTGCCGGTGTTGGACACGACCCAGGCGATCCAAACCGCACGAAAAACCGGACCGCGCAGCGGGCTCCACATAGAAGCACCGGCCTCGGGGCTACTGGCGTCGCTTTGTCCGGGCGGGGCATCCGATGCATGGAGATTTTTCATATTCTTGGATTGTTCCTGGCTAGGCCCTTCCCGACCATCCGCTTACGGTTATGGTAAAGTTGCACTTTGCCATAATAAGTGCTATCTGCGACTGCTGACCCAACCTCTACCAGCAACTTCATCAGCGACTGGATTGTTGAACAGATTCTACCCGATGCGCAGGAACTCGGAACTATCGCCAAGCAACTCGACGTGCCGATCGTGGAGATGAGGCCGAACGGGACGATCCGGTGATTCACGGCCGTTGCTGTGCGTCTTCGGCTTTGTAGACTTCAAAGGTAAGGCGCGGCATGGTTGCGAAATCGACGGGCGGCTCCCACCCCTCCAGCAGTCGAACATTCTGCTCCACCTCGTGCGGCCAACGCATGCCGACGATGCCAGCATGCACACGAGAATCGGACAGCACGAACTTTAATGCGACTTCATACAGATCATGCGCGGACTGCCATTCCGGTGCCAGGAAGCTCATCTCGCGTTGAAAAATTCCGGACGTCATCGTGCGCATCGTTACCACGCCCGCATTCGCCTTACCTGCCTCGATAAGGAAATGTCGAGCTGCAGCCTGATAGATGATGTTGTAGGCGATCTGATAGACCTCAATCGTCTCGTGCTCAAGGAAGGGGATCACGGTCCACGGCTCTTCGCTTGTGATACCGATATGGCCAATCTTGCCCGCATCACGCAGCTCGAGAAGCGCATCGAGCGGCCCCCCGTTGAGGACGTGCTCAATCTCTGTCGGCGAGTACATCCGACCATGCACTTGCAAAATGTCAATGTGATCCGTCTGCAGCCGTTTGAGGCTCGCGTGGACACTGTCAATGACGCCCGTATGATCCAGTTCGTACCAGACCTTGCTGGCCAGCACGCAGTCCTTCCGGCGGGTCTTCATCACCTCGCCGATGAGCGTCTCACTATAGCCGTTGCCGTACGCGGGCGCGGTGTCAATATAGTTGATGCCACGGTCCAGCGCGGTGTTGAGCGTCTCATAGACCACTTTGCGGCCATCTTCGGACATCGGATCCCAGCCCATTGAACTCTGCACATAGCTAAAGGCCGCTCCACCGATCGCGATCGGCGAGACTTCAAGGCCGGTTCGACCAAGCTTCCGCGTTTGCATGCTTCGCCTCCTCTTCTTGTACGTAAAGACCCTGCTTGTGCGGAGCGAAGACACCGATTCCTCTGCTCCGCGGGGGCAGCGATTCCGATGATGGCCTTCCGCGCCGCCATGTGTCGGACAGAGCCGAGTGACCTTCTCTTCGTGATATCTGGCTGTACTCGTTTCGAGCGCCCGTTTCGCTTTGAAGCCCTCCTTCGCGACCCTGATGGCGGACATCGCCCGCTGCCAGCCGGCGGGGATGCCTACCATTTCACTGGGCTACCGTCACAGCCGGTGGGCACTTTCGAGCTCGCACCTCCGGTGCTGGTCACTCCCCAGGCGGGAAGTCCGTGGAAGCGGCGAGCTCAGTCTGCGCTTCGAAGCTGGCGATTCGCTTGCGCAGTGTCGTCAGGGTGCTTTCTAGCGCCTGTGAGCCGAGTACCATGCGCAGCGGTGCCGGCTCCAGGTCGACGCTCTCGATGATGCGCGCGGCCATTCGGGCCGGGTCGCCGGGGGCCAGACCGTTTTTGGGATCCAGCATCCGCAAGAAGCTGTGTGCCGGGGTTTCGTCGTAGATTGGCATGAGCTCTGCCATCTGCGCGCTGCCGTAGCGGAACTCGGTGCGCGCGCCGCCGGGCTCGACGATCGTCATGCCGATCCCGAAGGATGCGACTTCCTGGGCGACCGACTCGACGAAGCCTTCGATGCCCCACTTGGTGGCGTGGTACATCGAGTTCCCCGGGAAGGCGACCTGCCCGCCGTAGGAAGAGATCTGGATGACGCGTCCGCCGCCCTGGGCGCGCAGGTACGGCAGCGCGGCACGGATCAGCTGGATCGGCCCGACGAGGTTGGTCGCGACGATCTGTTCGACCTGCTTGTCGCTGAGCTCCTCCGCAGCGCCAAACAGGCCGTAGCCGGCGTTGCTGATGATCACCTCGATGCGTCCGAGCTGCGCGAACGAGCGCTCGACAACCTCGCGGATCGCCGCCGTGTCGGTCACATCGAGCACCTCGGCGCGGAACGTCTCGGGATACTGCTCGCGCAGATCGGCGACCTTGCCGGTGTCGCGAACGGTTCCGACGACGCGGTCGCCCCGCTCGAGGAGCTGCCTGGTCAGCTCGCGGCCGAACCCGCTGCTGACACCAGTGATGAACCATGTGCGTTGTGACATCGTACATTCTCCCATCATTGTTGTAATCATCAGTGCGCGCCGATGAAGCCGTGCCGCATCGCCTTCCGGCCGCGCCGGCGACAAGGCAGCGATGCGCCGAACCGTCATTCAGTCATGATCTCTTCCGGCTGTCCGGCGTCGCTGCGCCCGCCATGCTCACGACGCGGTGACCTCATCGATGGCCCGTAGCCCGTTAAGTGTGCGGGGATAGCCGATGAATGGCAGGAGCTGGGTCAAGACATCGATCAACCGTGCGCGGTCATTGCCCACATTGAGATTCGCAGCGACATGGCCCTTGACCTGCGCGTCGCATCCGCCGAGCGCCACGAGCATGCTGAAGGTCAGGAGCTCGCGCGTAGGCACGTCGATGCCGGTGCGGGTGAGGTGGTCGCCGAAGCAGTTGGCCGACAAAGAGCGCTGGATGTGCTGCTGATCGGCGGGCGCAGAGGCGTAGAGTTTCTCGACGACATCGCTCCCGACGATCTGCTTCTGGACCGCCAGGCCCTGCTCGGCGCGGGTCTCGGGCGTGGTCGTGGATTGACTGGGCAGGGGCAAGGCAACGCCCCGCTCGGTGAGTACCTCGTTCGTGGCGTGGATGAAGTCGAAGACCTTGGCCATGCCGAGATAGGGCACCGCCTGGTAGACAATCTCCTTGATCTCGACCGGCGTCACCCCGACGGTGAGCGCTGCGCCGAGCATGACGCGGTACTCGCGCAGCGCCTGGGAGGCGATCATCGACGCGAGTTGGACCATCAGGCGGGTTCGCACGTCCAGATTGCCGTGACGGAGGACCTCGTCAAAGGCGAAGTTGTCGAAGATCTCAATGAGCTCGGGATCGGTCACCGCCAGGGTGGAGATGTGGCCGGGAAAAAGCTCGTCGTGGTTCTTGCGCGCTCGCTCATTGGGCGCCATGGTCGTTCTCCTTGTCGTCATCGTCGTTCTCCTTGTCGTCTGCCCGCTGTCGGCTGGCCATTCAACGAGCGCTCACGCCCGCGGAGTCATTCGCGCAGTTGCGCGCTCGTCAGCCGACCCGCCCAACCACCTTGTCGGCCAGCCGCTCGACGATCCCGTCGCGGTAGGGGTAGTTCAGCATCAGGACGAGGTGGGTCGCGCCGGCCTCGACGAGCGGCTGCAGCGTCGCGACCGTCGCCGCGAGATCGTCATAGTTGACCCGCGTCTGCACCGACAGCTCGATCTGCGCGGGATCGCGGCCCACGGCGGCGCAGTGCTCGTGCAGGACGCGCACTTTGTGTTGGAATTCCTCCACGTTCGCGGGCATGGAGTTCCACACGTCGGCGTAGCGCGCCACGACACGCAGCGTGAGCTGCTCGCCACCGCCACCAATCACGAAGGGTGGATGCGGCTTCTGGATCGGCTTTGGCTCGCAGCGGGCCTGCGCGAGCTGGTAGTAGCGGCCCTCGAAGTCCGTGAGCTGCTGCGTGAACAGCCGCTGGGCGATCTCGCAGGCCTCGCCGAGGCGCCGGATGCGTTCGCCAGGCGGGTAGAGCGGGATACCCATGCTCTGGTGCTCGTACTCGTTCCAGCCGGCGCCAACACCAAAATCGAGGCGCCCACCCGAGATTACATCCACCGTAGCGGCCATATGCGCATGGACTGCGGGATGGCGGTAGGTGTTACCCGCGACCATCAGGCCGAGGCGGATGCGCTGAGTCTGCGCCGCCAGTGCCGCCAGCAGCGTCCAGCCCTCGAAGCACGGGCCATCCAGGCTGCCCTGGATCGGTGCGAAATGGTCGAACAGCCAGGCGTGCTCAAACGCGGGCGTCCGGTCAGCGTCCTGCCAGACCTTGAGCAGCGCGTCGTAGGTCGTCTGCTGTGGCACCGTCTTGATGCCCCATCGTAATCTAGTCATCGCTCGTTCTCCTCCATATGGCGCCGTGTCGCTATGCGGCGAGCAGAATCATGTTCAACGGGACGAGCGCGATCCTCGGTGGCGAACGTATCGCCGCGGTCACGGAGTGGTGATCACGTTTCCCACGAGAAGCGGTACCGCAGCCAGACCAAACCGCCCTCTAGCATCTGGCAGCTCTCCAATGCCATACCCATCCCTTCCAGAGCACCCGATCCGCCGTGGATGTCGAACACAGCAGGGCCGCCGGGCACGCCTTCCACAGTCGGGGCAATCACCAAGCTGAGCTCATCGATCAGCCCGGCTTGGATCAGGGCACCGTTGGTCGCGCCGCCGCCTTCCAGCAGCAGCCGGTGGATCCCCAGTTCGCGGTTCAGCATCTCCAGTGCCGCCGGAAGGTCGATCTCCCGCTCTCCTGCGAAGATGTAAGAGACGCCATCCTGCCGCAGCCCCGCGAGGTGGCTGTCCGAAACGGCCTGCGTGAGCACGACGAGGAGCGGATCACCGCCCACGTCCCCGCGGCCCCACGCGATCTTTCCTTCGGCATCGAGCACCACGGCCCACGCGTCGGCGTTCTTCCGCGCGAACCAGCTCTGCCGCCCGAACGAGCTGCCTGTGACCGGTGGATAGGAAGTGTCACGCGAAGCGAACTCCTGTCCGGTCACCCGGCCCACCAGCCACGCGTCGCACCCGATCTCGTCGTGCAGCCGCTCGTAAACGCGATGATCCGAAAGCGGGGGATGCCAGCGGTCGGGCAGGATGCGCCCGTCCACACTGGAAAGCATGTGACAGATCACGTACGGCTTCATCCAAACTCCTTATCCATTGCCCAGACCAAGCGAGCGCGCCGACAGGCGTCGTGACGACCAGGAGTTACGCCTCCCCGTCTGCCTGCTACCCCGCCCGGAGGAGCTGCGCCCCAATCTCCTCGTGCAGCCGCTCGTATACGCCCCACTCCTGAAGGTGAGCCAAGGCGACTCGCCTGATGGCGCGCCGGTGGCCTGCCAACTTCGGTCGGGGCCTAGTTATCCGGTCCACGGCAGACATTCATTTGACGGCTGTCATCGTATTTACTGATGACCGACGATGGGATGCGGCACATACGGCTCTTCCAGGTATGCGACCTCTTCCTGGGTCAGTTTGACGGACAGAGCGCCGACGGCATCTTCCAGATGCGTGATCTTCGTTGCCCCGATGATCGGCGCCGTCACCGGCTTCTTCTGTAGCAGCCAGGCAAGCGCGATATGAACGCGCGGAACCCCCTGCTTTTCCGCGATTTCCGCGACCCGCTCCACGACCCGTCGATCGGTCTCGGCCGTCGCATCGTACTTGCCTTTCGCGATTTGATCGGTTTCGGAACGAAGCGTGTGTTCCGACGACCAGTCACGCGTCAATCTTCCGGATGCGAGTGGACTATACGGGATCACCCCGATCTGCTCCTCGCGGCAGAGCGGCAGCATCTCCCGTTCCTCTTCGCGGTAGATCAGGTTCAGGTGATCCTGCATCGAGACGAAGCGGGTCCACCCATGCTTCTCGGCCACGTGCAGCGCCTTCTGGAACTGCCACGCGAACATGGCGGAGGCACCGATATAGCGGGCCTTGCCGGCCCTCACCACGTCGTGCAGCGCTTCCATCGTCTCCTCGATGGGGGTTTGGTAATCCCAGCGATGGATCTGGTAGAGATCCACGTACTCCATCCCAAGCCGCTGCAGGCTGTTGTCGATCTCGCTGAGGATCGCCTTGCGCGATAGCCCGGCGCCATTCGGTCCATCACGCATTTTGCCGTGCAGCTTGGTGGCGATGACGACCTCGTCTCGATTCGCGAAGTCCTTCAACGCGCGTCCGAGGATCTCTTCACTCTTCCCAATCGAATAGACGTTGGCCGTATCGAAGAAATTAATCCCCAGCTCGAGCGCTTTCTTGATGATCGGCCGGCTGTTTTCTTCGTTCAGCACCCATTTGTGAACCCAACGTTCCGCGTCCCCGAATCCCATGCAACCGAGGCAGATTCGAGACACGTCCATGCCGGTGTTGCCGAGCTTCGTGTATTCCATGTGATCTTCCTCCGTTTCCATTACCTGCGTTCAAACCGTCCATGAGGTTACCGTGCTCGGGCGTAATCATCACGATGGCGTATGCATCGTTCGATGATTTGAAGGATCAGGCGCGACGGATGCGCCGCGTCGTGGAAGATGCGATTGATCGCCGGCCGGTATTGGCCGGCCGCTCGCATTCGCTTCTGCATTGTGCGCTCCTTCCAGGTAGCACCGGAATTACGCTGTCGCGCGCGGCACGAGTTTGATCGTCGCTGCTTGCGCCTGAGGGCTGTTGATGCTGCTGATGATGCTTGCGGCGTAGCGGCGGTACTTGGCGCGGTAGGTGGCGTCGACCTGGTCGTTGACCTCGTCGCCGACAGCCACGAAGGTGACGTCCTTCTGGACACCGCCAGCCCAGATCCGGCCTTCGTGGCGCACCTGGGTGCCACGGAACCAGCCGGCGGTGCGCCCGTTCACAGAGCGCACGTAGAGGTCGTCGCCGTGGCGGACGACCCAGATCGTCACAGGCTTGCGCAACGTGCTGTCGCCTCGCAGCGACGCGATCTGCAGCTCTTCTGCTGCCCCGATCGTGGTGAGCTCATCGCTCGTCCATGCGGTCATTAGTTGCATCTCCTCCTGATGTAAACGAGCTTACAACTTCTGGCGCGTGGGCCGGAACAGGATCTCGTTGATGTCCACATCCTTCGATATTGTTGCTGTGATTGCTCATTATCTTGACTTCTGTTTGCCTTAATGGCTTTGAAAAAGAGATGAACATGCGCTGGTACTGAAAATAGCGCAGCCATACTGGCGGCCTCTCTATTCCCAGCGCATGCGATGCCGTCGGTTAGCGATCGATCGTGGCCATGGTGGTCGGGTTGTAGCGCGGTCCGGCAACCTGCCCCGGTGCAAGCGCCTCGTCGAGCGCGCGCATCTGCGTCGCGTCGAGCGCGATTGACGAGGCGGCGACGTTCTCCTCGAGGTACTTCACCCGCTTCGTGCCTGGGATCGGCACGATGTCCGGCCCCTTGTGGAGCAGCCAGGCGATCGCGACCTGTCCCGGCTTGACGCCGAGCGACCGCGCTACCTCGCGCACCTTCTCCGCCGCCCGCATGTTGGCGTCGAAGTTCTCGCCCTGGTAGCGCGGGTCGCCGCGCCGGAAGTCGCCCTCGGGGTACTCCTCGGCGCGCTTGACCTCGCCCGTCAGAAAGCCGCGGCCAAGCGGCGCGAAGGGCACCAGGCCGATGCCGAGCTCGTGCAGCACGGGGATGATGTCGGCCTCCAGGTTCCGCTCCCACAGCGAGTACTCGCTCTGGAGTGCCGAGACCGGGTGGACGGCGTGAGCGCGCCGGATGTTGGCGACGCCCGCCTCGGACAGGCCGAAGAAGCGCACCTTGCCCTCCTTCACCAGCTCGCCCACCGTGCCCGCCACCTCCTCGATCGGCACCGCTGGGTCGACGCGGTGCTGGTAGAGCAGGTCGATGTGGTCGGTCTGGAGCCGCCGCAGGGACTCGTCGACCACCTGGCGGATGTGCTCCGGCCGGCTGTCGAGGCCCGGCCCGTTCTCGATGCGGAAGCCGAACTTCGTCGCGAGAACCACCTGATCACGCCGCCCCCTGAGCGCCCGGCCCAGCAACTCCTCGTTGGTGTAGGGGCCGTAGACCTCCGCCGTGTCGAGGAACGTGCATCCGAGCTCGATCGCGCGATGGATGGTGGCGATCGACTCGCGCTCGTCGCGCTCCTCGGGAGTACCATACGATTGACTCATACCCATGCAGCCGAGGCCGATTGCCGAGACTTCCAGGCCGCTGTTTCCAAGTGTGCGCTTTTGCATAATCTCTCCTCTTCGTCGTTCATTGTTCCGGCACTGCTTCGTTGTCGATCTTTTCCACGACGATCTGTGCCTTCGGCACCAGATCCAAACGGGCCGCTCGTACGTTTAGGTCGGGCGTTTTGCTTCGCCCAACTGCTTCACGATGTTCGGGTCACGGTGGTCGAAGAAGCTGCTGGTTTTTGTGTCCAGCGTTGCTATCGCCGCCATATCGTCCGGGCTCAGGTCGAAATCGAAGATGTTGAAGTTTTCAACGATTCGTTCCTTACGGACTGATTTGGGAATCGCAACGACGCCGCGTTGTGTCAGCCAGCGCAAAATGACCTGCGCCACGGTTTTCTGATACTTCCCCGCGATGGAACGCAACACCTCGTTGTGGAAGATGTTGTGTTTGCCTTCCGCAAATGGTCCCCAGCTTTCAATCTGCACGTTATTTTCCTGCAAGAAGGCTTGGGTTTCGATTTGCTGATTGAACGGATGGGTTTCGATCTGATTCACCGCCGGAACCACTTGGTGATGCACGATCAGATCCATCAACCGGTCGGGTTGAAAGTTGCTGACCCCGATGGCGCGTATCCGGCCTTCCCGGTACAACTCCTCCATCGCACGCCAAGCACCATACACATCCCCAAAGGGCTGGTGTATCAGGTACAGATCCAGATACTCGAGTTGCAGCCGCTGCAACGATCGTTCAAATGCCGGCTTGGCGCGTTCGTACCCCGCATCCTGAATCCAGAGCTTGGTGGTGACAAACAGCTCTTCTCTTGCTACACCACTGCGTTGGATGGCCTTGCCGACTGCTTCTTCATTGCCATACGCAGCCGCGGTATCAATCAGACGATAGCCGGTGCGTAGCGCTTCATAAACGCTTCGTTCGCATTCTTCGGCATCAGGAACCTGAAAAACGCCAAACCCTAAAAGGGGCATTCCCACACCGTTGTTGAGCGTAACCAATGGAATAGTTGCCATGAGTCATTCTCCTTATCGAGCAGACCAGCCGCGGTGCGACATCTCTGGAAGATGTTTCGCCGCAACACTCGCGCCATCCGCGGACAGCCGATTATGGCGCATGGCTCACTTCGTCGCGCATTGTTGCCATGCACCTTGTACGGTATTGGGATGTGTTTGTCCCTGCCTTGCCGAAATTATAGGCATGCGGGAGCGTAGGTGATAGGATGATCGTGCAGAATCATTGTATAATTCTGCAAGATATCGATGGATACAGGAGATGCGAGAGAAGAGGGCATATGGAATCGTTCAGTCTTCAGCAGGTCGCCTACGAGGCGCAGCGTGCGCAGGCCAACAGACAGGAGTTGGTTGAGCGTATCGCGCGAGCCATCCGTGAAGATGGGCGGGTTGAAACGTTGAAAGGGCTGTATCTCAACCGCATCTCCTCACCCACGGGGCCAGTGCATGGCGTGTCCGACCCGTCCTTTTGTGTGATTGCCCAAGGCAGCAAGGAGGTCTTTCTTGGGAATGACTGCTATCAGTACGACCCGGCACACTATCTGCTCACGACGGTCGAGCTGCCGGTTGTGAGCCAGGTCCTCGAAGCCTCGAAGGCGCAGCCATACCTCAGCGTCCGCTTGCACCTCGACCCAACCCTGGTCGGGTCGGTTCTCGTCGAGGCCAATGTCCCGTTGCCGCCGGGTCAGGGCGATGCGAAAGCCATAGACGTGAGTCTGTTGGACGCAAGTCTGCTGGATGCCGTGGTGCGGCTGGTCAGGCTGCTGGACTCCCCCACCGAAGCGCGAATCCTCGCACCGCTGGTCACGCGGGAAATCGTCTCCCGCCTCCTGATGGGGGCGCAGAGTGCTCGGCTTCGTCACATTGCGGTCCTGGGGGGATACACCCACCATATTGCCAGAGCCGTTGATCTGCTGCGGAAAGATTACAGCCAGCCACTGCGCATGGAAAGCATTGCCCAAGCGCTTGGCATGAGCGTCTCGGGCTTCCACCACCAGTTCAAGGCGGTCACTGCGATGAGTCCATTGCAATTTCAGAAGCGGCTCCGGCTGCAGGAGGCCCGCCGCCTGATGCTCGGCGAGCACCTCGACGCGGCCAGCGCAGGCTACCGCGTGGGCTACGATGATGCGGCGCACTTCAACCGGGAATACAAAAGCCTGTTTGGCCTCCCGCCCATGCGCGATGTGGAACGGCTGCGGGAAGCTGCCAGCACAAGCACGCTGCAAGCGGTGGCCAGAGGCCAATAATCGGCCGACGTAGATAGCGCAGTGAAGAGCATGGCAACTCCGCAGGCGCCACAAGCCGGTTTGGAGGCAACGTCGTTTGAGCATCGGCCTCACGCAGTGTAGTACAGTGACCCAGGGACAGACCGTCCGGCCATCAAACACATCGATGGTAACCACCTCGATGAGAAGCGATGCGAGCTTTGATACCGATCAGACCAGCACAGCCAGCTGACGCTGAGGTAGCGGCGGTTCTGCTGTATTCAGCGTATACGCATACACAGGTCGCCTTTCCGCTGCGAGAAGAACACGAGCGCGGGTTTGTCGAGCGTCTACAGCACTTCTTCCGCCAGGACGGCAATCGTTTTAGCTATCAAAACATCCAGGTCGCTGAGGGGAGTTCAGCGGTGCTCGGGTTGGTTTTGAGCTTTGGGGTCGAGATGAAGCACGGCTCAACGCCGCCGTTGGCAGCTGGCTCGAACAGGAGGCGGAGGACGATGAATGGTATGTCGATGCGCTCGCCGTGTTGAGCAATTGGAGCCGCAAGGGCATCGGCACGTGCCTGCTGCAACGTACAGAGCAGCAGGCGCGCCAGCACCACTATCCCAAGATCGCTCTGCATGTTGCTCAAGAGAACAAACAGGCATTGGATCTGTATGCGCAGCTGCATTATGGTGTCACCCAACAGACCTTCCTCTATCAACGTCCCTATATACATATGGTAAAAATATTGGAAAACGGGGAACAGGGGAATGACGGAACGGAGAGTATGCAGAGGCGTTCTCGGTGAATGTGGAGGTTCGGTGGCAAAAAAAGGCAGCGGAACATGAGCTGCACGTTCCAACGGTGAGCATCCATCTGCCAAGCGTGCGGTGTCGGGAACGGGAGCGCTTTCTGATGTTCTCGAATGTGCGTTCTCGGTCATGAGTTACGAGAGTGCTGATGTCGCACGGTTAGGAACCATGTTTGAGGTGCCTGTAATGGTGACGCGTCTATGACCGACCGCTACGCTTTTGAGAACACAGTGGGCTGACGGGCAACGATGCTACTGGCGCGACCGATATGCGGCCGTGGCGCGGAATGCAGGCTTGGCCGTGAAGGATGCCCCTGGCGCCTGTATATGTGTTATGGGTCCAGGCGGCGCACAATTCGTCGTATGCAGGTACTGCTACTGCTCGGCGCACATCAGATCGCGTGTGACAAGCGCGCGCACCCGGTCGACCACGCTACCCACCGGCGCGAACACCTCCCAGCGGTAGAGCCGGGCCTTCCAGTCGGCGCCGGCCGTGACGGCACGCGTACCATCGCGGCTGTATGCCACACTTTTCACTGGTCCAGTATGGCCCGTCAGTAAAACGATCTGCGTGCCGGATTGAGTTTCCCAGATGCGCGCGGTGCCATCCTCGCCGGCCGTGATCACCAGTGTGCCGTCCGGACTGAAGGCGGCTTCGTTGACGCCACCAGCGTGCCCTTTGAGTACTAGGGCGTATCCGCAAACTTACAAGTACAGGAGGATTGCACCAATCGTGACCATGCCCAAGTAGTTGTCGCCACGCTTCTCATAGCGTGTGGCAATCCGCCTATACTGCTTGAGCCGGTTGATCAGTTGTTCAATGCGCGCCCGTAACTTGTACAACTGCTTATCGAACGGCCCGCGTCGGCGCTCGTTCGCCTTGCGCGGGATGGTCACCCTTATACCTTTCTGGCGCAGATAGCCACGAATGCGTCGGTTGCTGTAGGCCTTATCGGCAACGATGCGCTTGGGGCGCAGTCGCGGGCGTCCAGGTCCGGCTCGCTTGACGGCCCCGTGCTCCATCAGCGCCTCGAAGGCCGTACTCTCGTGGCGCTGGCCCGCCTGGAGCACAAATGTGATCGCTTTGCCACCGGCTTCAGCGCGCAGGTTCAGCTTGGTAGAGAAGCCGCCCTGCGAGCGACCAAGGGCTTCTTGCTCTGGGTCCCCTTTTTTGCACCGGCGGCGTGCTGGTGGGCACGAATGACGGTGTTATCGACGAAATGGAGTGTCCAATCCAGCTCGCCCTCGCGTTCGGCTTGGGTCTGCAACTCGGCCAAGATGCACTGCCAGATGCCTTTCTTACGCCAGCGATAGTAGCGAGACGAAACGGTTTTGGTCTTGCCATAACGGCGCGGCAGGTCTTGCCAAGGCGCGCCGGGTTTCCGCACTCCTTCATTGGAATACCGGGTAATAGGGTAAGGTCTGGACATCGGGCGGCCACACAGCGCGGAGTCGGGCCGCGAGCCGTTGCGCCGTTTGGACCAAGCGCGGAACAGGGCCGTCGTCACCAGCTACGTCAACAAATGCATCCGTCCAAGCCAGGAATTGTTGCCGCAGGGTCGTGTCGGTCGGACCGCGTGGCATATCGGCTTGTAGGGCATGTCGCAAGCGCCAAGTCACATGGAACAGATGCCATCGGGCTGCTGCAAGCACCGCAGCTTGACGGAAGACGCTGGGCGTCATAGCTATCGGACAGCCTTCGGCCAGCGCCCGTTGATACACGGCATCCAGCGTGCGCACGAGATCGTGGGGTAACCGACGGTGGCAGCCCCAGGTCATCCATCCTGGCAAGCCCTCGACCAGGGCGTGGCGGAGGCCCCCAACGTTGAAGTCGAACAGCCGCAGGTGGGCACCCCAGCGGATCGCATCCCCAGGCACCTCTTGATCGCCTTTACAATACGTTAAGAATGGACCTGGTTGATCTTCTATCACGGCCGTCACCAGCGCGATTTCTGACTCAATATCGGCGGCAGCGGTGACACCTGCGGATTGAAGCACCATCTGGTAGCGCTGCACGGCGTCTTGGAGTTCGGTATCAGTCGACCGGCGCAACCGCGCACGGGACCAGGGATGGCAGTAGAGCGGTTTCTCGGGTTCCTGCGGACCTAACGCAGCGCGAATCGGCAGGTAATCCAGGGCAACCGGACAGGTAGCGGCGTGTAACTGTCCAAGCAGGGCGACATGCTCTATGAGACTTTGGCGGGCATAATCAACATCAGAACCGAGCAACAAGTCGTACGTGTTGGGTGTGGTTCCCGTGCCAAGATCCTCCATAATCACGATCCGCTCGGTGCGATCGCCGGTATAGAGCTTGGGCGCAAGTGGCGGGTGCGTAGCGATGGATCCGAGAAAGCGAGCAGCAGCCCAATCATTGAAGAACGCATGTTGATGCCAATCAGCATAGGATGGTTCGGGCCGAACGACGGTATGTTTGACAATCACAGTGGAGGGAAGCGCACTAGAGTGCGGTTGAACGTGACACCGCCATGTACGACTGACCCACCTTGTATAGTTCTCGCTTGGTGTGAGCTCAAGCGCACAGCTGAAATGCTCCGAAAGAAGCTCGGCCGCGCGAGCGAGGAGAGGCAAAGACTCCATTATCGGTTCCTTGCGTTCATGACCGCGATTATAGTTATTTTCCTGCAAATTGCCTCGCTCATTGGAGACAATTGAGCAGCTGTCGTATGATTGGGAGCGATCAACATTGGAAGCGGCCTAACGTGTTGCGCTTCAGCTGCCGCCGAGGCGCGCCGCACAAGACGACTTCAAAAAAGGCTCGATCTCGCGCGCCGAAGGCGGTCAGCTGCAAGCGCCTGTTGGGCCGCTGCCGGTGTTCCGGCGATAACGAAGAGTAGCTTTGCGCTTTCAGGTGCGCATTATTCACTTCCTTGCCAGCTCTGCCAAATTTGCCAGTCCCTTGCATCAGACTCCCAGATTGCATACAGTGCAACACCATTAATCGGCGCTCCATCCTGCCTCTGCTTCGCTAGACCCGCACACAGACCTGCCAGCCCATTGCCCAAATCCTCAACCTCCGCTCGATGTGAGCTCGTCACCTCACGTGACACCGAGATACCGAGCAAGAGGTCGACCGGTCGATCGCTGATACTTCGACGAATACCCCGCACTTGCTCGCGCATCCACAACCGATAGAGCGCCGGCACGACGACTTGACTGTTATAGGTCATCGCCACGATTTGATCGACGCGGCTGGCCACGGCATGATAATAGCTGCTGGTCCAGCGATACGGATTGGCAGGTAGTAACGCGCTTTCGAGACTCGATGCCCAAGGCAGGCTCGCGACACTTAGCAATTGCGTGGGTGCCAGCGCGAGGCGGAGTTCATCAAGAAGCTTGAGATAGTGCGGATCGCCGTTCGGAACTGGGTAACTAACACTTGAGCATTTGCTCAAATGACCCACGAATCAGTTGGCATCTTGAAGCGGTAAAATGACCTTGACCAAGCTCGTTATTGTCTAGTCAAACAGCTTCAGAAATTAATGTCGCGATGACCCTGTCGTTGCATTTCTCATCAACGCATGGCAGTGTGAAACTGAAGCTGCGCCCGTGTTCGTACATGCTCTGCAGCCAGAGTGTGCCGACCTGTCGTTCGATCAACTGCCGGGCGTCCGCCAGTCCCAGGCCGATGGCGCGCTCGGCTGAGGTGATGCCCTTGGAGACGCGTCTGAACCGCGTGAACAGATGCTGGCTCAGGTCGGTGCTGATGCCACGCCCGGTATCGCTGATGGCGAGCCGCACCCCCTCGCTATCACGAAACGCCCGGATCGAGATCAAGCCGGCCTCGGTGTAGCGCCCGGCGGTGTCGAGCAGTTGCTGGGGTGCGCTACGAAGCTGATGGATATCGGCGAGGATCGTGGGCAGATGGTCGGGCATTCCTTCCACCGTGGTCCGCTGCGGATGTGCATGAAGAAGGCCGGCCCAAAGGCCTGCCGCTCGTGTGTCGCTCTCGTCCTCCCGTACCCCTTACCCCTGCTTACGGCACGGCCGCTCGGTCGTTGATAACCAATCGACGAGCTGTTAGGTGCCCGTCGGCAGTCACCCCTGCGGCAGCAAGGCCAGCTTCTGCTTCTCACCGTCCCGCGCCACCTCTGGCGCCAACTGGTCTGCGATACTGTGCAGGAATGCGTCGACTACCTCCGCATCCCATTGCGCATCGCGGCCATCGCGGAGGATTTGCGCCGCCTGCACCATAGACATGCCGCGCCGGTACGGGCGATCGCTCGTCATCGCATCAAAGCTGTCCGCTACCGCGATCACCCGCGCGCCGAACGGTATCGCGTGGCGGGCAAGGCCCTGCGGGTACCCCTGCCCATCCCAGCGCTCGTGATGGTGGCGGATGATCGCCACGCCGCGTGCGAAGTCGGGATAGCGGGCCAGCAGGTCCGCGCCCCGATCGGCATGGTTCTCCATGATGGCACGCTCTTCTGTGGTGAGCTGGCCGGGTTTGCGCAGAATCTCATCCGGAATGCTAATCTTGCCGACGTCGTGCACCCGCGCCGTTGCAATGATCAGATCGGCTTCGGGCCCCCAGATCGTCAGTTCGCGTAAGATGCCTGCACACAGTTCTGCGACGCGCCACGAATGTCCGCCCGTGCAGGGGTCGCGCAGGTCGACCGCATCCGCCATGCTCTCAAGCAGTTGGCGGGTGTGGTCCTGCAACTCGCGGGCGCGCTTGAACGCCAAGTAGATAATGCCGATCGGCAATGCCAGTAAGACCACTGCCCAAAGCTGGTGCTCGCTGCCCAGCGCGCCCAGCAGTGCCAGCACGTATTGAATGCCTTCGATCACGCCGCCTTCGCGTGCCGACCCACCGATCACACGCCATAGCGGCTCGCGGCACATCGTCGCGACATGGAGCGAGTTGGTCACCAAATCGCCGGCGAACATCACCAATCCTGTCGCAACCAGTGCGAGCGTATGGCCGGTACCGATCATGACCGGCTGGTGGACCACCCACGCACCTAGCGCGACAAGCAGCATCCAGCGGCTGGTGGATGTGACAATGTCGCTGGCCAGGCTGCCGCGCCTGGCACGCTGGAGGCACTCTTCCACGCACGTCCCTACCCCCGCCGCCAGCATCGCCAGCGGCAGCGGCAGGAGCACGGCCATCAGATAGAGCGGAATGCTGCTGATGCTGACCTTGGTATGATAGCGCAGATGGATCGGGTAGAGGTGGGTAACGATAACCGCGACCGTCAGCACCATTGCCAGTGCGATGGTCTCCATCCTCGCACGGGTCGCGCTGTCGAGCAGGCCTCCGCTCCAGGAGCTGACGAGCACGGCTAACGCGAGAGTAGCGAGGAGCGCTGCAAGCAGACGATCAAAGGGTAGCTTCATCGATGCGCTCGTTTCTAGCGTCTGAGTCCTAAGCGACAGCACGAAGGAGCGGGTAGGTGTGGTGTGCCGTCACAACTGTCCTTTGAGCGTATGCAGCGCTCACAGATGGAAGCTGACGATCAGATGCTCGCTGTTATATCCACTGTCCGCGCCGAAATTGCTCCCGCCCATGCTGCTGATGGCGAGCACGCCCACCGGGGTTGGTTTGGTATCCACCACGGTGTCAGTCCAGTACTGGTTGGGTGCCTGATCGTCGACCAGGATCACACGTTCTTTCCGACCCAGTCCACCACCGTTATACACGACCCTGGTGATTGTGGTACCAACTGGCACGTGGACGGTGTAGACGATGGTGCTGACGTCCGACTCGGCGGCGTTGATGGTGGCCGTGATCTGGATGGACTGGCCATTGGAGAGCCAGACGATGGGGTCGGCGCGACAGGCCACGAACCCGGCGAACGCTGGGTGAGTCGGCAGCAGACTCAGCGCCAGCAGGACGAGCAATGCGATCGCGGCGGCGCCATGTATGGAGGATCGGCGTGCAAACATTGGATCGAACTCCTTTCGACGCATTGCTGCGCAGCACGCAGCGTACTCGGTGGATCGGGTTCGGCACCTCGGCTATCCTGGCGTGGTGTGCCGCGGACCGATAGCTTTGTGTCACACGTCACGCTGCGTGTGCCTCTGCGCTCGTGTTGGATTCCAGGGTGATCGATCACCCTGTGGTACGAATTACACCGCGGATGACCTCAGCGTGATGCGGGCGTGTAGATGACAGTTCTGTCATATATGCGCAGGGCGTCACGGGAGGAGCAGAACTGAAGCTGCGGGAGCTGAGTAACTAACACTTAATTTCTGAAGCTGTTTGACTCTACAATAACGAGCTTGGTCAAGGTCATTTTACCGCTTCAAGATGCCAACCCGATTCGCGGGTCATTTGAGCAAATACTCAAGTGTTAATTACCCAGCGTTCGGAATAGGCTCGGCATTGATGTGGACGCCATCAAATCCTGCCGTGGTAATCAGAGAGGTAATGAAGCTAATGATGGTGGTCCGGACCAGTGGGTTTGCAAACTGAACATGCTGGTATGGCAGCCCAACCCACGCGAGCAACGCCGTGTGCTGATTGTGCTGGTGAAATGCGGCAACAAATGCACGCGCGTAGCTGTAGGATGAGCTAAAGGAGCCGTCGGCTTTGACGTAGGTCGTAAATGGAAATAAGTACCGGAGGTGTTGTTTGGTGGCTTGTTGGGCGAGATTGGCTATCGCATGCGGATCAATCGGCTGCGATGTCCACTCGACGCCAATCCACGCGCCATTTGATGTCACATGACAGGCGGGATCAGTAAAGGAGTTTGGCACCCAGCCCCACCAGGCGAAGGCTGTGAGCAGGGCGAGCAGGACGCCGAGCGCTCTGCGACGGCGAGCAGTCAGGAAAGGACGTCGGGGATGGATACCGCTCATAACAGCTCGGGGGCTCGTAGTAATCGACACAGGCGTTGCCGATCGAGATCGAGCGTATATTGTAGCAGGAGTTTGACTGCCTTGTGGGAGCGCAAGCATTGAAAGGCAGCGGCCCAACGTGCTGCGCTTCAGCTGCCGCCGAGGCGCGCGGCACGAGACAGCTTCAAATAGCGATAGGTAGGGCCTCACGGCCTTTCCCCCGCTCCAAACGGAGCAGGCGAGTTTCCCCGCACTCCGCTTTCCAGTTGGGCCGAGGTACTTTGACCGAGCAGACTCGTCGTTGCCGACCGCGGAGCGCA
>WNFV01005532.1_pt1 | contig 19788 bp, 23 predicted proteins | sample 5400101 | NCBI WGS metagenome assembly WNFV01 (sample SAMN13153361, study PRJNA577476) | soil metagenome | isolation source: 115 cm soil or saprolite under grassland replicate 1 | place: USA:California | collected 2016-06-15 | reverse complement strand
CGGCGACGGGCGAGGTGCGCGAGAGCGGCGAGGGCGAGCTCGTCCTCACCAACCTCGGCCGGTGGGGGATGCCCGCGATCCGGTACCGCACCGGCGATCGCGTGCGTGCGACGCGCGGACCGTGCTCGTGCGGACGCACGCTGCTGAAGCTCGAGGGCGGGATCGTCGGCCGTATCGACGACATGGTCACGGTGCGTGGCGTGAACGTGTTCCCCAGCGCCATCGAGGCCGTCGTGCGTCGCTTCGCCGAAGTGGAAGAGTTCCGCGTGCAGCTCACGCGCGTGCGCGAGATGGACGAGCTTCGCTGCACGATCGAGCCGCGCGCAGGCGCGCCCGACGACCTCGCCGACCGCGTGAGTACGGCCATCCACCGCGACCTGGGCATCCGCTGCCCGATCGACGTTGCCGCGCCCGGTACGCTTCCGAGATTCGAGCTGAAGGCCAAACGCTTCATCCGCGCCTGAGGGAGGACGAGATGCCGACGATCAAGCTGCCTGAGGAATCCGAGCACGGCGAGATGGTCAAGAAGATCGACGCGATGATCCGGGAGCTTTCGCATGCCCCGGCGATGACGCCGACCACGCGCGCCCTCGGGCTTCGGCCGTCGATCCTCATGGGCAATCACCAGGAGCTGGCGCACGTCATGGCGACGCGCACGCTCCTCAACCTGCAGAAGCGCATGATCGCGCTGGCCGTCGCCGCGGCGAAGTCCGCGCCGTACGAGCTCTACGCCCACACGCGCGGGCTTCAGCGCGAATACGGGCTCGACAGCGGGCAGATCGTGGAGCTCGTGGCGACCATCGCGCACGTCACGAGCATCAACATCTTCGAGAAGGCGATCGCGGCTTTCCAGGACAACGCGCCGCTGCGCGCGATGGACGCGTCGACGCCGATCCTGGTCGAGGTGCGCCAGCGACTGGGGAGCGTCCCGCGCTACTTCGCGTACATGGCGAACGACCCCGTCTACGCGAAGATCGTCGTGGACCGCGAGGTCGCCACCGTGCACGAGGGCGAGGTCTCGCGCCTGAACAAGGAGCTCGTCGCGTATGCCGTGAGCATCGTGAACGACGGCAGGCTTTCGATCATCTACCGCGCCGAGGCGCTGCGCGGGCTCGGCGCCACGAACGACCAGCTGTTCGAGGCGACCACCGTCATCAGCATCTTCGCGAAGAATTCATCGTTCTCGACCGCCCTGCAGCTGGAGCCGACGCCGGCCTAGGCGGTACTCGCGAGCCCGGGCAGGTAGGACTCGCGCCGGTAGAGACGCGTCGCGAGGTAGGCGGCCGCTACGATCGGTAGGAGGCCAACGCTACCGAGCAGCATTGGGGCGAGCGGCGGCCCGAGCGCCGAGAGTACGGGGGCGACGACCATGCCCATGAGCGGGGCAAACAGCGACCCGGTGAGGAAGGTGATCGCTCCCAGCGCGGTGCCGATGACCTTTTCGCGGCGCGACCACAGCGGTGAGAGCAGCACGAGGATCGCGCCGACGGGCCACATGAGGATCGTGAGCAGCACGCCGGCGAGCTCGATCCAGCCCCACCGCGCGACGGTCGTCGTGTTCACGCGCTGGGAAGCCTGATCCGGCTGATCGATCGCCTCGGTGGCGATGACCATCGGGTCGCCGAGCCGCTCGATCGTGTCCAGCAGCGCGGCGTCGGTCTCCTCGGTCAGGCCCGCACGCGCGTCGGCGATGTGCGCGCGCAGGTCGCTCACAAGATCCGCCCGGCGAACCGGCGGCAACGCCGCGAGCGCCACCTCCAGTCGCGCGAGATAGCCCTCCACGATCTGCGTCGCGTGCGGAGCACTCATCGTCCGCCTCCTTTCACGATGGCATCGACCGCCGAGCGAAGCGTCGTCCACTCCTTCCGGAACGAGGAGAGCGCGCGCTGCCCCGCGGCTGTCACGCGGTAGTACTTGCGCGGTGGTCCGCCCGTGGATTCCTTCCACTCCGTGTCGACGAGACGCTCCCGGTGCAGACGCGACAGGAGCGGATAGATCGTGCCTTCGCTGGTAAGCATGCCGTCGACGCCCGCGAGGTCCTGCACGAGCTCGTAGCCGTATCGGGGACGTCCGGCCAGAAGCGCGAGCACGCAGTACTCGAGCACGCCTTTGCGCATCTGCGTGACTGGCGAGTCCATCGGAAGACTGTGTACGACCAACTACCTTGTATTGTCAAGTAGCCAATCCCCTTGAGTGTGGCGCGTGCCGGCATCTGTACGATGAGCATCAGGCGATGAGGTCCGCCTTGGAGCGCCGCCGTCAGGCGGCTGATGACCTCTACCGATCACAAGACCGGTGGAGGTCAACGGTGGACAACCTGCTCATCGCGACGATCCTTGGCCTGCTGATGCTGGTGGCCTCGATGGTGAGCGTCGAGCTCGGCATCTCCGTCGCCATCATCGAGATCGCCTTCGGGGTCACCGCGGGCAACTTCCTCGGCGTCGCGAGCACGCCGTGGATCGACTTCATCGCCGCAATCGCCGGCATCGTGCTCACCTTCCTCGCGGGCGCCGAGGTCGATCCGGCGCTCCTGCGCGAGAGGGCGAAAGAATCCCTCCTCGTCGGCGTCCTGTCGTTCCTCCTGCCGTTCGTCGGCGCGGCCCTCTTCGCGTATTACGTCGCCGGCTGGGACCTGCGGCAGTCGGAGATCGCCGGCATCGCGCTCTCGACCACCTCGCTGGCGGTCGTGTATGCGGTCCTGGTGGAGACCGGGCTCACCAAGACCGAGATCGGCAAGGTGATCATGGCGGCGACCTTTGTCACCGACCTTGGCACGGCCCTGGCGCTCTCGCTCCTCTTCATCCAGCCGACCCCGTACCTCGCGCTCTTCGTTGGCGTGTCCGTCGCGGCGATCGTCGTCATGGCCGTGCTGCAACGCTGGTTCTTCGACCGGTACGGCGATCGCGTGATCGAGCCTGAGATCAAGGGCGCGCTCTTCGTGCTTTTCCTGCTGATGTGGACCGCCGACCTCGCGAAGAGCCACGCGGTGCTGCCGGCGTTCGTGCTCGGCTTCTCGGTCAGCGGGGTGTTCCGCCGCCACCCCGAGCAGCTGAAGCGCTTCCGCATCGTCGCCTTCTCGCTGCTCACCCCGTTCTTCTTCTTCAAGGGCGGGCTCAACGTGAGCCTCGACGCGATCGCCGGCGCGCTACCGCTTCTCATCGGCTTCCTCCTGGTGAAGCTCGCGCTAAAGTTCGCCGGCGTGATGCCGGTGGCGCTGCGGTATCTCCGCCCGCACGCGACGTTCACGACCCTACTGATGAGCACGGGTCTCACGTTCGGGACGATCTCGTCGTTGTACGGCCTGAACGCCGGCATCATCGACCGTACGCAGTTCTCCCTGCTGGTCACGGCGGTGATCCTGTCCGCGGTCGTGCCGACGGCGATCGCACAGCGGTTCTTCTCGCCGCCGGTCCACGCGCTCACGGAGGAAGAGGTGATCGCGGTGGAGGACGAGGAGTTCGAGCCGGCGCGCTGACATAGGTCGACCCGGAGGGGTCAGACCTAGACGATCTTCGCTCCGAGCGTCTTCTCGAGCTCGCGGAGCGCGTCGAGATGCGCCTCCTCATCGAATGAGGTGACGCCATCCTTCACGACCTCCACCGCGTACCCGAGGTTGCGCGCGTCCGCGGCGGTGTAGAGGACGCAGATGTTGGTGCAGTCGCCGACCAGTCGCAGCGCGTCGACGCCGCGCTCACGCAGCGTGATGTCGAGATCGGTGCCGAAGAAACCGGAGTAGCGGCGCTTGGGGATGACGACGTCGCCGTTCGTTGGCGCGAGCTCGGGAATGATCTCCGCGCCCTTGGTGCCGGCGATCGCGTGCGGTGGGAACATCGCGAACTCGGCGTCGTCGGGAAGGTGGTCGTCCTTCAAATACACGACCGGTTCGCCCGCGGCGCGGGCACGATCGATCTCACGCTCGATGACGGGGATGATCCGGCTCATCGACGGACCGCAATACAGCGCGCCGCCTGCATGGGCGAAGTCTTCGATCATGTCGATCACCAGCAATGCGCGCCGCATCGGCCGGGGGAATCGTAGCCGTCAGCGCCGCGGCCGGCCGGGCAAGCGAGCGACCGAATGGCGCGCTAAACACTTTGCGTCTCCGCGCGCATAACTAGCTGATGCGGAGCGCGCCCGACCCCGACCGATGGGCGACCGTGTACCGCGGCGCCTATCCAAGCGTGTACCGGGCACTCGTGGCGACGCTGCTCGATCAAGATGGAGCGGCGGATGCGCTGCACGAAGCCTTCGTGGAGGCGCTGCGCCGACCGCCGCGCACCGACGAGAACGTCGCGGGATGGCTGTTCCGCATAGCACTCCGCAAGGCGCGCCGCGATCGCCGTCGGCTCGGACGGATCCTCGTGAGTCTCTTCGCCGGCTGGAGCGAGCCGCGTGGCGTCGACGAGCTCGACCGCGTCCTCGACCGCATCAGCATCGGCGAGCTGTTACGTCTGCTCACCGAGCGCCAGCGCGCGATAGTCGTCGCCTACTACTACCTCGACCTCACCCAGCAGGACATCGCCGAGCTGCTCGGTATCCGGCGGGGAACCGTCGCGGCGACGCTCGCCCACGCGCTCGCCCGCATGCGCCAGGGAGGTATCCATGTCGTCTGATCTCCGCGACGTCTTCAAGCGCGACCTGAACGAAATACCCGTGCCCCCGGCGGACGAATGGGTCCGCCCGGTGAAGCATCGTCAACGGCGCGCCGTGCCGCACGTCGTGCGTTGGGCAGTGACCGCGATCGTGATCCTCACCATCGTCGTGGCGTCGCTCGGCGCCGGCCAGCTCCTCGTCGCGATCCGCGAACGTCTCGCCGGTGTTCCGTCCAGCGCGACCTCCGGTCTCCCGGCCTTCCGCGCTGGCGACGACTACGTGTACGTCGGCGAGGCGGATCTCGCCCGGGGCGGCGTGCAGGTCGTGGAGATGCCCGCGGGCTCGCTCGCACGCCGCTTGGTCGGCCGCGGGGTCGTCGGCAGCTACATCGACCGCTACGCCACGCGGGCCGGTCCCGACACCGTGCTTCTTCAAACCTTCCGCGACTCCGGCTTTGCGGACGGAGTGGCCGAGACGTTCCTCGAGGCGGTCGTGCTGCACAGCGACGTGCCTGCGTTCGGCATCGTTGCCGGCGCTGTCGCGACGACCCCAAGCGCGCCTCCGGGCGCCGTGCGGATCGCGGGATTCCACGTCGGCGAGGCCGCGCTGAGCGTCGACGGCCGTCGAGCCTACCTCGTCCGTGATGAGGGACCGACGGGAGCCGTAACGCGGCTTACGGTCTACGACGCGCAGTACGACCCGGCCACGAACGCCCCGGCGTCCACGAATGGCAAGATCCTCGCGACGCGGACATGGTCAGGCCCCAACGCATCGTGGGACCGCACCTGGGCACGAATCGTTCCGCTGGACGCGTCGCGCGTAGCCCTCGTGCGCCAGCGCGTAGCGGGACCTGATCTTCTCGGTCGCGCCACGCGTCTGGGTCAGGCCTGGTATTTCCTCGATGCCGACCTGAAGGAGATCTCCACCTTCGAGGTGGCGCCCGGCTTAACCTGCTCGTTCGATCTGATCCGCGTACCGAACGACGAGTGGGCGATGATCTGTGGCGATTGGAGTGGCGGCGCACAGACGTGGTCCGTGGGGTTCCTGCGCGGGAACGATTTCCACATCGTCGCCGATGTCGCCGTTGCGCGTGAGCTGGGCTTCCCGCTCGGGGGCACCGTTGCCCCGGACGGAATGCTGCGGATCATCACCAACCGACCCGCGGTCGTCAGTATTGACACCCGCACGCACGAGCTCGTCGGGAAGCGCCCCGTGACCGAGGGCCACTCGTTCCTCGACGGCTTCGCGCCGGCGGTCGCGGCGGCGAAGGACAACGGATCGCCCACTGTTCAGTTCAGTCCGGATGGCCGCTTCGCCTATCTCTTGGCGGATCGCTCGTTGTGGTGGGGCGGCATCGCGCTCATCGATCTCGAAAAGGCGACGGTGGTGACGCACACGACCGCCGTCGGCGACGCCTCCGCGCTCCGCCTATCCGCGAACGGTGACCGCCTCTACGCGTTGGTCGTGGTCCCGCAGCAGGAGCTATCGGTGTTGGTGCTGCTGGATCCCGGCACGCTGAAGGAGGTCGCGCGCTCCGTTGCGCTGAGCAACGGCCCACTCACGATCATCACGGTCGCGGGAGAACGCTGACGAGAGCGGTACCGAGCTTCTTAGTGGTTGCAGGCCTTCGCGGTACCGGTCTGCTCGGCGGTGCGGAACGACTGCCCGCAGCCACAGCTGGAGACCGCGTTCGGATTGCGGAGCGCGAAGCCGCCGCCCATGAGGGCATCGACGAAATCGATCTCCGAGCCCTTGAGGTACATCGCGCTCATCGGATCGACGACGATGCGAACGCCGTCCTGCTCGATGAGCTGGTCGTCCTCTTCGTTGCCCTCGGCGAACGTCATGCCGTACGAGAATCCCGAGCAGCCGCCCGGCGTCACGTAGACGCGGAGCGCGAGGTCGTCGCGCTGCTGCTTGGCGATGACTTCCTTTAGCTTCTCGGTGGCGCGCGCGGTCATCGTCACGACCGGCTGGTCGGTCTGGGTGCCGGTCTCCTGCTGTTCGATCGCCACGTGCATCCCTCCGAGTGGTCTGAGGACATGATAGCCGACATACACTCGATTTCGTGCCCATTTCGTTGCATCACGCTCAGGTCTTTTACTGCGGCGTGGCGCGAAGCGCACACGCCAAGCAGATGAGCGCAGCAGGGCTGCGCGATTACCCGCCTGGCGAGGAAGCAAAGGCACGCGATTTCTACGCAAAAGCCCTCGGTTTAGAGGAGATCGAGCGCCCGAAGACCCTTGCGGACCGCGATGGATTGTGGTTCGCGGCGCCGCCGGGCCACGTGCACCTTTCCGCCGACGGCGACCTTGCGCTCCATCCCCGACGCCACTTCGCGCTGCGCGTTGACGACCTCGACGAGATCCGGCGGCAGCTCTCCGAATCTGGAGCGCGGTTCGAGGACGCGACACCGATCCCCGGATGGCGCCGCGTGTACGTGTTCGATCCGTTCGGCAACAAGATCGAGCTCGACGAAATTGGCGGCTGAATTCCGCTTCTCCCCGCGTCCCAATCGCGCGAGCGAGATCCGCTGGCGCCCGTGGAGCGATTCGGCGTTCGCCGAAGCGAAGGATCAGAGCAAGCCGGTGCTGCTCGCGATCAGCGCCGTGTGGTGTCACTGGTGTCACGTGATGGACGAGACCAGCTACAGCGTTCCCGAGATCATCGAGAAGATCAACGAGAGCTACATACCGGTCCGCGTCGATAACGATCAGCGTCCGGACGTGAACCGCCGCTACAACATGGGCGGCTGGCCGACGACCGCGTTCCTCACCCCGGACGGGGACATCATCCACGGCGGCACCTACATCGGGCCGCAGGACATGTGGCAGACGGTCAACACGGTCGCCGACGTGTGGAGCGAGAAACGCGAGGACATCGCGCGGCAGGTCGCCGAGTTCAAGTCGAAGGAAGCCGAGGCGCGCAAACCGAAGCCGGGCGATCTCTCGCTCGAGATCGTCGACACGGTCGGCGCGGTCATCCGCGGCCAGTACGACCCGCAGTTCGGCGGCTTCGGTCGCGAGCCGAAGTTCCCGCAAGTGCGGCTGCTGCGGTTCCTGCTGGACGAGTTCCGCCGCCACGGCTATCCGGACGTCGCGCACATGCTGCACAAGACACTGGGCACGATGGCCACCAGCGGCATGCACGACGACGTCGAGGGCGGCTTCTTCCGTTACGCGACGACGCGTCAGTGGCAGATCCCGCATTACGAGAAGATGCTCGAGGACAACGCGGAGCTGCTCACGGTCTACGCCGAGGCGCATCGGACGTTCCCGGAGGCCGGATACGACCGCGTCGTGCGCGACATCGTCCGCTGGATGGACGCGGTGCTCTGGCGCGAAGACATCGCGGCGTTCTCCGGTTCGCAGGACGCGGACGAGCACTACTACACGCTCGACGCCGACGGCCGCGCCAAGGCGGAGCCGCCGTTCGTCGATCGCGCGATGTACACGAGCTGGAACGCCCTCGCCATCTCGGGCTACGTCGCCGCGGCGCAGGCGCTGGATGACGCGAGCGTCCGCGCGCGTGGGCTCGCGGCCCTGCGCACGATCGCCACGCGGATGTGGGATGAGGAGGAGGGTCTGGCGCATTTCGACCGCGGCGAGGGACCGCAGCTGCGCGATCTTCTGGGCGATCTTGCCGCCGTGCTCACGGCGCAGCTCGATGCATACGAGAGCGGCGAACATCCCATCGGCATCGTCGGCGCGGGTCGTGTGGCCGCGCGGATCCGCGATCGCCTCGAGGACGCCGAACACGGCGGCTTCTTCGACGCGCCCGAGCGAGCCGAGCCGGGTCGCGTCGCCACGCGCGAGAAGCCGATCGAGGAGAACGCCATCGCCGGCGAGGCGTTCCTGCGGCTCGCGGCGCTCACCGGCGAGGACGCCTGGCGTGAGTCGGCGGTGCGCGCGCTCCGCGGTTTCGTCGGCACGTACCGCGGCTGGGGACAGTTCGCGGCGCCGTATGCGGATGCCGTCGCGCGCGCTCTCGTCGAGCCGTTGACCGTCACCGTCGTCGGGCCGTCGCGCGACGCGACGGCCGATGCCCTCTGGTCCGTCACGCGCGCGGCGGACGATCCCTCCCGCGCGATCCGCCGCATCGCGCCGGATCAAGATGTGGCGTCGCTCGAGCGTCTTGGCTTTCCGGCCGATCGCACGGCGGCCTACGTCTGCGTCGGCACGGTCTGCTCCGAGCCGCTGATGGACGAGGGCTCGCTTCGTCGCGAGCTCGAGCGGGCCAAAGCTCGTCTGGAGAGGGTCTAGGCATGGTTCCTGCGCGGCTTCGGGCGTGGCACGACTCACCGATACGCGCACGCTCACGGAGGGACGCACGATGGTCGGCGTCTTCCGTCGCGAGAGCGACGCGCGCCAGGCGGCGCACGCGCTCGACATCGCGGGCTTCTCCGCGGATCGCGTCGGGATCGTCGCGAAGAACGTGCGCCAGGCGCGGGAGATGGCCGGTTCGTACAGCCCGCAGGGCGCGCTCGCGGGCGCCATGCTCGGGGCGCTCCTCGCCGCGCTGTTCGTCGTCTTCGGCGGCGAGTCCGTACGTCAGAACCCGACCGGCATCGTCCTCGGCGGCGTGGCGCTCGTCGTCGCGTTCACGGCGATCGGCTGGCTCGCGGGGCGCGCCCGCATCTTCAAGGACGAGGATTACGAGCAGTACGAGGACGCGGTCGAGGAGGGCGAATCGCTTGTGAGTGTCGTGTGCGAGACCGAGGACGGCGCCGATCAGGCGCGTGTGATCCTCGAACGAGCCGGCGCGGTCGAAGTCCGGCGCGAGGAGTCGACCGAGGCCGTCTGACTGATCTCTCGGCTACGCCGAGGAGAGGCTCAGGGCTGGTGGGCTCGCTCGGCTCGGCAAAGCCGGGCCTCGCTCGTTTCTATGGCGCGGCCGGCGTCCCGCGGACCCACACCGCCTTCGGATCCAAGAGCACCTCAAGGTCCTTGAGCGGATCGGCGTCGACGAAGACGAAATCGGCCCAGCAGCCCTCGGCGATCCGTCCCGCCTTCGGGCGACCGACGACATCAGCCGCGCGGCTCGTCGCGGCGACGAGCGACTCCTCGCGCGAGAGCCCGGTCTCGTGGAGGTAGCGCAGCTCGAGTGCGTAGCGCTCGTGCTTGTTGAACGGCGTTCCCCCGTCCGTCCCCGCCGCGATGCGCACGCCGGCCTTGTGCGCGGCGCGCACACCCTCGTGATGCTTCGCGGCGACCGCGCGAGCGCGCTCCATCACGCGTTCGTTCAGGCTCACGGCGTTCTCGAGGATCGCATGCAGCGCCGAGAACGTGGGCACGAGCGCGACGTCCTTCTCCTTGACGAGCTTGATCGTCCGCGCATCGAGCAGCGTGCAGTGCTCGATCGAATCGATGCCGGCCTCGCACGCGATCCGCATGCCCTCCGCGCCGTGCGCGTGCGTCGTGATGCGGATCCCGGCGCGATGCGCTTCCTCGACCGCCGCGCGCGTTTCGTCCAGCGTGTACTGCGCGAGCTCCGGGCCGGCGCCCTCGCCGAGCACGCCACCGGTGGAGAAGAGCTTGATGACGCTCGCGCCGTCGGCGACCTGCTCGCGCGTCGCGCGGCGCACGTCGTCGGCGCCGTCGGCGATGCGACCGACCTCACCGCCGTGCCCACCGGTGGTCGTGATCCCGCGCGACGCCGCGATGATCCGCGGGCCTTCCACCGTGCCCTGCTCGACCGCCTGCGCGAGCTCCACGACCATCGTCCCATTCGCGCCGAGGTCGCGCACGGTCGTGACACCGGCGCGCAGCGACAGCCTCGCGTTCTTGAAGGCCTTGATCGTCGCCGTTGCCGCCGGCTGCCGCGCCTCGGCCTCGAAGTTCGCGGTGCCGTCGAAGACGAGATGCGCGTGGCAGTTGATCAACCCCGGCAGCACGAATCGTCCGCCCGCCTCGAGCGTGCGCGAGCGCTCGCCCTTCGGCGTTCGCGGCGCGCGCGAACGCTTTCCGACCCAGGTGACGGTCCCGTCCTCGATGACGATCGCGGCGTCGCTCGTGAACGCGGCGCCATCGAAGAGCCCATCGACCTCGAGGACCGTGCGCATCGCGAGGCAGTATCGTCCACGGATGCCTGAGGCGCTCGTCGAGCGTTTGCGCGCGCGCGGCTTCGTCCCACCCGACTACGACGGACGCGGACTGCTGAACGTCCCGGCGACGGTGCTCGACATGCTCGGCGCGCGCCAGGCGCAGGATCCGCCGCCGCTCGCGGATCTCGATCCCGCGCTGCGCGACGGAGCGCGCCGCGTCGTCGTGATCCTCGTCGACGGCCTCGGGAAGTGGCAGCTCGATCTGCACTGCGATCGCGGCGACACGCCGTTCCTCGCCGAGCTCCGCGATCGCGCGCGACGGCGCGAGAGCGCGCAGCTCATGGAGGCGACGACCGTATTTCCCTCGACCACGACCGCGGCGATCACCACGATGAACACGGCGCGCACGCCGCTCGAGCACGGGAACATCGCCTACTTCATCTGGCTCGAGGAATTCGCTCAGGTGACGCAGATGCTCCGCTGGGGGCAGGCCGCGACGCGGCGTGGCTCGTATTTCGACGACGCGAGCGTCGATCCACGAACCTACGTGCAGGTCCCGTCGATCCATGGCCGGCTGCGCGAACGCGGCCTGGCGTCGGCGCTCATCGAGCCCGAGCTCTTCCGCATGGAGGCGATGACGCGAATGCACGCGGCCGAGGCGAACTACCTCGGCTACGTCCTGCCCTCGACCGTGGGCGTGCGGCTGCGGCAAGCGCTCGACGAAGGCCCGCCATACGTCTACGCCTATTGGGCCGGGCTCGATACCGCGTCGCACCTCTACGGTCCGCGCAGCCCGGAGACCGCGGCGGAGGCGGCGGCTTTCGATCTGAACCTGCGCCGCGCGCTCGCCGACCGCGAAGGGGGCGACGCGCTCGTCCTGCTCACCGCGGACCACGGCCACGCCACGACCGATCCCGACAAGCTCGTGAATCTCGTCGACGACGAGGACCTGCGCGCGCTGCTGCGCAACCCGCTCGCCGGCGAGCCGCGGCTGGTGTTCTTTCACACCGACCATCCGGATCTCGTGCGCGAGCACATCGAGCGGCGCTGGCCCGGGGTCTTCACGCTCCTCGATCGCGAGGAGCTGATCGCGGCCGGGCTGTTCGGACGCGGCGATCCGACGGTCGCGCGTCGGCGCATCGGCGAGGTGTGCGGGCTCCTCGACGGCGAGCGCGCGGCGTCGATCGTGAAGGTCGACGGGCAGATCGTTCGTCATCGCGGATCGCACGGCGGCATGAGCGCCGATGAGATGCGCATACCGATCCTCGCGTGGCGCGCATGAGCGCTGAGGTACAGCGATGAGCGCGAGACCTTAGGATTTCGCGCGATGGCGACCACTTCGTACCTCGACGCGATCGCGGGCGGCATGGTCACCGCGGCCGCGTTCGGCGACGACGATGCCGCCGTGCAGGCCGTGACGCTGCTGCACGACTCGGGCGTGCGCAAGGAAGACATCTGCGTCATCGCCGCCGATCCGCGGCGCGCGCAGCTGGTCGCGGGCGATCGCGCGTGGCTCCCATGGAAGGGTTGGCGCGGTCCGCGGTGGCGCCTCGCCAAGCTGATGCCGGGCGGCGGCATCCCGAAGACGGTCCGGCAGCGCTATGGCCGCGCGCTGCGCGCTGGTCAGATCGTCGTCGTGGTCGCGGCCGGCGGCCAGCCGCCGGACACGATCGCGGCTTTGCTCGAGCAGGCCCGTGGCGAAGCGGTCGATAAGTGGTGGCAGCAGCCGACGCAGCTGTTCGCGCCGCCGGAGCTCGCGGGCCCGTTCTGATCGGTTAGCTGCTCGTCGCTCGGCCTTCTCTATTCGCGCCGCAGCCACGCCCGCAGCGCGGCGTCGAACGCCTCGGGAGCTTCGATGTTTGCGATGTGTCCCGCGTCCGGAATAACGGTGAGCGTCGCGCCCGGGATCTGCGCGTGCATCACGGTCGCCATCTCGAGCGTGGTGAGCGTGTCAGCCTCGCCGACGACGATGGCCGTCGGCACGTCGATGCTCGGCAGATCCGGCCGGCTGTCGGGCCGATGGCCCATCGCGATGCTGGCCTGCGCTACCGCTTCCGCGGGCTGTCGGCGGATCGTCGCCTTGAGCGCGTCCCAGTGCGGCGACCGCTCGCGTAGCCACGCCGGCGGCGTCTTCAGCATCGCGTCCACGCCGCCTTTGCGAACAAGCTCGGCCACCCGGTAACGGCGCTCGCGCGCCTCGTCGGTGTCGGCCTCGGCCCGCGTGTCGGCGAGAAACAGGCGCGCGACGCGAGCGCGATGTCGCCGCCACAGCGCGAACGCGACGTAGCCGCCCATCGACAGCCCGGCGATCGCGGCACGCTGGATCTTCGCCGCGTCCATCGCGGCGACGACGACGTCGGCGTAGTCATCGAGCGACGGCTGTTCGCGCGGCAGCGACGTGCCCCCAAAGCCGGGCAGGGACGGAGCGAGGACCGCGTCGGCCGCGTCGCGCATGGTCTCGACCTGACGAGTCCACATCGAGCCGTCGAGCGGGAACGCGTGAACGAGGACGAGGGCGGTCACGTCGGGGCAGTTTGCGCCAGAATCGGCGCGTGCGCGTCGTACGGATCACCAAGGCTGGCCGCGAGAAGAGTGACAACCCGATCTTCGTCGGCGAGGTCGACTATCAGACCGCGGTCGGCGACGAGAGCCGGGACCTACGCCTCTCGGAGGTCCACTTCAAACGCGGCGCGGTGAACAAGCCCCACGTGCACTCGACCGATCAGATCCTGGTCATCACCGAGGGCGAGGGGATCGTCGCGACCGACGCGGAGAGGCACGAGGTGAGCGAGGGTGACGTCGCGTTCATCCCGGCGCACACGAAGCACTGGCATGGCGCGCGGCCGGGGAGCGACATGACGCACTGGTCGATCCTCGGGAACGGGAAGACGACGATCGTCGACTGACGCGAACCGTCAGCTCGCCGCGGCGATGCGGTCGAGCAACCGGTGACACCGTGTCACGCACGCCGGAACGTCCCGGGTCCAATGATCGAGCCCGAACGACACGAACTCGAGCATCGAAGACATCAGGCACAGCGTGAAGCCGGGACGACCGACGATGGCGACGCCCTCGCTTTCACAGCGCCGCGTGACGTCTTCAGGTATCCCCTGGTGCCAACCGCCGACGGCGACCACGAGCAGCATCGTCGCGAGGTCGTATGCGCGCGTCCCCTTTCCGGCGTGCTCCGCATCGATGAAGCACGGCCGATCGTCGCGGATCAGCACGTTCTGCGGGACGCAATCGCCGTGCACGAGGTCAGTTGTCGGCAGCTCGATATCGCGGATGTTCAGGTCCATGACTCTCCTCACGAGCTCCGCGGTATCGGTACGACGACGCAGTCGCTCGACCGAACCCGAGGCGTCTTCCCAGAGCACTCGCCAGATGTACCGTGACCAATCACGGCTGACCGTCGGATGGCGATCGGCTTGAAGACGATTTGCCTCCAGCACGAGGCCGAGATCGTGAGCATCTGACCGCGACGGACGAGCCGATTCGACCTTCTCTTCGATCACGTACTCGCGTCCGTCTGGTAACGTGCCCAACGCGATCCACCGTGGCGTGCACCATCCCGCGGTTCGCGCGGCATCGAGTATGGCTTTGGTCGCCTCGAGATCCCGATTGGCGTTCTGCGGCGGATGCCACTTCAAGACCGCGCGGCTCCCATCGGCCGCGCCAAGCTCATAGGCGCCGCGATTGAAGCCACCGGGCAGCTTGCCAACTACCGTCCACGCGGTGCCGTCGCGCGCGTTCGCGAACTTGGTGAGCTCGATGATGTCTAGAACTGGGCCGGCAACTCCGCGCCCGCCATCTTCTCCAGGCGCGCGATGCGCGCCTCGATCGGCGGATGCGTCGAGAAGAGACCGGAGAGGCCGCCGGGGAGCAGCGGCTGCACGATGAAGAGCGGCGCCACCGACGGGTTCACGGGCAGCGGGATCTTCTTGCTGTAGGGCTCGAGCTTGCGCAAGGCGGACGCCAGCGCCAGCGGATCGTGCGAGATCTCCGCGCCCTGATCGTCGGCGCCGTATTCGCGTGAGCGGCTGATCGCGAGCTGTACCAGCATCGCGGCGAGCGGCAGTAGGATGATCCCGAGGATCATGCCGATCATCCCGAGCGATCCGGAGTCGCGGTCGTCGCGATCGCCGCCGCCGAACCACATCGACCACTGGGCCATCTGCGCGAGCCAGCTGATCGCGCCGGCGATCGACGCGACGACTGCCATGACGAAGGTGTCGCGGTTGCGAACGTGGCCGAGCTCGTGCGCGAGGACGCCGGTGAGCTCGCGCTCCGTGACGATGTCGAGGATGCCGCGCGTGACCGCGACGACGGCGTGCTCCGGATCGCGACCGGTCGCGAACGCGTTCGGGGCCGGCGAACCACCACGCGCCGAAGTTCATGAGCATCGAGATGACGAGCGCGGGGAGCACGGCACTCGGCCCGAAGAAGATCCGCGCCGCGGCGATCAGCAGCAGCGTCAGCAGGGTCAGCAGCCCGACGATCTTGATCGTGTTCACCATATGAATGCTAGGTTCTCATTTTCCCGCGCGTCGTGACGAGCAATCGGCGCGCCAGAGTACAAAAGCCCAGTGGAGGAGCGCATGTCGGTGGATCGGACGCACGAGGCAGCAAATGACGTCGAGCGCGAGCGTCTGCGCGCGCTCGTCGCGCGGGTGACCGAGAAGGACTTGAGCCGGCCGATGCCCGCGGGTTGGACCGTGGCCGCTGTGCTCGCTCACGTCGGCTTCTGGGACGCGCGGGCGATCTTCTGGCTCGATACGTGGGAACGCGGCGTCGAGCCGGCCACCCCCGACGCCGAGACTCCCGATGACGTGACCTGGATAAACGATTCGGCCAAACCGCTCTGTCTTGCGCTGCCGCCGCGCGACGCGGCGCGGCTCGCGCTTCGGCTCGCGGAGGACGCGGACCGCAAGGTCAAGGTGCTGAGCGATGAGACGCTGACGAAGGCCCGGGCGACAGGAGGGCCCCCGTTCAACCTGTCGCGCGCCGAGCATCGCAGGGAGCACCTCGACGACATCGAGCGGGTGCTCGGTGCCTGAGTAACGCGTGTTCGGTGCCTGACTAGAGCGAGAGGCGATCACACCTCGCGGCGCGAGAAGCTCCACACCGCGAGCGCGAGCACGGCGGCGATCCACAGCACGCACCAGAGCAGATAGGCCGTGGGCGGCGCGTCCGGCGCGAAGAACGGATTCCCCGCCGCCGCGGGACCGGCGGCGCGCGCGCCCGCGATGATCGACGCCGGCTCGAGGCTCCACACCGCCCCACGCCAGAGACCGTCGGTCGGGAGCAACAGCTTCGACGCCGTGCCCACGTGGGTCAGCGTCGCGTTATCGAAGAACGCGCCGACGCCGCCGACGATGCCGGCCATCCACGCCGCGCCCCACGCGATGAGCGTGGCGACGCCGCCGACCATTCCCGCCAGGCGCGTCGAGAGCAGCAGCGCGAGCGTCGCGATCACGACCGCTTCGCCGATCACAAACGCGAGGAACTCGATGGGACGAGGTGGCGTGTAAGACACCACCAGCCGCACGAAGAGCATCTGGAACGACGCGGCGGGGATCGCATAAAAGAGGATCGTCGCGACCAGGCCGAGCCACTTACCGACGACGTACTCGGTTCGCGTGATCGGTCGCGCGAGGAGCGCGAGCGAGATACCTGATTCGACTTCGCTCGAGATGGCCGGCGCGCCGGCGAAGACCGCGGAGAACGCGAGGACGAAGCTGAACATGAACATCACGAGGATGAGCAGCTGCGATGCGACCGCGGCGATCTCCGTGGTGCTGATCGGCCGGCCGGCGCTGCCGAGGGTCGGGATGCGGGAGAAGCCCCACGTCGTGAGCGCGATCACCGCTGCGGTCAGCACCAGCAGCGCGAGGAAGAGCCTCCGACGCAGCAGCTCCTGCAGCTGAAGCCGCGCGATCGCCAGGGCGAGCGTCAATGCCGCTGGCCCAGGAGCGTGAGGAATCGATCCTCGAGCGATTCGTGCCGCGGCTCGACGGCGTACACGCGGCCGCCCGCGCGGACGATCTCGGCGACGAGGTCGGGGATGCTCTCGGCGCGGATCCCGCGAACGACGAGCCACTCGCCCTCGTCGTCGAGCTGGCCGAACCGCGCCAGTGCCGCGCGCTGTTCTCGCGCGAGCCCCGTCGCGCGAACCCGGACGCTATCGCCGCCCAGCAGCTCGTCCAAGGTGCCCTCGGCGACCACGCGTCCGCGGTCGACGATCGCGACGCGTCGGCACACCTGCTCGACCTCCGTGAGCAGGTGCGAGTTGAGGAAGACCGTGGTGCCGCGGTCGGCCAGGGCGCGGATGATCTCGCGCACGTCGTGGCGGCCGACCGGATCGAGAGCGCTCGTCGGCTCGTCGAGGATCACGAGGTCGGGCGCGCCGAGCAGCGCGACCCCGAGGCCGAGGCGCTGCTGCATCCCTTTGGAGAAGGTGCCCACGCGGCTCGTCGCGCGATCGGCGAGTCCGACGACGGCGAGGGCGTCCTCGGTCTCGCGCGGCCATGCCGCGCGGTCGATGCCCGCGAGCTCGCAGTGGAGCGCGAGCACCTCGCGCGAGGTGAGCCACGACTGGTAGCGGAAGAGCTCCGGCAGATAGCCGATCCGGCGCCGCGAGTCGCGGTCGCCGATCGAGGCGCCCAGGATCTCTCCTTCGCCCGAGGTCGGAGCGACGAGGCCGAGCAGCAGCTTCACCGCCGTCGTCTTTCCGGCCCCGTTCGGTCCCAGGAAGCCGAAGATGTCGCCGCGCGGGATCGTCATCGTGAGCCCGGCGAGCGCGGTGATGTCGCCGTAGCGCTTCGCGAGGTCGTGCGTCCGGATGGCCGGCGCGTCGATCAACGCAGCGAGTTTGCCACCGCCAGGATCTCCGCTTCGGTGAGCGTCCCCGCGACGCCGTAGACGATGCCGCCCTTCTGCCAGATGAGCGCGCTTCCGAGGCCGGTGGAATCGCCGATGAAGATGCCTTCCACGCCCTGCACCGTGATCTTCTTCGAGGTGGCAAGGTCGACCGGCACCGGGATGGGGAGGGTGCTCGAGGGATCTTTGATCGCGCGGATCTGCGCGGCGAGCTGCGGCGAGATGCCCGGCTGAGCCAGCAGGTACGACTGCAGCTGCTCGACGGTGACGCCATCGGACTGGACGAGCGGGCCCTTACCCTGCGCGACCATCAGCTTTGGCAGCGATGCGAACGGGTCCTTCGTGTTCGCGGTCGGACGCGTCCCGTCGTCCCACACCATCACGACGGCGGGACCGCCGGTGATGAAGAGCTTGCTTCCGTCGATGTTCGCGGGCATCGGCGGCGGCGTGCGGCCCTGCTGGGCCGCGGCCTGCTTGGTCTTCTCGGCGCTGAACGTGAACGTCGCGGTGGTGCGCGGCATGACGCCGTAGCGCGCGGCGCCGACGCTCTGCGGCAGCGTTGCCGGGACCAGGAGCGTCAGGCCGCTCTCGCTCGCGGCGGTGCGCAGGTCGGGGACGTCGAATGGCCTCGGCGGCGTCGACCAGGTGAGCGTGCCGTACGTCGCGAGGCTCGGCGCGCCGTTGACGTCGTTCATGGTGATCGGGACGGCAACGACCTGCTTCGGCTCGAAGATGGTGAGGATCGTTTCGGCCACGCCGCTCACGGTGAGGACGGTCGCGACGACCGCGACGGTCGCCGCCGCCGCCAGACCTCTTGCCCAGATGCTCACCGGCGTGCGACGGGCCGCGCGTGGCGCGCGCGTGACCGGCGCGATTCGTTCCGCATCGATGCGCGCGCGCAGCCGTGACAGTGCCCGCTCCGTGTCGACGCGCACCTCTGGGACGGGCAGAAGATCTTCGCTCATGACCTGACCTCCTTGCGAAAGGCCTCCTCGGCCCTTCGCAGCAATGTGCCGACGCCCGAGCGCTTCACGCCCAGCGCGGCCGCGATCTCGTCGTAGCTCAGTCCGCCGTAACGCAAGGCCAGCAGCGACGCGCTCCGCTCGTCGATCCGCCCGAGCGCCGCCCGCACTTCGGCCCGCGTCTCAGCGACCTCCGCCGCGCGCGCCGGATCGATCGGCTCGCGGTCGAGACCCGCGGACTCCGCGGTCTCGCGCCGTCCGCGACGCGAGCGCGATCGCAGTACGTTCAGCGCCGTGTGCGCCGCCGCCGCGTGCAGCCACGATGGGGCGTACGGAGCGTCCGCCGGATGCTTCCGATAGAAGGAGACGAAGACGTCCTGTGCGACGTCCTCCGCGTCGTCGCCGTCGCCAACGATGCGCAGCGCGATCGCCACCACCCGTCCGTACTCCTTTCGGAAGAGCTCCTCGAACGCGGGCGGGATGGGACGCGGCACGGTCTGGCCGGCGCGCATCGCCTCCGCGGCGTTCATCTCCTCTATCAATGCACCGCCGAGGCCCGAATGGTGACAAGGGCCGCATCTTCCGCCGGGTAATCGAGCTTCGCGGCGGTCGCGGGATCCGCGGGTGGTTCGGACGCGTACCAGTCGATCGCGCGCCGAAGGCCTTCCGTTCGCGAGACGACCTCAGCGTAGCCGAGCTCCTCGCGTATCCGCGACGTATCCGCGACGAGATGCTGCGCGTAGAAGTCCGGCCGGGCATCTCGCAGATGAGCCGGCAGCTGCTCGCTCGGTACGACAACGAGCTCGCCGCGCCAACCCGTCAGCGCCGCGATCTCGCGTGCCCACGCGAGCGTGTCGAGCGTGTCCGGCTCGCCGACGTTGTACGTGCGCCCAGCCGCGCGCTCGTCGGTCGCAGCCAGGACGACGGCGTGCGCGGCGTTGTCGACGTACGTGCGCGACGAGCGGAACGCGGCCTCGCCCTCGCTGAGGAGGATCGCCGGACGGCGATCGGCCAGGCGCTTGAACAACCAGTAGAAGCGTCGTTGCGCATCGCGCTCGCCGTGCACCATCGGAAAGCGGATGACCGTGCCGACGATCTCGCCGTCGCCGAGGGCGGCCCGCTCGACGAGGATCTTGTCGTAGTCGTCGAGCCACGGCGGACGCTGGCCGATACTCGCCGGCGTGTGTTCGCGATACGGATAGAGGCGGTCGCGCAGCGGCGAGTCTTCGGTCAGCGGCATCGGCTCGAGCGGACCGGGCTCGGATCCATGGAGCCGGCCGTACGCGCGATAGACGTCCATGCTGCTGATCG
>WNFV01012522.1_pt1 | contig 19789 bp, 17 predicted proteins | sample 5400101 | NCBI WGS metagenome assembly WNFV01 (sample SAMN13153361, study PRJNA577476) | soil metagenome | isolation source: 115 cm soil or saprolite under grassland replicate 1 | place: USA:California | collected 2016-06-15 | reverse complement strand
CTCGCTCGACGGCTACGTCGCGGACGAGGACGGCAACTTCGACTGGGCTGCGCCGGACGAGGACGTGCACCGCTTCGTCAACGACCTCGAACGGCCGGTCGGCACCTACCTCTACGGCCGCCGGATGTACGAGGTGATGGTCTACTGGGAGACCGCGCACACTCTCGCCGACCAGCCGCCCTTCATACAGGACTTCGCGGAGTTATGGCAGGCGGCCGACAAGATCGTGTACTCCAAGACGCTGGAGAAGGTATCCAGCGCCAGGACGCGGATCGAGCGACGCTTCGACCCCGAAGCGGTCCGGCAGCTGAAAGCGCGAACTGGACGTGACCTCACCGTGGGCGGTCCCGACCTCGCCGCCCAGGCGATCAAGGCCGGGCTGGTCGACGAATTCCACTTGTTCCTCACGCCCGTCGTCGTGGGAGGCGGCAAGCAGTCCCTCCCCGACAATGTCCGCCTGGAGCTCGAGCTGCTGGACGAACGCCGTTTCGGCAACGGGGTGGTTTACCTCCACTACCGCAACAGGACGTAACGTCCTAGCACTGTACGAGAAGTACGGGTTCGGCTTTTGGTCGATCGAGTTCTTCGCGACTTCAGGTTTCCTTGGGTATTGCGGGATCAGACCGAGGGCCCTCGAGGGCGCTTCGGAAATAGAGATCGGCTGGCATACAAAGAAGACGTCTTGGAACCAAGGAATTGCTACGGAGGCTGCGATCGCGGCTCGGGACCTGGCCTTCAAACGCTTTGAGGTATTGCGGCTGGTAGCAATCATCCATCCCGATCACATCGCCTCTCGTCGCGTTGCCGAGAAGATCGGGATGCACGCTGAGAAGACGACGAACGTCGGCGACTACCCCGCCGTGATCTACAAGGCTGAACGTTCCCAACCCACATGACCTTTAGGTCACGGGTTGGACGTGCGAGGCGAGCTCTCCGTCCAGCAGGGCGTGCACCGCGAAACCAGGCGGCTCGGCGGTAGTCTCGATCTCGTCGGAGTTGAAGCTGAGGCGCGTCTGCACGTACGTGCTGGGGACCGCAAGGACCGCCCGCCTGCGATCCCGGTCGAGACGGGCGGGTGGTGGAGCGCAATCAGCGTCATTCGATCCGGCGCGCCTGCAAGCTCAGCATCGAGCCAACTCAGCCGGTCGGCATCCAGCTCGCCCCAATCCTCGCCCGGTCGCGTGCTGTCCAGGACCACGAGGCGCAGCGGGCCGAGATCCACCGCGTACTGCACCGGCGTTCCCATTGCTCCGGGCAAGTCGAAATGCCGCCGAAGCGTGTCACGGTCGTCATGGTTTCCGGGCAGGACATTGACGGGCGGGCCGAGCTGCGCGAGCAATTCACGCACGATCTCGTACTCGCCGTCGGCAGCATTTTCCGCCAGGTCGCCTGACATCAGCACCGCGTCCGGAGCATCCGGCAAACGGCGCACCGACTCGACCGCCGACACGAGGCCCGCTACGGGGTCCCCGTCACCCCAAGTCGCTCCGATGTGGGGATCGCTGAGCTGGACCAGAAGGAAGGGTTTGGCCATCCCTCGCCGAGTGTCGCCTAATCGCCGTTGCGTCGGATCCCGGCCGCGTCGACGCGCGGCCGAGATCCGTGCAGGGACTACGCCGAAGCGGGCACCGGCTTCGCCTCCGGGGCCGTCGCCGACTCCTCGTGCTCGAGGCGTGGCAACCACTCGAGCCAGCGGGGGAGGTACCAGTTCCGCTCGCCGAGCAGTTTCATCGTCGCCGGCAGCAGCACGCCCCGGACGATCGTGGCGTCGATCAGGATCGCCGCCGCGAGCCCGACGCCGAACTGCTTGAACATCAGGATCGAGAGGGTTGCGAAGATCGAGAAGACGGCGACCATGACGATCGCTGCGCTCGTGACCACTCCGGCGGTGGACTTGATCCCGTGCGCGATCGCGTCATCCATGCTCGCACCGCGATCGAACGTCTCCCGGATCCGGCTGATGATGAACACGTGGTAGTCCATCGAGAGCCCGAACAGGATCACGAACAGCAGCAGCGGCACGACAGGGGAGATGCCGGAGGTCTCGTTGAAGCCGAGCAGTCCCTTGCCCACCCCGTGCTGGAAGACGAGCACGAGCACCCCGTACGCGGCCGCGACGGAGAGGAGGTTGAGGACGATCGCCTTGACCGCCACCACGATCGAGCGGAACGCGACCAGCATGAGGCCGAAGGCGAAGAAGAGGACGAAGCTGGCGACGAGCGGGAGCGTCGACTTCATCTGCTCGCCCGAGTCCTTCCATTCGGCCGTCTGCCCCGTGACGCCCGCTTCCGCGTTCGGAAGGGCACCGACCGTCTCCGGCACGATCTCGTCGCGGAGCTCGGCGAGGGCGGTGTTCGACGCCGGGTCGGTGCCCGTGCCCGCGATCGGAACGGTGATGTTCGCAACCGTCGCGGACTTGTTCACCTCGATGGTGATCGGCTCGCCCATCTGCCTGCTCGCGAGTGCCCGCTGCTTGAGCCGGTCGATCGCAGCACGCGCCGCAGGCGTGTCCAGGTCCCGGGCCTTCACGACGACGTTCGCCGGGAGCGCGGTGCCCGGGAACGACTGCTGCATGCGGTCGTAGGTCTTGATGATGTCGAGCGAGTTCGGGAACGCCGCCTTCGGCCCGGGAGTCGCGATCCGCAGCTGGAGCGCCGGAGCTGCAAGCGCCAGCAACAGGCCGCCGGCGACCACAGCGGAGAGCACCGGCCGGCGGAGGACGCGGTCGACGATCGCCCCCCAGACGCGTCCCTCGCCGCCGTCGCGGCGGAGCCGGCCGACGAGCGGCACGTGCAGCCGGTCGACGCGGTCGCCGAGCTTCGACAGGAGCGCCGGAAGCACGGTCAGCGAGCCGAGCACCGCGACGGCGACGACGATGATCGTCGCGTACCCGAACGACGCGAACGTGGCGTCGCCCGTCAGGGACAGGCCCGCCATCGCCACCATCACCGTCAGGCCGGAGATGAGGACCGACCGGCCCGAGGTGGCGGCGGCGGCCTCGAGCGCGGCCCGCTCGCTCCGACCCGCGGCACGCTCCTGGCGCTCGCGCCGGAGGTAGAACATCGAGTAGTCCACCCCCACCGCGAGCCCGACCAGCAGCACGACCGCGGGCGCTTCCTGCGCGAGCGGCAGCAGGTGGCTCGGCAGCGCGACGAGACCGAACGTCGCGAAGACGGCCGTGAGCGCCAGCAGCAGCGGGATGCCCGCGGCGACGAGCGCGCCGAACGCGACGACGAGGATGATCAGCGTGATCGGAATCGAGAACACGCCCGCACTCTCGAGGTCGTCCGCGAAGACGGTGTCGACGGCCTTCGCCGCGCTCGCATCGCCAAACTCGCCGATGAAGAAGTCCGGATGGGCGCGCTGCGCCTCGTCGATGCTCTTCAGGACCGGGTCGATCTTGTCGCCCGCCTTGTCCTTGTCGCCTCGGATCTCGAACTCGACGAGCGCCGCGTGCCTGTCCTTCGAGAGCTTCGGCGAGCGGACGTTCTGCACCGCGGCGACCTTCGAGACGCGCGCGACGACATCGTCCACCGCGGCGCCGAAGGCCGGCGTGCCCGCTCGAGCGGAGCCGCTCTGGATCAGGACGCTCTCGTTTGCGGGGAGCTTGAACCCGTCGTCGAGAATCCGGTCCATGCGGCCCGACTCGCCGGGCCCGGCCGTGTTCGGATCGACGTTCTTCGTGCCGACGACGAGGCCACCGAGGGCGAAGGCCATGAGGACGAGCGCGAGCCAACCGAAGGTCGCGGTCTTCCAGTGACCCGCGCTCCAGCGACCCATACGAGCCGCGATGTTTGAGTGGTGCCGTGCGCGAGACATGTTCTTTCCTCCTTGGTTCGACAACACCGCCGACGCTACGAGCGCGTCGTGCACCGGTCGTCGGCGCCGGGTCGGATTCGAGCTCGGACCAGGCGACGATTCGCGCCTCCTACTCGAGTAGGACATTCTGCGCCGATCTCGCGCCATGTCCCGGGCGAGAACGGTCACGTTCGCGCCGACGACCGCGCCGACGATCGCGAGCAAGGGCGCGGCCGCTCCAAAGGCCGCCGACGTCACGTTGTATCCCAGCCACGCGCCGACGAGTGCGCCACCGGCCGCGACTGCGAAGCCAAACCAATCACGGTTGACCGACGCGAAGTAGATTGCCAGCCCGACCGGCACGCCGACCGAGAGCACTGCGAGCAGCTCGTCCGTCATGGGCACGGTCGGCAGTGCCGTCAGTGCGATCAGCAGGCCGAGGAAGACGCCGCCGAGCCCGAGCAGGAGCGCGTAGAGCGAGCGCACTGCGACGCTGCTCTTCCGTCCGAACGCCCCGCGGCGACGCACGCGAAACGCCATCCAGAGCAGCGAGAGCACGGTCAGCGCCGCCAATCCCAGCATCGACGCGAGGACGATCGTCGCGATCGTGCCCTGGGTCAGCGCCGGCGTGAAGTCGACGTGCGCGGGCGTGTAGAGGGACGTGTCGACCCGGCCGCTACCGAGGAAGGCGTTGATCAGACGCTTGCTCGCCGTCGGCTCGTACGTCCAGAAGTCGTCGCTGTGGCCGAGGTTGGCGAGGACGAGTTCGTGGCCGTTCGGCAGGTGCGGCAGGAGCTCGCGTGTTGCGTTCTGCGGCGGCGTCGCGAAGTCGAGCTTGCCGCCGATCAGGAGCGTTTCGACGTTGGAGTCCTGGACGCGCGTGTACTCGTTCTCGTCCGGGCTCGCCGGCCAGGCGTCGAGCAGGCGACCGCCGACCCAGATGAGGCCGGTGCCGGGAGCGCCGATCACCGAACCGCGGTCGGCGTGCTTCGCGAAAAAGCGCTTCGCGTAGGCCGCGTCGCTCCTGGCGGAGGCGGCGACCTCCCCCCACACTTGCCCCTTGGGGAAGATCAGCTGGGCCATCATCGAGAGGAGCCAGGCCCCGCTGCCGTCGCCTTGATTCGCGGAGAGCAGCGTGTCGATCGTCCACGCGGCGTTGAGCGGACCGCCGCCGTCGGTGGTCGCGTTCATCAGGCCGAAAAAGGAAGCCGCCTTGACGTTGCCTCTCTTGATCGGCAGGAACAGCCAGCGATCGGGCATGTCGTCGTACGCCGAGTGGATCGAGGCCGCGAGGTCCGGTGTGCGGTGCCGGCACGACGCGTCCTCCGCGCAGAGTGCGGCGTAGCGGCGGATCTGCTCGCCCGTCGTCCTCGCGTCCCAGAGGAAGTGCCCAGGCGGGTTGACGCCGATCATCACCGAGCGGTGGATGCGCTGCGGGTAGCGCCAAGCGTAGATCATCGCGATGCGCGTCCCGAGGCTCTCGCTGACGAGATCGATGCGCTTGTAACCCAGCGCGTGGCGGGCGGCGTCGAGGTCGTCGACGCGCTCGGGCAGCGTGTAGCCGGCGAGGTCGACGCCCTCGTCCTGTAGCCGCTGCGCGCAGTCCCTGAAGGCCGCCTCGTCCGCGCGGTACGACTTCTCGGTCAGGAATTCGCGCGCATGGGCGCGCGCGGAGGCCACTTCGGGACAGTCGAGCTTCGAGGAGCCGTCGACGCCGCGGTAGCCGACGAGCACGACGTCGTGCTTGCCGGCGAACCGGCTGGCGGGTTCGAACGCCATGTTCGTGATGCCCGGACCGCCTTGGAGACGGAAGATCGGGATGCCCGGCTTTGCGGAGCGGGCCCGAATCCGCGTCACAGGGAGCGCGATCAGGCGGGAATCCGCCTTGTGCCGGTTTTCCTTCACGACGAGCGTGCCGCAGTCGGCGTCGTAGCTGCCCTCCTCGGTCGCGTAGTGGCACGAGTGCAGCTTCAGGTCGCCGGCGTGCGCCCCCTTCGGCACCGAGGTTGAGTCACGAGGGGCGAAGTGGAGGTAGGCAAGACCGAGCGCGGCCAGGCCGAGGAGCGCCAGGGCAATGATTCGTGCAGGAGTGAAGGTTCGGGGGGTCGGGGCATCCATCACTGTTCCTTTCGTTGCTGCATCGATGATCCGACGCTAGGGCTGCGTCGACGCCACCGCGTCGTCGCAAGGCTGGATTCGAGCTCCCACCGGCCGACGATTTCGGGTCCTACTCAGGTAGGAGGCAGCGGGCAAAGCCATGCAGTACGTTCAACGCGTGAGCGGATTCAAAGACCTCGTCCGGAGGTATTGGTTCGACGCGGCGATCGCGGCCCTGGCGATCGAAGGCATGCTCGAGCTGATCATCGGGCGCGACAACCCGAACTCGGCGAAGACGCTCTGGTTCGCGCTACCCGCGATCGCGATCCTGGTTTCGCCGATCTTCTTCCGTCGTCGCTTTCCGTTCGCAGGCCCGGCCGCATACTGGCTGCTCGCGGCGGCGATCATGTTCATCGATTGGCGGCCGATCCCGTTCGCGGTCAGCCTCTTCCCGGTCGGATTGACGGTCGCGTTCCTCCTCGGGAACCTCCGCAAGGCCGTGCAGGCAGGCATCGGTTTGCTCATCGTCGTCGTCAGCGCGGTAATCGTTGTCTACGAGATCCCGGGACATACGACCGCCGAGCTCATCTTCATCCCCGTCGAGTTCGCGATCGCTTGGGTCGCCGGCTTTGCGCTGCGCGAGCGTGCCGAACAGGCCGAGGCGGCGGAACTTCGCGCGACCCTGGCCGAGCGAGAGCGGGACGCTGCGGCACGCATCGCAGTGGCCGAGGAGCGCGCGCGGATCGCGCGCGAGCTCCACGACATCGTCGCCCACGCGGTCAGCGTGATGGTGCTGCAGGTCGGCGCCGTCAGGCACAAGCTCCCGGATGCACTCGCCGAGGATCGCGATGCGCTCAGCGGCGTCGAGCGAGCCGGCCGTACGGCCCTTGCGGAGATGCGCCGCCTCCTCGCCGCCATGCGCAGCGACGGCGACGAAGCCGAGCTCACGCCCCAGCCCGGGCTCGACGGCCTTGAATCACTCGTGGAAGACATCGGCCGCGCCGGGCTTCCCGTTCGACTGCATGTCCACGGCGAGCCCTTCCTGCTCCCACGAGCGATCGACCTCTCTGCCTATCGAATCGTTCAAGAAGGCCTGACCAACGCGCTCAAGCACGCGCGCGCCAGCAAGGCCGATGTGACCGTCCGCTACCGGCCTGACGAGATCCAGCTCGAGGTACGCGACGACGGCATCGGCAGCGCGACGAGCGACGGCCTCGGCCACGGGCTTGTCGGCATCCGCGAACGCGTCAAGATCTATGGCGGCGAGATGACGGCAGGAAGGGCAAACGGACGCGGTTTCATGCTCAGCACGCGCCTCCCGCTCAGCCGTGAGCCGGCATGAGCATCCGCGTCCTCGTCGCCGACGACCAATCGATGGTCCGCGCCGGGTTTCGGATGCTGCTCTCTGGAGAGCCCGACGTTGAGGTTGTGGCCGAGGCGAGCAACGGGCTCGAGGCGGTCGACAAGGCCGCCCGCTTTCGACCGACGATCGTGCTGATGGACATCCGCATGCCCGAGCTCGACGGGCTCGAGGCGACGCGACGGATCCTCGCCGCCGATGACGCCGCGCGGATCCTGATCCTGACGACGTTCGACCTGGACGAATACGTCTACGAGGCGCTCCGCGCCGGCGCCAGCGGTTTCGTGCTCAAGGACGACCCTCCCGAACAGCTCCTCGCCGCAATCCGCATCGTCGCCGGCGGAGATGCGCTTCTCTCCCCCGCCATCACGAAACGTGTGATCAAACGGTTCACGCGCATTCCACAACCCGCGCCTCCGAAACAGCTCGACGATCTGACGGAGCGCGAGCTAGACGTGTTTCGGTTGATCGCCCGCGGCCTCTCGAACGCCGAGATCGGAGGAGAGCTCTACATCAGCGACACGACCGTCAAGACACACATCACGCACATACTCCAGAAGCTCAACCTCCGTGACCGCGTCCAGGCAGTCGTGCTCGCGTACGAGACGGGGCTTTTCGATACCGACGCGCGAGCGCCAAGCAATCGCGACGAGCGCGCGGCTCGCTGAGCGGCTCCTGGAACAGCGGGAGGGGACGGCCCGTCGCCGAGCCGCCCCCCTCCGTTCCTTACTACTAGAGGGCGTCGGCGATCGCGGCGATGAGCTCACCCTCTGGCGTGTCGCCGCTGAGCTCCCAGAACATGATCCCGCCCAGGCGGTGCTGCCGGGCGTACTCCGCCTTGGCCGCCATGATCGGCGGGTCGTCGAACGTCCAGAACGTCGTCCCGTCGAACAGCCATGCGGCGCCGGCGGCACTGTCCTCGTGACGGACAAACCCGCTCGCCAGGCGGTCCCTCACGACCTCGTAGTCGTCGACGCCGGCCTCCCACGTCCCGGGAGCGGCGCCCGCCGCGGGCTGGTACAGGCCGTCGTTCGCGCCCGCCACGCCCGTCCAGCCGCGCGAGTAGAACGGCACGCCGAGGACGATCTCTTTGGAAGGCGCGCCCCGCTGCAGGTACTCGTTGACCACTGCGTCGTCCGAATAGCGCGGGCTCGAGGGGTCACTCGGCGACGTGTACAGGTTCGACTGGTGATTCGTCGTCGACTCCCACGTGCCGTGGAAGTCGTACCCCTGCACGCTCCCGAAGCTCAGGAAGCCGAAGATATCGGGCACTTCGAAGCCGGCGTCGATCTTGGCCGCGCTCGCGGGCAGGAATGCCGTCAACAGGTAATTCCGGCCGGTCTGCTTGCCGTACGCGTGGAGCTGCTTGCGGAACTCCGCGAGCAGCAGCGTGTAGTTGTGCTTGTCCTGCGCACGGATGATGTTGCCGGCGTTCCCTTCGGAGCCTGGCCACTCCCAGTCGATGTCGATGCCGTCGAAGACGCCGGCCGCGGCGCCAGGGCCGCCCATCCCTCCCCAACCGGGAGCCGGAATGTCGCCCTTGATGAACAGGTCGATACAGGACGCGACGAAGCGCTCACGCGACTGCTTCGTCAGGGCCGCGTCCGAGAAGTGTTTCGACCACGTCCAGCCGCCGAGCGAGATCAAGACCTTCAGGTGCGGGTATTGCTGCTTGAGCGCCTGAAGCTGCTGGAAGTTGCCGAGGATCGGCCGAGGCCACGTGACCTCTTCTCCCGTCACAGACTCCTCGGCGGCCCAGGGCTTCTGGTAATCGGCCCACTCGTCGCCGAGCCGGCAGACGACGTTGCCCGTGCTGTCCGGCGCGACGTTGCCGAACGCGTAGTTGATCACGGTCAGTCGCTCGGCTGACCCGCTCGTCTTGACGTCGTTGACCTTGTAGTTCCGTCCGTAGATGCCCCATTCGATGAAGTAGCCCACGACTTGGCTGCCGCGCGGGCCGGCACCGGCCGTGGAGTCTGAGCGACCAGCCGCCGCCAGCGGCGTGGCGACGACGAGTGTCGTGAGGGCTGCCAGAACTGCGACGAGGCCTCTTCGTGGTTTCATCTTCTCTCCTCCTACAGGACGAACGCTGGGAGTAGTGGTACGTACCAATTCCGGTTAGCGCACCTTCCCACGCGGCGGCTGTCCTGTCAATTGCCGGGCAATTCCGCGCTGGTCTTGTCCACTCCAGGCTGCTCGAGCCCTACAAGATCCGGAGATACCGGGCGAGCCAGTACGCGAGCAGGTAGTCGACGCCTGGATGCACACGGTTGGGCCTGCCGCCGCAGCGCTGGACCTCAACCGCCGTCGCAGGCAGGCTCCTGCAGTCGGCGCGGCTACCGCGGTAGGAGGTGTCGAACGGGTCGCGCTGCCAGACGAAGTCCTTGTCGAGCCCGTTCCGTCCTGCGATTGGGAGCGCGTACACGGCCAGCTTGCGAACAGACGCGTCGAAGCCGACGAAGTCTGCCACCTCGTCTTCGCAGGGCGATCCCGCGGAGTCAAGTCTGGTCCAGCGCATGCGGCCGGTGCACATCGTTCGTCGCGCGGCGAATTGGTGGGGGGGCGCCGTCTGACGGGTGTTACGCGCCAGGAATGCGACCGCGCCCGCCGCGAGCAGGAAGAAAGCGCCGACCATGAGCGCGCGTTGGTACCCGTGGGTCGCCGCCTGGGCGACGCTGTCGTGGCCGCCGTGCAGCAGCGAGTTGGTGTGTGCGGTGGCGAGGGCAGAGAGGATCGCCAGGCCCAGGGCGGCGCCAAGCTGCTGCCCCGTGTTCAGGAGTCCGGCCGCAAGACCGGCCTTGTCCTCGCCGACGCCGGCGTTGGCCGCGGTGGTCGCGCCGACGAAGACAGCGCCCAGGCCGAAGGCGGCGACCAGGAGTCCGGGCAGGATGTCCGAGACGTAGGAGCCGTCGACCGGGATCCGTGACAGCCAGTAGAGGCCGCCGGCAGCGACCAGAGTGCCGACGACGATGACGGGCTTGGTGCCGATGCGGGCGAACAGCTGCGAGGAGATGCCGGCCGCGATGATCACCCCCGCCGTCAGCGGCAGGTAGGCGATGCCGGTCTGGATCGGCGAGTAATGGAGCACGGTCTGCATGTAGAGCGTGAGGAAGAAGAACATCGGGAAGAAGCCGGCCAGGGCAACCATCTGCGTGGCGTCGGCGGCGGCGACTCCCTTCACGCGCAGAATCGAGAGCGGCACGAGCGGGTTGGCCACCCGCAGCTCGTTGGCGACGAACGCGACCAGCGTCACGGCCGCGACGGCGAGCTCGGCGATCGTGCGCGTCGCGCCCCAGCCGACGTCGGGTGCCTTCACGAGCGCGTAGACCAGGAGCAGCATCCCGCCGGTCACGAGGAAGGCGCCGAGGGCGTCGAAGTTCGCCAGGCGGACGGTCGTGCGCTCTCGCTTGAGCAGGAGAAAGGCACCGGCGAGGGCGATCGCGCTGAACGGGACGTTGACGAACAGGACCCAGCGCCAGCCCGGCCCCTCCGTGAGCAGTCCCCCGAACAGGACGCCTGCGGCGCCGCCGAGGCCGGAGACCGCCGCCCAGACGCCGAGCGCGGTGTGACGGTCACGGTCGGAACGGAAGGTCGTGGTCAGCGTCGACAACGCAGCGGGCGAGAGCATGGCGGCGCCCAGCCCCTGGGCGAAGCGCGCGCCGACGAGCAGCGAGCCGCTGTCGGCCAAACCGCCGACGAGCGACGAGCCGGCGAACACGATCAGGCCGGCGACGAGGATGCGGCGGCGGCCGAGCAGGTCCGCCACGCGTCCGCCGAGCAGCAGGAACCCACCGTAGGTGAGGATGTAGCCGTTCACGACCCACTGCAGGCTCTGCTGGCTGAAGCCGAGGTCGCGCTTGATCGACGGTAGGGCGATGTTCAGGATCGAGGCGTCGAGGACGTCCATGAACTGGACGAGGCTGAGCAGGAGCAGGATCGCGACTCCGCGCCGTGACGACAGCGACGACGCGTCTCGCGCCTGATCGGGGGAGACAACTTTCGGGTAGGGCTCCGCGCTCATGGTGCTTCCTTCCGTCGTGTGAGGTATGATTTCTCTGGATGCCATACAATACGAACTCCGTAGCATATGTATTCCCGATCATCTGACGTCGAGAGCACCGACCCGGGCGTGGAGGAGGCGCGGCGGCGAAGGCGGTGGGCGGCTGCGATCGGGAAGTTCCTCCGCGAGCTGGCCATCCAGCTGTCGCTGCTCAACCATCAGATCGGCGCACAACTCGATCTCCAGGACGTCGACATCGATTGCCTCGACCTCATCGACCGCCTCGGCCCGCTCAGCCCCAGCGCGCTCGCGCGACTGGCCGGGCTACATCCCGCCACCATCACCGGCATCGTCGACAGGCTGGAACGCGGCGGCTGGGTCGTCCGCGAGCGCGACCCGGCCGACCGTCGCGCCGTCCTCGTCCGCACCGTACGCGACCGCTACCCGGACCTCATGCGTCTCTACGCGGGAATGAACCGCTCGATGAACCAGATTTACGCGGGATACGACGAGCGCGAGCTCGAAGTGATCGCCGACTTTCTTCGGCGCACTGCAGAGGCCGGACGAAGCGCGACAGAGGAGCTGTCCGACAACCGATAACGGCGCGACTCAGGCGCCAAGCTCAGAGACGACCGTTGGCGCGGAGGGTCCGGAGCGCGTCCACGGTGAGCGACCCGCGCCACTCGCTCGCGGCGACCGGCGACCAAGCCGGCCAGTTGAACGTCCAGCCTCCGTCGTCCTCCTGACTCCCGGCGAGGTGGTCGAGCTGCGCCTCGATCGTGGCCTCGTCGAAGAGACGGCGTGCGATCGAGTCGGGGTTCGGCGCGAAGTCGAGCGGCATGTGTACTCGCTTGTCCCGCACGGCGCGGGCCGGCGGGACGAAGAGCCGAGCCCCGGCAACTGCCCCTTCTGACCACCCCGGAGACGGAGGGTGGGCGCCACTCACCCGCCGTCCGGAGGTTCCCCTTGCCGACCTACCTAGTCGAGGCCTACATGCCGCGCTCGCCTGCGCAAGAGGCGCGGGCGGCGGGCCGGCGTGCGCGAGCCGCCGCCGAGGAACTGTCGCGCGAGGGCGTGTCGATCCAATACCTCCGCACGACGTTCATGCCGGACGACGAGACGTGCTTCCATCTCTTCGAGGCAGCCTCGGCCGAGGCCGTCGAGGAAGCCAGCACTCGCGCAGAGCTCGGTCGCGCGCGCGTCGTCCCCGCTATCGACGCGTCCCGATCCGCGCGCCGGCGCGCAAGATGAGCACACGAGCGGGCCGTCGTCGAGGCGCCGTGACGGGTCCCCCTCAGCGCGTCATACGAGTAGCGACGTTGTACTTCGTCACCGACGTGCGTCGCCCCGGGGTGTCGCCGGCCGGCATCGCGTTCAGCACCTCGTCGCCACGCTTGTAGTCGTCCTCCGTCTCGAAGATCACGATCACGAGCGACTTCTCGGCCTCGGGGTCGTGGAGCACGATCAGCTCCGCCGCGGGGAATCCCTCCGGCGGCTGTCCCTCGCGCATCTCGCGGTCCATCTCCTCCATCCGGTCCTTGCTGACTCCTTCGAACGTCACAACACGTGCGAGCGCCATCCGAGCCTCCCTGTCGATTGAGGGTAACCCTACGTCCTCGGCTTCCGCCCGGAGGCTCAACATCTCCTTGTCACCATCCGTCCTGGGGTGGTCGCCCGGACCCGATGCGGGAAGGTAGGTTGCGGTTGAAGCGGTGGCCGACAGGTTCCTAATGCCCCCGAGCTGACGACGTGACCGAGGCGAAGCAACTCATTGCGTTGACTCGGGTTCATGAGCTGTTCGAACGGCACGGAATCGAATACTGGTTGTTCGGCGGCTGGGCGGTCGACTTTCACGCCGGAACGGTCACACGACCGCACGACAACGTCGACATCGCCGTGTGGCTGAAAGACCACGACCGAATTGCCGCACTGCTGACGGCGGATGGGTGGAAACACGCGCCAGAGGAAGGCGAGGACGGGTACACCGGGTACGCGCGTGGCCCGGTCCGGCTCGAGCTGGCGTTTCTCGCCCGCGACGAGAAGGGTCAGGTGTACACGCCGCTGCGTGAAGGTCGGGGTGCCTGGCCGGACCGATCGTTCGAAGACGACGCTCTGGAGCTGCGCGGTGTCCGCGCAAACGTGATCAGCCTCCGCGCGCTCAAAGCCGACAAGTCGGAAACTCGCGACGACGCGCGCATGGTCGCTAAGGACCGCGCCGACCTGACGACCCTCTCCCGCTTCAACTAAGCGCCCCGTCGACCGGCCGACCCGGAGCTCAGACATGCCATACCTGCCGCCCTCATGGCGTGGTGGTCGTCATCTCGGTTGTGCTGGTGCTCGTCACCGGCGTGGTCGTTGTCGTCGGCGTGTCTATGGGGGCCGTTGTAGTTGCCTCCGTCGTCGTTGTGAGGAATGGCGAATCCCATGCGCCCGCGCCCGGTACGCCCTGCTCGACCTGCGCCGGAGCCGGCTCAGAGCCGGCCGCCCGATCTCGTTGGCTTCCGCCGGAACGCGGCAGCAGGATCCCAGGTCGCGAGCGCTGCGAGCCGGTCGGTCGCTCGGACGGTTGTGGACGAGCCCGCGGCGCCGAGCGGGAGCGGCGAGCCTGACCCGGAACAGAATGTGCCCACCGATGAGTTTCGGCGGGCGGCCGAGCCGGAGAGGTCGGGGGCGATCGCGACCCCTCCGGCTCCTCGCCTGCCTTACGGGGCGGGGAAGATCGCCGCCTGCACCTGGCAGAACGTGTCGTTGCAGAGGTCGTCCTCGAACCCGGGGTTCCCGGACGTGGCCTCACTCGTGTGGATCTGGAGCGGGATCTGGCCAGGATCCTTGGGGCCGTGGATGCGTGCGAGCAGAATCACGGTCTGCCCCCTGGCGTCGCTGAGACCCGCGCACGGGAACTCCGGGTGGAAGCACCCCGACGTGTCGCCCTCGGCCAGGTAGCCCGCGAAGCTGGCGACGCCGTCGTTCCCGACCACGTGCCCTGCTGCAAACTGGCCCGAGACGACGCCCGAGCTGCCGAGGATGATCCACCAGATCGTCACCGGCTCACCGGCGGGTAGCTCGGTCGTCCGAAACGGCGCCGGGATGAGGTCGTTCCACCCGGTCACGTCGACGGTCTGCCTCGTCGCCGGATCTGCCTGCGCAGCGATCGGCAGCACGAGCGCGAGAAGCGCGACGATGATTCCAAGACGGATCTTCATCATGTCCTCCCTTTTCCCCTGACGTGTTGACCATCCGACGGCGGGGTGCCGTCAGGAGTGGACGGAACTGGGGGCCGTCCCGTCGAAGTACATGAGTGCTGTCGCCCAGCAGTGACGCGCGGCTGTCCTGCCGCTCGCGCGCGCCTCGAGGTCTCCCTGCTCGAAGTGGATACCGCCGTAGCGGCGGGAGATGCCCGCCTGCGCGGCAGCGGCGGAGAAGGTCGCCCAGGTCAGGGTGAGCTCACTGCTCGGGACGAGGCCGGGCTCGATGCGCGAGCTCCCGACCGGAAAAGTCACGGAGCCGCCGAAGCGGTCGCCGCCGGTGAACAGCTTCAGGATCTCCGCTCCGGCCGCGCTGAAGTTCGAATGGCCGGACGAGTACTCCCCAAAGGGGGGCGTCGGGAAAGTCGTCGGCTGGTAGGGAAACCACTCTTCGCCGGCGATCGTCTGCGTACCGCGGCCGGGGCCGCCCCAGGCACGGATCTTCTTTCCGGCGAAGAGGTAGCGGATGGCAGTGAGCGGGCGCACCGAGTCGTAGGCGCGCTTGTTGTCCCAGGCGCAGCAGCCGGCGTCGAAGATCGCGTTCGTGAGTGCGAAGAAGAGCTTGACCGCTTGGTCGAGGTCGTGCTCGCTGTCACCGGTGCGGTCGCGGTGAGAGACCTGCTGGGCGAAGAGGTTCCAGTGCCCGGGCGGTAGCTCGGAGTGGGGCCCGTCCGCCCAGTACTCCGCAGTCAGCTTCTGCTCTTCCGTCAGCGCCGCGCTCAGGTCGATCAGCGCCTGCGCCTGCCCGAAGAACTCCGGGGAGCCGACGCGGGCGGGGCCCGTCGGCGAGCGCAACTCGTCGCTCGAGGCCATCGCGAACGCACGCACCCGCGGCCAGTGCGCCCCCACGAACGACGGCGTCACGGGCGCGCCGGAGCCGTCGACATAGGTCAGTGGCTGCCACCGGTTGACGTCGTGCACCGTCGACAGGTCGAGCGGAGCACGCGTGTCCATCGGCTGGTTCGCCGGCGCGTAGCCGGTGTAATCCGAGTACGGGATCCCGGGCCGGCCGCCGGGCTCGTCGCCGAGCTGGTTCGCGCCGTCGCGGTGCCGGAAGCGGAGCACCGCCTCGGCGGCGAGGTTGCCGATTCCGATCGGCGAGGCCGGATCCGTCGTCCGGTCCCCGGGGTCCAAGCCGAGATACGCCATCAGCGGATCGAAGACGGTCGCCTTACTGTCCGGAAAGAGGTCCACAGCGGCGCGGTAGGCGGCGAAGCTGACGGCCTCCACCTTGTTTTCGAAGCGGCGCTCCTGCGCCGGCCGCCTTAGCGCCCCGCCGAGGCGGGTACCGACCGCCACCCGGTCGTAGGCGGCCCAGGCGTCGTACATGCTCGTATGCGCGACTGCGAGCGCGCGGGACACCATCGGCGGGCCGATCCGCGATTCGCGCACGCCCTGGAGAAGCGCGTTGTTCCAGCGCAGGACGATGTTCTCGGCAGGCTTGACTACCCGACGCCTCGTCACGCGGGCCCGGGCGAGCGCAACGTCCGGGACGAGGAGCGCTAGACCGCCTGCTCCGGCCGTCTGCAGCAGCCATCGGCGTGTCATCCGCGGTTCGGGGGTCAGGGCGCGATCGCTCACTCCGAGCCCTTCACTTCTCAGCTGTAGAAGTACGGGTCGAGGACGCGGACCTGCGTGATGCGGTCGACGGGGAGGTCGTTGTGCTTCGCCGTCTTCCTGATCGCCTCGGGGCTCGGAGCGTCGTAGATGCAAAACGTCTTCTGCCGGTCCTCGCTGACGTATGAGTGGACCCAGGTGACACCTTCGTCAGCGTTCCGCTCCACGACCGCCAAGGACGGCGCCGCGCCCTCGCCTCCCGGGATCCGCAGTCCGTCCGGAAACGTGCGCTCCACAACGTACCGCGGCATCTCGCTCCTCCTTTTCGTCGGCGACCCTTGCTCCGATCGACGGTAGGCGTCGAGCGCGCCGGGCGCATCGGCCCGACTACCGATGTTGTGCCGCGGCGCTACCTATCTTGGGCGAGTCCGAGACGAACAGCCTTTGCGCTCGCCTCGGCACGCGTGCGGACGTCGAGCTTGCGCAGGATGGCCGACACATGGTGATCGATCGTTCGCTCGGAGAGCACGAGCCGCTCGGCGATCTCGGCGTTCCGGAGCCCCTGCGCGACGAGCCCGAGTACCTCGACCTCACGCGCAGTCAAGTTGGCAGGATTCTTCTGCGTCGCCGGCCGCGGCCCCCGCGGCAGCCCGCGCGCCCCGCGCTCCCGCAGTCGGCGCGCGACGATCGCCGCCGCAGCCTGTGCACCTAGGCGGTGCAGCTCCTCCAAGGCGCGGCGGAGCGCGGCGTCGTCGTCGGCGTCGGCAAGCGCGAGCGCCGCCTCGTAGGGGCAGCCGATCTTCCGCCACAGCTCCGCGGCTCGGCGCCAGTCGCCGCGAATCGATAGCGCGTACGGCTCTGCGGCACCGAGCGGTACGTCCTCCCGGATTCCGGCCCGCCAGCGCCAGTAGGCGAGCTCGCCGATCAACCAGCCAGCCCTCCGCTGCTGGGCGAGCGGTAAGGCGGCCTTCGTCGCAGCCGCGACGGCATCCCGGTTGTCTTCAAGCCAGGCGGCCTCGGCTCTCGCTGCCGCAATCGGTCCCAGCCGCGGCAGCTCGCCGGTTGGCTCGGCCAACGTCCACGCCTCGTCCAGCAGCGGCCACACCTCGGGATCACCGCGCCGCGCGCGTACGAGAGCAAGCACCACCAGCGAGACGATGCGAGGTGTCGTTGACGTGCGGGGAACGCGCAGGACGGACGCGGCGGAATCGGCCGCTTCCGACCAGCGCCCCTGATTGAGCTCCGAGCGTGCGCGAAACGCGAGGAGGTAGAGACGGAACAGCTCGAGGCCTCGCTCGCTGCAGTAAGCGATGCCCGGCTCCAGATACATGTTCGCGAGGGAATGGCGGCGACTTTCGACCTCCCCGGCGCCGGCCATGATGAATGTGCGTCCGACCTGCACGGCGAGCCCCGCACGCCGGGCGCGCTCGAGACTCTGCTCGAGTTTCTCGTAGTCGCCTTCACACGCAGCAATCGTCGTGAGCGCGTGCACAGCGATCTCGGTGTCGTCGAGGCGCTCCGCGAGGTCGAGCGCGCGGCCGGCCCAGGCGATCGCCTCCTCCGAGCGCGCTGCAGCCGCACAGATCGCCGCGAGGTTCGCGTATGCGCCGGCGAGCTCCCGACCAGGGGACACGCGTTCGAGCAGGCCCACCGCATCTCGAGCCGATCGCTCCGCTTCTGCGGTTCGGCCCGGGCACCAGAGGAACTCTGAAAGCCGGCGGAGTGCGTCGCCCTCCTTGAGCCTGTCCCCCAGCGTTCGCCGGCACTCGAGCGCTTGTTCGATCGCGGCGATTCCTTCGTCGTACTGATCGGTGATGTAACACGCTCGCGAGCGATGCTCGAGCAGCTCGGCGCGCTCACCGGCCGGCAGGCGATCGCCGAATCGGAGGGCCCGCGCGTACTGCGCGGCCGCCTCGCGGTGCGCGCCGAGCGACGCCGCGCGGGCGGCCGCTGCAGGTGCGAAGCGAAGCACCGCATCCACGTCGCCGGCCGCCTCGGCGTGATGCGAAAGCCGGGCCAGATCGGGGGCGCCGCCGGGTGGATCGGCGAGTGCCACGAGGGCTTGGCGGTGCAGGTCGACCCTCCGGTTGAGCGCGATCGACTCCTCGACGGCAAGGCGGGCGAGCTCGTTCCGGAACGCGACGCCTGCCGGCTCGGGTGTGAGCATGCCCGACGTCAGGCACTCGTCGAGGCCGCCGATCCACTCGCCGGCAAGCGCCTCCAGCAGCCAGAGCTCGGCCTGCGCCGGGACGACCGCGACCGCCTCGAGGAGCCGGTTCGCGGGAGGGCTGAGGCGCGCGGCGCGGGCGAAGATCGCGTCCCTGACCGTGTCCGGTATCTCCTTGGCTTGCGCGGCGAGCGCCTCGACGACGAAGAACGGGTTGCCCGCGGTCTTGCGGTAGAGCTCGTCCGCGTCGACGGCGTGCGGTTCGGCCAGCTGCGCGACCGCCGACGGCGAGAGAGCAGCGAGCTTGAGCCGCGCAACCGTCTGACTTGTCGCCAGCTCGCCGAGCACGATCCGGAGCGGGTGGGCCCGGTCGAGTTCGTCGTCGCGGTAGCTGGCGACGATCAGCGCCGGAACCGTCTCCACTCTGCGGGCGAGCAGCCGCAACACGTCGAGCGTGGCCTCGTCCGCCCAGTGCACGTCCTCGAGCACGAAGACGGTCGCAGCCCGGCTCCGAAGCTCGCGCACGAGCGCCGCCACGACCTCGTGTGGCATCGCCTCGCTCTGCAAGACCTCCTCGAGCTCACCGCCGGTGCCCTCGGCGACGGCGAGCAGCGGCCCGAGCGGACGCGGGGTGAAGAGCGGATCGCAGGCGCCCCAGAGGATCCGCGCCGACTCGCGGCGCTCCTCGCAGAACCGACGCAGAAGTGCGGTCTTCCCGACCCCCGCCTCCCCGCCGACGAGCACGACGTGCCCGCGCGAGCTGTCCTGCACGGCTCCCAGGGATACGCCGAGCGTCGAGAGCTCGCCCGCGCGCTCGAGCAGCTCACTCGAGCTGCCCGAGACTTGATCCAGCACGACCTGTTGCACGCCCCAATAGTGCGCCTGTCAGGTCAGCGCTTCAACTCTGCGGCCCGAGGCCTGGAGGTGCGCTGTCCCACCGATGAGTTTCGGCCGGCGGCCGAGTTGAACCTCCCGAAGAGTCCTCCTCGAGTACGGAGGTGCACACGATGCCTGACGTGACCATCAAGACGATCGACGAGATGGAGGCGATCTACGGCGGCCTCGCCCGCCGCGCACGCGCCGAGCTCGGCGTCACAGCCTGGGGGATGCAGGTCTTCACCCTGCGACCCGACTGGGACGGCTACCCGAACCACAACCACAGCTCCGACGCGTTCGACCCGAACCAGGAGGAGGTGTACATCCCGCTCAGCGGCACGGCGACGCTGGTCGCGGACGGCAGCCAGTTCGAGTTGCACCCGGGCACCATGGTGCGAGTCGGACCTGACCAGCTCCGCCGGATCCTTCCGGGCCCGGACGGGATCCGCTTCCTGGCGATCGGCGGCGCACCCGGCGCCTTCACACCCGGGTCCTGGACGGAGCTCGGTGCCGACCCGCCTACTCCCCCGGCCGAGTAGCGTCCCACGGCGATGGACGACCAGGCGTTCGCGCACCTGATCGAGCCACACCGGCGAGCCCTCGACCTCCACTGCTACCGGATGCGTCACCTCGAAGTCATGGCGCGTCATCTCGAGCCCGGTGCTCGCTATCTCGTCCAAGTCGGACTC
>WNFV01007749.1_pt1 | contig 19793 bp, 15 predicted proteins | sample 5400101 | NCBI WGS metagenome assembly WNFV01 (sample SAMN13153361, study PRJNA577476) | soil metagenome | isolation source: 115 cm soil or saprolite under grassland replicate 1 | place: USA:California | collected 2016-06-15 | reverse complement strand
CTTCGAGCGCCTCGCGAAGACGGAGCTTCAGCTCACCGGCGGCCTTTTCCGTGAAGGTCACAGCGACGATCTCGGTCACTTCGGCGCGGCCGGTTTGAATGACACGCACAATACGGCGGACCAACTCGGTGGTTTTGCCGGTGCCCGCGGCGGCTTCGACGATGAGCGTATCGTCGAGCGCTGTGGCAATCTGCTCGCGATCGGCTCGATCGGCAAGTGCCGGCGGCGTCATCGTCGTCCCCTCAGCTCAATCAAGTCGGCGATCTGCTCGCGTGATTTGCGGCGCGCACGACGCTCCTGATTCGGACCGCATACCGGCAGAAAATCACAGAACCCGCACGCCTTCTCGGCTGGCGCGGGCGGCAGCATGCCGAGCTCCACTGCCCGATCGATAATCTCCAACGCTTCAATGCCCATGCGTCGGGTCGGCTCATTGATCGGAACATTATGTTCAGACTGTAGATCACAGGCTGGAGTTGCTGGCCATGGCCGATGATCGAGCCACGCTCGGATCGGTTCTTCGATGTCTTGTGGTCGGTGACTCTCAGAGTGTTCGTGCCGGGTCTTCGCTCGACTAGATCGACCGAGCCGCGCAGAATGAAGCGACCGTCGATCGTGACCGGTTCGCGCCGGCTGTTGGGGTCGCGCTCGGGTGCATCAGCCAGGCCGAACCCAAACTCGAACAACCACGGCTCCCATCCCGTGCTCGCAGCGAGCTCGCGCGCCCAGATGTGCAAATCAGTACGGATGCTCGCAATTTCGTCCTGCCACACGCGATCCACCGCCGGCGCGAGGAGCTCTGCATAGTTTGCCGCGACACGCGTGAGGGTGGCGTCGAGTACCTCGAGTACGGCGTCCATCGACTTTGTTGCAATCGACATTTTCCGCTTCTGCAAGGCGCGAAAGAACTCAGCCAGCACCTCATGAAACAATCTCCCCTTTGTAAGCGGATCCATGCGTTGCAGCGGCTCAGGCTCTTGCAGCGCTCCCAGGCGATACATCGCCGATAGGAGGAATCGATAAGGACAGTATGAGTAATTCTGCAGCGCGGAGACGGAATATGGGCGCGCACCGAGCCGCTGCGACTGGAGAAATGGTTTCGTCGACGCTGTTACCCGGACGAGACCGTCGTAGGGCGACCATGGCGCCCTTGCGCGCGCCCACCGCTCGCTGGCCGAGCGCCGCACGCAGTCGTTCAGCCGGAGCATGTAATGCGCATGGCCTTTCACATCCTCTTCACTGCGCATCAAAATGCGCAGCACCGACAGGTCGTGCTCGAAATCGTCGATGGCGTCTTCGGGCCGCGTAGGCGCCGGCCACGCGAGGGTCGCATTCGCTTCTTCTGAAGCTTCAAGCTCGAGCTTCTGATGGTCGGGGATGCGGCCGGTCACGGCGCGCGTGACTTCGAGTGCGTAGAACGACGGGACCCGCGCGCGGGCCTCCGCGGTCTCGATGCGCGGGAACGAGACATACAACCGTTCGGTTGCGGCGCCGACCGCGAGGCGCAGCAAGAGCCGTTCATGCTCGGCGCGATCGTCTTGCAGGGTTAGCGCGCCGCTGATCTCGCGCCGGAGATCGTCCAGGAGGAGCGGATCCTCGCGTAGCCTTTGCGGAAAGAGTCGCTCCGCCAATCCCGGCACGAATCCTACGCGGAACACGCGGCCGCGGAGTTGATCGGGGCTGCAAACGAACACCCGGCCGTATCGATGCGCGGGCGGCTCCACTTCCAGCGCTGCCAGGCGATCGGCAAGCACATCGCGCACTTCGGCCAAGGTCACCGGTCCCACCACCGCCATGGGCCGTAGATCGGCCAGAACGCGCAGCACGAACTCGGGGCGCCGGAGCACGCGCGGCGCAAATGCTTCCAGGAGCTGAATCCAATCGCCCCACGTGGCCTCCTTTGGCCAGGCGGACATCTCTTCGATGAGCGGCAGCGCGAAACCTCGGAGGTTCGCAAGATTCTGCCGCTCGCGCTCCAAGCGCGCGATGCGCGGCGAGTCTGGTTGCTCGGATGTCAGCTCGCGAATCTTCAGCTCATATTCCGCGGTCAGTCCTTCTAGCCGTCGCGTCCAGCGCTCGCTGCTGCCTATGACTGCGGATTCGACGAGCAACCTTTCCCACTTCCACGGCGCTCTGAGGCTGCCCGCCACCACAGCTTGGTCGTCGTTGGAATTGCTGGCGGATCGCTGGTTGTCGCCATCGGTATCGCTATTGTCGGCTTCGTCGGGCGCGCGTTCGGAGAGTACGCCGAACACGTCGTCGCGCGAAGCCACCCATGTCAAAGTGCCGGATTCACGCGGAGGCTTGCCGGAAATGTCCAGTGACGGCACCTGGGCAAGGGAAAGATATTCGGCGAAACGGTTGGCGGAGAAATTGTCGGTTGCGCAATTCAAGATCGCGAGAAAGGCACGACCGGCAGGATCGGGCCGACGTGTGCCGCGCTCGAAGTACGCGGGGACCCCGGCCCGGGCAAGGGCATGCTCGAGCACGCCGACGTATTGCGGCGTCGAGCGGATGACGATCGCCATCTCGTCGAAGCAGACGCCGCGCTCGGCTTCTTTGAGGATCCGCCGCGCGATCTCCACGCATTCGCGGGCTTCGCCGGGCGCTGAAAACCACACCAGTTCACCCGTGCGCGTTCTCTCGGGCGGCGGCTCTTTTGAAAACAGATAACGCGCAAGCTGGGTCAGATCGTTCTGCTCAACTGACTCTACGCTCTGAAGTCGCACGCCGCGCTTCTCGAACTGGCTCAGCGCAGATGCGTCCCCTGACGGCACGGTAATCATCACCTGCGGCGACTGTTGGGCGAGCGCCCAGAGAAACTGCGCTTCGATTTCCGATGCGAAGGGGACATCAAGCAGCAGCAGTGGCATTGACGGCCAGCCGGTCATGGGCGATCGCAGCGCCTTTCTTGCGGTCTTGAACAAAGCAGCCCGGTCGCTGGCTTCGGCCTCGTTCAGAAGGATGTCAACGCGCTCCAGCAAGCCGGCAAGGTCAGTTCCGCTACGTGGCAGCCGCGCCAAATCACCGCTAGCTACAGCAGCGAGTCTCAAGTCCAACAGTGTGCGCGTCAGCGCCTTCGGAAACCCTGGCGTCCGTGACACAGGCGAGAAATACTGGAGCGCGTCAGCGCTGCGAGCCTCGAACGCCGCGCGCGTTGCAACCGCTTCGTGTCCGAGAGTCGTGGTAGGAGCGCGTTCGCGGGAAGCCAATTCCATGACGGCCAGCCGCGCCGCGAGCTGCGTGAAAGAGAGTCGATGCAGCCCGAACGTCGCGCCTCTTTCGAGCGAAATCGCGCGCGCGAAATCGTCCACCGAACCACGTGATGCACCCAGGAGAAGCACCTCTGCGCCGGGTTCGAACTGCTCCAGAAACCGCCGCCCCTCGCGTAGCCGAACTGCTGCCGATCCTGACTGAACAGCCGTGACAGCAGCATCATTAAACGTATGTCGGATGGAGGACGATTCAGACATCGCGGAACTCACGGTTATCTATTGGATCAGAAGGTTTCCGACGAAAACAAAATAACCTAACACATTCACCCTATTTGGTCACTCAGGAGGAAACTGTATAAGATACGCAGTCTTACCCTTCTTTCGTCGTCACGGCTAAAGAGCGCCTCATGCTGGACTTCGGAACTGCCACAGGTATATCCGTGCGTTAGGCCTCACGGAGGCCAAGGCTCCCGGGACGATCCCTTCGGCGCGAAGGTGCACCTTCCGTTAAAGGATCAGTATCGCTCGAGGTCAACTTGAACGACGCATGAAATCTATTTTTCTTCCCGGGAGCCGTATTTGAACCGCGACGACACATGACCATTCAGGATCGCATTCTGCTTGAAGCGACGAAGCTTATCGCGCGGCACCAGCGTTACGCGATGGATCTCGAGGACCGCCTGCGCCGCATTGAGCGACGCACTCTAGTTAAGCCAAACAAGATCATACTCACACCAAAGTACTGGTCCGCAGATGCCGGCTTCAATCCATATCACGTTCGCTCTCATGCCGCGTCTATAAGTTACGCCATCCAGCGTGGGATTGCCGCAGGGACCTACCAACCTAAACCGGCTATTTCTTTTGAAGTCTCCAAAGAAGGTGGCGGGACTCGGACTGTGTCCGTTTTCCAAGTAGCGGACAATGCGGTTTCCCGCTTGGTTTACAAGCAGCTGCTTGCGAAGAACTCCTCACGGCTCAGCGCTCACTGTTATGCCTACAGAACGGACCTGACTCTCCACGACGCGGTGCTGGACGTGGCCGCTGATCTCCGCGACCGCAAGCGACTGTTTGTTGCTGAATTCGACTTCAGCAAGTACTTTGATTCAATATCCCACGAGCACATTGAAACGATCCTAAAGACTAGGCGATTCTTTGTAACGGAAACAGAACTGCGCGTTATTCGCGCGTTCTTACGCGCGCCAACGCTGGATGAAGACGCATACACCTCTTCGTCGAAGGACTCCAAGCCAGAGGCATTCCACAGGGAACGTCAATTTCGTTGTTTCTCGCGAATATTGCCGCTCAACCGCTCGATCAACGCCTTGAACGCCTGGGCGTCGGGTTCGCCCGTTTTGCTGACGACACACTGATTTGGTCAGACGATTACTCGCTGGTCTGCAAAGCAACAACTGCTATCGAAAATGTCGCAAGCGACATGGGTGTCGCCATTAATCTCGCCAAGTCCGCAGGCATCAGCATTCTCACGCCCGATGGTGCTCCGGCAGAATTCAAGGCCAAGTCCTCGGTAGATTTTCTTGGCTACAAGATTTCCTCAACATGCATTGGCATTAAGGATCGGTCCGTCAGAGACATTAAGGAATGGGTTTCCTACCTGATCTATTCTAACCTTTTGGAATCGCCCAAGCGTGGAGTGCTGATTCCTCAGCGCGTTGCAACTCACGTTGATCGGGACTACGTGGTGATGATTTTTCAGATTCGCAGGTACCTCTACGTCGACCTGAGCGAGACTCAGCTTCGCCGCTATCTCGCAAGAGATACGCCCCGCATTCAGTATCACGGTTTGATGAGCTTTTACCCAATTGTGGACGACGAGCGGCTTCTCCGTCGCCTCGATGGATGGTTAAAACACACGGTATATACGTCCCTCCGAGTCAGAGCACGGCTTTTTCAAAACGCGGGGATCACCGTCCTGCCTAAGCCTCACGGACTTTCAAGCGATGGTCTCCTGACCTTTTTCGCCTCGTCGTCGTCGGGGGATCGATTGGACCTAAGACTGCCAAGCTTCTCGCGGATGGCAAAGCTCCTTAGATACGCGTCCGGAATCTTCGGCGCCAATGCGGTGGCAAATCCGTTGACTCTCTATGGCGCACACCGGCGAATAGTAGACCTCGTTATCAGAAAGTGATCTAGGGGACGGGGGACGATAAGGGTCACGATAAGGCGTGAAATCTGAAGTTGACCCAGGGGAGAATTTGGAAGGAGCAGGGAAAATTCCGGGGACACAATACCAAATTCTCGCGGGTAAAGCGTGCGGGATCGTGCCTAAGTATAGAGTTATTTTGTTCGGCTCGATCACACTTGCAACCGCGGAATCCAGTTGATCGTGGGAGCGCCTTGGGTTCAAACCTCTATTGGACTTTCTGCCGCTTATATTCAAAGCAATCTCATGCCTCACCACTCTTTGCGTGCAAGAATTTATAGACGTGGATTTTGAGCTTTCGCAGAGCATCCGTAAACGCGTCATTTGAACTTCGTGGAGGCGGTAACAGCGCTTTGATTTGCTCCACTATATCAGCCGATTGCATGATGCGCCCTACTTGACTGGGAGCGATTCCCAAAAGTGCAGATAGCGTCGAGCGAGAAAACGGCTGTGGAATCGCAAGATGAAACGCACTTTGCGCACTGCGGTTCTTAGGCTGCCGTGCAAGAGTTTTGGAAGGGTCTAATTGACGAACTAAAAGTGAGTTCGGATCCTCTATGTATTCGTCCAAGTCCAAGTCTTGTCCACTAAACGGTCGAACACGACGTACCGGTTCTTCAAGCGGGTATTTGACCGTGTCCACCAATCCGCCCTCGTACTTAAAAGCAATTGCCTTGAATCGGTCGAATTTTCTGCTTAGGTACATGTTCGACGAAACGCCATCATATAAAACGTGGTAAAGCTCAGAGCAAGACGCAGCTGTTCCAAAACGAAAGTAAAATGAGGTTCCGCTTTGACTGCGATGCAGCGTGACGACTGGTAATCCATATTTAACAAGTTGATGTTTCATTGCTTCGGCAAACTCTTGAGAGCCCGTTACATAACTTGCTCGTGGTTTATCACCTCTTTCGAAGTAAACTGAACCGTCACCATCCCAGCAGCCTCGGATAAAATGACGAATATAAGGCTCTGGAATCTGCGGAAAACATAAGACCCGACTCTTTTTTGGTGTAACCCCCAACATCAGCAAGTCATCATAAAGTTCTTCACTCCTAATATTGAATTGATAAATCGGATTACCCGTGACAGCCTGCTTCCCGAGATAAAGTTTAGCGTTACAACTCATTAAGGCTAGGACCTTTTCGAGCAACTCCGGGTCCTTCTGTGCAATTGATAATCTTGAACCCGGAGATTTGTAATTATTATCCCGTTCACGTCCGGGAATGATATTCCCGTCTGTATAGATGACACCCAAAGCGTACGCCATTCCTGGCGACCACCATCTAAAACAACTTTTATCGTAAATGATTTTTTGGAGAATGACTTGTGATTCATTGCCGGAATCGTCGATTCGTGTGAAAGACAGTTTTCCCTTATTGATTGCAAGGATTCTTGCGGCGCTCATGTCTCGTCTTTCGATGTCGTGTTGCTTGAGCAATTTGTGAATATACTGGCGGGTACAATTGAAATGGCACGCCAAATCGCTTAGAGACATTTGCTCGTCAACGTACTTATAGCGCAGATCGTCAATTGAATTCGTCCGCTGGTAATACCATCCGATGTTTTTGAAATACCCAATAATTTGTAAACTTGAGAATTAAGCTCCTGAAGACTGTACCCGAAGGCTTCACCTGTTATGTCTGCAATGCGTGACAGCTTTTGAATTCGTCCCATTATCTCTGCCGAACGCATGATGCGTCCGACTTGTCGCGATGAAATTTCCAAAAGTTGCGATAAGCTCGAGCGAGTGTATGGCGACGGGAGTGCGAGATATGGTGATTGACGGCGTAAATCAGTAAGCGACAGTGGCCCGTCGCCGAGTCTGTGAGTTTTCCTGGAAATATGCACTTTGTGTCGGAGTTCGTTGTCCGCTCCGTAACAAACTTTGCACAAACCTCTTCCACGGTGCGAAAGTTCTGTCGTTCCACATTTGATACATTTGTCGTGATTTTTTGCCCACGCCATATGCCATGCTTGCTCAATCGCGCAAATCCGCAAATGTCACTTAGAAGCTGCGTCGTGGCTCAGCCCGTCGCACACCCCGGTGAATCAGTGCAGTCGCAATTCCTTTTGCACTTCCCGTAGGAGCGTGAACAGTCGCTTTGCGTGACTCGATCGCGAACTCGAAGGTCTTGTCTGCGGTGCTGCCGTCAACACTGAACGACGGGAGAATCGAGTCGTAGGAATCCCTCGCCACGTCGGCAGTCTGGTTCAACCACTGGCTCATAATCTGAATCGTATCTTCTTTACGTTCGTGCATGAATCGTAGCCCGCGCAAAACTGCGCGCAAAACTTTTTTTGTTTCTTCGCGATTGCTCTTGAGCCGTGAGTCCGTGACGGCGACCGCTGAAATCGGACTGCCGATCTTGAGATCCTTCGGGCCGCCGAGAACGTTGTATCCTTCCCGCGCGAGACGCACGGGGCCGGGCGGCACAGTGCAAATGGCGTCGACAAGTCCCTTTTTTAGAATTTCCACGCGCACCGGTTCGTCCCCGGCGAGAGTGACGAACTGAACGTCTTTCAGGTCGAGTCCCTTGGCTTGAAGGATCGCTTCCGCCGCGAGATGGTCGGAGCCGCCGATTCTTTGCGTGCCGATTCGCTTGCCGCGCAGGTCATTGATGGTTTTTATTTCGGGTCGAGCGACGAGGCTGTGCAGTGGTTTATCGGTTAAAACCGCGAGAATCTTGAACGGCATTCCTTGCATGGCGCCGGCAATAATGTTGCCGAAGCTCAAGGTATAATTCACTTCACCGCTCAGCAACGCTGGCACGGTCACCTGGCTGCGCATTTGAATCAGCAGCGGCTCCAAATTCTCATCTTTGAAGAATCCTTTTGCCGCCGCCACCTGCGCCGGCAAGAATGCGTAGCTCCGGCTGCTATACGATATGACGACTTTGTCGGCGGTTTGAATCGAGCTGTTCACGCCGGAATAGAAAATCGCGGCAACGATCGCAATCAAGAGTCCAATTTTCATAGGCGCTTTCAGTTACCTCGCAGTCATGCACGTCGTGTTAGCGGCGCAGCAGAACCGGCACAATCGTTCGAAGGTCGAATTCCGCCTCGAACACATCCAAAGGAAAAGTCTCTTCTGCCTGCGCCGTTTCAATAAATGGCAATTCGCCCAAGCATTGAATTCCGGTCAAGCCGGACAAGACCTCGCGATTGGTCTCGGCGGCAAGCGACCTTTCGTTTGAGATGCGATTGAGCACGTAGCCGAGCACGCTCAATCCTTTGCAGCTTGCGTGCTCCAACGTAAGCAGCAGATGATTGATAGCTCCGAGTTTGTTCGCCGCTACCACAATGACGGGAAGATTCAATACGCGGGCGAAGTCCGCGTACGTGTAGCTCGGCAAAAGCGGCACCATTAAACCACCCGCTCCTTCTAGCAGCGTAATATCGTGCTTCCCGCTGATTTCATCGTAAACTGCTAGCAAATGGTCGATGTCGATCCCGACACCCGCTCTTTCAGCGGCGATGCTCGGCGCCAGCGGCTCTGATAATCGGTATGGGCAAATCTTTTCAATCGGTTCGGCGCAGCCGGAAGCTTCCTTTAGACGAACCGCGTCTTCCGGTATCAGCTTTCCATCTCTTTGTTCGCAACCGGTTTCCACCGGCTTCATAACGCCGACCCGGTAGCGAACGTCACGGAGCAGCGCGGCCAAGCTCGCCGTGACGACGGTCTTGCCCACGCCCGTGTCCGTGCCGGTGATAAGAATACCGCTACCCATCAAAACCCCAACCTCGACGACCGAAGGTCGAGGATCGAAGATCGAGAATGGAGGATCGATCCGCCATCCTCAATTCTCCATGCTCTATCCTCGAAGACGCAAGAACGCAGCCCATTCTAGTCAATCCCCCGTCACCCTACGGATGCAGTTAAGAGTGACATCGAGCAGCACTGCGAGCTCATCGTCGGAAATGCTCAACGGCGGCATGAGAACAATCACGTCGCCCAGCGGTCGAATCATGACGCTGTGATTGCGCGCTTCACGAATGACTTTGTGACCCATCCTTAGCTCCGGCGCGTAGGCCTTGCGCCGGCTTTTGTTCTCGACTAATTCGATGCCGATCATGTACCCCCACTGGCGTACGTCATTCACATGCGGATGCGCGAGAAAATCTTCGTGCAGTCGTTTCTTCAAGTACTCGATTCGCGACTGCATCTTTTCCAGGATATTTTCCTTTTCAAAGAGTTCCAGGCTCGCGATTGCCGCAGCGCAACCAAGCGGGTTGCCGGTGTAGGTGTGGCCGTGGAAAAAAGTTTTGAATTCTTTGTACTCGCCCAGGAACGCGGAAAATATTTCTTCTGTCGTTAATGTTGCCGCCAGCGGTAAATATCCGCCGGTGATGCCCTTGGCCAGGCAAAGAATGTCCGGCGTCACGCCCGCATGTTCGCAAGCAAACATTTTTCCCGTGCGGCCGAAACCCGTGGCCACTTCATCGAGAATGAAAAGAATATCGTGCCGCCGGCAGATTTCGCCGAGCGCGTGGACGTAGCCCGCCGGCTGCGCCCACATCCCCGCCGCGCCTTGCATCAGCGGCTCCATGACCAGGGCGGCTAGATTATTTTCATTCTGGGAAAGTTTCTCCTGTGCATGCTTGATTGCTGCTTCGAGAGCCTGATCTTCGCTCATTCCTTGGCAATAGCGGAATACATGAGGCGGCGTGATTCGCAGTACGGAAAAAAGCAGATTCTTGTAAAATCGGTGAAAAGTTTCGGAATAGCCCATGCTCATCGAGCCCACGGTGTCGCCGTGGTACGATTCCGCGAGTGACGCGATCTGGGTCCGTTGCTGTTCGCCCTTGAGTTGCCAATATTGAATCGCCATTTTCAAGGCGATCTCGACAGCGGTCGCGCCATTGTCCGAATAGAAAACCCGCTTCAACCTTTTGGGCGCGATCTCGATCAATTTTTGCGCGAGTTGAATACCGGGCACATGGCTGACTCCGAGAAAAGTCGAATGAGCGATGCGGTCCAGCTGTTCTTTGATCGCGTCGTCAATTTCTTTTTTTCGATGTCCGTGGACATTGCACCAGAGCGACGAAACGCCGTCCAAGTACTTCCGGCCTTGGACATCGATCAAGTAATGGCCGTCGGCCCGACTGATGATGCATGGCTCTTCGCCCATCCACTCCCGCATCTGCGTGAACGGGTGCCAAAGATAACTGTGGTCGAGATGCTTTAGCTTTTCGTAATACGTCGGCATGTCTTTTTTGCATTCACCGTGGAGACGCTGAGGACGCCGAGGTGAGAGTCTAAGATTAATAATCTCTGCGTGCTCTGTGCTCTGCGGTGAATCCCATTCTCCCCTTTGATTGCGGCTCGCCGCGCTAGGCCAATTAATTCTAACTCGTAAGCGCAATCACGGCCCTTTCACGTCCCGGAACACTTTTAAAGCGCGATCGATATGTTCTCGGGTGTGCGTGGACATGAGCGTGATCCGTAGACGGGATGTTCCGGGCGGCACCGTCGGCGGGCGAATGCCCTGGGCGAAAATTCCTTGCGCTAACAGGCGCTCGGAGAACTGCATGCACTTCCCGGCGTCGCCGATAATGAGCGGCAAAATTGGGCTGTCGTTTGCGCCGGGCGTAAAGCCCAACTCTCGCAATCCCTCTTTGAGCATTCGACAGTTATTCCATAGCGCTTCGCGTCGCCCGGGTTCGCGTTCGACCAAATCGATCGCCGCCATCGCCATCGCCATGATCGCCGGCGGCAAAGACGTGGTAAAGATGAAACTGCGGCAGCGGTTGATCAAAAGCTCGCGCACTGTGCGGCTGCCGGCGACATAAGCGCCGAATCCGCCGAGCGCTTTCCCCAATGTGCCCATCTGCACCGCCACCCGCTCGCCCAATCCTAACTTGGCGACAACACCCGCGCCATTGGTTCCGAAAATGCCGGTCGCGTGTGCCTCATCGACCATCACCATCGCGTCATATTTCTCGGCGAGCTCGACAATTGCAATCAAAGGACTTTCGTCACCGTCCATGCTGAAAATCGACTCGGTGACAATCAGCTTGCGCCGAGCGTTGGTCACCTGCTTAAGCCCGTCTTCAAGCTGATCGAGATCGCCATGGGCATAAACAATCGTCTTGGCACGCGACAAGCGACATCCGTCGATGATGCTGGCGTGATTGAGCGCGTCGCTAAGAATCGCGTCGCCCTCGCCGGTCAACGTCGAGAGAATTCCCGTGTTCGCCTGGAAGCCGGAATTTAATACTAGCGCTGCTTCGGTTCCTTTGAACGCAGCGAGCCGGTTTTCCAATTCTTCATGTAAGGTCATGTTACCGGAGATCAGACGAGATGCGCCCGAGCCACAGCCATAGCGGTCGATGGCTTCCTTGGCCGCGGCGGCAAGCTCGGGGTGATTGGCAATACCGAGGTAATTATTCGACGAAAAGTTGATGACCTCTCGGCCATCGAGCATTAAGGTTGGCCCCTGATCATTTTCTACAAGCCGCAAGCGGCGGTAGAGGGATGCCTGCTTTATAGCTTGCAACTCATCGTGGATAGTATCGGCGGCCATTTGTCGACTTACTTAGATAATATAGGGGCGGCGGCGCCGCAACTCGGCTTCAGATGCGGAAACAGTCTCCGTAGGTAAAGAATCCGTGACAGAGAGAACGATTTACTTCAGGGGACAAACTTCAAGCAGCCGCGGTGCTGCGCAGTTTACGTTGCACTGCTTTCATCTCGGCCACGAACCGACGATATTCTTTTTCTTGTTCGTCTTTCTCGCGTAACCTGTAGATCGACGAAGGATGGATGGTGATAAAGACCGCGGCACCCGAGTCACCGTCGAGAAACTTCCCCCGTTCTTGCGTAATGCGAACGATTCGTCCCATCATCGATTGAGCCGCGGTGGCGCCCAGGCAGACGACCACCTTCGGGTGAATGATTTGGATCTCCGCCTCAAGCCAAGGCTTGCAGGCTACCACCTGCCGGATCAGCGGCTTTTGGTGCAAGCGTCGCTTGCCACGCTGGATCCACTTAAAATGCTTGACAGCGTTGGTGATGTAAACCTCGTCGCGCGGAATACGCGCTTCAGCGAGGGCTTTGTCTAGCAAACGACCTGCCGGTCCGACGAACGGATGGCCCTGGCGATCTTCCATGTCTCCCGGCTGCTCACCGACGAGCATGACGCTCGCGTCTTTCGGCCCCTCGCCGAAAACCGTCTGGGTCGCGTTCTTGTACAGATCGCACCCTTTGCAAGAACGTGCAGCGGCCCGCAAGCTCTCGAGAGTATGCCGCTTGGGCAGGAATGCGGCAGCCGACGTTTTTTGTAAGGTCGCCATAAATAAAAATTAGCACTCTCATTGACCCACAGCTAGAACGGCCGGGCGCGATATCGGATAGTTCACCGCGGAGGCGCTGAGGACACGGAGGGGAGAGTGTAAAATGAATAATCTCTGCGTACTCTGTGCCTCTGCGGTGAATCCCATTCTCCCTTTTGCTGGCTTGCTGCGCTAGGCCTTCTCGTCGCCCTTGCCACTACGAAGCAGAGTTGGTTAAAGTGACCGGAATCACGCGCGCGTCAAGAGCAATGGCCAAAGCAAAAACTATTTTCGCCTGTCAGAGTTGTGGCTACCAGTCGCCCAAGTGGCTCGGCAAGTGCCCTGATTGCGGTCAGTGGAACACATTCGCCGAGGAGCGCTTTGAAAAAGCATCGACGGCGCGCGGCGAGCTCAGTCTTGGGACGAAAGAAGAACCCGCGCCGATCCACGAAATCGATACCTCTGAAGAAGGCCGCGTGCTTTGCGGCATCGGCGAATTTGATCGTGTGCTCGGCGGCGGACTCGTCCCCGGTTCGGTCATTCTCATCGGCGGCGATCCCGGCATCGGCAAATCGACGCTGCTCCTTCAGGCTTTCGCTGCTGTGAGTCGAAACGGACTTACCTGTCTCTACGTCTCGGGCGAAGAATCGCCGCGTCAAATCAAAATGCGCGCGGAGCGGCTCGACATTGATGCGCCGAATTTGCTCGTGCTCAGCGAAACTTCGCTCGAACGCATTCTCGATCACATCAAGAAGATCAAACCCGGCTTATTGGTCATTGATTCGGTGCAGACAATTTTTTCGTCGGCAATTCCTTCCGCGCCCGGCAGCATCGCTCAAGTCAGAGAAGCCTCCGGCGCGATCATCGTGTTAGCCAAAAAAACCGGGCTTACGACGTTTTTGATTGGCCACGTCACTAAAGACGGGGCCATTGCAGGGCCACGGCTGCTCGAGCATATGGTCGACACCGTGCTCTATTTTGAAGGCGAGCGCGGCCACAGTTTTCGCATTCTCCGTGCGGTGAAGAACCGCTTCGGCTCGACCAATGAGATCGGCGTCTTCGAAATGAAGGAAGCCGGACTGAAAGAAGTCAGCAACCCCTCCGAAATCTTTCTCATGGAACGGCCGCTGCAGGTCCCCGGCTCGGCAGTCGTTTGCAGTATGGAAGGTACGCGGCCGATCCTGGTGGAGCTGCAGGCGCTGGTCAGCCGATCATTCTTGGCCGTACCGCGGCGAACCACGATTGGGGTCGATCACAATCGCGTCGCGCTTCTCGTTGCGGTCTTAGAAAAAAAGATGGGTGCCAAATTTTTTGACCAGGATATTTTTGTCAACGTGGCGGGCGGCGTCCACGTCGATGAGCCGGCGGTCGATCTCGGCATTGTTGCGGCGGTGGCGTCCAGCAGCCGGGAAGAAGCACTCGATCCCAGGACGGTATTTTTTGGCGAAGTCGGGCTGGCCGGAGAGATTCGCGGCATCTCACAAGCGGAGGCGCGTGTCAAAGAAGCGGGAAAACTCGGCTTCGAGCGGTGCATCCTGCCAGCGAGTAATTGTGCTCAATTGAAGCATATCAAACACCCTCAGCTTTGCGGCGTCGGCGCGCTCAGTGAATGTTGGAAACTGCTTTTCTGAGCACGTTGCGTGTGCGTTCAAGGTTCAAAGTTGGGATTGTGCTTATCCGGTTCATAAAACAACGGCCCACGTTGAACATTGAACCTTGAACTTTGAACGAGTAGCATCACGCGTAACCGAGGTGACGTTTTAAATGCTTCCCAAGGAACACAACGAGCTTTTGACGAGGACCGGAGAAGGCATGCCGATGGGGGAGCTGATCCGGCGCTATTGGATTCCAGCACTTTTATCCGAGGAAATCCCCGAGCCGGATTGCCCTCCCGTGCGCGTGCGGATCTTGAGCGAGGAGCTGGTTGCGTTCCGTGACAGCCGCGGAAGAATCGGGCTGTTGGAGGAACATTGCCTGCATCGCGGCACTTCGCTGTTTTTCGGACGCAACGAGGAATGCGGGCTCAGGTGCATTTACCACGGCTGGAAATACGACGTAGAGGGCAAGGTGGTGGACACACCGGCAGAGCCCGCGGGAAGCGACTTCAAGAACAAGCTCAAGCACAAAGCCTATCCGACGGTGGAGGCAGCAGGAATCGTTTTTGCTTTTCTGGGCCCGCGGGAGAAAATGCCACTTTTCCCCAATTATGAATGGGCGCAGTTACCGAAGCAGCAGACTTACGTGACTAAGGGTCTGTTGGAGTGCAATTATCTCCAGGGGCTTGAAGGCGAATGTGACTCTTCTCACCTTTCCTTTCTGCACCGCGAGTTCACCGCTTCGGGGCGCCGTCAGCTCTTCGCTTTGGATTCTGCTCCTGAGTATGAAACTGAGGAGACGGACTTCGGCGTGCGGTTAATCGCGACGCGCAAAGCCGGAGCCGATAATCAGTATGTGCGCGTCTCGAGTTTCGTCATGCCGGTTTCTTGCTGGGTACCGGCACGAAACAGAGAGAATCACATCTACGTGCCCGCCGACGATGAACACGCATGGAGATATGATTTGGGCTTTCTCCGTGACCGCAAGCCTACCAAAGAAGACCTGAATCGCAAAACCCAGATCGGCCCCGACTACCACCGCATCCGAAATCTAAAGAACAACTATCTCCAAAACCGCCAGCTCCAAGCGACCACGGATTACACGGGGATCGAGAACTTTCTCAACGAGGATGGCTGCGCTACGGAATCTATGGGGCCGATCTATGATCGCTCGCGCGAGCACTTAGGGGTGAGCGACAAGGCGGTGATCGCCGTGCGGAAATTTCTAATCAACGCGGTCAAAGAGTTTCAAGCCGGGAAGGAGCCGCCTCACATCGTTCGTGACTCGGCAGGAAATCACTTTCCGCACATCGACACGTTCGCGCAAACGATACCCGCGGGCATCCACTGGCGTGAACCTTTCGGACACTTGACCTTGTCATCTGCGTGAAGAAATAGCGCGGACTTGCGTGGGACGGGATGGGCGATCGCTTTGCCGGCCCCAGCTCTAACGGATTAACTGGCGCGCAATCTCCATGGCCGGACGTCGGTACTGGTTAATGGCATCTTCCAAATGATTCTGTAGCTTGTAATAGCTCTCGATGCTGAGTGAGTCCTTGGCGGCATAGACACCGATCGCCTTGAGCGACTTGGTATCCACATCGAGCCTGCGCGTCGCCTGCCCTATCGCTTTGCCGAACGTCTCCTGCCCTTCTTTGCTGAGGAGCCAGTTGATAAACACTTTTGTGGCGTTCGGATGAGGCGGATTTTTGACGATGGTCACCGTTCCACTGCCGTTGCTCGTGTAGGTGCCCTCCTTGGGAACCGGCAGGGCTCTGACCGGTAATCCCGCTTTGATAAACGGCTCCAGCGTGTAATAGGAAATACCGATCGTCAGTGAGATTTTCCCTTTGGCAAGGCCCTCGCCCAGCAGTCTTTGATTCGTGCTGATCAGAAGGTCCTGCTGCACGAGTTTCTTGAGATACTCTTCGCCCTTGATCATCCAAAAAAACGTCCAGGTGGAATGGCCTGCTCCCGGATTGCGCGGATCAAGCAGGCCGATTTTACCTTTCCACTTGGGTTGCAAAAGATCATCGTAGGAACGGATCTCTTCCGGTTTTACGAGCTCCGTGTTGTGCCAGAGATTATCGCTCGTAAAGGCTTCGAATGAATAGATCAGCCGTTTTCCAGTCTTGTTGTCTCCCCAGATGTGGCCGCCCCACCATTGTTTGGGATCTTTCACTTCCGGCAGGACCATGAAAGGTTCGAATGGTTCGGCGATGCCCGGCTCGACGAAACCGTAGAGCATGGTGTCGGTACCGCCGATGCTCAAATCAGAGTTATGAATGCCGGCCTTGTACTCTTCGGCAATTTTTCTTACGTTTTGCGGCCCACGGCTCGGGGACAATTCAACCTCGATTCCTGGAAATTTCGCTTTGAATACTGCCTCAATCTGTTTTCTCAAATCGGCGCTCGCCGGAATCCCGGCGACGATCTTGCCTTCTTGCTTTGCCGCTGCCAGGATGCGCTCCCATTCCGCCGGAGCGCCGGTCTGGGATAGCGCCGGACTCGGAGATAGCAGAAAACCGCCATGCACACCGACGACCATCCAAAGAACCACGACGATATATCTTGCTCTCATACGTGCTCCCGTTGATTCATCCGAATTCGCTTCAGTCGGTTCTGTGACTGGTCCTGCATCTGGGCTATTTCTTATGGAGTTGAGAATATCAAAACGATCGGCTTTCGCGTTAAAGACTTCCTGAAGTCACGAGAAGAAAACCTAGCCGTTCAACGTCTCGTGAAAAAACAGCTCTTCCAGCGCGGGCGCGCGATCGAGCAACCCCTGCTGCATCTGGCAGCGGATCAACGCATCTAAAGACTTGCGCGTCGAAACGTCAAAGGTGTAGGCGTAGGGATCGTAACCTACAGCTTCGCCCAGCCAGCGGGCTTCATCTTTCTCTTCTTCGGTCATGTACTTTTCTTCCAAGGCGCGGGCTTTGCGAAAAGCGGAGAGGAGGCTCTCCACGATCCAGGAATGCTTCTCTACCAGGTTTTCCTGCAACACCAGCGTATGAATTACGGGGATCACCTGGGTTCGGCGGAAGTACTCGGCTTCCTCGGTGCGATGATCTTTCAGCAAGCGGCGCAGCTTGGGATTTCTTTCCAGAGAACCGTACGGTTCCAAGGCCGCGTCGATAGCGCCGCTCTCCACCAGTTCGAGGGCGTGCTCGCGGGTTCTTGGAGCCGGGATAAAGTTCACGGTCACGGACTTCGGCGGCGGAACGTTGGCCTCCTCGCCGACGTCGGGCTCCGCCACGTACCACTCCATCTGCTCCGGAGAAATGCCGTATTCGTCTTGGAGCAGCGCGCGCAACCAAACGGCGGTTGTGGCGTTGTAGCGATGAGCGCTCACGCGCTTGCCTTTGAGTTCCGATGGATGGCGCAGAGGAGATGTGACTGAACAATAAATGCAGCGATGGCGAAACTGGCGCGCGGGAAAAACCGGTAGCCCGCGAAGCGCAACTCCTCTCATCCGCGCCAGAATCAGAGAGGAGGTCGAACATTCACCACCGTCGATGGCGCCGCCGAGGATAGCCCGATGGCGGGCCCCGGTATTATCCAGGCCGTCGCCAAATTGGCTCTCGCAGCGTAGTTGGATCCCTTCAGGCCGAACACTCCCGTCGAACAACGCGCGGGTCCGTGGAGTCACCGCAAGACCCAAGGTCAGTTTGATCGATTCGGCCATATCATCCCGCAGGAAAGATTACGTCCATCCCCTCATCCATTTTTCTCTCAGCCTCACCTTGTTCGCATAAAAGCGCCATTCGTAAGAATAACCGCTGCCCGCTCTGCGGGCGCGCGCCACGTCGGGGCGATTGAGCAGGATCTCTTTACTGTTTGCCATCTCGGCGACAAATTCCGCGGTCGGCCCGGGAAATCCGATCGCGTGCGCCAAGACCTGGATCTTTGCCGTCCTCTCCAGGTAAAGCGCGGTCATGCAAGCTTCGTCGATGCTTTTGCCTACGGTAACGAGCCCGTGAGCTTTGATGATGACCGCTCTGGCCTGTCCCAGAACTCGAGCAAGGTCTGCACCCTCTATGTCATCCTTGATGTGAATAGGCCGGGAATACAGGGGCACTCCCTGCTCGAAAGGGATGGACTGCATGTGCACGGCGGCGACAGTTTTGTCGGCCAGACTCAACACGATGCACATCGGCGCATGTGCGTGAGCGATGGCTTGCACGTCCGGCCTGGCTTTGAAGATCTGCGTATAGATAGGCGCCTCGAACGGCGGCGTGCCGACGCCCGAGATCTTTTTTCCTGAATAATCGAAACGGACGAGCCAATCCTTGCGCTCGTCCTCACCCGCCGGCGCACGAATCGATTTGACCATGATCCCTTCTTCGCCAGCTAGCCGTGCTCCGATATGGCCCCATATATCGCCCATCTCCCATTCGAGAATGCTGGAGGCGATCTTGAGATCCCGCTCCAGCGTCTTCACGGAATTCGTGCCATTGATGTTCTTTTTCATATCGACAAAAGATGCTCGGATTGTAACCAAGGAACCTGTTGGTACCGGGGCAATCAGCCCACGTTCATCATTGATAAAAAAAGAGCGTCGCCCGCCGCGAACATCGCATATGATCGTCTCTGTTGCAATTCTCCAGCTCCTATCTACTGATCTCAATCTTTCGGCTATTCTGATCGGCCACCGCTGATGCTCCAAAGGCACCGATCCTCTTGTATCCCATTAGCCGCTCCGTTATTAATATTTACTCTCGTGCCGGAGTGGTGGAATGGCAGACGCGCCGGACTCAAAATGATGCGCGTCGCAGTCGAAAAACAGGGGCTTAGCAATAAGCCTCTGTTTTTTTATGTACTTAGGTTTCGACCTATTTCGCTTATTTCGCTGTCTTGCGCTCATTTCGACCCTGTTTCTTTGAAAATCGTTTGAAAACGAAAGGCCGAATCGCGCTCATGAAAATTTTTTCACTTCGACAAAATTTTCTTGCACCAGTGTGCCGAACCGTGTTACGAATAATTTTGACGGTTGAAGTAGCCGGTGCCTTAAAGGTGGTGGCTGGCGTCCCGGAGTGAAGCTCCGGGCGGCTGTGACGGATACGAAACTCGTCACAACATAACAATCTAGCGGTTTCAGCTTCACCGTCGTTTTACGAGCCGCTGGTTGGTCAGACTTGGTAGCGCCTAAATTGGCGTTTGCCGGAGGTCTAACCAACCAGCGGCTTTTTTATTTTTTGTACGAAGGAGGTGATGAACATGGCGCTCAACGTCCCATTGAAACGATTTCTCTTGGCAAAGTGGATGAGCTTACAGGCGGCAGCGCAGGCGATAGGCATCTACTACAACGGCCTCAGCCTCATCGTGAACGGTTGGCGAAAGCCCACCGCAGGACAGAAAGCGAAGCTTATCAAGGCCATCGGGAGAAAGAGATTCCGGCAGTTCTTTCCCGACGAAGTGAAGAGCCGCAACAAGCAAGGAGCAGAAACAGTGAGGGTCTAGAAACGCGAAGGCCCGGCGGTTGAGGCCGGGCACTTCGCAACACCAAGAAAGGAGCACTGACGTAAGACAACGTCATCCTCATCGTAC
>WNFV01005409.1_pt1 | contig 19799 bp, 20 predicted proteins | sample 5400101 | NCBI WGS metagenome assembly WNFV01 (sample SAMN13153361, study PRJNA577476) | soil metagenome | isolation source: 115 cm soil or saprolite under grassland replicate 1 | place: USA:California | collected 2016-06-15 | reverse complement strand
CGTGCAATTTCGCCAACTCGCTCCAGAGTTCGCGTTCGCGTTCAGTCAGCTTCTTCGGGATGTTGATCTGAACGACGACGTAGAGATCGCCGCGTTTCCCTGAGACTCCAGGCAGCCCGCGTTCACGCAAACGAAAACGCTGCGCGCCTTGGGTGCCTGGCGGAACTTTCAGTCGCACTTTTCCTTCGAGAGTGGGCACGAGCAATTCGCTGCCCAGCACTACCTGCCACGGCTCAATTCTCTCCTCATGAATCAAATCGCTGCCTTCAACTGAAAAATCCGGATGCTTGGCCAATCGCACCCGAAGGAAAAGATCTCCACTTTTTCCTCCACCCGCGCCTGCTTCGCCCTGACCACGCAAACGGATCCGCTGGCCTTCGCGGACGCCGCGGGGAATCTTGACTTGATACTGTTCCACCTTGTCTGAACCGGCGCGGCGCAGCGAAACCGTTCTCGTCGAGCCGTGCAGCGCTTCCTCGAGTGTGACCATAATATCCGCTTCTACATCGGCGCCGCGTTCGGCTGTCGCAGCGCGTCCGCCGAACCCGCCGAATGCGGAGCGACCGCGTCCACCGCCAAAAAACGCTTCGAAGAAATCGCTGAACCCAGTTCCGCCGAACTCGAACTCAACGCCGCCGCCATCGCCGCCCCATTGATAAAACCCGCCGCCGGGCTGCTGCTGTCCTTCCCACTGCGGCGGCGGCTGAAAACCGCCGGGCCGGTTCCAATCGGCGCCGAGCTGATCGTATTTCTTCCGCTTCTCCGGATCGCTCAGAACTTCGTAGGCTTCGTTGATTTCCTTAAATTTTTCTTCGGCGGCTTTTTTGTCCTTGGCCACATCCGGGTGATACTTGCGCGCCAGCTTTCGAAAAGCGCTGCGAATGTCCTCCTCGCTCGCCGTTTTCGGCACGCCGAGTGTCTCGTAATAATCTCGGAACTGTACTGGCATCTATTCCCAAGCTTGTGCCTTCGGTTGATTCGCGCAACTTTTTGAAAGGTGCGCGAACTTGGAAAGCTCATCGTAATCATCGGCGTCGTTGCCACACTAGTAGGACTGGTCATGTGGAGCGGTTTCGCGCCAAAATGGCTGGGTCGACTGCCTGGCGATATTCGGATCGAGCGCGAACATTCCTCGTTCTATTTTCCCATCGTCACCTGCATCGTTCTCAGCATTGTCTTGAGTTTGCTTCTGTCGCTCTTCTCAATTTTCCGGCGCTGAAATTTTCAAAGATTGGGACTTCGAACGCTGTAGCAACGGGCCTGTGGCCCGTCTGATCTTGCGAGTTGCCTAGCCATGTGCGAACGGCCCACAGGTCCGTGGCTACAGCAACTACCCAAAACCGACTCGACGAACATGTCAGGGCGCTTCTGCGTTGCCGGCGCTGCCCGCGCATGCAATCGGCACCGGTCTCGGGCGGCGCGATCGTGAGCGACGTGATGATCATTGGGCAGGCGCCCGGTCCGCGCGAGCCGACGTTGAAACAGCCGTTTGCGCACACTGCCGGCAAAACACTCTTCCGTTGGTTCGAACAATTTTGCGGGATGGACGAAGCCGCCGTCCGATCGAAGATCTATTTCGCCGCCGTCTGCCGCTGCTTCCCCGGCAAAAATTCCGGCGGCACCGACCGCGTCCCTGCGCCGGATGAGATTCGCAACTGTGCGTCGTGGATGGATGATGAGATTCGGATTCTGCAGCCGCATCTCATTATTCCCGTCGGCCGACTGGCGATCATGCAATTTATCGACCGCGCGAACTTTGCAGGGGAAGCTGACAGCTTCCCCTACAGATTGGAGAGCATAATTGGCCGCAAATTTTGCGTCGTGCATGCGGGGCACCGGTTCGATCTGATTCCCTTACCGCATCCGTCCGGCGCTTCACCCTGGCACAAAATTCCGCCCGGCAAAACACTCACCGAGTGCGCGCTCAAACTCATTGCGCGACACTCTGCAATCCGTCTAATGGATTAATCTGGAAGCCATGAATCCACGAGTTTTCAATGGAGAGTTATTCACTCTTTTCTTGGTTTCCTGATTTCCTGATTCATCTTTTTCCGAATGTCTTCAGCAATTCCAACCCGCGCTGACATTCCCGAGACTGACAAATGGGACCTGACGCATCTGTTCGCTGACGTGAGCAAATGGCAGGAGGATTTTGGCTGGCTACAGCATGAGTATCCAAGGCTTGAACAGTGGAAAGGCAGACTAGGGGAATCAGCCCAGACGCTGGCTGGGCTTCTCGAGTTTGAGAAGGCGCTCGAGCAGAAGATGGAACGCGTCTATCACTACGCGTCCCTGCAAGCGGCCGAGGACAGCACGAATAACGATTACCTCGCTCGCATCGGTCAGGTCCAGAATCTACTTACAAGGATCAGCGAGGCGGCGGCGTTTGTTATCCCGGAAATTTTGGCGATCGATGATGAACGATTCGGAAAATTCGTTGCCGACCCGGCGTTGAAAGATTGGCGGATTAAGTTGCACAAAATCCGGCGAATGAGACCGCATGTGCTTTCAGTGCCCGAGGAACGTCTGCTCGCGCTAAGCAACGTCGCGCTGAGCGGGTACGACGACACATTTTCCCAGCTCACCGATGTGGACATGAAGTTCGGCGTGTTGGTCGACGAGATCGGACGCGAGCGACCGCTGAGCCAAAGCTCGTTCAGTTCGTTTCTGGTGAAGCGCGACCCTGAATTGCGCAAACGCGCTTTCCATCAATTCTACGCTGAGTTTCGCGACCATCAGTACACGCTAGCCGCGTCCCTAGGCTATTCGGTGAAGGCGGACGTGTTTCACGCCAGAGCACGGCATTATGCATCTGCGCTCGAAGCGGCGCTGTTTCCAGATGATGTGCCGGTCGCCGTGTATGATGGCTTGATTCAATCGGTCCGCGCGAATCTGAAACCGCTGTTTCAATATTTCGATTTTCGCCGGCGCGTCCTTGGTTTGAGTGAGCTGCATCATTACGACACGTACGTTCCGCTCGTTCCGAAGATCCAGACTAAATTCACATTCGATGAAGCGGTCGAAATGCTGTTGGACGCGCTGGCCCCGCTGGGAAAGGAATACGTCCAGGTGCTAGCGGAGGGTCTGCGCTCGAGACGCTGGTGCGATCGCTACGAAAACAAAGGCAAACGCAGCGGTGCCTTTTCGTCTGGCAGTTACGACGCGCCGCCGTACATCCTAATGAACTACAAGCAGGATGTATTCGCGGATGTTTACACGCTTGCGCACGAGGCAGGGCATTCAATGCACAGTTGGTTCTCGCAAAATTCGCAGCTCTTTCAGGACTACGAGTATCCGATCTTTCTCGCGGAGGTCGCATCGACGTTCAACGAGGAATTGCTGACGCATCATCTGCTTAAGACTGCGAATGATCCGAAGATGCGGGCTTACGTCATCAACCGCGAAATCGATGATCTGCGCGGCACGCTGTTCAGACAGACCATGTTTGCTGAATTCGAAAGAATCATTCACGCCATCGAGGAAAGCGGCGATGCGCTGACACTCGACGTTTTCAAATCGGAATATCACAAGCTGCTCGAAGCTTATTTTGCTGAAAGCTTTGTGCTCGATCCCGAGCTTGATCTGGAATGCCTCCGCATCCCGCATTTCTATCATGCTTTCTATGTTTACAAGTACGCGACCGGTATCTCTGCTGCTGTGACGCTGTCGCAACGCGTGCTTTCCGGCCAGCCGGAAACTGTCGAGGCTTATCTGAAGTTCTTGCGTTCAGGCGGCTCCAAATTCCCGCTCGAGACCCTAAAAGCGGCGGGCGTGGACATGACAACACCCGCGCCCATCGAAAGCACACTGCAGCTATTCGAACACCGGCTTAACGAATTGGAAGAGCTCCTGCTGTAGGGCGTCTGTGTCAGACGCCACTGGGCGTTTCACAGAAACGCCCCGCAAATTTACGAACTCAATCAAATGCAACTGGAAACCGGGCAGGTTATTCAGCGATTGAAACCGCTGTTCGACGAGAACTTTGAAAGATTCGGCGAGTTAGGCGCGGCGGTTTCGGTTTGGCAAAACGGTAAACCAATTATTGATCTTTACGGCGGATTTTGCGACGCGGGTCGCGAGAAACCGTGGACTGCCAATACGATCGTGCTGGTCTGGTCCGCAACGAAAGGAATTGGCAGCGCGTGTGTCTTGCATGCGTTGCAACAACGGAAGATTGAGCTCAACCGGCGCGTCGCGGAGTTCTGGCCCGAGTTTGGACAGGCAGACAAAGACAAGATCACGCTCGGGCAATTGCTTTCGCATCAGGCGGGGCTTTGTGCTTTGAATCAGCGCGTTAACGTCGTCGATTACGACGGAGTGATTCGGGCGCTGGAAGCGCAAGCACCTTTGTGGCCGCCGGGAACTGCGCATGGCTATCACGCGCGCACGTTTGGATTTCTTCTCGACGAACTGATGCGGCGCATAACTGGAAAAATGCTGTCGGAATATTGGCGGGAAAATTTTGCCCGGCCGCTCGAACTCGATTTCTGGATCGGCTTACCGGAAAAGGAGAACTCGCAAGTGGCCACGATTTACGCTGCGAAAAGTGGCAAGCCGCCAGAGCCAGCAAAATTCTATCGCGATCTTGTTACGCCTGGTACGTTGGCCAGAAAGACGTTTACGTCGCCTTATGGATTGAATGTCATCAGCAAGATGAATGATCCGCACATTCGGGCGCAGGCGAATGTCTCCTTCGGCGGCATTGGAAGCGCCTCGGCGCTTGCGAAATTCTATTCCGTGCTCGCCAACGGCGGAGAATTGAACGGCCAGACTTTTTTTTCAAAAACGATCGGATGGATGACAACCACATTATCAGACGAATACGACCGTGTGTTCCAAATCCCGACGGCATTCTCGGCCGGGTTCATGAAAGACTCGCCAGATGCAGCGCGCAGGATGTTCGGACCATCCGCAATTTCTTTCGGACATCCGGGTGCAGGCGGCGCCCATGCCTTCGCCGATCCGGAAAACAAAATCGCATTCGCGTACGTAATGAACCAAATGGAACAATCTGTTCTGCCGAACGAGAAATCGCTGCGACTGGTGGACGCGATTTACGATCTTCCGTAGCGGCGCTCTCTGAGCACCGAATCGCAGGCACGGTGGTCATTTACCGCGGCTACAGTCATTCGCCCATGATCATGATGAAAACGTTTCGCCGATGCGATGCGCGACGATGCTCAAAAAGGAAAACACCTTGCCACGTTCCGAGCTGCAGTTTTCCGTCCACAACCGGCACGGTCTCGCTGGTGCGCGTCAGAACCATGCGGATATGTGATGGCATGTCGTCGTCGCCTTCCGCATCGTGCGTGAAATAATCAGCATTTTCCGGCACGAGGCGGTCGAAAAACTCTTCCAAATCGCGTCGCGCGGTGGGGTCGGCATTTTCCATGATGACGACGCTGGAACTGGTGTGCTGAACAAAAACGGTAACTGTTCCGTTTCGTACTCCGCTCTTGTCGATTTTCGACTGCACATCATCGGTCACTTCGTAAAGACCCTTGCCGCGGGTGCGCACTTCGAGTTGGTCGTGATAGACGTGCATTTTCAGGCATGTTATTCAGCGTCGCGGGAAGGGCAAAACAAGGAGCGGCGGCTTAGGCACGCGGCTAAAGAGTAGCGCATGCGTCTCGCTGGCGTACTCTGGGAATGCGCAAGCGAGACGCATGCGCTACCTCAGATGCAAAGCGATATCGAGCGCGTGCTGTTTGACGGGCCTGCAATTCACAAACGGCTCGATGAAATGGCTGCGCAAATCACGGCTGATTATTCCGGCCGCGAACTAACCGTGATCGCAATTCTAAGCGGCAGCCTGATGTTCATGTCAGATCTGCTGCGCCGAATTCCACTTCCATTGAAATTGGATTGCCTGAGCGTGGGTAGTTACCACGGGAAAACACGAACGAGCGGGGAGGTCATTTTCAAACAGTTGGCCGTTCCCGATGTAGCCGACCGAAACGTTTTGATTCTCGATGACATTCTAGATACCGGCTACACGCTGGCGGCCGTTCGCAAAAAACTGGAAGCAGCTAAACCACGCAGCATTCGGGTCTGCGTGTTACTGAGCAAAAGGAAACAGCGCGCGCGGGACGTTGATCCGGATTATATCGGCTTCGAAATCGGCGATGAATTTGTTGTCGGTTACGGCCTCGACTTTATGGAGCGGTATCGCAACCTGCCGTACCTCGGCGTGCTCAGAAAGGAATTGCTGGAGCGACCAAACCAATGAACGTGCGAGTGCAATTTTATGCGCAATTGCGTGAACTCATTGGAATTCACGAGCTAGAGGTTGAACTTCCGCAAGGCGCGACTGTTCGCGAATTGCTCGAAAAGATTTATGTGCAAAAACCTGCGCTTCGTGCCCATAACAAAAGCATTTTGATTGGCGCTGGCTTGGAATTTGTCGATCGCAATTACAAGCTGGATCCCGGGGAGGAAATCGCGATCATGCCGCCGGTGCAAGGAGGGTGATTTTGAGACCATAGGCATTCTGCTTGTGTCGTTAGACCGACTCGTCGTCGCCAGCGCCGCGTTTCAACGGGCAAATGCCACGCTTTTTTGAGCTGGCGACGAAGTCCAGGAACTCGCGTGCTGGTGCGCCAAAGCTCATCGTCTCCGCCTTCTCGAGAGCCTGCGATGTGTTTAGTCCGCTTAGGTAGACAAGTTTGAATGCCTCCTTGATTTGGTCTCGATCGTTTGCGCTGAGTCCGGCGCGGCGCATTCCGACGATATTCAGCCCGAAGACAGAATTGCGTTCCGCGGCGACGACGAACGGTGGCAGATCTTTCCCGAATGCGGAGCTGCCCTGTACCATCACCAGCCGCCCAATGTGCATGAACTGGTGAAAGGTTGATCCGCCGCCGAGAAATGCGCCATCGTCCACGCGAACGTAGCCACCAAGCAAACAATTGTTCGCGATCACGATGTTATTTCCGATGAGGCAATTGTGACCGACGTGCGCGCCTGCCATCAGGAAATTCTTGTCGCCGATTTTCGTCGCGCTTCCATCAGTGCTGCCACGGTGGATCGTGCAGTACTCGCGGATGATATTTTCGTTCCCGATTTCGACTTTCGTCTTTCGTTCCGGCGAAAACGAAACATCCTGCGGCGGCATGCCGATGATCGCGCCATGTCCGATGAAGTTTCCGCGGCCGATCGCGACGTCGCCTTCGATCACCACGTGCGATTGCACCACAGTTTTGTCGCCAATTGTTGCGTGCGGCCCAATGATCGAAAAGGGCCCGATCTCCACATCGATGCCCAGTTTCGCATTCGGATCGACGATTGCGGTCGGATGAATTTTCGCGTCCGTCATGTTTCGGATTTCGACATTCGAATTTCGGATTTCCGTGCCTACAACACGCCTGCCTCTTTGAAACTGAAATAACCAGGACTGGTGTCCGATGGCGCACCGATAATGATGTGATCCAGTAATTTGATTTGCAAAAGCTCCGCGGCGTCGGCCAGGCGTCGCGTGAGGCTATGGTCAGTCTGGCTCGGCGACGGATCGCCGGACGGATGGTTGTGTACAACGATGACTGCGTAGGCTGAGTAAGTGATCGCGGGTCGAAAAATCTCCCGCGGATGCGCGATGCTCTCATTCATGCTTCCGACCGAAACTGATTCGATTCGCATCAAACGGTAACGCGTGTCGAGCAGGACAACCCGTAGTGATTCGGTCCGCAGCATCCGCATTTCGTCTCCCAGCAGTTTGTAAATCAGTTCCGGTGAATCGAGTTTTTGCTGGGACAATGATTCCTGCGTGAAGCGTTTGCCCAAATTGAACGCCGCCACGAGTTCTAATGCCTTCGCCGGACCGATCCCTTTGATTTCGCTCAGTTCCTTGACGGAGCAACGACTCAGCTCCGCGAACGATTTGTATTTGTCGATCAACTCACGAGCGACATCCACCACGTTCATTCCGCGCCGGCCGGTGCGCAGCAATATCGCGATCAATTCCGCGTTGCTGAGAGCGTCCGCTCCTCGTGCAAGCAACTTTTCCCGCGGCCGTTCGTCCTGCGGCATTTCACGGATTTTAAGCTGCGGCATATGAAAGTGGGAGCAGCCTTAGCGCTGCGATGTAAGCCGGCTGAAAGTCGGGACTCCAAGGTCCCTCCTACATTTCATTACGCGCGAAGTTGATCGAACATGTCGCACAACGCATCGCCGAGCGAGAACAATGCATCGGTATAACGATTTGGCGCGATACCGTCGAATGCGCATTGCGCTTTGCGAATCAGATCGCTTCCCGCTGCGATTGACTCGTTTAACGCGCCGTTGTTCGCACCATTCTTGAGGAGCTCAATCATTTCTTCGATCTTTTCGTCCAACACAAGCTGGCAACAACGTTCACGTTCAAACTCCGAAGCGGAACGGAGAAAAATCAAAACCGGCAATGTGAATTTGCCTTTGCGCAGGTCCGTCCCGAGCGTTTTACCGGTCACACTCTCGTTGCCGGCGAGATCGACACAATCATCATAAATCTGATAGGCCGTCCCGATTTGGAATCCAAAGTTCTTGAATGTTGCGATCACCTTCGGATCGGCCTCGCTGATAACGGCGGCCAGTTCCGCTGCCGCCGAGAAAAGCGATCCGGTTTTCATCTGCACGATGCGCAAATAATCTTCAACGGTCAGGTTAAGATCGAACCTGCGCTGCGTTTGAATCATTTCGCCTGAGCAAACCGTTGTCGCCGTGCGCGCGATCGCGCGACCGATATCGGAATTTTCGAAATTTGTCGATAACGTCAGTGCGTGCGCGAAAAGACAGTCGCCTAGTAGAACGCTCAGCGAATTTCCCCAGCGCGCGTTTGCGGTGGGCTGTGCTCGACGCTGCTCTGCTTCGTCCATCACGTCGTCATGTACCAGTGTGGCGATGTGGATGAGTTCCACGATCACGGCGAGATCGACGTGTCCCGAGTTGACCGGCCCTGTGGCGCCGCCCGCGAGCAAAGCCAGCAGTGGGCGAAGACGTTTGCCCCGGCTTCCAACCGCGTACAGGACGTAACCTTCGATTGCGGGATCAAATGCCGAGGTCTGTTGCGCAATGCGCGCCTCGACTTGCTCAAGGTGCGGTTGAACTAATTTTGCAACTTCAGCCAAACGATGGGCGGGAGGGCTGCTCGCCTTCGCAACTGCGCGGCGACTCGTGCTCCTGTCCGTGCGGGCGAAGAGTTCCACGAGGCGAGGATAGTGGCGCGGGTTGCAGGTTGTCAAAGCAACATAACGCCGACCCTGCACGAATATTGTAGCGTTTGATTCGCTCTCGCCGGCTCGCTCACCCGGTCGGGCTTCCCGCCTATGTCGCTCGGCTCCGATCGGCTCCATTCTGTAAAACGCCGAAAACCAGGCGAGGCGTCTGACACATACGCCCTACAGTCTTCAACGCGTGCGCAGCCAGGATTCAGTTCCGTATTTCTGCTGTGCTAATTCTCGCGCGCGCCGATAAATTTCTTCATTGATCTCGACCTCACTGCAATTGGGCGACAGAGCCTGCGCAAATTTTTTGGGGAGGTCAGTCTTCATAATGATGCCTTGAATACTGCCTTGCTGCAGCAAACCGCGACGAGTACGGCGTTGCGCCGCCCCGGCTATCTTGCGGCCGTCCATCATCACGTCAGCGCGAACTGGATTCGCGAAGCAGTTCTTGTCCGAGGAGCGGCGGTCTCCAGCTCGCAGGTGGTTGGCGACAGTTACGAGCTCTGCGTTCTGATCATGGCCAGCCAGCGCTCCGCACAACGCGCGATGAATTTTTTCGTAGATAGCGATTGATTCATCAAACACCGGATCGTTCGCGGGAATCACAATCGAGTAGGCGAGGTCGTTTCCGTGAAAAACGATTCCGCCGCCGGTCCATCGCCGCACTAAATCGCGCTCCGCCGCGTAAATCGCCACATCGGAAAACTTCCCAAAATATCCGAACGACAGGGCAGGGGAACGCCAGCGATAGAAGCGAATAGTTGGACCCACTGCCGTTTCCAACAGGGCTTCATCGATCGCCATATTCATTGGCGCCGAGTGCGTGGCGACGTCATAATAAATGTCCAGTCTGGCAAATAAATGCTCTGTCATTCCGAGCGGAGCGAAGCGAAGTCGAGGCATATCGCTGCATTGCGGGTTGGTAGCTCCACGGGCTGTCTCAACTTCGCTCGACATGACAATTAGTTGGACAGCTCGTCCAGAATTGTTGCCACGGCTTCACGTGGCCGCGCATGCCGAGTGATCGGCCGACCGATACCGATGTAGTCTGCGCCCGCTTGAATTGCTTCGCGCGGAGTCATGAACCGTTTCTGATCGCCCGGTTCGGCCCAGCTTGGCCGAATTCCCTGGACGGCGATTTTGATTCTGTCGCCGAACTCCCGGCGCAGCGATTTGATTTCATGCGGACTGGCGACGAGCCCACCGATTCCTGCTTCCGCGCCTAACTTGGCCAGACGGATTACTTGGTCCTCGACGGCGTCCGTGATTCCAATTTCGCACAGCGTTTGTTCGCTGGCGCTGGTTAAAACAGTTACTCCCAGGAGGAGCATATCGCTGGCGCGGGCGGCAGTCGCGGCGCGAATCATTTCACTGCCGCCGCTCAAATGAATCGTGAGCATTTGCACCCCGAGAGTACTCGCGGACTCAACGGCTCGCGCGACGGTGTTTGGGATATCGTAGAGCTTCAGATCGAGCCAGACCTTCGCGCCGGTGGCCAAAACCGCGCGCACAATTTCGGGGCCTTCGGCCGTGTAAAGTTGGAGCCCGATTTTAAAAAAAGAGATTTCCCCCCGGAGTTGTTCAACAAGCTCGAGCGCCTTCCCCTTTGTGGCGACGTCGAGCGCCACAATGATTTTGTCAGTGGCTTTTGTCATGGCGAGCGAAGTCGACGAACCCGGCGCCGTTAGCTTTGGCTCGCAACACGGGATGTCTCGACTACGCTCGACATGACGATATATGCAAGTCATCGCTCCCGCGAAGGTCAATCTTTCGCTAAGAATTCTCGGCCGTCGCCGCGATGGCTTTCACGAAATCGAGACCCTCATCGCGCCGATTTCGCTTTGTGACGAGATCAAGATCGACCGGCGTCCGGGCAAGCAAGAAATCGCGTTTCGTTGCGATGATCCGTCGGTGCCGAAAGGCGAAGACAATATCGTGGTGCGTGCAGCGAACGCCTTTTTCGAAGAAACGAAGATCACCAGCGGTATTTCGATCATGCTCAAAAAGACCATCCCACACGGTGCCGGTCTGGGTGGAGGAAGCAGCGATGCTGCTTCCACTCTGCTGGCGCTCAACGAACTATTCCAGACGAACTTGCGCCGTAAAGCGCTGGGGAAAATGGCGGAGATGATCGGCTCAGACGTTCCGTTTTTCATTTTTCAATCCGCCGCAGTGTGCAAAGGGCGCGGCGAGGTCGTGAGTCCGACCAGATTGCGTGAACCGCTATCGGTCTTGTTGCTGAAGCCTGAGTTCGGCGTCCCAACGCAGTGGGCCTACTCCCGATGGCGAGACTCACGCGAAATTCCCGGAGTTTCGTACGCTTCTCACGCATTCGACGGCCAAACATTCGTGAACGATCTGGAGCGCCCTGTCTTCGAAAAATTTGTTTTTCTGGCGCAACTGAAAGTGTGGTTACTCAAGCAACCAGAAGTCGGCGCCGCGCTGATGTCCGGATCGGGTTCAACAGTTTTTGCAGTGCTGCGGTCAAATGCGGACGCCGATCTTCTGGCGAAGCGCGCAAAGGTTGCCGTCGAGCCGGAGTTATGGACGTGTGTGTGCGAGGCGCGGTAGCGAGTTCTGGGGAGCGCACGCGTAGCTATTCGCCAAGTCGTTGGCGGAATTGTGCGCGGGCGTATTCGCGGTTGAGCTTCGCGATGAAACTGGCGCTAATCTTGGCGGGACACACTGCTTCGCACTCGTAAGTGTTGGTGCAGTTACCAAATCCCTGCTCATCCATTACCTGCACGATTTTCAACACGCGCCGCTCGCGTTCGGGTCCGCCCTGCGGCAAGAATGAAAGGTGCGAAACTTTCGCAGCCGCAAAAAGCATTGCCGATCCGTTCGGGCACGCCGCCGCGCACGCGCCGCAGCCGATGCACGCTGCTGCTTCCATTGCCAGATCTGCGTCGTGTTTGGGAACGAGAATTGAATTCGCCTCTGGCGCTGAGCCTGCGCGCGCGGCGATGAATCCGCCGGCCTGCACGATCCGATCGAGTGAACTGCGGTCGACCACCAGATCTTTGATGATCGGAAACGCGCCGACGCGAAACGGCTCGATTGTGATCGCTTCGCCGTCGCGAAATTTTCGCATGTAAAGCTCGCACACAGCGCCCGGATGATCTGGGCCGTGAGCTTCACCATTAACCGTAAGCGAACACGTACCGCAAATCCCTTCCCGGCAATCAGAGTCGAACGCAACGGGTTCCCCGCCGGCTCGGAGCAGATTTTCGTTCAGAATATCGAGCATCTCTAGAAAGGAAGTGTCAGGCGAAATGTCGCGCATGTCGTAATTGACGAGTTTGCCGGAAGACTGTGCGTTTCGCTGCCGCCAGATCCTCAACGAAAAGTTCATAGTTGAGAGTTGATAATTGATAGTTTCACAGGCGAGCGCATGACCGAATTTTAAATCAGACCCAAGGACTTTCGTAGTCCGCTTAGCATGCGACCGATTTCGTCGGCTGCTGAGTACAGCTTGCGAAAACCTTCTTCGGTTAGAAATCCTTGCCTTCGCCCGATGAAGGATTGAGAGACGACTTCAAAGACCGAACCGGTTGCGATTTCAATAAATCGCGCAAAATCCGTCTGCGACATCCGTGATGTTCCCTCCGCGATATTCGACGAGATCGGAACAGCGGCGCGTCGCATTTGGTTTGTTAGACCGAAGCGCTCGTCGGCGGGAAAATTTCGAGTTTGGTTGTAAACCAGATCAGCGAAATCGATCGCCTTCTGCCAAACGTCTAATTTTTCAAAGTTAAACATGTTTTTGTCTCTCAACTCTCAACAATCAACTCTCAACTTCATTTGTAGCTTCTTTGCGCCAAATGCACCGTTTCGAAATGCAACTCTTCGCGATGCAGTTTCGGAGGCTGACCGTCGCCTTGAAATTCCCACGCAAACACAGCTGCAAGGCTCTCGTCGTCTCGGAGGGCTTCGCCATCGGGCGTTTGGTGTTCCTCGCGGAAATGTGCTCCGGCAGATTCGTCGCGCTCCAGCGCGTCAATGCACATTAGCTCGGCGAATTCGAGGAAATCCGCAACGCGCCCAGCGCGTTCCAGTGATTGGTTGTAATCTTCTTCATCTCCGGGAACGCGCACATCGTGCCAGAATTCGTCGCGCAGCTCGGGAATTTTCAGGAGCGCTTCGCGCAATCCTTGTTCGTTACGCGACATTCCGCATTTGTCCCAGAGAAGAACGCCGAGCTCGCGGTGGAACGAATCGACTGAGCGTGTGCCGTTGACCTTGAGCAGTTTCTCGATCCTGGCGCGGACACTGTTCTCCGCTTGTTCAAACTCCAGAGACTCAGGCGACGGCCGTTTTCCCATCTGACCGGCAAGATAATTCGGCAGCGTGTTTGGCATAACAAAATAGCCGTCAGCGAGGCCTTGCATCAGCGCGCTGGCCCCGAGCCGGTTTGCGCCGTGATCGGAGAAATTGGCTTCGCCGATAACGAACAGGCCCGGCAAATTGCTCATCAGATTATAATCAACCCAGAGACCGCCCATGGTGTAGTGCACCGCCGGATAAATTCGCATCGGCACTTTGTAGGCGTCCTCGCCGGTAATCTTTTTATACACCTCGAACAAATTTCCGTAGCGCTCGCGAATCGTCTCTGTGCCGAGGCGTTTGATCGCGTCAGCAAAATCGAGATACACGCCGCGTCCACCCGGACCGACGCCGCGGCCTTCGTCGCAAACTTCCTTCGCGGCGCGCGATGAAATGTCGCGCGGCGCGAGATTGCCGTAGCTGGGATACTTTCGCTCGAGGTAATAATCGCGGTCTGCCTCGACAATTTCGCTCGGTGGCTTAAAGCGCTCTTCCCTGCGTTTCGGCACCCACACGCGTCCGTCATTCCGCAGCGATTCCGACATTAGCGTGAGCTTCGACTGGTAGTCGCCGCTGACGGGGATGCACGTGGGATGAATCTGTGTGAAGGATGGGTTTGCAAAGAGGGCGCCTCTTTTGTAAGCGCGATATGTCGCCGTCACGTTGCTGCCGCGCGCATTAGTAGACAGATAAAACACATTGCCGTATCCGCCGCTGGCGAGCACAACTGCATCCGCTGCGTGCCTCTCCATTTTTCCCGAGCGCAAGTTCCGAGTGATGATTCCCTTGGCTTGCCCCTTGACGATCACGAGGTCGAGCATCTCTGTGTATGGAAACATCTGCACGGTGCCAGAGGCGACTTGGCGGCACAGCGCCTGATAACAGCCTAACAAGAGTTGCTGCCCCGTCTGTCCGCGCGCGTAAAAAGTCCGTGAAACCTGTGCGCCGCCAAATGAGCGATTAGCCAGGTAGCCGCTGTATTCGCGCGCAAAAGGAACGCCCTGCGCCACGCATTGATCGATGATGTTGTTGGCGATTTCAGCGAGGCGATAAACGTTCGCTTCGCGGGAACGAAAATCGCCGCCTTTAATCGTGTCGTAGAACAATCGGTAAACGCTGTCCCCATCGTTCTGATAATTCTTTGCCGCATTGATGCCGCCTTGCGCGGCAATGGAATGCGCGCGTCTCGGCGAATCCTGAAAACAAAAACATTTCACGCGGTATCCAAGTTCACCGAGGGTCGCCGCGGTCGATCCGCCGGCGAGCCCGCTGCCGACAATTATGATCTCAAGTTTTCGCCGGTTATTCGGGCTGACCAATCGCGAATGGTCTCGATGATTTCGCCATTTTTGATCCAGCGGCCCCGGCGGAACTTTCGGATCCAGTGTTCCAATCATACTGCAAGGTCTAAAACCATCTCATAATGTCATTCTGAGCGAAGCGAAGAATCTCGGACCAAATCTGGAGCGATTTTAAACCGAAATATCCAGAGATGTTTCGCTTCGCTCAACATGACAGCGTCGGGTAGGACGAATAACCAAATCTCAGCTATTGTTCGTCGCCCCACTTGTCTTTCTTGAATGACACGCGTCCGGATCCTTCTTCGAAAGCTTCGAAACGCTCCGGGTTCTGCCGGTAATATTTCTGGTGATAATCTTCGGCGGGCCAGAATTTCATCGCAGGTAAAATTTCGGTCACAATATCGGTGAACTGGCCGTCGGCCTGAGTAGGATCGATTTGTCGCCAGTAGATGTCGAGAAGCTGCTCGTAGGAAACCTTCGCCGGGTCGTAGGTGATTTCGATTGATTCGCGATACTTTGTTTTTTCCGACGTCACGAGCCTGTAAGTCGGATTCGGTTCGGTTCCACCGCAATAGCCCACCATCGTTTTGATCACGCCCGGTGTTTTGTCGAATGCTGGCTGGATGCACCAAAAACACCCACCGGCGAAAACCGCGGTCCTCGTCGTGGCTGGGGCCGGACTTTGCCCATAACTCGCAACTGCAAATGCCACGCAGCCAAAAGCAAGACGAACAATTCGTTTCATATTGTCTCTTTCATGTCGCTCCGGACGCGACGCTCTTCAAGATGTTTCCCTTCAGCGCGCGCATGTGGTAGCCGTGCCTGATTACCAGTTGGGCCGTCCGGGTCGCCTCGCCCTTCACAAGGGAGAGGGGCAACTGAGGACGCGGCAGCTCGAGCTCACATTAACGGAACATTATCGCGCATATTGACTGTTGAAGCATCCGATCGGGAGGCGACATTTTTCCGCGTGATCGACTTACTGCCGGAATTGCCAGTCGCGCGTCTCGATCTTGTACAACTTTTTGGACGCAGCGCGCCGCTGCATGTCGATCTTGGGTGTGGCGACGGGTCTTTTCTCTGCGAAATAGCGCAACAGTTCCCAAAGAGAAATTTCCTTGGCATCGAACGATTGACCAAGCGTGTCGAAAAAGTTCGCAAGGCGGAGAAGACCGAAAACGTGCGGGTGGTGCGCGCGGACACTTTGTTTGCAGTCCGCTATCTGCTGCCTGAATCTTCAGTAGAAACCTTTTACCTTTTGTTTCCCGATCCATGGCCGAAGCGGCGGCATCAGTTCCGACGGATTTTTACCCGCGACTTTTTGGACGCAATTGCCGCTGCGCTTGAGAAACACGGAATCCTGCGCGTCGCGACCGATCGGCTCGATTATTTTCATCAAATCGATCGGCTAAGCCGCGCTCACCTGCAATTTCAAGCTGTCCCGCGGTCTCTGGACGACGCCGTTCTTCCGGTAACCAAGTTCGAGAGAAAATTTCGCGAGGAGGGTGTGCCGATTTATCGGCTGACGCTTCGAAAGACTTCGCCGCTCAGATAAGCTCGCGCGCTCCATTGTTGGTTTAAGAAGTTCAATTCCACTGCGCCGGTTTCGTCCTGGCGAAACAGTTTGATGCCGCGGGCGCGAAGTTGTTCGGCCCACTGTTCACTGATCCGTTCGTGCTCCGGAAACTCCCTTGAGGTCGCGATGATCAAGCGCGGCCGAGCCGCATCGAGAAACGAAGCCGAGCCTGAACTTCCGGAGTAATGTTGGCCCTTCACGAGGATGTCACTTTGCAGGTCCGAACCATTACTCAACAACGCGCGCTCGGTTTCTGCGCCGTTATCCGACATGAACAAAACGGATGTGCCGGGCGCGATGGATAACCGGATAACCAGCGCTTGGTCGTCCGCTGTGGCTCCTGCAAAGCCGCGGGGCGGAAACAAAACATGTGCAATAGCGTTGCGAGACAAATGAAAATTGTCTCCGGCAGCTAATTCAACAGGTTTGCGTCCGCGTCCTTCCAATCCTGACACTATTTGGGACAGCCGTCGATGAATGAGCGAACGATCAGGCGCAGGATTATCGATCAGCCGGACGCGTGGGAAATCACTCAATAATTGCGTGACCCCACCGATGTGCTGTGAATCGCCATGGGTGAGCACCAACCCTGTGAGCCGATTCACGCCAGCCCAGTGCAAATACTCGCGCACGATGCGCTCGTAACTGCGTTTGCTCCCGCAATCGATTAACCAGTCGTGGCCATTCACTCGGACGTGAACGGCCGCGCCCGCGCCCAAGTCCAGCACCGTCATCTTCGCAGAGATCCGGCCGCCCCAGTCAGGTTCGCCAACATAGAAGTGTCCGCCGGGAATCTGCGCGAACAGATGAACGATTCCGATGACCAGCGTGGCCAGTGTCCAGTTAGCGTTATTGAAAACAATAGCGACCCACGGCAGCAGCGACGTGGTCATCAGCGACAGAAGCGCAATAGCGAGGACAAAGAATGCGATCGGAACAACGACGAGATTTGCCAGCAAAGAAATCGGTGTGACGAGGTGGAAGTACCAAAGAATCAACGGCAATGAACCGATCCATGCCGCAAGTGAGACAGATGCGCCACCGCAAAGCCATTCATAGCTGGAATGCATCCATCGGCGTGGTCCGCGCACCAGGCTTCGCGGCAGAAAAGGATCCGGAGCCGCACGCCGCTGGAAAAGTCTGAACAACGGGTCGGCGAACAGCACAATTGCGCCAACTACAGCGAAGGAAAGCTGGAACCCGGTGGAAAAGAGTTCGTTCGTGTTCCAGCAGAGAATAAAAAACGCCGCTGCCGCGAGGCTGTTTGGCAGAAAGACTCGTCTTTCGAAAAAGTAACTGCCGACAAGGATTGAAGCCATCACAGCCGCACGTAACGCCGGGATGTGCAGCCCCGTTACCGCCGCATAGAAAAAGAGCGACGGAATGATGAATGCCGCTGCGCGCTTGCGTGACAAGCGCGCGATAGCAGCCAGCACCCATAAGAGCGCCGCTACAATTCCCACATGCAAGCCAGCGACGGCGAAAAGGTGAATCGTCCCGGTTTGCTGAAACGGCTCCTCAATGTCCTCCGGTGTTTCGTGCCGGATGCCAAGCACGATTCCACTGATGAAACTTTTTACCTCGGGCGCATCGTCCAGGCCGCGGCACAGTGCATTTTGCATCCATGTGCGCGACGCTTGTGCAGCGCGCAGGACTGGGTTGCCGCCGCCGTGGCGGATCAGCGTGCCGTCCTCCGGATAACGGGCGAAGAGCATTCGACGGACATCATGCCGTGCGAGATAAGCGCGCATATCGAATTCGCCGGGATTGCGCGGCGGCGCGATCGGTTCAGCGGTTCCAAAAAGCCTTAGTTCATCGCCAAACTCCGGCCCGCCTTTCCAACGGACCTGCCAGACTGCGCGCGTGGATTCGTTTTTACCTTCGAGTTCGATTGATCTCAGCTTGAGCAGAAACGTTGCGAATCCGCTAGGCGCAATCTTCGGCTCAGTGATCACGTATCCGACAGCTGTGACGACGCGCGGCCGCTCGCCAAGCTTGTCCGCGAGTTGCTGACCTGCGGTATTCGTTGTCGCGAATTTGTGCAGCAGGAAAAAACCAGACGCGACGATGAAATATGTCGCAGCCAACTTCGGCCAGCAGAGCGCAATCAGGATGCAGATTCCGAGAACTATCGCAGCTGAAATGAGCGCTGCAGGCGCCAGCGGAATGATCTCCGCGACGATAATCCCGACCGCAGCCATTAACGCCAGACCAACAAATGGCTGACGCGGCGCGCTGAGCGGCTTCATCTACTCGCAGTTTTCGCTTATCGCGCGTTCGCAGCGCAAGCTGCAATCATCGAGGTTTTGAAAATCACGAGAGGCTGATGTCCAAGCAAGTGGTCATCCTGAGCGGAGCGAAGGATTTCTCAATCGAAATCAGGACTACGCACCGTGAGATTGTTATGATCTACGAGTCGATCGTGAGGTCCCTCACTTCGTTCGGAGGTGAAATCTGCTATGAAGATTTGTGGACCGGCACGAGCAGCACTGGCCGGGTGGCGTGCTTGAGAACGCCTTCGGTGGCGCTGCCCATCAGCAAATGATACATGGCGCCGTGCCCATGCCTGCCCATTACGATCAAATCGGCGTTGAGCGCGTCCGCTTGATTCAAAATCTCCTCTGCCACCGCTCCGGTCGGCTGGTGCATTGTGACTTTGATACCGGCTTGCTCGATTTCTTTTTGCCATTGCACAAGCTGCGCCTTTTGGCTGTCGCTCTCTGGAATCGTCTGCGGCATCGAGTCGAATCCAGGGGCCGGCACACCCGATACTGGCGCAAGCTCGGGCATTCCCGCCAGGCCAGATTCCAACATGCCGGCCGCGAAAGCAGTCGGCGTCAGTTCTTTTACATGAATGAGATGAATCTGAGCATCGAGAGCTTTGGCGAGCTGTCGTGCCAGATTGATCACCAGAGGCGTTACATCGGAAAAATCAATCGGAACAAGGATACGTTTCATTCTTACGCGATCGAGCTTACCTGGCGCGCTGCTTAAGCTCAAGATCGTGAAGCAGGCACGATTGCCTGCTTCGAGAGCGCGCCTTAATTTCTGACGTGCAGGACCTATTCGAGGAAGCGCAGCAGATTGAAACTGCAAACATCGCTGCGCCGCTCGCGACGCGGATGCGGCCGCGCTCGCTCGAGGAATTTGTTGGTCAGGAACACATTCTCGCGCCGGGCAAACTTTTGCGCCGGGCGATTGAAGCTGATCGCCTGCCCTCGGTGATCTTCTATGGGCCGCCCGGCAGCGGAAAGACCACGCTTGCGCGCGTGATCGCCGAGATGACGCACGCGAAATTTGTTCGGATTAGCGGGGTTGAAAGCAACGTAGCCGAAATGCGCCGCGTGCTCGCGGCGGCCACCAATAGGCTCCGCACATCCGGGCAAAAGACGATCCTGTTCG
>WNFV01003577.1_pt1 | contig 19802 bp, 14 predicted proteins | sample 5400101 | NCBI WGS metagenome assembly WNFV01 (sample SAMN13153361, study PRJNA577476) | soil metagenome | isolation source: 115 cm soil or saprolite under grassland replicate 1 | place: USA:California | collected 2016-06-15 | reverse complement strand
CAGAAACGCGAGGCCCTTCTGCTCCGCTTTCGAGTAGCCGCCGATTTCCCCACAGTATAGCAGGCCGTCGCGAGCTTCCTCGAGCACCTGCAGCGGATTCGCGATCAGCCGGACGCCGCCCTGAAGCGCGACGAATGGAGTGTCGGGCACGTGCATCGCGCGCGCGGCAATCTCGTGCCCGGTTCCCGCCTCGCCAATGATCAGGATCGGCCGCCCCGCACGCAGCAGCTGTTCGATGGCGCGTTCGGCCTCGATGACCGCGGTGCTCGTCCCCAGCGGCGTCAGAGATATGCGGCGTGGACCCTGGCCTGCGCCAGTCTTGAGCGCCCGCGTTACCGTCGCCAGCAGCTTCTGCAGGCCGACCGGCTTTTCGAGGAAGTCAAAAGCTCCGATCTTGGTCGCCTCGACAGCGGTTTCGATCGTCCCATGTCCCGACATCATCACCACTGGCATGGTGAGCTGGCCACCCACAGCCCACTCGCGCAGCAGCGTCACGCCATCGGTATCCGGCATCCAGATGTCGAGTAGAACGAGCGCGGGCTGGTTGCGCGCACGGTAGCTGCGCGCTTCGCCCGCGTTTTCCGCGAGACTCACGCGGTAACCCTCGTCCTGCAGGATTTCAGAGAGCAATTCGCGGATGCCGACCTCATCGTCGACGATCAGAATTTCCTTGGGTAGCGACATCACGGCTTGGTCCCCTCCAGCGGGAAGTACAAGGTTACCCGTGCGCCCCGCGGTCGCCGGTTTTCTATCGTGACACGGCCATGGTGCTCATCGACGATTTTTTTTACGATCGCGAGCCCCAGTCCGGTGCCCTTGGCCTTGGTCGTCACGTAGGGTTCGAATGCGCGACGCATCATATCCTCGGGAAACCCGCTGCCAGCATCCGCAACGGAAAGCGTCAGTTCGTCGCCTTTGCGCTCGACTGCGAACTCGTACGCGGGGTCGCCAACGTCAACTTGGGCGTCGAAGGCGTTCTGGATGAGGTTATGGAACACCTGGCGCAAGCGGGTCGGTTCGCCCTGGACGACGGCGTCGTGCTCGGGGAGCTTCAGCGAGACATGGGGCCGCAGATTTTCGTACAAGGCGAGCACATCGAGCAAGAGGGCGTTGAGACTGACCGGCTGCATCTTGCCGGGGCCCGGTTGCCGGGCATAGATGGCGAAGTCGTCGACCATATGCTTCATCGCCGTCACTTGCGCGATAATCGTCTGCGTTCCGCGCATGAGGGCTTCCTCGTCGGCGCCGTCGAGCTTGCCGGCAAGCTTGACCGCAAGGCGCTCCGCCGACAGTTGAATCGGGGTCAGCGGGTTCTTGATCTCGTGCGCGAGCCGGCGAGCGACCTCGGCCCACGCAGCGTCGCGCTGCGCCTGCACCAACTCGGAGACGTCATCGAACACGACGACGCATCCCGGCGCAGGCTCGCCGGGCAACCCGGATCCGCGCATCAGGAGAACCCGTGTCTGGTTGGACACCGACACTTCCGCCTGTCGCTGCCACTGACCGTCGCGCCCGCTGCGGAAGCCCTCGGCGACGAGGTCCGCGAATGCGGCGAGCGCCGGCATCCTGCGTCCCCAGTCGGCAAGCGGCACGCCGATCAGGTCCGCGAGCGGTTGTTGCAGGATCACCGCAGCACTTGGGTTGGCGGTGCGCAAACGGAACGCGTTGTCGAAGGCAAGCACGCCGGCGGAGAGATTGGCGAGAACGCTCTCGAGGTAGGCGCGCGTGGTCTCGATCGCTCTCCGGTTCTCCTCTTCCTTCTGCTGCGCTTCTGCAAGCTGCGCCGTCATGGTGTTGAACGATTCGGTGAGCACGCCGAGCTCGTCGCGGCTCTGCACCGGGTGCCGGCGGCTGAAATCCCCTTGGGCGACGGCGCGCGTGCCTTCCGCGAGGAGGCCCAGCGGCCGGCTGAATTGTTCCGAAAGCACGACCGCCAATCCGAGCGCCGACAACAACGCAAGCAGCAGCGTCAATGTGAGGGTCAACGCATAAAGGCGCTTCAACGCCGTGCGCGAGAACGAAATCTCCTGGTAGTCTCGATAGCCGGCCTCCACTTTTTCTAGATCCTGCTGGAGCTGCTTCGGTACCGGCTCGACCACTTGCAAGAAGCGCAGCGGCTCCAGCGGATCGGCACTGTTGACCGGGACGACGACGCGAAGCACCCGTCCTTGGTCGGGTATCTGCTCGATAGCCGAATAGGTCTGCTGCAACCGCGCCTTGCGCAGCGCTTGAGCCGGCGGCGGCTCCGGCGTCTGTGTCGACCCGGAAATGCCGGCAACCGCCAGCACCCCGCCGGAGGACGAGAACAGCGTGGCCTCGTAGATGCCGGCCTGCTCGCTGGCTCGGTTCAACCGGGACGATAGGCTGCCGGGCTCCACCTCCTGCAGCGTCAGCGCGAGTTGGGTCGCCTTGTTCGTCACTTCCTTGAGCGGATAGTCCAGTGCGCCCCGGGCGAGATTTAGCCCTCCCTCCAGCGCGCGATCGACTCGGACGTCGAACCACGACTCGATGCTGTTGCCCAGGAACTGCCACGAAACGATATAGAGCAAAGCACCGGGCAGCACCGCGACAAGTGCGAAGAAAAGGACCAGCCTCGCGGCCAGCCGCGAGCCAAAGACTCCTGCCTTGTGCTGCTTGCGCAACCGTAGCAGCTGGTAGCCGACCAATCCCATCAGCACGGCGACCATCGTGAAATTGAGGACGAGCAACAGGTTGTAGCTCCGCGCGAATAGCGCCGTATTGGCGCTTGCGGTCGCGAGCAAGAACAGAAAGATCACGCCCAGGCATGCGCAGCCCACGAGCACGTAACGAATGACCCGCGGAGCGCGAATGCCGTTCACGGTGTGAAGCTCCAGCGGTACCACTCCGATTGCATCGACCAATCGCGCGAGGCGAGGGCATTGATCTGGAACGGCTTGGGCAGTTGGGTAACGTCGAGGCGAAGGCGCACGCCGGCTTCGTAGCGTGCGCCTTTGGTCAGCGTGTCGATTGCGATGACCGGGCGCGAGGCGACGCGCGAGAGCAAGTGCTCGACCTCCTCGAGCGAGTCAAACTGCTGGCTCAAGAGGCCTGTGGCCACGCGGTACTGCCGCGTCAGCGGGGAGTGGCTGATGCGATACTGGACCGCCTGCTGAACGAGTTTTTCGTCGAGCCAGTACCAGCGCGGACGCGAAAGCTCGAATTCCAGCACGAAGTACAGCGACACGCCTTTCTGCAGCGCCTCTTCCAACGTGGGGTTGAAAGCGACGTCGAATTGCGCGTTGAGCACGTAGCTCTCGTCCTCGACCCGCAACTCCGCCGACTTGACCGGAATCGTGTCGGCGTGCGCGGAGAGCGCCCATGACATCAGCGGCAGGCAAAGCGACGCGGTCAGCCACAACAGGCCGAGAGAGCGGTTCGTTGGCGACATGCCACGGGCGGCGGCGAGCCGCGCGATCCGGGAGGGTCAGCTCTTCTGCAGGAGGGCGTAGAAAAACCCGTCGTGATTGTGCTCTGCGCCGACCTCCGCTGGCAAGAGTTGCCCGTCTACGGCCGCAAACGAATCGGGCAGCTCGAGCGCAACACGCGAAGCGTCGGGATGGCGAGCGACGAAGGCTTCAATCTGCTCTGCGTTCTCGGCCCGGAAAATCGAGCATGTCGAATAGAGGAGCCTGCCGCCTTGCGCCAGCGTCGGCCACAATGCATCGAGCAATCGCCGCTGCTGCTCGATAAAGGCGGCGACGTCGCTCTCGCGCCGCAGCCATTTCGCGTCGGGGTGGCGGCGCACGACGCCCGAGGCGGTGCATGGCGCGTCGAGCAGGATGCGATCGAACGGCACACCGTTCCACCATGCGGCGCGATCGCTCGCATCCCCGGCGACAAGACGTGCCGACAAACCGAGGCGCGCGAGGTTTTCGCCGACGCGTTCAAGTCTGTGCGCATCGAGATCGATGGCGGTCAGGTCGACAGTGGCAAGCTCGGCGAGATGCGTAGTCTTGCCGCCGGGCGCGGCACAGGCATCGAGCACATGCATACCTTCGCTCGCGTCGAGCAACGGCGCTGCAAGCTGAGCGGCGGCGTCCTGCACCGAGAACCAGCCGCTCGTATAGCCAGGCAACGTCGTCACCGGCCGCGGCCTGTCGACGATCACTCCGGCCGCGCCGGTACGTCGGGCGGCGTGTCCCTGCGCCGCCAATGCCGAAACATAATCGTCGGGCGAGATGCGACGGATGTTGACGCGCAGACAAAGCGGCGGCCTCGCATTGCCCGCGTCCAGCACGACCGCGTAATCCTCCGGTCGCTCAGCGCGGACGCGGTCGATCCACCACCGCGGATAGGAAAACCGCGACTCGGGCTCGCGTGCGGCAGCGGCCAACAAGTCATCCTTGCGCCGCAGAAAGTTACGCAGCACCGCATTGACCAGACCTTGCGCGGAAGTGCGCTTGACCCGGGCGGTCGCGCGTACCGCGCCGTCGACGACCGCGTGCGGCGGCGCCTGCGTATGAATGAGCTGGTATAGGGCAACCCAGAGGAGCGCCTCGACACTCGCGTCGGCGAGCGGCCGCTCGGCAAGGAGCCGCACGATAGCGCGTAGCTGACCGAGAAACCGCAGCGTGCCGTGCGCGAGTTCCCGCACGAGAGCGCGATCGCCAACGTTCTCCTGGTTCTCGTCCGCGAGCACCGCCGGGAGCGTTGCACCCGCGAGGACCCGTCGTACCGCCTTCGCCGCGATGCGCTGCGCTCTCTCCATCGCGGCCGACTCGGCTTTCCGAGAAGACCTCAGAGCGCCATTGCCAGCAGGCGGTGGATGCGCTCCTCGGTGGGCGGGTGTGTTCTGAACAGGCCGGCGAGACCGCCGCCCGAGAGCGGATTGATGATCATCATGTGCGCCGTCGCGGGGTGAGCTTCCGCGGTCTCGAGCGGTAGCCCCTTGGCATAGCGGTCGATTTTCGCCAGCGCATCGGCGAGCGCGTGCGGATCGCCCGAAAGCTCTGCGCCGCCGCGATCGGCCTCGTACTCGCGGCCGCGCGAGATCGCGAGCTGGATCAGCACCGCGGCGATCGGCGCCAGGATAAGCACGACCAACGCGACGATAGGATTGCGGTTGTCGTTAGTGCGTCCGCCGAAGAACATGCCGAAGTTCGCGAGCGTCGAGATCGCGCCGGCAATCGATGCGGTGATCGTCGAGGTCAATATGTCGCGATGCCGGACGTGCGACAGCTCGTGCGCAAGCACGGCTCGCAACTCGCGTGCGGACAGGAGCTGCAGGATGCCGGTTGTCGCAGCGACCGCCGCATGTTCGGGGTTGCGCCCGGTCGCGAACGCATTGGGCTGTGCCTCGTCGATGAGATACACCTTCGGCATCGGCAACCCGGCACGCGCGGCGAGCTCCCCGACGGTGTTGTAGAGCTGCGGCGCGGAGGTCGCGTCGACTTCCTGAGCGCGATAGAGCTTGAGCACCATCGTGTCGGAAAACCAGTACGCCCACAGATTTACACCGAAGCCGAACATAAGGGCCAGCAGCATGCCCTGCCCGCCACCCAGCACTGAGCCGACCATGCCAAAAAGCGCCATGATCGCAGCCATCAGAAGCCCGGTCTTGAACCAGTTGCCCAGCATTGCTCGTTTTCTCCACGTTCTCCGCGCCACGATCGGCGGGATTCGTAGCTCTTTAGATTGCGGCGCCGGCGGGTGATTCAACCATTCGTGCTACCCAGACGCGTGCCGATCGCAAGCGGGCGGCCGGCGAGGAATGCTGCCGCGGGCATCGGTTTGCCGCCGGCGCGTTGCAATCGGGTCACGTTGAGCGCACCTTCGCCGCAGGCGACGACGATCCCGGCCGCCTCGGTGCGGGCGACCGCGCCCGGAGCGCCGAAACGCCCCGGCAGCGGGCTTGCCTCCCATATCTTGAGCGCCGCGCCGGCCAACATCGTCTGCGCGCCCGGCACCGGATTGAATGCGCGCACGCTGCGATCGATCGCGTCCGCACTCGCGCTCCAGTCTATGACCGTCTCGGCGGGGGTGAGCTTGGCTGCGTAGGTCGCGCCGTGTTCAGGCTGCGCCTCCGCCGGCAGGCACCCGCTACGTTGCAGCGTCGACAGCGTCTCTACGATCGCTCGTGCGCCGACCGCAGCGAGCTTGTCGTGGAGACTGCCCGCAGTCTCGCGCGCACCGATCGCGACGGCATGCCGCGCAATGATCGAACCGGTGTCCAGGCCTTGGTCCATCGACATAAGGGTGACGCCGGTCTCGCGGTCACCCGCGAGCAACGCGCGCTGGATCGGCGCCGCGCCGCGCCAGCGAGGCAGGAGCGAGGCGTGGATGTTGATACAGCCGTAGGCGGGCCACTCGAGCATCGATGGGGGCAGGATCAGCCCATACGCCGCGACGACCAATACGTCGAGCGGAATGGCGATGATCCGGGCGCGTTCGGCTTCCGACTTGAGGCTCGACGGCTGGAGCACAGGAATGCCGCGCGCAGCGGCGAGCGTCTTCACCGGACCGGGCTTCGGCCGCCAGCCGCGGTCGCGGGGGCGGTCAGGCTGCGTTAGCGCGACCGCGACCGGCAGACCGGCGTCGAGGATCGCCTCCAGCGCAGCCGCAGCGAACGCCGGCGTCCCGGCGAACCCGATCCGCATCAACCGGCGATCCGCTGCTTCTTCCTCATCTTCGCCATGAGCCGCGCGCGTTTGAGCGGCGACAGGTAATCGACGAAGGCCTTGCCGACCAAATGATCCATTTCGTGCTGGATGCAAGCGGCCAGGGTTCCGTCGGCCGAGAGCTCGAACGGCTCGCCCCGCTCATCCTGAGCGCGCACGATGATCCGGGCGGCCCGAGGCACGGTGTCGTAGTAGCCCGGTATCGACAGGCATCCCTCTTCGAACTGCGCCTCGCCTTCGGCGGCGACGATCTCCGGGTTGATGAACACCCTGAGTCCGTCGCGGGCCACGCTCACGTCGATCACGATGATGCGCTTGTGGACGTCGACTTGCGTAGCGGCCAGCCCGACGCCCGGCGCGGCATACATGGTTTCGACCATGTCGCGGACCAATTTCTGGATGTCTGCGGTCACGACCGGCACCGTGGCGGCGGTCTTTCTCAGCCGCGGATCAGGGTATTCGAGGATGTCCAGGACCATAACAGCTTGCAAAATGCATATTCGGGATGCAGAATCACGTCTAAGCCCTTATTTTGCGGTAGTTTAGGACGTTAGCAAGGCCCCGATGCATTCATCCGTTTAAGAGAGGCATCATGCGCGCGAAGTCTATCACGGCGTCATTGCTGCTTTCGGCCTGCCTGCTGCCGCTCCTCCTCGCGTCCGGCAACCTGCAAGCGCAGGATATTCCCCTGCAGGACAATCCCCCGGATCGCTACACGGTGCAAAAAGGCGACACCCTTTGGGGCATCGCGGGAAGGTTCCTGAAGCAACCGTGGCGCTGGCCCGACCTGTGGCGCATGAATCGCGAGCAGATCAGGAATCCGCACTGGATCTACCCCGGCGACGTCATCGTTCTCGATCGCAGCGACGGCCAGCCACGGCTCTCGCTTGAGCGTTCGAGCAACCCCAACCGGTTGTCGCCGTCGGTGCGCGTCGTCCCGCTCACCGCGGAGGCGATTGCCAGCATTCCCCCGGGCGACATCGAGCCGTACCTCACGCGGCCGATTATCACGGGTCCCGAGGGGCTGCCGGATGCGGCAAAGATCGTCGCCGCACGCGACAATCGCGTCATTCGTGGATCCGGAGACTCCTTCTACGCGGTCAAGGTCGACGAAAGATCCGGCACGCAATGGTTCTTGTACCGGCCCGGCAAGGCACTTCGCGCCTTCGACAGCAATGAGCTTCTAGGCAATGAGATGCGTTTTCTCGGGACCGCGAGCGTCGAACGTTTCGGCGAAGTCAGCACGCTGCAGATCACTTCGGCGCGCGAGGAGATACTGATCGGCGATCTTCTGGTTCCCGCGCCGCGCGAAGAGCTCGTCAACTATGTGCCGCACACGCCGGATCGTTCCGTCGACGGCCGCATTATCGCGCTAGGCAACGACTCGGTTGAAACCGGCCGGGGCTATCTCGTAACGCTCGATCGCGGAATGCGCGACGGCCTCGAGAGCGGGCACGTGCTGGCGATCTATCACCCCGCGCCGGTGATAGCCGATCCGCGGCCATCCACGGGTCCGGACATCTTTTCCAAGTTGGCCGATCAGACGCGGGTAATGGTGCAGCCCACCCGTTACCTGGACCTCCCGCCGGAGCGCACGGGCCTGTTGTTCGTCTTCCGCGTCTTCGACAAGCTTTCCTACGCCATCGTGCTCAACACGACCGAGCCGATTGTCGTGGGCGATGTCGTGCGCAGACCTTAGCACGCCACCCGCGGATGGACATCGACGCCCGCGTCGAGGCTTGGGCGTCGCTCCAGCTGGTACCGGGCCTGACTGCGCGTGCGCTCTTCGCGCTGCTCAAGGCGCTCGGCGGGCCGGCGGAAGTGCGCGCAGCCTCGCTGGCAACGCTCTCGCGCTTCGTCACCGCTGAGGTCGCCGCGGCGACTCGGCGGGGACCGGATCCGGGTGAGCTCGAAAGCACGCTGGCCTGGCTCGCCGTACCCGGGCACTCGCTTTTTGCTTGGGACGACCCTGACTATCCCGCGTCGTTGCTCGCGATTGCCGATCCGCCGGCAGCGTTCTGCTACGTCGGCCGGCGTGAGTTATTGAGCCAGCCGGCGCTCGCCATCGTCGGCAGCCGCAATGCGACACCGCAAGGAGTCGAGCATGCCGAGACGTTCGCGGCAGCGTTGTCGGCCGCGGGGCTGACGATCGTGAGCGGGCTTGCGATCGGCATCGATGCGGCAGCACATCGGGGCGGGCTTTCGGGCGCCGGCAGCAGCGTCGCTGTGCTCGGCACCGGCCTCGACCGCGTCTATCCCGCAGCCAATCGCGCTCTAGCGCAGAGCCTTTCGGAATGCGGGGGCTTGTTGTCCGAGTTTCCGCTGGGGACGCCTCCGCTGCCAGCGAACTTTCCACGGCGCAATCGGCTGATCAGCGGCTTGTCCCGCGGTGTGCTCGTGGTCGAGGCAACGCTCGCCAGCGGCTCGCTCATCACCGCTCGGTTCGCCGCCGAGCAGGGCCGCGATGTGTTCGCAATTCCTGGATCCATTCACTCGCCTTTTTCCAAGGGCAGCCATCGCCTGATCAAGGACGGGGCCAAGCTCGTCGAGACGGCGCAGGATGTGCTCGACGAGCTGCGCCTCGCAGCTTCGGCTGTCGAGACCCCGCCCGCCGCCGCAAGGCAAACCGGGGGCGCGATCGAAGGTGCAGCGGCGCGCGTGCTTGCGGCGCTGGGACACGATACAGCCGGCATCGATGCGCTGTGCGAACGTACCGGCCTCGCGGCCGACGCGATCGCGGTCGCCTTAGTCGAGCTCGAGCTCTCCGGCAAAATCGCTCCGCTGCCCGGCGGCGCGTACCAGCGGTTGCGCTGACTCGCAGCAACGCAAGGCGGCGCCTCCCCGGCGCTGCGCGCGAGCCTTGCAGGCCTCGAAGCTTTCCTTGTTCCCTCGCCGGTCCTTGCTTATCATTCACCCCCTCTCGCTCGGGCTTCAACCTCACCCGACCGCCTGCCGATGGCCAAGCGCCTCATCATTGCCGAAAAACCTTCCGTCGCGGCGGACATCGCCCGCTCACTGGGCGGACTCGCGCGCCACGATGAATACTTCGAAGGGGATCGCTATGTGCTCTCCTCCGCGGTAGGGCACCTGCTTGAGATAGGCATGCCCGAAGAGGAAGAAGTCAAACGAGGCAAGTGGACGTTCACTCACTTGCCGGCGATCCCGTCGAAATTCGCGTTGAGGCCGCTGGAGAAAACCGAGTCGCGGCTAAGGCTCCTGCTCAAGCTGATCAAACGCAAGGACGTCGTCGAGTTGATCAACGCCTGCGACGCCGGCCGCGAGGGCGAGCTCATCTTCCGCTATATCGTTCAGTACGCCAAGACAGCCAAGCCCATCAAGCGGCTGTGGCTGCAGTCGATGACGCCCGGCGCAATCCGCGAAAGCTTCGCTGCGCTGCGCAGCGACGAGGCAATGCGTCCGCTCGCCGATGCCGCAGTGTGCCGTTCGGAGTCCGACTGGCTCGTCGGCATCAACGGCACGCGGGCGATGACCGCGTTCAACTCCAAATCGGGCGGCTTCCAGCTCACGACGGTGGGAAGAGTGCAAACCCCGACGCTCGCGATCCTGGTCGAGCGCGAGGAGACGATTCGCGACTTCAAGCCGCGCGATTTCTGGGAGGTTCTCGCGACGTTTCGCGCCGCCGGCGGCGCCTACGAGGGGCGCTGGTTCGATGAGAAATTCCGGAAGCAGGACGACCCCGACGCTCGCGCCGAACGCCTCTGGGAGGAGGCCAGGGCGCAAGCCATCGCGGCCAAGTGCGAGAGCAAGCCCGGCACCGTCAGCGAAGAATCCAAGCCATCGACGCAAAGCTCGCCGCTGCTCTACGACTTAACCAGCTTGCAGCGCGAGGCCAATGGCCGGTTCGGGTTTTCGGCGCGCACGACGCTGTCGCTGGCCCAGGCCCTCTACGAAAGGCACAAGGTGCTCACCTATCCGAGGACCGACGCGCGTGCCCTGCCCGAGGATTATCTCCCGACAGTCAGGGCGACGCTCGAAGCGCTGCGCGCAACGAATCCGTATGGCGCCTACGCAGGGCAGGTCCTGAAGGAGAAATGGGTCAAGCCGAATAAACGCATTTTCGACAACGCCAAGATTTCGGACCACTTCGCGATCATTCCGACGCTGCAGAAGCCCAAGAGCCTGACCGAGGCCGAAGCGAAGCTCTATGACCTCGTCGTCAAGCGTTTCCTGGCGGTCTTCTATCCGCCCGCGGAGTATTTGCTGACCACGCGGATCACACGTGTCGCCGGCGAGCCTTTCAAGACCGAAGGAAAAGTGCTCTTGAATCCCGGCTGGCTCGCGGTCTACGGCAAGGAAGCGCAATCCGCCGATCAGCCGATGCTGGCGAAGGTGCACCCGAACGAGAAGGTCGCGACCGAAGAGCTGCGAGTCCTGGGCAACCAGACCAAGCCGCCGGCTAGGTTTACCGAGGCAACCCTGCTTTCCGCGATGGAGGGTGCGGGCAAGACCATCGAAGACGACGAGCTCCGCGAGGCGATGCGCGAAAAAGGACTCGGCACGCCCGCCACCCGCGCCCAGATCATCGAGGGCCTGATCCAGGAGAAGTACGTCCACCGCGACGGGCGCGAGCTCACGCCGACCGCGAAGGCGTTTTCCTTGATGACGCTCTTGCACGGACTCGGTATTCCGGAGCTTTTTTCGCCCGAGCTCACGGCCGAATGGGAATTCAGGCTGGCGCAGATGGAGCACGGCAAGCTCAAGCGCGAGCAGTTCATGCGCGAGATCATCCGCATGACCAAGCACATCGTCGCGCAGGCCAAGAACTATGAGAGCGAAACGATTCCGGGCGATTTCGCCACACTTTCGGCGCGCTGCCCCAAGTGTGGCGGCGAAGTGCATGAGAAATACAAGAAATTCCAGTGTCAGTCCTGCGACTTCGGCATGTGGAAGATCATCGCCGGCCGCGAGCTCGAGATCCCCGAGGCCGAAGCGCTGCTCACCGAGCGGGCAGTCGGTCCCCTCGAGGGATTTCGCAGCAAGGCCGGCCGGCCGTTTGCCGCGCGGCTTAAGCTCAATGACGACTACGAAGTCCAGTTCGACTTTGGCGACGGAGGAGACGGCGGCGGCGCCGAGGCGCCGGATTTCAGCGGACAGGAGCCGCTCGGTCAATGTCCGAAGTGCGGCGGCCGCGTGTTCGAACTGCCCGCTGCGTACGTCTGCGAGCGCGCCGTGGGCCCGGCGAAGACCTGCGACTTTCGCTCGGGTCGCGTGATCCTGCAGCGGCCGATCGAGCGCGTGCAGATGCAAAAGCTGCTCGCCTCGGGCAAGACCGATTTGCTGCCCTTCGTCTCGGCGCGGACGCGGCGGCCGTTTGCGGCGTACCTCGTCCGCCAGCCCGATGGCAAGATCGGCTTCGAGTTCGAGGCCAAGAAGGGCGCCAAAGGCCGCGGCGCCAGGGCTACGCGCGGCGCGACGGCGTTGCGGGTGTTAGGACCGCATCCGAAAGACAAGCAGCCCGTGGAATTGCATACGGGCCGCTACGGCCCGTATGTGAAACACGGTGGAATCAACGCCACGCTGCCCGACAAGGATCGGGTCGATGCAGTAACGCTGGGCGAAGCGGTCGCGCTCCTTGCGGCCAAATCCGGGAAGACCCGGAGTGCCCGGCCAGCGAAGGTTGGCAGGCAGGCTGCCAAACCGGCGCACCGCAAGCGGGCCGCTTAAGCCTTGGCGCAAGACTAGATCGCGCTAGAGCCGTCGGAACCACCGCCGAACTTGATGCCTTGAGCGAGCGGGAGCTCGCGACTCCAGTTGATCGTGCTGGTCTGGCGGCGCATGTAAGCCTGCCACGCGTCGGATCCCGCCTCGCGCCCGCCGCCGGTTTCCTTTTCGCCGCCGAACGCGCCGCCGATCTCAGCGCCCGACGTCCCGATGTTGACGTTGGCGATGCCGCAATCGCTGCCGGCCGCCGAGAGAAAGGCTTCGGCATCGCGCAGGCTGCGCGTGAAAATCGACGACGACAGACCCTGCGGCACCGCATTGTGCAGCAAGATCGCTTCCGGCAGATCGCGGCAACGAATCACATAGAGAATCGGCGCGAAAGTCTCGCGCTGCACGAGCGACCAATCATTGCGCGCGTTGCGAACGATCGTCGGTTCGACGAAAAAGCCCGGACCCGTCCTCGCCTTGCCGCCGCATATGACTGCGCCGCCTGCGGCGCGCGCCTCCTCGACGGCACGAACGAACGCGGCCACCGCAGCCGCATCGATCAACGGCCCCATCAACGTCGATGGCGCTAGCGGGTCGCCGATCGGCACCTGCGCGTACGCCGCTTCGAGCCGCCGTACGACTTCGGGCTCGATCGACTCGTGCACCAGGAGCCGGCGTGTGCTCGTGCAGCGCTGGCCCGCGGTGCCGACTGCGCCGAAGACCACTGCCGGAATGACCAGGTCGAGATCGGCGTCCGCCGCGACGATGATCGCGTTGTTGCCCGAGCACTCGAGGAGACAGCGCCCGAATCGCCCCGCCACGACCTGGGCGATCTGCCTGCCGACCGCGGATGATCCCGTAAACGAGAGCAACGCGACACGCGGGTCGGCGGCAAGCCGCGCGCCCGCGTCGCGCCCGGCGTCGATGAGCAGCGTGAAAATCGGCGGCAGGTCGAGCTCGAGAACGATCCGGTTGCAGAGCTGCTGGACGGCGATCGCGGCGAGCGGCGTCTTCGGCGACGGCTTCCAGACGGTCGCGTTGCCGCATACCGCCGAGAGCAATGCATTCCATGCCCAGACCGCGACGGGGAAGTTGAATGCGGTGATCACGCCGACGACGCCCAACGGGTGCCATTGTTCATACATCCGATGCCCCGGCCGCTCGGAGTGCATGGTCTTGCCATAGAGCATTCGCGCCTGGCCGACGGCGAAGTCGGCGATGTCGATCATCTCCTGGACCTCGCCGTCGCCTTCGGCCTTGACCTTGCCGTTCTCGAGCGCGATGAGCGTGCCGAGCGCGTCCTTGCGCTCGCGCAGCAGGAGGCCCAGGCGGCGCACGGCTTCGCCGCGCTTAGGCGCGGGCACTTCGCGCCAGGCGCGCGCGGCGGCTACGGCGCTCTGAAGCACTGCATCGTAGTCGTCGGCTGTCGCGGTCGCGATCTCGGCGATCAGCGATTCATCGCTGGGGTTGCGCGACGCGAGTGTCGCGCCGGTCCCACGCCAGCCCTGTGGCCCGGCGCAAGCACCGGCGTTTTGCGCCTGCAGGTCGAGGCGCGCGAGCAAGGCGTTGCGATCGATGCTCATTGCCGCAAGGCCGGGTAAGGCCACCCCGGCGGAAGGATGCGCTACACGTCCAGATTGCGCACGCCGAGCGCGTTGGACTCGATGAATGCGCGCCGCGGTTCGACCTCGTCGCCCATCAGCGTCGAGAAGATTTCCTCCGACGCCACGGCATCCTCGATCTGCACTTTGAGCAGTCGACGCACTTCGGGATCCATCGTCGTCTCCCAGAGTTGCTCCGGGTTCATCTCGCCCAAGCCCTTGTAGCGCTGTATGGCGACGCTAGCTCGCGCTTCGGCAAGCAGCCAGTCGAGCGCTTCCTTGAACGACTTGACGGCCTGCTGCTTGTCGCCGCGCTTGATGACCGCTCCCGGCTGGATCAATCCCTCCAGCACTTCCGCCGCCGCCCGGATCTGCGCGCCATCGCCGCTGGCCAGGAAATCCGCATCGAGCGCGGTCCAGTGCGGCGTACCGTGATGCGTGCGCACGATGACCAGGCGCCGTGTTTCGGATGCCGCGTCGTAGCGTGCTTCGACTCGCACCTCCGGATCGGCGATCGCATGCTGCAACGCCTGCGCGCTGCGCGCCGCCGCGGCTTCGGTCCCGAGCTCGATGCGCACGCCGCCGAGCATCGCGTAGAGCGCGGCCGGATCGACGACCCGCGCGACGCGCTCGACGACGGCCTCGGCGAGCAGGTATTCGCGCGCGATGGCCTCGAAGGTCTGCGCCGCAAGTGGCGGCATGCCGGTCCCGGGCGTGAGCTCCGCGCCATTCAGTGCGACCCTGAGCAGATGCTGCTTGAGCTCATGATCGTCCTTGAGATAGATCTCCTGCTTGCCCTGCTTCGCCTTGTATAGCGGGGGCTGCGCGATGTAGATGTGACCGCCTTCGACGAGCTCCGGCATCTGCCGGTAGAAGAACGTGAGCAGCAGCGTGCGGATGTGCGAGCCGTCGACGTCGGCGTCGGTCATGATGATGATGCGGTGGTAACGCAGCTTGGCGATATCGAAGGCGTCCTTGTCCTCCTTGTCGCCGGCGGCCTTGCCGAACCCTGTCCCCAGCGCGGTAATCAGCGTGACGATCTCCTGCGAGCTGATCAGCTTGTCGAACCGCGCGCGCTCGACGTTGAGAATTTTTCCGCGCAAGGGCAGGATTGCCTGGAACTTGCGATCGCGGCCCTGCTTGGCCGACCCGCCGGCGGAATCGCCCTCGACGAGATATATCTCGCACAATGCCGGATCGCGCTCCTGGCAATCGGCGAGCTTGCCGGGCAGTCCCATCCCGTCGAGCACGCCTTTGCGCCTTGTCAACTCGCGCGCCTTGCGCGCCGCCTCCCTTGCGCGCGCCGCCTCGATGATCTTGCCGCAGATGATTCGCGCGTCGCTTGGGTTCTCGAGCAGGAACTCGTTGAGCTTGCCGCCCACGATTTCCTGCACGATCGGCTGCACCTCGGAAGAGACGAGCTTGTCCTTCGTCTGCGACGAGAATTTCGGCTCCGGGGCCTTGATCGACAATACGCAGGTGAGCCCCTCGCGCATGTCGTCGCCGGTCGTCTCGACCTTTGCCTTCTTCGCGAGCTCTTCCTTCTCGATATAGCTGTTGAGCGTGCGCGTCATCGCCTGGCGCAAGCCCGTGAGATGGGTGCCGCCGTCGCGTTGCGGAATATTGTTGGTAAAGCATTGCACGGACTCCGCGTACGAATCGTTCCACTGCATCGAGACCTCGACGGTGACGCCGTCCTTCTCACCGCTGGCGTGGAAGATTTTCGGATGCAGCACCGTCTTGCTGCGGTTCATGTATTCGACGAATCCCTTGATGCCCCCGGTGAACGCGAAGTTCTCGCTCTTGCCGTCGCGCTGGTCGAGGAGCTCGATCCTGACGCCGTTGTTGAGGAAGGACAACTCGCGGATGCGGCGCGCCAGAATGTCGTAATGGAACTCGACGTTGTTGAACGTCGCCGGCGAAGCCTTGAAATGCACTTCGGTGCCGCGCCGCTCGGTCGGGCCGACAACTGCGAGCGGCGCAACCGGCACGCCGTCGTGGAATTCCATCTGGTGCGCCTTGCCGTTGCGCCAGATCCTCAGCTTGAGCCACTCGGAGAGGCCATTGACAACCGAGACGCCCACGCCGTGCAGCCCTCCCGACACCTTGTACGAATTCTGGTCGAACTTGCCGCCCGCGTGGAGCTCGGTCATGACGATCTCGGCCGCCGAACGCTTCTGCTCGTCGTCCTCCTTGATGTCGGTGGGGATGCCGCGTCCGTTATCGACGACCGACATGGAGTTGTCCGCGTGGATCACCACCCTGATGTCGTCGCAGTAGCCGGCGAGCGCTTCGTCGATGGCGTTATCGAGCACCTCGAACACCATGTGATGCAGGCCGGTGCCGTCGGAGGTGTCGCCGATGTACATTCCGGGACGCTTGCGCACGGCATCGAGGCCTTTGAGCACCTTGATGCTGTTCGAATCGTAATCGCCGCCGTTGTCCTGGGGCTTCGGGTTGTGCTCGCTCATTCGCATTTGTCTCGTTTCTTGCCGTCCATTAAACGCCGACGCCGACTCTTAAGTCGGCGCCGCAGGCTTAGTCGATGACTCGCTCCCAACACTAGATTCGCATCGGCATGACGACATATTTGTAATCGTTGCGCTCGCGCATGGTGATGAGCGCGCTGGAATTGGCGTCACCCAGAGCCAGGACGACCTGGTCGGCAGCGAGGTTGTGAAGCACGTCGAGCAGGTAAGTGATATTGAAGCCGATGTCGAGCGCTTCGCCCTTGTACCCGACCTCGAGCTCCTCCTCGGCTTCCTCCTGTTCGCTGTTGGTGCAGATGATCTTGAGCTGGTCACTGCCCAGCACCAGGCGTACACCGCGAAACTTCTCGTTCGAAAGGATCGCCGCACGCTGCAGAGCCTGGAGCAGCTCGGTGCGCGACAGGTCGAGCTGCTTGGAATGGCCGCTCGGAATGACGCGGTTGTAGTCCGGAAACTTGCCGTCGACGACCTTGCTCACCAGCTCGATGTTGGAGAAGCGGAACCGCACCTGGTTGGCAAGTACATCGATCGTGACCTCCGCCTCGCTGTCTTCGAGCAGTTTGCCCAGCTCGAGCACCGTCTTCCGCGGAAGGATCACTTCCTGACGCGAATAATCTCCCGGCACGACGAGGCTCGCGTAAGACAGGCGATGCCCGTCGGTGGCGACCGCCTGCAGCGAGCCCTTATCGATCACGAGCAGCATGCCGTTCAGGTAGTAGCGGATGTCCTGCTGCGCCATTGCAAACTCGGCGAGTTTGAGCAGCCCGCGAAAGTCGCGCTGCGGCAAGCTGATCGTCTGCAGCTGCTCCTGCGCCAGCCCGATGCGTGGATAGTCAGCGGCCGGCAGCGTCTGCAGGTTGAAGCGCGAACGGCCCGCGCGCACGGTCATCTTGCCAGCCGCGGTGTCGACATTGAGCACGGCGTCTTCCGGAAGGGCACGCAACAAATCCTGCAGCTTGCGCGCAGCGACGGTGATCGACTGGTCCTGCTTGCCCGCGAACTCGCCGTAGGCGGTGATCTGCATCTCGAGGTCGGTGGCGGTGACAAACAGCCGGCCGTCTTTCTGCTCGAGCAGAACATTGGCAAGAATCGGCAGCGTTTGCCGGCGCTCGACAATCCCCGAAACAGCCTGCAGGGGTTTGAGCAGCGCGTCTCTGGGCATTTGCTTTAATTGCATTATTAAAACCTAGTAAGAGCTAATAAGACGCAGTGGCTCGAGCCTGGCAACCCGGAAAATACCAACGCGATCCATGGCTTGGCGCAACGCTAACCATGCGGACAACCGCTGCCGAAGTTGTGTATTAAATGGGGATGAAAACGCGGGTTTCACAGCCGGCCGCTCAATCCACAAATTATAGACTGCTTCGCAGCGGATTCATACCTCCGTGAGCCCGCCCGAAGCGCTAGTTGCGCAGCACCTGCAGGAGGAAATTTACGTCGTGGCTGATTTCAGGAACCGAGTCGCGGAGCTTGGCGATCTGGCGGCACGCGTGCAGGACGGTCGTATGATCTCTGCCTCCGAAATTGCTGCCGATTTCGGGCAGCGAAAGGTGCGTGAGCTCCTTGGCCAGCGCCATAGCGACCTGCCGCGGCCGAGCGACCGCACGCGAGCGCTTCTTCGAGTGCATGTCCGAAATACGGATCTTGTAATAGTCGGCGACGGTCTTCTGAATGTTCTCGATCGAGATCTGCCGGTTCTGCACGGCGAGGAGGTCACGCAACGCATCCTTCGCCAGAGACAAGTTGATTTCCTGACCGTGGAAGCTTGAGTACGCAAGTACGCGCTTGAGCGCCCCTTCGAGCTCGCGAACATTGGAGCGGATGTGCTTGGCGATGAAAAACGCGACCTGCTCGTCGACCTTCATGCCGGTGGCCGCAGCCTTGGAAAGCAGAATCGCCACGCGCATTTCGAGCTCGGGCGGTTCCAGCGCGACCGTGAGACCCCAGCCGAAGCGCGAAATGAGGCGCTCCTCGATCCCGGTGATCTCCTTGGGGTACGTATCGCAGGTGATCACGACCTGCTTGTGCGCCTCGATCAGCGTATTGAACAGGTAGAAGAATTCTTCCTGCGTCCGGCTCTTGCCGCCGAAGAATTGGATATCGTCGATGAGCAGCAAGTCGAGCGACCGGTAGTAGCGCTTGAAGTCGTCGAAGGCCTTATGCTGATAAGCGCGGACGACGTCGGAAACGTAAGTCTCGGCGTGGATGTAGCGAATCTTCGCATCCGCGCTGGTATCGAGAATGTGATTGCCGATCGCCTGGATCAGGTGCGTCTTGCCCAGCCCCACGCCGCCGTAGACGAACAAGGGGTTGTAGGACGTCGGGTGCTCGGCGACCTGCAGGCCGGCGGCGCGCGCGAGCTGGTTGGCCTTGCCGGCGACGAAAGCGGCAAAGGTAAACCCCGGATTGAGGCTCGCCTGCGCGCTGCGCCGGCCGCCCTGAGCTTGCGCAGGCGCTGCGGGCGGGGGCGCGGCCAGTGGCCGGACCAGCTCTTCAGCGACGACGAGCGCCATGCGCGGGGCGCGGCCCAGCGCCACGGTGGCAAGCTCTTCGATGCGCGCGACAAATCGCTCCTTGACCCATTGCCGGACAAACCGGTTGGGCGCGATCAGCACCAGGCCGTCGCCGGCATGCTCAAGGCGCAACGGCCGAATCCAGGTGTTGAATTGCTGCGGGGTCAGCTCGCGTCTAAAGGCTTCCACGCAACTCGGCCAGAAAGAGGCGGTCGACATGGGGCTCGGAAGTGGGAAGCTCGGAGAAAAAACGCGGGCGCCCTGAGGGAGCCCGTTGAAACCGAATTGTACGCGCAGTGCCGGCAGTTATCCACAGCATCTGGTGTCTTGGCGAAGCGGCGATTTACCTTGACAGTGCGGTGCGCTAAACGCTCTAATACAAAGCTTTTTTCCAGCAAGGCAGAACCATGAAGCGCACTTATCAACCCTCCGTGATCCGGCGGAAGCGGACCCATGGGTTTCGCGCCCGGATGAAGTCGGTCGGTGGCCGCAAAGTTCTGCGCGCGCGCCGCGCCAAAGGCCGTGCCCGGCTTTCCGCCTAAAGCGGCCCGGCGCGCCCGTTCGGCTTGACCCATCGCCATAGGCTGCGCGGTACCGCTGCGTTTGCCGCGGTGTTTCGCAGCGGCCGCCGCTTCGAAGGAAGCCGCCTCCAGATTCTGGCCGTCCCGACCTCCGGCGCGACCGGCCGCGTCGGATACGTGATCGGCAAGAAGCTTCTCGGACGCGCCGTAGACCGCAATCGGCTCAAACGCATGCTGCGCGAGACAATTCGCGGCCGCCGGCCGGCCATCGATGCCTTCGACCTCATCGTGAGGTTGCGGCAGCCCTGCCCCGCGGCCGAGCTCGGAGGCGTCGCGGCCGAGGCGGCAGCTCTCCTCGACGCGCTCGCCT
>WNFV01010421.1_pt1 | contig 19805 bp, 13 predicted proteins | sample 5400101 | NCBI WGS metagenome assembly WNFV01 (sample SAMN13153361, study PRJNA577476) | soil metagenome | isolation source: 115 cm soil or saprolite under grassland replicate 1 | place: USA:California | collected 2016-06-15 | reverse complement strand
CGACCGCGCTCGGTTCGTTACGCAGACTGCTGTTGACGCCGTCGCTGGCCGAGGTGACCTTCGGCCGGCGCGGCTTCCCGGTTACGCCGTCGGCGGCGACCCGCCGGCTCGAAGCGGTCCCGCACGCGGTGATCTGCGGATTCGAGTGGGGCATCGACGCGCGCGACCAGTGGGAGGTCGAGCGGCGGCTCGCCATGGTGGAGCCGGAACTGCGCGGCTTCGCATACGAAGGCACGACGATGGCCTTCACCATTCTCGACGCGATGGGTCTGCGCCGCGGCCACCGCACCCGCGACCTGCTGCTCGGGTCGGGCCAGCCGCACATATTCCTCACCTACATCGGCATCGGCTTCGCCATGGCGCGGTTGCCGCGGCCGCTGTGGAAGAAGATCATGCCGGACCTGAGCGGGTCGCCGTACTACCCGACGATGAGCTGGTTGGCCGTCGATGGCTACGGCTTCGACCTCGCCTACTTCCACACCAGGCGCTGGGTGGAGGAGCAGCAGGTGCCGGCGCCGTACCCGTGGCAGGGTTCGCCGGAGTACTTCCCGCGGGCGGTGGACCAGGGCATCGGCCGGGCGCTGTGGTTCATCCACGGCGGGCAGCCGCTGGACGTCGCTGCCGCGGTGGGCCGGTTCCCCGGGCACCGGCAGCCGGACCTGTGGAGCGGCGTCGGGCTGGCCGCGACGTTCGCGGGCGGCTGCGACGCCGACGGGCTGGCAGCGCTGCGCCGCGGGTCCGGCGGGCACCGGCCCGACCTGGCCCAGGGCTCGGTGTTCGCGGCCAAGGCGCGTACCTACTCCGGCTTCGTGCCGCCGCACACCGAAACCGCCACCAGGGCAATCGCCGACCTGTCGGTCGAGGCCGCCGTCGCGCTGGCCGACGACTTCACCGCCGGCCCCGAATCCTCCGGCCCGGTGCCGCAGTACGAGCTGTGGCGCCGCCAGGTGCGCGCGCATTTCCTCCTCGCCGCAGACCGTGCCGTGAGCTGATCCCACCCCTCGCCGGCCGCACTCGTAGCCGCGTCCCCGCGCCCTCCCGCGGGGACCCCACTTTGTTCTCGAATGCTATTTCGACAGGGCCGACAGACAGGGCCGACAGACAGGGCGGATAAACGATCACACCGACTAGTTCGAAAATCGTTACGGACTGTGTGCGAGTAAGCATCTTGGAAGATGCCAAAGTAGCGGTCGACTGCGACCATTTGTCCAGTATCACTCTAGGCCAGTATCACTCTAGGCCAGTATCACTCTAAGCCAGTATCACTCTGGCACGGCGGGTCAGGGCGACCCTTGGAGGGCAAGTTGACCAATGTCTGGGGAGCGCTCAGGCGCCGTGTCTTGACCCCGAACGACTCGGCCACCAGGCTCGACGTGCGCGGCTTCCACGAGAAGAGCCCGGCCGCCCGTGAATTGCTGGAGACCGTCGGCCGCACATTTCTCACCGGCTACGCCTACGCCGCCGAGGCGCGTTCGCCGGCGGATGCCGAGACGCAGCTGGAGAGCGTTCCGGCGCCGTTCCGCGGCTTCGCCTACGAGGGCGCCGGGATGGCGTTCGCGGTCCGGGACGGGCTGCCGTTCGGCAACCGGCGCCACGTCGCCCGGTTCCTGGCCGGGCGCGGCGATGCGCACATCTACATGGTCTACGTCGGCATCGGCTGGGCCATGGCCCGGCTGCCGAGGTTCCGGTGGCCGAAGAGCACCGACACCGACCCGCTGCTGCGCTGGCTGATCCTGGACGGCTACGGCTTCCACCAGGCGTACTTCCACACCAGGCGGTACGTGACCGAGCAGTACCAGGAGCCCGACTTCCCGTGGCCGCCGGACAACCAGCGGTGGTACGCCAACCGGGCCATCGACCAGGGCATCGGGCGCGCGCTGTGGTTCATCGGCGGCACCGACCCCCAGCGCGTCGCGACGATGATCGACGGCTTCCCCGGGGATCGGCGCTCCGACCTGTACAGCGGCGCCGGGCTGGCCGCGACCTACGCCGGCGGCGTCGACGAGGACGAGCTGCGGCTGTTCCGGGAGCTGGCCGGCACCCACCGCCCCTACGTCGCGCAGGCATGCGCGTTCGCGGCCGACGCCCGGGTGCGGGCCGACCTCGTGGTGCCGCACACGGCGGTGGCGACGCAGGTGTTCTGCGGTGCGACGCCGGAGGAGGCGGCGCAGATCTCCACCTCGGTCCGCCCGGACCAGGCCGTGCAGGGCGACCTGCCCGCCTATGAGGTGTGGCGCCGGCGCATCGCCAACGAGTTTGTCTCTCTTGGGAGGTGTTAGTACGTGTCCGCAACACTTGGCTGGCTGCGCAGGCAGCTGCCCGGGCTCGTGGCCCTCGCGCTGGTCGCGAGCGTCTTCCTGATCGCCCGCCCACCGACCACGTCGGCCGCCGAGGTGGACAACATGGCGTCGACGTTCAGGTTCACGCCGATGCAGATCGCGATGCCTCCCGGCCTGCCGCAGCACACCGTGCGGAAGGTCAACCAGAAGTACCAGCACATCGCCGCCTGGATCTCCTCGGTCGGCGCCGGGATCGCGATCAACGATCTCGACGGCGACGGCCTGCCCAACGACCTGTGCATCGTGGACACCCGCAGCGACCGCGTCGTGGTGACGCCGGCTCCCACGCCGCGGGCGTCGACGCGGTACGCGCCGTTCGCGCTGACCTACGGGTCGCTGCCGATGAGCGACACGATGGCGCCGATGGGCTGCGTCCCCGGTGACTACAACGAGGACGGCCGGATCGACCTGCTGGTCTACTTCTGGGGCCGCACCCCGATCGTGTTCCTGGCCAGGGCGAACGCCACCGGGCTGAGCAACGCCGCGTACCAGCCGACCGAGCTGGTGCCGAACGCGACCGGCCCCAGGTACACCGGCGCGCTGTGGAACTCCAACTCGGCCACCGTCGGCGACTTCGACGGCGACGGGCACCCGGACATCTACATCGGCAACTACTTCCCGGACGGCCCGGTGCTCGACGACAGCCGGAACAACGGCGTCACCATGAACCGCTCGCTGTCCAACGCGCTGAACGGCGGCGGCGACCACATCTTCCGCTGGTTGGGCGCGACCGGCGGCGACCACCCGACCGTGCGTTATGACAAGGTGGACGACGCGCTGCCGGAGGCGGTCTCCCGCGGCTGGACGCTCGGCTCCAGCGCCACCGACATCGACGGCGACCAGCTCCCCGAACTGTACATCGCCAACGACTTCGGCCCGGACCGGCTGCTGTACAACCACTCCTCCCCGGGGCACATCCAGTTCTCCCTTGTGGAGGCCATCCGCACGCCGCTGGTGCCGAAGTCCAAGGTGCTCGGCCACGACTCGTTCAAGGGCATGGGCGTGGACTTCGGCGACCTGAACGGCGACGGGCTGTACGACATGTACGTCAGCAACATCACCACCTCGTTCGGCATCGAGGAGAGCCACTTCGCGTTCATCTGCACCGCGCGCGACCAGACTGACCTGCGCTACCAGCTGGCGGACGGCCGGGCGCCGTTCAAGGACAAGAGCGCGCCGATGAACGTGGCCTGGTCCGGCTGGGGCTGGGACGTGAAGATCGACGACTTCAACAACGGCGGCAACAACCAGATCGCCCAGGCGACCGGGTTCGTCAAGGGCGAGACCAACCGGTGGCCGCAGCTGCAGGAGCTGGCCACGTCCAACGACGACGTGACGGCGAACGCGCTGTGGTGGCCGCGCGTGGACGACGGCGACGACGTGGCGGGCAAGCAGACGCTCGCGTTCTTCGTCAAGGCCGACAACGGGCGGTACGTCAACCTGTCCGACAAGCTGGGCCTGGCCGTCCCGGTGCCGACCCGCGGCATCGCCACCGGTGACGCGGAGGGCGACGGGCTGCTCGACTTCGCGGTGGCCCGGCAGTGGGACGCGCCGATCTTCTACCACAACGACAGCCCGAACCCGGGCGCCTTCCTGGGCCTGCGGCTGACCCGCGACGCCACCCCGGTGGCCGGCACCTTCCCCGCTCCCGGCACGCCGGTGATCGGCGCCGAGGTGACGGTGACGCTGCCCAACGGCCGGAAGTTCATCCAGCGGGTGGACGGCGGCAGCGGGCACGCGGGCAAGCGCAGCCAGGAGGTGCACATCGGTCTCGGCGACAACGTGACCGGGCCGGTGCAGACGCACCTGCAGTGGCGGGACATCACCGGACAGGTGCACGAAACCGACCTTCAGCTCACCCCGGGCTGGCACAGCATTCAGCTCGGCTCTCAGGCCCACGAGAGGTGACGGACATGGCCGAGACCAAGACCAGCCCGCCGCGTCACGACCCCAGGGTCAGCAAGGCCCTGCGCCGCTTCGCGATCTCGATCAGCATCTTCAACTTCGTCGGCTACTGGCTGCTCGGGTTCGAGCAGCCGTGGCTGTGGCCGTTCTTCGCACTCGCCACGGGCTACACCGTCGAGACCGTGCTGGAGGCCATCGGGGCCTTCGCCGAGCACCGCCGGCCGCGCTTCCTGGGCGGCGGCCCGAAGGGCTTCATGGAGTTCCTGCTACCTGCGCACATCACCAGCCTCGCGGTCAACATGCTGACCTACGTCAACGACCGGGTGCTGGTCATGATGGTCGGGGTCAGCGTCGCGGTCGGCGCCAAGTGGGTGCTGCGCGCGCCGGTGAAGGGCCGGCTGCGGCACTTCATGAACCCGTCGAACTTCGGCATCGCGACCATCCTGTGGGTCTACCCGTGGGCCAGCATCGCGCCGCCTTACCACTTCACCGAGCGCGTGAGCGGCCCGCTGGACTGGATCATCCCCGTCCTGATCATCGTCGGCGGCACCATGATCAACGCCAAGCTGACCAACCGGATGTGGCTGATCCTCGGCTGGGTGGGCGTCTTCGCCGTCCAAGCGGTCGCCCGCGGCCTGATCTTCGGCACCTCGATACCCGGTGCGCTGGCCGTCATGACCGGCGTGGCGTTCGTGCTGTTCACGAACTACATGATCACCGACCCGGGCACCAGCCCGTCCAAGCCGGTGTCCCAGTTCGCCTTCGGCGGCGGCGTCGCCCTCGCCTACGGCGCCCTTACCGCCGCCCACATCGCGTACGGGATCTTCTTCGGTACCGCGCTCGTCTGCGCCGTCCGCGGCGGGTTCCTGTGGGCGCTGCACTGGCAGCGCAAGCGGAACGGGCAGGTCGGGACCCAGCAGCCAGGCGCGACCGTTGCCACCGCCGTCCCGGCCGGTACGGGCGCTCCGGACACGAAAGACGAGGCCGTGGCAGCATGACCAAGATCGCCATCGTCGGCATGGCATGCCGGTACCCGGACGCCACTTCGCCGAGAGAGCTGTGGGAGAACGTCGTCGCCGGCCGCCGCGCCTTCCGCCGGCTGCCCGACGAACGGATGCGGCTGGCGGACTACTGGGACGCCGACCCGGACGCCCCGGACCGGTTCTACGCCCGCAACGCCGCGGTCATCGAGGGCTACGAGTTCGACCGGGTGGGGTACAAGATCGCCGGCAGCACGTACCGCTCCACCGACCTCACCCACTGGCTGGCGCTCGACACGGCGGCGCTGGCGCTGGCCGACGCGGGCTTCGCCAGGGCCGAGGGGCTGCCCCGCGAGCGGACCGGCGTGGTGGTGGGCAACACCCTCACCGGCGAGTTCTCCCGGGCCAACCTGATGCGGCTGCGGTGGCCGTACGTGCGCCGCACGGTGGGCGCGGCGCTGGCCGCCCAGGGCTGGGAGGGCGACCGGCTGGCGGCGTTCCTCGACGACCTCGAGGCCACGTACAAGAGGCCGTTCCCGGCCATCGACGAGGACACCCTCGCCGGCGGCCTGGCCAACACCATCGCCGGCCGGATCTGCAACTACTTCGACCTCAACGGCGGCGGCTACACCGTGGACGGCGCGTGCTCGTCCTCGCTGCTGTCGGTGGTCACGGCATGCAAGGCGCTGTCCGAAGGCGACCTCGACGTGGCGGTCGCCGGCGGGGTGGACCTGTCCATCGACCCGTTCGAGATCGTCGGCTTCGCCAAGACCGGCGCCCTGGCCAAGCGGGAGATGCGGGTCTACGACCGCGACTCCAACGGCTTCTGGCCCGGTGAGGGCTGCGGCATGGTCGTGCTGATGCGCGAGGAGGACGCCCGGCAGCGCCGGGTCTACGCAACCGTCGCCGGCTGGGGCATCTCCTCCGACGGCGGCGGCGGGCTCACCCGGCCGGAGGTCGGCGGCTACCGGCTGGCGTTGCAGCGGGCGTACGAGCGGGCCGGCTTCGGCATCGACACGGTGGCACTGTTCGAGGGGCACGCCACCGGCACCGCCGCCGGCGACGAGACCGAGCTCATCGCGCTGTCGCAGGAGCGGGCCGCGGCCGATCCCATCGCCGCGCCGGCCGCCGTCGGCTCGATCAAGGCGATGATCGGCCACACCAAGGCCGCGGCGGGGGTGGCCGGCCTGATCAAGGCGACGATGGCGGTGCACCACCAGGTGCTGCCGCCCACCGTCGGCTGCGTCGACCCGCACGAGGTGCTGACCCAGGAGGCGGCGCCGCTGCGGGTGCTGCCCAAGGCCGAGGCGTGGCCGGCCGAGGCGCCGGTGCGGGCCGGCGTCACCGGCATGGGCTTCGGCGGCATCAACGCCCACGTCGTGCTGGAGAAGACCGGCCAGCGGCGGCGCACCTCGCTCGACGCGCGCACCAGGTCGCTGGCCTCGTCGCGGCAGGACGTGGAACTGCTGCTCCTCGACGGCGACTCGCCGCAGGCGCTGCGCGAGCGGCTGGCCCGGCTGGTCGACTTCGTCCCCGCGCTGGCCTACGCCCAGCTCGGGGACCTGGCCGCCACCCTGGTGAGCGAGCTGCGCGACCGGCCGTACCGGGCCGCGGTGGTGGTCTCCTCGCCGGAGGACGCCGAGCGGCGGCTGCGGTACGTGCTGGACGTCCTGGACGCGGGCGAGACCCGGCTGTTCGCCGCGGACGGTCGCGCCTTCCTCGGCCACGCCAGCGGGTCGGCCACGATCGGCTACCTCTTCCCGGGTCAGGGCTCGGGCCGCGGGGTCAGCGGCGGAGCGCTGCGCCGGCGTTTCGCCGAGGTGGACGAGGTGTACACCAAGGCCGCGCTGTGCATCGACTGCGACATGGTGGCGACCGCGGTCGCCCAGCCGCGCATCGTGACCGGGTCGATCGCCGGCCTGCACGCCCTGTCCGCACTCGGCGTCGAGGCGACCGTCGCGGTGGGGCACAGCCTCGGCGAGATCTCGGCGCTGCACTGGGCAAGCGCGGTGGACGAGGAGACCGTGCTGCGGGTGGCCGGCGACCGCGGCCGGACCATGACCGAGCACAGCTCCTCGGGCACCATGGCCAGCGTCGGCGCGACGCCGGAGACGGTGTCCAACCTGGTGGGCGACCTGCCGGTCGTGATCGCCGCGTACAACGGGCCGAACCAGACCGTGGTGGCCGGGTCGGTGGAAGCGCTCGACGCGCTCGGCCGCAAGGCGGCGGGGGCCGGCCTTGCCTGGACCCCGATCCGGGTCTCGCATGCCTTCCACTCCCCGCTGGTGGCCCCGGCCGCCGACGCGTTCGGTGAGCGGCTGGCCGGTGTGGAGTTCGGCCGGGTCGAGCGGCAGATCATCTCCACCGTCACCGGGCAGGCGCTGCCGCCGGGGGTCGACATCCCGGCGCTGCTGCACCGGCAGATCACCGACCCGGTGCTGTTCGCCCAGGCGGTGACGGCGGCGTCGGAGGACGTCGACCTGTTCGTCGAGGTCGGCCCCGGCCGGGTGCTCACCGGGCTGGCGGCGGCCATCACCGACGTGCCGGCGGTCGCGCTGGACACCGACGACGAGTCGCTGGCCGGGCTGCTGCGGGTCGTCGGCGCGGCGTACGCGGTCGGCGTCCCGGTCTTCCACGAGGCGCTGTTCCACGGCCGGCTGATCCGGCCGCTGCAGGTCGGCGCCGAGTTCAGGTTCTTCGCCAGCCCGTGCGAGGCGGCGCCGCAGGTGCAGAGCAGCGGTGGGGCAGGGCGGTCCGTCGGCACCTCGGCGACCTCGGCGAGCCCGGCGACCGCCGCGGGGCAGCCGGCGGCCGACGGCACCGGCGCGGGGACCGCCGCACCGGCTACCGGCGCATCGGACGCGCCGGCGGGGGAGTCGACGCTGGACCTGCTGCGCCGCCTGGTGGCCGAGCGTGCCGAGCTGCCGGTGGACATGGTCCGGCCGGACAGCCGGCTGCTGGACAACCTGCACCTGAGCTCGATCACCGTCGGCCAGGTGATGAACCAGGCCGCCCAGCAGCTCGGCATCCCGGTGGCGAGCGCGCCGACGAACTTCGCCACGGCCACCCTGCTGGAGCTGGCCGAGGCGCTGGAGGAGCTGACCGAGACCGCCACCGCCGCGGACACCGAGGCCGCCGCGGTGGTGGCCGGCGCGGCGGCGTGGGCCCGGCCGTTCGTCCTCGACCTGGACGAGCTGCCGCTGCCGGCGGCCGCCGCACCGGAGGCGGCCGCGCCGTGGCAGGTGTACGCGACCGGCGACCACCCGCTGGCCGAGCCGCTGCGCCGCGCGCTGGAGGGCGCGAGCGTCGGCGGAGGGGTGCTGGTGTGCCTGCCCGAGGAGTGCACCGAGGAGCACCTGGAACTGGCGCTGCGTGGGGCGCAGGCGGCCGCCGCCAGCGCGCCCGGTACCCGCTTCGTGCTGGTCCAGCACGGCCGCGGAGCCGCCGGCCTGGCCAAGACGCTGCAACTGGAGGCGCCGCACCTGCGCGTGACGATCGTGCACGTGCCGGCGGCGGCCGAGGCGGTCGGCCGGGTGGTGGCCGAGGTCGCCGCGACGGTGCGCTACGCCGAGGTGCACTACGACGAGCAGGGGGCGCGGCGGGTGCCCACGCTGCGGGCCATGCCGGTGCGGCCGGCCCGGACCGAGCACCCGCTGGACAGCACCGACGTGCTGCTGGTGACCGGCGGCGGCAAGGGCATCACCGCCGAGTGCGCGCTCGCCGTGGCCACCGACAGCGGGGCCAGGCTGGCCGTGCTCGGGCGGTCCGACCCGGCCGAGGACACCGAGCTGGCCGCGAACCTGCAGCGGATGGCGGACAGCGGCGTGACCGTGCGGTACGCGCGGGCCGACGTCACCGACGCCGAACAGGTGCGGCGCGCGGTCGCCGAGGTGGTCGATGCGCTCGGCCCGGTCACCGCGGTGCTGCACGGCGCCGGCCGGAACGAGCCGGGCGGGCTGACCGGCCTGGACATGGCCGCGTTCCGGCGTACCTTCGCGCCCAAGATCGACGGGTTGCGTGCGGTGCTGGACGCGGTCGACCAGGACCGGCTGCGGCTGCTCGTCACGTTCGGCAGCATCATCGGCCGGGCCGGGCTGCGCGGCGAGGCGCACTACGCCACCGCGAACGAGTGGCTCGCGGACCTGACCACTGAGTTCGGCGAGCGCCACCCGCAGTGCCGCAGCCTGTGCATGGAGTGGTCGGTCTGGTCCGGCGTGGGCATGGGCGAGCGGCTGTCCGTGGTCGAGTCGCTGAGCCGCGACGGCGTCACCCCGATCAGCCCCGACCAGGGCGTGCAGATCATGCGGCGGCTGGTCGCCGATCCCGACGCGCCGACCGTGGTCGTGATCAGCGGGCGCACCGAGGGCATCGACACGGTGCGCTACGACCTGCCGCCGCTGCCGCTGCTGCGCTTCGTGGAGCGGCCGCTGATCCGGTACCACGGCGTCGAGCTGGTCACCGAGGTGGAGCTGTCGGCCGGCAGCGACCGGTACCTGGCCGACCACCTGCTGGACGGCAACCTGCTGTTCCCCGCGGTGTTCGGGATGGAGGCGATGGCGCAGGTGGCCACCGCGGCCACCGGATGGTCGGGCGCGCCGGTGATCGAGGAGGCGGAGTTCCTGCGGCCCATCGTGGTGCCGCCGGACGGCAGCACGGCGGTCCGGGTGGCCGCGGTCGTCACCGACGACGACACCGTGGAGGTGGCCATCCGCAGCGCGGAGACGGGGTACGCCGCGGAGCACTTCCGGGCCCGGCTGCGGTTCACCGACGCCGCCCCGGCGGACGGCCCGCCCGACCAGGCCGGCGACGGAGTGCCGGCCGTGCCGCTCGACCCGGCCGCGGACCTGTACGGCGACACCCTGTTCCAGGGCCGGCGGTTCCAGCGGCTGCGCCGCTACCACCGGGCGGCCTCCCGACTGGTTCGCCGGCTTCCTGCCGGGTGAGCTGCTGCTCGGCGACCCCGGCATGCGGGACGCGCTGATGCACGGCAACCAGGTGTGCGTGCCGGACGGCACGCTGCTGCCGGCCGGCATCGAGCGGGTGCACCCCGGCGGCGGCCGGCTGGCAGGGTGGGACGAGCTGCGCTACACCGCCACCGAGCGGTCCCGCGACGGCGACACCTACATCTACGACATCGCGGTGCGTACCGCGGCCGGTGAGGTCGTCGAGCGGTGGGACGGCCTGCGCCTGCAGGCGGTGCGCAAGAAGGACGGCCGCGGGCCGTGGGTGGCGCCGCTGCTCGGGTCCTACCTGGAACGGGCACTGGGCGACCTGGTCGGCGCGCAGGTGGCCGTCGCGGTCGAGCCGCACGGTGCGGAGGAGCCGCAGGGCGTGGACGAGCGCCGGGCGGTGACCGCGGTGGCCGCCGGGCGCGCGTTCGGCCACGGCGTCGAGGTCCGGTACCGGCCGGACGGCCGGCCGGAGACCGACGGGGACCGCTCGATCTCGGCCTCGCACGGTGCCGGGGTGACCCTCTGCGTCGCGGCGCCGGGCATCGTCGGCTGCGACGTCGAGGCGGTGGCCACCCGGTCCGCCGAGGACTGGCAGGGGCTGCTCGGGGCGCACGCGCCGCTGGCCGCCCTGGTCGCCGGCGAACTGGGCGAGGACGCCGACACCGCGGGCACCCGGGTGTGGGCCGCCGCGGAGTCTCTGGCGAAGGCCGGCCTCGTCCCGGACGCGCCCCTCACCCTTACCCCGGCACAGCGGGACGCGTGGACGGTCTTCGCCTCCGGCTCGGTGCGGATCGCGACGCTGGCCACGACCCTGCGGGGCATCGAGGACCCCGTGGTGTTCGCAGTGCTCACCGATGGGCGGTCGTAGACCATGGAGCAGAACTACTTCGAGTACCAGCACACGGTCGGCTTCGAAGAGACCAACATCGTCGGCAACGTCTACTACGTGAACTACCTGCGCTGGCAGGGGCGCTGCCGGGAGATGTTCCTCAAGCTGAAGGCGCCGGACGTGCTGGCCGACCTGCAGGACGACCTGAAGCTGTTCACGCTGAAGGTGGACTGCGAGTTCTTCGCCGAGATCACCGCGTTCGACGAGCTGTCGATCCGGATGCGGCTGGTCGATCTGGCGCAGACCCAGGTCGAGTTCAGCTTCGACTACATCCGGTTGGACCCGGGCGGCGGCGAGACGCTCATCGCCCGGGGCCGGCAGCGGGTGGCGTGCATGCGGGGGCCGAACACCCGCACGGTGCCCGCCCTGGTACCGGAGCCGCTGGCCAGGGCGCTGGCCCCGTACACCCAGTCCCGGAGGGTGGCATGACCGAAGACGACGTGCGGGTGAACATCGCAGCGACGAACGAGCCTGCTGCGGGCGCGGAGCGAGCCGGAGTCGAGACATGAGCAACGAGTGCGGTCCGGGGGCCGAGTCGTACGACCCGAAGATGCTGCGGCGGGTGTTCGGGGCCTTCCCGACCGGAGTGACCGTGGTGACCGTCGGCGGCGGCACCCCGCACGGCATGACCGCGAACTCCTTCACCTCGGTCTCGCTCGACCCGCCGCTGGTGCTGATCTGCGTCGACCGCGGCGCCGTGATGCACGAGGCCCTCACCACGACCGGATGTTTCGGGGTGTCGGTGCTGGGCGCCCACCAGGAGAAGGTGGCGCGGCACTTCGCGGACCGCTGGCGGCCGTCCGGGCAGGCCCAGTTCGACGACATCGACTGGGTGCCCGGCCGGGTGACCGGCACGCCGCTGATCGCCGGCTCGGTGGCCCGCTTCGAGTGCGAACTGTGGCGCAGCTACGAGGGCGGCGACCACACCATCTTCATCGGCAGGGTGCTGTCCCTGGGCCGGTCGGGCTACCAGGACGCGCTGATGTTCTTCCACGGCCAACTCCGGCCGATCGACGCCGAGCGAAGCGAGATGACGGCATGACCCTCCCGCCCGCCCGCCGGGTGCCGCCCGGGCCCCCGCGCACGGCGACGATCGGCCTGCTGCGGAAGCTGAACGGGGACCGGCTCGCACTGATGACGTCGGCCGCGGCGCGGTACGGCGATGCGGTGCGGCTGGCCGTCGGGCCCAAGGTGCTGTACTTCTTCAACCACCCCGAGCACGCCAAGCACGTGCTCGCCGACAACAGCGCCAACTACCACAAGGGGATCGGCCTGGTGCAGGCCAAGCGGGCGCTCGGCGACGGCCTGCTGACCAGCGAGGGCGAGCTGTGGCGCGAGCAGCGCAAGATCATCCGGCCGGTGTTCCAGCAGAAGCGCATCTCCCAGCAGGCCGGCATCGTCGCCGATGAGGCGGCAAAGCTGGTCGCCAGGCTGCTGGCGCACCGCGGGCAGCAGCCGGTGGACGTGGTGGAGGAGATGACCGGACTGACCCTCGGCGTGCTCGGCCGCGCCCTGCTCGACGCCGACCTTGACGCCTTCGACTCCGTCGGCCATTCGTTCGAGGCCGTGCAGGAACAGGCCATGTTCGAGATGGTGACGCTGAGCATGGTGCCGACGTGGCTGCCGCTGCCGAAGCAGCGGCGCTTCCGGCACGCCCGGGCCGACCTGCAGCGGGTCGTGGACCACCTGGTCGCCGACCGCGCCGCAAACCCCCGCGACGGCGACGACGTGGTGTCCCGGCTGATCGCCTCGACCAGCCGGGAGGCCGACCCCCGGGTCGGCGAGGTGCGGATGCGGGACGAGCTGGTCACCCTGCTGCTGGCCGGGCACGAGACGACGGCGAGCACGCTGAGCTGGACGTTCCACCTGGTCGACCAGTACCCGGAGGTGGCCGACCGGCTGCACGCCGAGGCGGTCGGGGTGCTCGGCGACCGGCTTCCGGTGTACGAGGACCTGAAGCGGCTGACGTACACCGCGATGGTGGTTCAGGAGGCCATGCGGCTCTACCCGCCGGTCTGGATCCTGACCCGGCAGGCCCAGCGGGACGACGAGGTCGGCGGCTACCACGTGCCGGCCGGCGCCGACGTGATGGTCTGCCCGTACACGCTGCACCGGCACCCGGCGTTCTGGGACGCGCCGGACCGCTTCGATCCGGACCGCTTCGACCCGGCGCGCACCACCAACCGCCCGGGGTACGCCTACATCCCGTTCGGCGCCGGCCCGCGGTTCTGCGTCGGCAACAGCCTCGGCATGCTGGAGGCCGTCTTCGTGGTGGCCATGGTGGCCCGCGAGCTGCGGCTGCGCGGGGTGGCCGGCCAGCGCGTGGTGGCCGAGCCGATGCTCTCGCTGCGGGTGCGCGGCGGGCTGCCGATGACGGTGCACGCCGCGCCGCAGCGGCTGCGCTCCGTGTCCTGACCCCCCGGGTTGGCGGCCCCCGGTCTCAAATGAGGCTGTCTCAAATGAGGCTGTCTCAAATGAGGCTGGGGGCCGGGGCGGCGCAGGGAAACCGGACCGGGGGGAAACCGGACCGGGGCGGGGCCGGCGGAGCGGAAACCGGACCCGGGTCAGGCCGCGCCGACGGTGAGCGCGACCGACCGCACGTGGACCAGCGCGTGCAGTACCGCCGGATCCAGCGACTGGACCGGCCGCAGCTGCACGTCGGCGTGCCGCAGGGCGGTGTCGGAGCCGATCTTGAGCGGTCCGTGGCTGCCCACGCAGAGGGTCTGGTCACCGGCCAGCGGGCCGCTGACCGCCTCCTCCAGGCCGGCGGCGACCGAGTGCGCCAGCAGGTACCAGTTGCCGTCCGGCACGTTCTCCAGCAGGTACGGTCCGGCGCGGTGCAGGACGGTGCAGCTCACCGGCTGACCCTGCGGGATCGGGTCGGCGAACAGCCCGACGAAGATGAGGCCGAGCTGGTCCGGCTGGGCGGCCCTGACCTCACCCCGTAGCGTCGCGGACCGCGGTGCCGCGTCCCGGCGGCGCTCGGTGGCGACCGTCTGCGTGAAGCCGCGCAACTGCCGGTAGGTGGTCGGGGAGACGCCCACGCTGCTCCTGAACCGTGAGCTGAACGTGCCGACGCTGGTGTACCCGACCTTGTGGCTGATCTCGGTGACGGTCAGCGTGGTGGAGACCAGAAGCCGCTTCGCCTCCTGCAGCCGCATCGCGGACAGCAGCCGGCCGGGCGAGACACCCGTGACCCGCTGGAAGAACCGCGAGAAGTGGAACTTGCTGAACATCGCGGTGCGGGCCATGTCGTCGACGGTGAGCTGCTCGCCGAGATTCTCGCGCATGGTCTCGATGACGCGCCCGACGGCCAGCTCGATAGCATTTTCCATGTGCGCCTCCGTGTGGGCGGAGAGGTCGCGCAAATTTGCGCCGTCAAGGCGGGTACAGGCGCCAGCGCCGGGCGCCCACGTTTACTCGGAATGGCACGAAACGTGTATTTCATTCAATGGTCAGTCTAACAGCCGGCGGCCCCGCGATGCAAGCCCCCCAATGCAAGCCCGGAGGTGTTGGTTCGGGGACGTGCCGTGGCCGCCGCCAGAACGCGCCGGACCCGTCCGAGCGAAATCCAAGGAAAAAGCGATGGCATTTCGAGAAAAGGTCGAGAGCGTCCGGGAATAGTTTAACAGGGCAGCGCGCTGGTCCCTGGACGCGACTATTGGGGGACCGTTTGCGGACCCTTGGTCCGAGCATCGGGAACGGTATGCGGGGTCGCCGTGCCGACCCGCCGGCCGGCGGGCCCGGGGTGCGGAGCGCGCCGACTCGCCGACGACAGGAGGAACGCCGTGCAACCGGGCACCGCAGACGAAGAGCATGCCAGGACGATGACGCTCGAGGCGTTCGCCGACACGATCATCCCCGGTGAGAAGCGTTCGCCGGACGACCGGGCGGTCGCCGGTGTCGCCACGGGCGGCGGCGCGGTCGCCGCGGGCGCGCTCGAGTTGCTCCAGATGCCGGCCACCGGGGTGACCGCGGGCCTGGACTACCTGGCGCAGACACTGAACGGGCATGCCGGGACGTACGCCGCCGAGCACGGGCTGGACCTCGACGGGTCGGTGCCGCCGTTCGTCGCGCTGCCCTACGAGCACCGTGTCGCCGTGGTGCAGGCGCTCACCACGCCCGGCCACCCGGAGAAGGACGGCTGGGTGCTGCTCGCGCTGTTCAGCAACATGGCCTTCGACGTGGCCGCCCACATGCACACCACGGACGCGCTCGCGGCCGGCCACCCGGGCCTGGTGGCGATGGGCTTCGCGAAGCCGGACGCCGACGGCCTGTGGCGGTTCCCCGAATACTCCTACGGCCGCGAGTTGGCCAGCCTCCACCCGGACACCACCGCATCAGGGAGCCCTGCATGACCAGCACCGAACGCACCGACGTCCTGGTGGTCGGCAGCGGCTTCGGCGGCGCGATCGCGGCGTACCACCTCGCGGCCGGGGGCGCCCGGGTCACCGTGCTGGAGCGCGGTCCGTGGCTGCAGGGCAAGGACTTCGACCACGACTACCTGCTCGGGTCGTCCTACACCCGGGTGTTCGACTTCGTGGCCGGCGACGGCATGAGCGTGCTCGGCGGCAACTGCGTCGGCGGCGGCAGCGTGGTGTACTTCGCCGCCCTGCCGCGCGCGCCGCGGTTCGTGTTCGAACGGCACGGCAGCATCGGCCGGCGGATGTGGCCGGCGGCCGTCTCCCGCGACAGCCTCGAGCCGTGGTACGACCGGGTGGCCGAGGCCATGCCGGTGCACAAGCAGGACTGGAACGACGTCACCTACGCCGGCGGGCTGTGGGCGGCCGCCTGCAACCACTCCGGGCACACCGCGAACCCGGTGCCGGTCGGCATCGACGCCGACAAGTGCACGAACTGCAACTGGATGATGGCCGGCTGCCGGTTCGACGCGAAGCGCTCGCTGCTGTTCAACTACCTGCCGGCGGCCCTAGGCCACGGCGCCGAGATCCGGCCGCTGCACGAGGTGCAGCACATCACCAGGACCGACGACGGCGACTACCGGGTGCACTACAACGTGGTGCACGACGAGGACTACCGGGTGCACGTCGACAGCGGCGCGATCGACGCCAAGATCGTCATCCTGGCCGCCGGCGCCGGCGCCACCCCGGTGATCCTGCAGCGCTCCGAGCCGCACCTCGGCACCATGCCGCACGGCGTGGGCCGGTACTTCTCCGGCAACGGCGAGCGGCTCAACACCGCGATCATCAACGAGGACCGGGTGCGCGAGGTGCTCGGCCTGTCCCGCGGCGACGGGCTCGCCTATGCGGCCAACCAGATCGGCAAGGGCCCGACCGTGGCCTGCTGGGACTACCTGGACGCCGCGCTGCCCGAGTACTCCCGGTACTCGCTGGAACAGCTCTACTTCCCGCCCGGCCTCGGCACCATCCTCGCGCAGGCACCGGACGCCACCGGCCCGTCCTGGTTCGGCGTGGACAAGAAGAAGATCCTGGAGCGCTGGAGCTCCTGGCTGATCCTCTTCCTGATGACCGAGGACGACAACGAGGGCGTCTTCGGCCCGCCGCCGCCGACCGGCAACGCCTACCGGATCTCGCAGCAGATGCTCGGCCGTGGCCCGCTGAGCTACCACCCGACGCCGAACACCCTGCGCGGCTGGGCCGAGGCGGACGCCAAGTGCAAGGAGATCCTGGAGCGCGACGGGCTGGCCAGGGTGGCGCCGTGGACCAACGACGTGGTCGGCGCGTACACCGTGCACCCGCTGTCGTCCTGCCGCATCGGCGACGACCCGGCCACGTCCGCGCTGGACGACCGGCACGAGCTGCGCAACCACCCGGGCATCTTCGTCACCGACGGCTCGGCGGTGCCGGGCGCGCTGACGGTCAACCCGGCGATGACCATCGCGGCCCTCGCCGAGCGCTCCATCCCCGGCATCGTGCGGGCCGCCCAGGAGCGCGGCATCGCGGTCCGGTACGGCGCACCGTCGCCGGACGGCGCCACCAGCGGCCGTCGCGGCGTGACCAGCCTGCTGCCGACCCTGGTGTCCGACTAGCGGGAGCGTCCCCATGGGGTTGATCATCCGGACGGCGACCCGGACCTCGCAGGAGCAGATCCGCCGGGTGTCCGCGGTTCGGCGGGGGGCCGCCCGGGGGCTCGTGGCCCGGGTCTACGCACAGGTCGAGCGGGACCGGGTCGGTCGGCGACGACGGGCTGCGCGACGTCGCCGCCTGGGCGCGGGCCGGCGGGACGGCCGGGTCGGCGGCCCGGCACGGGTTGCCGCGCCCGCTCGAGCAGGCACCGGAGCTGATCGGGGTGGCGGTCACCTTCCAGTACCTGAACCGGATGGTGCACCTGTTCCTGCCCGACTCCCCGCTACCGCCGACCGTGCCCGCCGCGGCGCGCGGCGCCTTCCTGCGCCTGTTCGGCCGGCTGATGCGGCCGGCGGCCAGCCGGGTGCACCGGCCCGGCGACTCCCTCGACCTGCTGCCGCCGGCGGCGCTGCCGGCGGACCTGTCCTGGGCGGCCGGCAGCGCCACCGTGGCCGAGGCCTTCGCGCGCTCCGCCGCGGCCATCGAGGTGGCCGGGGAGCGGTCGGTGCCGGCGCCGGTGCGCGAGCTCGTCCGGGCCGAGCTGGCCGGGTGGCAGGGGCAGCCGACCGGCGTCAGCAGGGCCTGGGTGGAGGACGCGGTCGCCGGTCTGGCCACCGCCGAGCGGCCGGCCGGGCGGCTGGCGCTGCTGACCGCGAAGGCCGCGTACCAGGTGGACCAGGCGGTGATCGACGGGTTCCGCACCGGCGGGGCGGACGACCGGGCGCTGATCGAGCTCACCTCGTGGGCGAGCCTGGCGGCGGCACGCCGGGCCGGCGGCTGGCTGTGGACCGCCGCGGCCAGCCCACCGGTCGCGCAGGCGCCCGGGCCGGGAGCCGGGCCCGGACAGGTGTGACATGACCGCTGCGCCCGCCCGCACCAGGCCGTGGTCCGCACTCCTCGTGCTGTGTGTCGCGAACTTCCTGATCCTGCTGGACACCACGATCGTCAACACCGCCCTGCCGGACATCCAGCGCACCCTCGACGCGGGCATCGACGAGGCGCTGTGGGTGCTGAACGGGTTCCTGCTGGCGTTCGCGTCGCTGCTCATCGTCTCCGGCCGGCTGGGCGACCTCATCGGCCCGCGCACCGTGTTCGTGGCCGGCCTGGAGCTGTTCACGGTCGCCTCGGTGCTGTGCGGCCTGTCCCGGTCGGCCGAGGAGCTCGTCGCCGCCCGGGTGCTGCAGGGCGTGGGCGCCGCGGCGCTGCTGCCGCAGGCGCTGGTGCTGATCACGGCGATCTTCCCGGCGGAGCGCCGCGGGGCCGCGTTCGGCATCTTCACCGCGGTGGCCGGCATCGCCTCGGTCAGCGGGCCGACCGTGGGCGGGCTGCTCATCACCGAGTTCGGCTGGCAGTCGATCTTCTACCTCAACGTGCCCTTCGGGGTGCTCGGCATCGTGCTGGCCTACCGCCTGGTGCCCCGTCTGTCACGGGACACCCGCACCCGGGGCCGGCCCGGGCGGCGGCACCGCTTCGACCTGGTCGGCGTGCTGCTGGCCACCGCCGGACTGTCCGGGATCGCGTACGGCCTGGTCGAGGGCCAGCGGCACGACTGGGGGCGGGTGCTCGGCCCGGTGACGGTCCCGGTGGTGCTCACCGGCGCCGCCGGGCTGCTGTACGTGCTGGAGACCCAGGCGGCGCTGGGCATGAGCCCGCTGGCGTCGGGGCTGAGCGCGCTGCCCTGGACGGTGACGCTCAGCGCCGTGGCTCCGGTGGCGGGCCGGCTGGCCGACCGGATCGGGGGCCGGATCCTGCTCATCGCCGGCCTGGCGCTTCTCGCGCTGGGCGTGGCCTGTGTCGCGTTCCTGCCGACGACGACGTCGACGCCGGCCACGTTCGCCCTGCCGCTGATCCTCGTCGGCGCCGGAATCGGCCTGACCGTCGCGCCGACCACCACCGAGGCGATGCGGGCGGTCGCCCCGGAGCAGACCGGGGCCGCCTCCGGCGTGCTCAACACCGCCCGGCAGGTCGGCGCCGTGATCGGAGCCGCCGTGGTCGGGGCGGTCCTGCAGAACAGGCTGACCTCGTCGCTGCACCGGGAGGCGGCCGAGCGGGTGGCGCAGCTACCCCCGGACGCCCGCGGGCCGTACCTGACGGGCTTCGACGCCGCGGCCGCGCACGGCCTGCAACTGGGCAACGGGCAGAGCGGCGGCGTCAGCGTGCCGCCGGGCCTGGCGCCCGGGATGGCGGACCACTTCGGCCGGCTGGTGCACGAGGCGTTCGGCGCCGCGTTCCTGTCCGCCACCAGGCCGACGCTGACCGTGGTGGCCGCGGTGGTCCTGGTGGGCTGCCTGCTCGCGGTCCTCATGACGGGCCGGCGGCCGGCCGCGCCCACGGCCGCCGGCGGGCCGGCCACCAGCCTGGCCGTGGCGGCCGGGCACGACATCGACACCGTGCGGACGTAGAAGTGGGGCCTGCCCATGGACGAGAACGGAACAGCGGCGACGACGCGGTCCGCGCGGGCGGCCGCCGCGCCGGTCACCCGGGCCGACGACGCCGCCCGGCCGGAACGGCGCCCGCCGGCCGCCGAGCCGATGTTCGGACCACCCCCCGTGCCGCGGGCATGGTGGCGACGGCAGTGGATGGTGCCGCTGGCGGTGGCCGTCGTGGGATTCCTCGCGCTCTCCCTGCCGCGGTATCTGTCCGGGGACCGGACCCGGACCCCGGTGCAGTTGAATCCCGGCTTCCCGCTGCAC
>WNFV01003567.1_pt1 | contig 19819 bp, 21 predicted proteins | sample 5400101 | NCBI WGS metagenome assembly WNFV01 (sample SAMN13153361, study PRJNA577476) | soil metagenome | isolation source: 115 cm soil or saprolite under grassland replicate 1 | place: USA:California | collected 2016-06-15 | reverse complement strand
CCTGCGACCCGAAGGAGAAAATGGCTACACGAAAGAAGAGGAGACGCCCGCAGAAAGGGCGTCCTGTGCAAGCTCCGAAGCGACGCCAGACCGAAGCGTCGCGGCCCTGGCTCTGGGCGCTCGCTGGGGCCGTGGTGGTGATCGCCATCGCGCTGATCATTGGCGTCGCCGTAACGAGATCGAACGGCGGGAGTGGAACGCCCGCTTCGCGGGGGAGCGGGACGACTGCGGGTCTTCCGAATACGCCGGACTATCACTCGCTCGCGGTGAATCCCTTGGATCCGAACCACATCCTCCTCGGCACGCATAAGGGCCTCTACACGTCCAGCGACGGAGGATCGACGTGGGCGTTTGAGGCCCTTTCAGGCCAGGACGCGATGAACCTTGCGAGAACGGGCGGCAGAACGCTCTGGACGGCCGGGCACAACGTCTTCGCGAAGAGCACGGACGGTGGGAGAACGTGGATCGCTTTGAACCCGACCGGGCTTCCTTCGCTCGACCTGCACGGTTTCGCTGTCGATCCACGTCAACCCAGGACCCTCTACGCAGCGGTTGCGGGTCAGGGTCTCTATCGGTCGACCGATAACGGCGCCTCATTTCGCTCTCTTTCCGGCGAGGTTGGCGGCGCGGTGATGGCGCTGGCCGTAACACCGTCCGGCCACATCCTCGCGGGGGACATGCAGCGCGGCCTGCTGGTGAGTCAAAACGGCGGGAAGACATGGCGGCAAACTCTCGCCGAGCAACTGATGGGACTCGCGCTCAATCCGCGCGATCCGAAGCGCGTGCTTGCAGCCGGTCCTGGGATCCTGCTCTCGACCGACGGAGGCCGGAGTTGGCGTCGGCATCTCGAGATTCAAGACGGCGCAGGGCCGGTCGCGTGGTCGCCGAGCAACCCGCGAATCGCATACGTGGTCGGGTTCGACCGAACCCTGTACCGCAGCAGCGACGGTGGCGAAACATGGAGCGCAGTCAGGTGAGCGCGACGTTGATCATCCTCCTCTGCGCTCTGATGTGCCCGCTGAGCATGGCGCTGATGATGATCTTCATGCGAAAGGGCCACGGCGACTCGCACCGTCAGCAGCCCGGCGAAGACGCCGACGCAGGCAGTGAACGAGCCGACTGATCCGGAACGCCAACCGCATCGGCGCTCGCCGTTCAGTTGGGCGCTGATGACACTCTCGATCGCCCTGGTCGCGGGTCTCCTGGGGCTTCTCGTCTACAGGGTCGCGCAAGGCAATCCCGGGAAGGGTCTCGTAGCTTCGGTCCGCGAGCACAAGAAACCGCTCGCGCCCGACTTCAATCTCAAGGTGCTGTGGGCGCCAGAGACTCTGGGCGGCTCAGCGCGTGCGTTTCTTGCGGACGGTCGCGTGTCGCGGCTGGAGTTGCGAGGAACACCGGTGGTCGTGAACTTCTGGGCCTCGTGGTGCATACCCTGCGGACGCGAGGCACCACGATTGAACGCGGCGGCGAGGACACATCGCGGCGAGGTCCTGTTCCTCGGAATCGATGTCAAGGACTTCAGCTCCGACGCGCGCAGTTTCCTGCAGAAGCACAAGGTCAATTACCTTTCTCTACGAGACGGAGGCGGAGGCGTGTACGACGACTTCGGCCTGACTGGTCTGCCTGAGACGTACTTCCTCGATCGGCGAGGGCGCATCGTCGCGCACGTGCTCGGTGAGATCTCGCGCGTGCAGATCGAGGATGGAGTGCGGGCTGCGCTTAGGAGTCGCTGATGAGACGGTCGGTCCTCTACTCACTCATCGCAACCATCGTCCTTCTCCCGATGCTGGGCGTCTTCGTCGTGAGGACACTCCTGGACGCCGGAACGACGAAGCCTTCGCTCGCAAGTGGCCCGTCGGCAGGCACCTACCGCGGCAGTGAGCCGCCGCGCGGCCTCTTCGTACCCGACATCAGCCTGAAGAGCTACCAGGGCAACGTCGTGCGGATGCGATCGCTGCGGGGAAAGGTCGTGCTGGTCACGTTCCTCGACACCGATTGCAAGACGAAGTGCCCGCTTATCGCGAGCGTCGTTGGCGATGCCCTGCGCTTGCTCTCCTCGTCTGATCGGCGACAAGTCGCACCGCTCGGGGTAACCGTGAATCCCGCAAGCGACACGCCCGCAAGCGTTCGGAAGTTCCTTCGCCAACGGCGAGCGCTCGGGTTGGACTTCTTGCTCGGATCAGTAAGACAGATGCGTCCCGTCTGGCGAGCCTTCCACGTTGTTTCCGCGGCCGAGACGGGCGACGCAGACATTCACTCAGCTGATGTGCGCGTCTACGACCGTACCGGTGAGTGGGTATCAACGTTGCACCTCCCGCCGGATCTGACGGCGAGAAACCTCGCTCATGACATGCGCGTCGCCCTCGGCGCAGACTCCCGCGACTAGCGCGTGGGACCGGACGGCGCAATCGGAGCGTGAAGCTACCCTACTGGCTCGATGCCGACGGGAGAGAAGCCCTACCGCGTCTACCGGGGCGGGCGCGTGAAGGGAAGGGTTCCGCTGGAACGGCCTCAGGCACGGCCGGACCGGGATGGACGGGCACCGCGGCAACCCAAGATCCGGCGGCCGCGGAGGCGTTGGAGCTGGAAGCGGCGGATCGGCCTCGGTCTGCTCCTCCTCCTCGTCGTGATCGTGGTCTGGTCGATTGCCGGCTACCTCTCGTTCCGAAGCGGTGTTGCGAAGGCCAACGAGCGGATGGAGAAGACCTCGCCGGGCATCGGCGACGTCCTAACGAAGCAGAACGGCATGTTGCTCTCGAACTCGACGTCGATCCTGCTGCTCGGACGCGATCACGAGAACACCGACCGTCGCGTCGGCCTGAACCACAGCGACTCGATCATGATCCTGCACACCGATCCGGGCCGGCACCGGCTGGTCTACCTCTCCATCCCCCGCGACCTGCGCGTTCCGATTCCGGGCTACGGCGAGGACCGGATCAACTCGGCGCTTCCCCGCGGCGGGACGTCACTCGCGGTCCGCACGATCGAGAACTTCACCGGTCTCGAGATCAACCACGTGATGATCGTGGACTTCCGCAGCTTCAAGTCCCTGATCGACAACATCGGCGGTGTCGACATCAGCGTCCCCGAGCCGATCCTCTCGAACAAGTTCGACTGTCCGTACAACGCCGCCGGCTGCGCCCGTTGGAAGGGCTATCGCTTCGGCAAGGGGTCGCAGCACATGGACGGAAAGCGCGCGCTCGTCTACTCGCGCATCCGCGAGAACCAGCTCGACCCCGCGGAGTCCGACATCACGCGCGGCGAGCGACAGCAGCAGGTGATGCGCGCCGTCCTGCACAAGCTGCTCGGCTTCTCGACGTTCGTCAAGCTTCCGTTCGACGGCAGCGACCTGCTCGAGCCGCTGACGACCGATCTCAGCGCCTGGCAGTTCGTCCAGCTCGGCTGGGTGATGAAACGCGCCGGACAAAAGGACGCTCTCCACTGCCGGCTCGGCGGCACCGCCACGTCGATCGGCGGGGCGTCCGTGATCGTCGGCACGGAGGAGAACCTCTCCGTGGTGCAGATGCTGACCGGTCGCTCGGCGCCGCAGCCGCCGCCGCCCGGGTCAGGACCGTTCGGGCCCGGCTGCGTGGTCGGAAGCCAGAGCTTCCACTGAACTGGCGCCGCGCGAAAGCTGACGCTTTCGCGCGGGTCGAGAGTGCCCGCTTCGCGGGGAAACGTGCGCGGGCCAAGCCCGCGCACTCTCACGGCATCCGCGAAAGGCGAGGGTTGGTGGTCCGCGGGCGGTGGCGCTGTCGCGTCCCCGCCCGCGTGAGTTCGCCTCCAGCTAGTGCCGCTTCGGCCGCACTAGCCTCCGGCAGTGGTGTGTGACGAGGGTCGCGCGCCTGTCACACCCAAGTCTCTAGGCTTCTGCGGCCTTCTTCTCCGGCGGCTTTTCCTTCTTCTCCGAAGACCCCGAGTCCGACGAGTCCGTCGACTCCTTCGCGGTCTCCTTCTTGCGGCCGCCGCGCCCGTAGTCGGTCGAATAGAAACCGGAGCCGCGGAAATGGACCGGGACGGGATAGAGCACCGTCTCGACCGGCGAGGCGCCGCAGACGGCGCACGCCTCCGGCGCAGGCTCGGCGATGCGCTTGAAGACTTCGAAGACGTGCCCGTTCGGGCACTTGTATTCGTAGGTAGGCACGAGAATGAAAGACGCTAGCAGTGCTATCGGCTTTGACAGCATCGAAAACGAGCCCGTGATCGAGCTCACCTCGAGGACCTCCGCCCTCACGCGCGCGCGCACGCGCGTCCAGGAGGTGGACGTCTTCTGGACCGGAACGGCGGCGGTCACGGCTGGGCTCGCCGCGGTCCTCGGCTGGTTCCTACGGGCCTGGCCGCCGCACGAGGACGAAGCGCTTGCGCTGTTCGTCGGGCGTGGTTCGCTCGGGAGCGTGTTCCACACCGTGATCGCCGAGCGCGGCGGCGCCCCCCTCCACTTCGTCTTCGCCTGGATCGTCGTGCATCTCGGCGGCGGCTTGACCGCGCTGCGCGTCATCTCCCTCGTCTTCGCCGCCGCAAGCGTGCCGCTGATCGCGTTACTCGGTGCGCGCCTCGCCGACCGGATGGTCGGCCTCGTGGCGGCCGTCCTCGCAGCCGGGAGCTGGGTGTTGCTCTTCCACGGGATCTACGGGCGCATGTACAGCCTCTTCCTCTTCACGAGCCTGCTCTCCTTTCTCGCCCTCCTGTCCGCCCTCGACAGCGGACGGCGACAACACTTCGCCCTGTGGGGACTCGCGCTGCTCGCGGTGCTGGCAAGCCACCCCTACGCCGTGCTCGTGATTGCCGCGCAAGGATTGTTCGTCGTCTCGCGGCGCGAGCGGGTGCGCGACGCACTCGTGACGCTTGCCGTCCTGGGTGTCGTCGGCATCCCCTTCTGGTGGGCCGACCTCGTCCTGCGCAACCGCTTCGACGTCGGCGTGGGCGGCGGCGGCCCTCGCCTCGGCTCACCGCGATCGGTGCTGCGCTACTTCTGGTGGGTCTCGGGCGATTTCAGCGCCGGCCATCGCGCGTGGTCGATCCCGGTCCTGCTGCTCGCCCTTGCCGGAACGGTGCTGCTCGTGCGGCGGCGCCGCGACAGCGTCCTCCTGACGGCCTGTGTCGTCGCCGTTCCTGCTGTCGCGTTCATGGTGGCGACGCTCCGCTCGACCGCGTCGCCCGAAGCGCGACACCTGATCTTCGCGCTCCCGTTCTTCAGCGCGTTGCTGGCGGTGCCGATCGTCGCCGCCGGCCGTCTCCGTCCTCCCCTCAGCGCTGCGCTCGCACTCGTTGCGACTGCCGTCCTCCTCGTCGGGGAGGTGCGCTGGGCGCACCGTAAGACACCTGCGCTCTTCGACGGCGATCCGCGCGTCGTCGCTCAGGGACGGGACTCCGCCGCGAAGTGGCTGGCATCGACGGCGCGGCGCAACGACCTCCTCTTCGGCTACGAGCCGGTCTTCTTACGCGCGTGGGAGCGCAACCGGTCGTTCTCCAGGGAGGCTCTTCCTCGCGCCGACCCGGCGTTGTTCGCGGAGGAGCTGAAGCACATCGCGCAGCCTCTCGGGCGCGGCATCTGGGTGCTCGATGCGAGCGACACGACCAACGTGTCGCAGCGAGAGACGATCCCGCTCGTTCTCCCCAAGCCGGAGTCGGCATTCGAAGGTCACGCGTACGGCCCGTTCCTCGTTATCCGGTCGCGACGGCCGCTGCTGACCCGCGCGCGCTACCTCGCCGCCTCGGAGGAAGTGATGCGTCTCGGTCGCAGGCTGCACATCGGCGACGCGGACATCAACCTGCGCACGATCCTGCAGGCTCGCTCACGGCTCTAGGCGCTCGAGCTCCTTCTCCACGATCTCGCGGTAGCAAGGCGCACCCTCGAACGCTTCGAGCCCTTGTGGCGTACGGCGAGGCGGGGGCCTGCGGGGACGCTTACGACGTGCCGCAGCAAGCGCGGCCGAAGCCCCGAGGAGCCCGCCGACCACGAACGAGCTGAGACGGCCGCGCCGTTCCTCGCCGTCCATGCCACGATCTTAAGTCGTGCGACTCTGCTCCTCCATGCCCTTGGGATCCATCGATCGGGATGAGACGGCCGCCCGGGCAAAGCCCGGACGGCCTCTCTGCGGCGCCGCCGAGTCGGCGCCTTAAGTCGTGCGACTCTGCTCCGCCATGCCCTTGGGATCCATCGATCGGGATGAGACGGCCGCCCGGGCAAAGCCCGGACGGCCTCTCTGCGGCGCCGCCGAGTCGGCGCCTTAAGCGTGTTGGTGGTAACGATCGGCGATGCGCTCCTGGACGTCATCGTGCGTCTGGCCGAGCCGCTGGCTCCGGGAGCCGATGCGCAGGCCGAGACGAGGACCGGCGCCGGCGGGCAGGCGGCGAATGTCGCCGCGTGGGCGGCAGCGCTCGGCGCGGAGGCGCGCTGCATCGCGAAGGTCGGTGACGACGATGCGGGACGGCTCGTGGCGGCCGAGCTCGAGGCAAGGCAGGTCGAGCTCCTGGGGCCGAACGAGGGGCAAACCGGCGTCGTGGTCTCGCTCGTCGGCCCGGACGGTGAGCGCACGATGGCCTCCGACCGTGGCCTCGCTCCGGAGCTCGCGCCGGAAGATCTCGACCCGGCCTGGTTTGCATGCGACTGTCTCCACATCTCCGGCTACGCATTGCTCGCCTCGCCGATCGACGCCGCTGCGCTCCACGCCGCCGAGCTGGCGCGCGCGAACGGGGCGCGCGTGAGCGTCGACCTCTCGGCCTGGACTCGTATCCGCGACTTCGGACCCGGACGGTTTCGCGAAGAGCTTGAGGCCCTTGCGCCTGACGTGATGTTCGCCAACGAGCCGGAGTGGGAGATCGTCGGCGCGGCGTACGGGCTCGCGCCGACTGCGGTGATCAAGCGCGGCGCCCGCGGTGCGCTCGTCCTCGGGGAGGAACGCGTCGAGCTGCCGCCACCCGCGGGAGACGTCGTGGACGCCACCGGGGCAGGCGACGCACTCGCCGCGGGCTACCTCGTCGGAGGGCCCGCACTCGCGATCGAAACAGCGGCACGGTGCGTGGCGAAGCTGGGAGCCATGCCGTGATCGTGGTCGCCGACGAGGTGCGGGAGGCGCAAGCCGTCGTCGCGCTCGAGACGACGCTCGTCGCGCACGGTTTTCCCGAAGGCGAAGGTGTTGCGGTCGGGCTCGAGGCAGAGGAGCGCGTCCGCGCCGCGGGTGCCGTGCCCGCGACGATCGGGGTTCTCGACGGCAAGATCCGAGTCGGGCTCTCGGCCGGCGAGCTCGAGCGCTTCGACGTCTCCGCACGCAAGGTCGGCCCTCGCGACCTCGCGACGTGCGCCGTCCAGGGGGAAGTCGGGGCGACGACGGTCGGGGGAACGCTTGCCGTCTGCCGCGCGGCCGGGATCCAGTTCATGGGAACAGGCGGGCTCGGCGGGGTCCATCGCGGCTTTCCGGATCCGCCCGACGTCTCGGCCGATCTCGGCCAGCTTGCACGGACGCAGGCGCTCGTCGTATCGGCCGGAATGAAGTCCTTCCTCGACGTGGCCGCCACCGTCGAGATCCTCGAAGCCCTCGGTGTCCCGCTGCTGGGCTTTGGCACCGACACGCTGCCGCTCTTCTACGCCGCACCCGGCGGGCCGCCTGTGCCGGCGCGCGTCGACTCCGCGGAGGATGCGGCGCGGGTGGCAGAGGCGCACTGGGAGCTCGGCGGCGGGGGCATCCTGCTGGCGCGCCCGCCGGACGAGAGCCTCGACGACATCGAGCCGCTGATCGACGAGGCGCTGGAGGAGGCCGGGCGCCGCAAGGTGACCGGGCCGGTCCTCACACCCTTCGTGCTCTCCTTCCTGCACGAGCGTAGCGGCGGTCGGACTCTCGTGGCCAACCGTGCTCTCGTCGCTGCGAATGCGGGCCTCGCCGCGGAGGTGGCGGTGGCATGGAAGCGGTGACCGAGTTCGACGGGCCCGCGCTCGAGTTCGACTTTCCCGGTCTCAGAATCGGCGTGGCCGAGTACGAGGAAGGGCCGACCGGCTGCACCGTCTTTCACTTCGCCGCGGGTGCGACGATCGAGCGGGACGTCAGAGGAGGCTCGCCGGGAACCTTCGGTGAGTTCGAATGGGTCGACGCCATCTGCCTGGCCGGCGGCTCGCTATACGGGCTCGAGGCCTGCACGGGCGTCGCCGCGGAGCTCTTCGCTCAGCGCGGTTACGACACCGGCTGGATGTCGATCGCGGCGGTCGCAGGAGCGATCATCTTCGACTGGGGACCGCGCGACAATGCGGTGTACCCCGACAAGAACCTCGGCCGCGCTGCGCTGCGAGCTTCGTGCGAAGGACGCTTCCCTCTAGGCAGACGCGGCGCGGGCAGATCCGCGACGGTCGGCAAGACGTTTGGCTTCGAGCGAGCCGAACCGGGCGGGCAGGGCGCCGCTTTCCGCCGGCTCGGGCCGACCAGCCTGGCGGTCTTCACGGTCGTGAACGCCGTCGGCGCGGTCGTCGACCGCGACGGCCGCGTGGTGCGCGGGCACTTCGATCGACCCACCGGCGAGCGGAGTGCGCTCGTCGAGGGCATCGAAGCTCGCGTCACCGGCGAACCGCCGCCGGGAAACACGACCCTCACGGTGGTCGCGACCAACCAAAAGCTCGACCGCGAGCTTTTACGGCAGCTCGGAAGACAGACGCACGCCTCGATGGCACGGGCGATCCATCCCTTCCACGCCCTCACCGACGGCGACGTCCTGTTCGCGGCGACGACGAACGAGATCGAGAACGAGGCCCTCGACAGCGTCACGCTCGGCGTGCTCGCTTCCGAGCTCGCCTGGGACGCCGTGCTCTCCGCGGTGCACTAGAGATCGCGGCGCGCGAAGCCGGCAAGCGCGAACGCGCCGACGATGCCGAGGTACGCAACCGCCCACAGCCGCAGCGTCACCCCACCCTGCTCGGCACCGCCGAACGGACCGAGCCGAAGCAGGAACCCGGTCAGCCCGGAGGTGTTCTCGGTGATCGCCCGCAGCGCGTCCTGGTAGAGCGCTTCGAACGGGACGATCCAGGCTGCGATCTTGGCCGCGTGCACGAGACCTCCCGAGTTGAGCAGGTGTCCGATGTTGTCGAGCAGCCCCGCGACGAGCCCGGCGCCGAACAGCATGAAGACCGCGATGCCGTTCGCGATCCCGCTGAGGAAGACGGAGCCGAGCAGCGACAGCGCGGCGACGAGCAGGACTCCCCCCGCAAGCTCGAGGCCGGGCGTGACGATGCGGTCGGGCCACCACGATCCTTCGATGCCCGTGAGCGCCATCGTCGCGAAATACACCCCGATGACATACGGCACGCACACCGCGGCAGCGCCGAGGAACCGGGCGGCAAGCACGGTCGCGCGGCCGATCGGGCGGACGACGAGTGGTTGCAGTAACCCTCGCTCGGCGTCGCCGCGCACCACGCCGAGCGTCAGGAACACAGCGAGCACCACGCCGAGGAACAGCGTCCCGAACATCGCCATTCCGAACAGGAACGCGCCTGCAAACGTCTGCGCGTCGATTCCCGCAGGCGGGACGATCTCGCCGACGTGGTGGAACGTGTAGCGGTTCCCGATCCAGTAGAGCACCAGGAACGCGAGGGTGAGCAGGCAAACGACGACGAACACCTTCCGCCGCAGCGCCTCGCGCAGCCCGTAGCCGGCGATCGTCCATACCCCGGTCACCGGCTTTCGCCTCCCACGGCCTCGACGTAGACCTCTTCGAGCGTCGAGGTGAGAATGCGCGCGCCGTACACGCTTCTTCCGTCCCGGACGAGCTGGGCGACGAGGCCTGGAATGTCCTCGCGCCCGGCCTCTGCATACGTCCTCGTGCCCGCGTCTGTCTCGATCTCGACGCCGCGTGGCCGGGCGAGCTCCGCGGGTGCACCGGCACTGACGACCTTGCCGGCCAACAAGATGACGACGCGGTCACAGACGAGCTCGACTTCGCTGAGAAGATGCGAGTTCAGCAGGACCGAGATGCCGCGTCGCCGCAGCTCCTCGAGCAGCGTGCGCACCGTTCGCCTGCCGACCGGGTCGAGCGCGCTCGTCGGCTCGTCCAGCAGCAGCAGGCGCGGCGAGCGAATGAGGGCCTGTGCAATTCCGAGCCGCTGCTGCATTCCCTTGGACATCTCCTCGACGCGGCGCTCACGTGCATCACGAAGGCCCACGAGCTCGAGCAGCTCGGCACGCTCGCGCTCGCCGCCGTCGGAGCTCGTGAGACGCTGGTGCAGCCTCAGGAGCTCGTCCGCGCTCGTCCACCCCGGAAAGCGGAAGAATTCCGCGAGATAGCCGATCGCAGCGCGCGCCTGACGCGAGCCGGCGCGCGCGCCGCAGATCTCCGCGCGTCCCGCGCTGGGACGAACGAGTCCGCATGCGATCTTGACCAGAGTGGACTTGCCGGCGCCGTTCGGTCCGAGGAGTCCGACGAGCTCGCCTTCTCCGACATCAAGGTCGACTCCGGCGAGCGCCTCGACCGCGCCGTACTGCTTGGCGAGACCGCTGACCGCGAGCGCGGCAGTCACGCGCCGAGCGTACACTCAGCTTCATGCCGCGAGGTTACGAGGAAGGCCCGGTTGCAGAAGAGGCGGAGGCGCGGCGGGACGCGCTCGAGCGTGGAGAGTCTGTCGAGCCGGAAGCGCACCCACCGGACCGCCGTGCGGTCTACGGCTCGACCGAGGACAACCCCGAGAAGCACTTCCTCGGCTGGGCGGACGAGGTCGATCCCGACGAGCTGTTCGAGTCCGGTCAGGCCTGGGGTATCTCGCTAGTCCGCAAAGCTGCGGACTAGCGAGACCCGCGATCTTCTACAAGGACACTCCCGCGGGAGCGGGCATCGCCCCGAGCTGCTGCATCATCCCGGCGACGTCCGCGACGCCCCAGTGCTCTGCAGCCTTCCCACCCTCGAACCGCAGCAAGTCGAACAGCGGCATGCGGAACTGCTTGCCCGTCGGGGGCATACCCATCCAGTCACCCGTATGGGTCGCGGCAAAGGTGCAGTGGACGGCTGCCATGTCGCCGTCGACGAGGATGTGGTGGACCTCGACACGCGTGTCGGGAAAGGCGTTGCGCCAGATCGTGAAGAACTGCCGCACGACCTCCGTGCCCTCACCTTCGACGCCGGGTACCTGCTCGTGCTCGACGAAGTCGGGCGTGCAGAGCTCGTCGATGACGTCCAGATTGCCCTTCTCGACGACTTCCTCGTAGAACCGGCGAATATCCGCCTTGATGTCCTCCGCCATAGGCCCTCCTTTTGGTCGACCGCGGCGACTCTACGCCTCGCACGGGAGGAGCGTCGGCGAACCTCTGCGATAGGCCGGAATCCCTCCGGAATAGGCCGATCGGCCCATTGCAGCGCGGAGAGGACATCGGCAAGTTGACCGGGTGCCCCTCCTTTCGAAGACGGAGCTGCTCGCCTCGATCATGGCGCTGCTCATACTCGAGGTGCTTCACCTGAAGTGGATCTGGCTCTCCGAATGGAGTTGCCGCCGCTGCAACCGCAAGAACCTCGAATGCGCGTGCAGCGGTCGCTGGACGCGGTACCTCTAGCGACCGCGCGAAAGCTCGCGCTTTCGCGCGGATTCGGGAACGCCCGCTTCGCGGGGGAACGTGCGCGGGCCGAGCCCGCGCACTCTTACGGGCTCGCGGTTGGCGGATGGGAGTTGGTCCGCGGGCGGTGGCGCTCCGCGTCCCCGCCCGCGTGAGTTCGGCCTCCGGGTAGGGCGGCTTCGCCTGCTCTACCCTCCGGCCTTTTGGCACTCGAAGGCTCGGAGCGGAGTTAACCGAGCGCGCCGAGGAACTCGTCGATCGTCAGCGCTGTGAGCGTGCGGATCTTCGTGCTGCCGCGGGCGCCGAGAGCGACCGACACGCGCGCGATCGTTGCTGAGTCGGGCGCCTCGACGACGTTGACGAAGTCGTACTCACCGAGCGTCGCCCACTGGTGCACGACCTTCGCTCCGAGCTCCTCCACGTCCTTGTTGACCTCGCGCAGCCGGTCAGGGTTCGCCTTCAGCGTCTGAACGCCCTGGGCCGTCAGGCTTGAAAGCAGAATGTAGGTCGCCATCTTCCTTCCTCCTCGTTTGGGGGCTCGACTTTACTCGCGCCGCCTGGTCCAGGTACAGCACCGCGGCGCCGAGCACGAAGACCGGTGCGAGGACGAGCAGGGCGAGCAGACCGGCTACGCGAATTGCCTGGTCGCTGGCCTCGCGCAGCGCGAAGAAGAGGACGAGCCCGGTGAGGAAGATCGTGATGGCGAGCGTCGCGAGCGACCCAAGCGCGTGGACGTAGTCGGCGCGCGCGAGCTCCGTGCCACGCCGCAGCGCTTCGACGAACCCGCGACGTTCCACCAGCGCGGCCGGCACCGCCAGGCCCACGAACGCGAGCCAGGCCAGCACGAGCAGGTAGATGCCCGGAAAGATCCACAGCCGCGAGACGCAGATCGGCAGGAACGCCACGAAGCCGACGGCGAGCGCGATCGCGACGTGGCGACCGCGCCCAACCGGACGGACGAGCGCCACCGCGCCCGCGTACGATGCGCTCAGCAGGAGGGGCCCGGCACCGAGGACGACCGCGAGCCGAGCGGGATCGTCGAGCTCTGCCGCGGCAGTGCCGATCAGCGCCGGCCCGACGCCGAGCGCGAGCGACGGCCAGAAACGGATCCCGTAGAGACGGAGCGCCTCCGCGACAAGCTGCCCGACCGTGCGCGTCTCGGGGGGAAGTGCCGGCGGCAGCTGAGCGCGCGGCACTAGCCTGGGAACACCGGTCGCCCATCCAGCCAGTCGACCTCGAGGTGGACGCGCGAGTTGTGGAGCGCCTCGAGGTTCGTCACCTTCTCGCGTGTCTGCGTGTCGATCACGTCACCCGAGTCGCCGACGTAGACGAAGCGGCCGTCCGAGCTGTGCTGGAGGGAGCCAATGCGCGCGCAAGCGTCGGAGCACGGGTTCTCGTCCCCGGAGAGCGGCTTCGAGAGCCGGATGTCCTCGACCGGACGCGGAGCCCGCGCTGGAAGAGCGCTGACGTCGAAGACGTGAACCGTGCTGTTCGGCGCGTCGAGCACCCACAGCTCAGGCCGGTCGGGAGCGAGCAGGAGACCGTGGCTCGGCGGATTCGGCCCGAACCGCGGGTTCCAGGTGAAACCCTTGAAGCCGACGACGTAGAGCTTCTGGGCCGTGCGCAGGTCGAGCACGCGAAAGCCGAGCAGTCCGCGCTGCGTGACGTACATGACTCCGTGCTCCTCGTCCGTCGCCGTCAAGATGTCCGACGGGAAGGGTGCGAGACCCCCGCCCCGCAGATCTCCGCTGCGCAGGTCAAGCGTGAAGACACCTGACTTGGTGCGAAGCGCGACGTCGTCGAGCAACGGCGCAGCGGTCAAGATCCCGCCGGCGGCCGGCAGGCGCAGCACTCCGACGAGCTTCTGCCGGTCGTCGATGGCGAAGAAGCACGCGGCGCGATCGGGAAAGACGACCTCATAGCGATGCGTCCCGGACGCGGGCGCTTTCCAGGTCGGCGCACCCGACGCGAGGCACGCCGGGACCTTCTCGGAGCTGAAGTAGATCGTGAGTCCGGCGACGATGGCCGCCGCGGCAAGGACGAGCACAACCGCTCGGAGCCAGACGCGTCTCACTTCCCCAGCTCTGTCAACAGGCGAGGGAGCGCGGCCGCGAGTGCCGCGAGCGCGTCGTCGAAACGCCAGCGCCCACGGTCGGGCTCCGCGATCTCGTTGGCGACGGCGCGCACCTCGACCGCGGGCACTCCGGCGAGCTCGGCGGCGCGAAGAACGGCGAAACCCTCCATCGCCTCGACCTCGCACTCATTCGTCCCACCGACGCGGGCGCTCGTCCCGATCGGGAGCACGCGCGCCTCCGGCAGGGCGCGCCGGGCTGCCTCGAGGAGCATGGCGTCGGGCCGGACGCGCTCGGGAACGAGCGCACCGGTCACGGCGTCCTCGTACACCGCTTCGGATCCGATCACGAGCTGCGGCGCCGAGATTCCCCGCGATCCGGCGATCCCGACATGCAGCAGCGCGTCGGCGCGCCGGCCGGCAAGGGCCCGCGCTGTCGCCGCCGCGGCCTCCACGGGTCCGATCCCGCAGGCGAGCACCGCGGCGCCGTCCGCACCCAAGAGCTCTCGCTCCGTCGCCGCGACGACGAGGATCATCGCCCAACGCTAACCCGGAAGGGTGAATCGGGGGCTGCCCTCGCAAGGATCCAGCCGGCCCGGCATCTCAGTCCTTAGCCGCAAGAAAACCGCCGCAGCCGGCCGCAGGCTCGCGGCGAACACACACAAAGGCCGCCCACCGCAGGGGCGGCCTTCCTTTTGGGCTCCTACCCCAGTCGGGGGATTTTCCCGTGCAGCGGCAAGATCCAGGGACTTCGGGCGTCTCACAATAAAAGCACCAGAAGCAAGTCGCTCGGAGGCCAGCCGCAGGCCGAGGGGCGAATCGTTCTTCAAAGGGTCGCGGCGACGCGACCCTTTGCGTATTCGGAGGTATGAGATGTACGCCGCACAGATCCAGACAGGGGAGCTACGGGAGAGGGACCTGCCGACGTCCTACGGCGAGTGGAGCGACTACGCACGATTCGCAGTGACGTTCGCTCCGAGAGACACCGAGATGTGCCGTGAGCTCGCGAGCGCTGCGTTCGCAGGCTGGCGGCGAACCGGCGAGGTGCCGCGAAGGCTGGAGGAGCTCCGCGCCTGCTTGTGGTTCGAGCAGCGCAGATGGCGCTTCCTCGGCCGCGAGCCCGACACCGAGGGAATGCGCTACGCGGGTGCCCTCATCCGCGCGATGCGCGCGCACCTCTAGAGTCGGGCTTCCTGCACCGCACGTGTCACCGTGTCGTCAACCGACGACACCGGTGACTCGCGCCCGACCCACGGGTCGCCGCCGAAGTAGCGGACGAAGATCTTCTCCGCGGTACGCGTAGCGAGCGCCTGCGTCGTGAGCGTGGGGTTCGGACCTCCGAGGCCGTTGGCAAGAGCGGCGTTGTCCGCGACGAAGAGCCGCTTGACCCCACGCGCTTCGGCATCGGCGTCGAGGACCGAGTCGCGTTCGCTCATTCCCATACGCATCGTGCTGTGCAGATGCAGCAGCAGGGCGGGGAAGTCGGGCCTGATCACCTCGCGGGCGCCGGCTGCGCGCGCGAGCTCTACCGCACGCGCGACCAGGAACTCGCGGTTGGCCACCGTTCGTTGCGACCGCTTGCGCACCTCGAGGCGCGCGATCGGCCCGTGCGCGTCGGGACTCATCGTCGTCGACAGCGTGACGCGGTTCTGCGCCAAGACGTCGTCGTCCGTGATCACCGCAATACCGATCAGCCGATCGACGTGGGTGAGGAAGCGTTTCATGCGTTCCCCCAGGAGGCGGCCGACGGCGTCCGCGCCGTGCGCTCCGGCCGCGGATCCGTTGCCGTAGAAGCCGGCGATTCCCGAAGCGCTCGACGTCATGCCCTGGGCCGCCAAGCCCGGGCCGACGCCCGCCTGCTCGAGGCCGCCGAACCCGGGATAATCCACGCGCGCCGCCGACGTGGGCCCCTTGCTCGAACCGGCATAGGAGCCCAAACGGCCGACGACGAAATCCAGGTAATGGTCGGTCAGGCCGCGCCCCACCTGATCGTTGGGATTGGGCAGGCCGCTGTTCAGCCAGAGGCGGGGAGTCTCGACCGGACCAGCGGCGAGGACGACGACTCTCGCCCGCTCAGTCGAGGTTTGCCCCGTGCGTACGTTGCGCCAAGTGATCCCGGTCGCGGTCACCGTGTCGCGCTGCCGCTCGCTCTCGACCCGGATTGCGAACGCGTCAGCGATCAAGGTCGCGGCCTTGCCGCGCGTCCACCGGTCGGCGGTCAGCGCCATCGGGACGTAGCTCGTGTGAGTCGAGCGCTTCGCGCGCAGGTTGCGCGGCGACCTCAGGGGCTCGATGCAGCCCTGTGGGCAGTAACCGCAGAACGTGCAGCCCTGGGCGCGTGGATAGACCAGCTTCTTGGCGTCGGTCGTACGACCCGCCGTTCCCTGCGGCTGGAGGATTGCGTTCTCCTGCGGCCGGAACGCGGGCCGCGTGATGTCCTTCGCGGTCTGAACCGGGAGGCCGAGCTTCGCCGCGGCGCGCAGAAAGAGCTGCTCCTTCGTCCCCATCGCTGCCGTCTGCACGGGGAGTGTGTGCTCGACCCATTCGTAGTAGGGGACGAGCTCTCGGTACGTGAACGGAAAGAGATGGTCTCGGTCGTACGCGTTCGCATCCGGGCCGACGTAGTCGTTGAACGCGCCCGGCATCGCGCGCGGCGAGTTCCCGAAGTAGTGCACGGTCGAGCCGCCGACGCCGGCCGTCTGCCAGAGAAAGCAGTTCTGAGGCAGGTCGCGCGCCCACGGGGGCTGAGTCCGATCGCCGGGGCCGAAGCGAAAGATCCCGGAGGCAGGGTTGTTCGCCTCGTTCTCCAGGTGCGACCACTCCCGCTCGCTGTGGGCGAACTCCGGGCCCGCCTCGAGGAGCAGCACATCGAGCCCGCGGACCGCCAGTTCCTTCGCGACGACCGGGCCGGCACCGCCGGCGCCGACGACGATGACGTCACGCATAGTGCCCCTTCCACTGATGCCGACATGCATTGCTGGGAGGGGGCACTAAGAATCTGCCGCCTTCCGCCCTTCCCAGTAGCCCTTGAGCTCCTTGCGCCCCTCGGCCAGGCCGGCGTAGTGCGTGAGCCGCCAACCGACCGGTCGACGCCGCAGGCGCCTCCGCTTCCCGTCGTACGACCCCGCGTCCGAATACGCGAGGAAGGCGACCAGGTCGGGCAGGTTTCCGACGAGAAAGCGAATCGAGCCGGTGCTCTCCCCGGCAAGCCCTTCGAGTGTCTCGAAGACCTTCGCCTTGTTCGCGAGGGACAGGTTCGCGAAGGGCGAGGCGAACTTGCCGCGGCGCGAGGCTGGGTCGACGCTCGCCGCAGTCTCGTCCAGGATCGTTGCCGCAGTCGCTGACAGCGGTAACGGCCCCGGCAGGAACCGATCGAGCGTGCGGATCAGCGGACCTGTCGTGCCAGCCTCGATCCCACCGGCTGTCCTCGTCTTCGTTCCCTGGGCACGGGAGTAACGATCCCGCCCCGGCACGACGAAGGCGACGAGTGCGTTCATCGTCTGCTGGACGACGTTCGGTCTCGCAGCGTAGGCGTTCTCCAGCCAGCCCTGCATGCGCAGTGCTGCCGGCAGCCGCTCCAGAACCGCCACCCCCGCGACCAGTACCGTCGCGCGCCGAAGCAGCTCTCGCCGAGAGACCCGGGTCACGGGCTCAACCGCGGGGAATGACCTCGCGCGATGGATCCTTCGCGGGGTCGTTCTCCGGCAGGACGTCGTGCGCCCACTCGCTCTGTTTCCACTGCGGCACCGGCGTCTCGCACTCGGTCTTGGGGACGAAGCGCGAGCGCGACACGAGCTCGTAGCGGTGGATGTAGCGCGGACAGTTCGGGAACACCTCCGTCGCGCCGACACGGACGACGAGCTGCGCCTCGGGGTAGTCGGGAAGCAGGGGATCGTCCTCGTCCACCGACGCGACGCCGTTCAGCCGCATGCGCTTGCGCCCCTCGAAGTCGATGAAGAGCAGACCGACCTTCGGATTGACGAGGAGGTTCCCGGCCGTCAGATACATCCCGTTGCCGTCGTAGATCGGAAAAGCGATTGTCCGGTCGTCGAGGACCCGGACGAACCCCGGCTCACCGCCCTTGTAGGAGGACTGCGGCTGCCCCTCCGCGTCGACCGTCGCGATGAAGAACATGTCCCGTGCCTCGATGAAGCGCCGGTCGTCGTCGTCGATGTAATCGCGAACGATCCGCTCTTCGATGCGGTCCGCGAGGCGCCGCGTGTCGAAGCGATCCTGCAGCCGTCGGTTGCCCTCGTGGTAGAGCGCCACGCCCGGATCTTTTCAGGGAACCCTGGCGACCACCAACAATCGCTGCTCGGGATCGGCCGAGGTTAACGCTGGCGCCGCGTGATCGCGGGCCAGGGACCCGGCGAACGTTGCCGGTCAGACCACTAGGCCACGACAGGCTCGGTTGCGCCCGCTTTCTCGAAGACCAACTCCCCATTGTCTGCGTCGACTCGCACGGCGTCACCGTCCGAGAACTCACCTTCGAGCAGACGGAGCGCGAGCGGGTTCTCGACCATGCGCTGCAGCGCGCGCTTCAGCGGACGCGCCCCATACGTCGGATCCCATCCGGCCTCCGCGAGCGTCTCCTTGGCCTCGTCCGTGAGCTCGAGCTCGATCCCGCGCGCGGCAAGCCGCGCACGGAGCCGCTCCAGCTGGAGCTCGACGATCTCGCCCAGCTGTTCCTTCGTGAGCTGCGTGAACTCCACGATCTCGTCGATCCGGTTCAGGAACTCCGGGCGGAACAGGGCGCGCATCTCCTCGGGCGAGCGCAGGTTGGAGGTCATGATCAGGACGGTGTTGCGGAAGTCCACGGTGCGGCCCTGTCCGTCGGTCAGCCGTCCGTCGTCGAGGATCTGCAGCAGGACGTCGAAGACCTCGTTGTGGGCCTTCTCGATCTCGTCGAGAAGCACGACGGAGTACGGACGCCGTCGCACGGCTTCCGTGAGCTGGCCGCCCTCCTCATAGCCGACGTAACCCGGCGGCGCGCCGATCATGCGCGCGACCGTGTGCCGCTCCTGATACTCGGACATATCCAGCCGCACGAGCGCGCGCTCGTCGTCGAACATGAATTCCGCGAGGGCGCGCGCAAGCTCTGTCTTGCCGACGCCCGTCGGGCCGAGGAAGACGAACGAGCCGATCGGCCGGTTCGGATCCTGCAGGCCGGTGCGGGCGCGCCGGAGGGCGTTCGCGACGGCCTCGACGGCCTCGTCCTGGCCGACGACGCGTTGATGGAGACGCTCTTCCATGTGGATGAGCTTTTCCGTCTCTCCTTCGAGCAGCCGCTCGACCGGAATGCCGGTCCAGCGTGCGACGACGGCCGCGACGTCGTCCTCGTCGACCTCCTCCTTGACCATCGCGTTCTCCGGCTGGGCGCCGTCGCGGTCGGCGAGCTCGCGTTCCAGGGCAGGGAGCTCGCCGTGGCGGATCTCGGCGGCACGGTTGAAGTCGCCGGCCCGTTCCGCGCGCTCGTACTCCATCCGCAGCTCGTCGATGCGGTGCGTGATCTCCTTGACGCGGTCGAGCGTCTCCTTCTCCTTCGCCCAGCGTGCCTGGAGCTCGTCGCGGAGCTCTTTCGCCTCCGCGAGCTCCCGCTCGACCGGCTCGCGGACGGCCTTGGACTCCTTCGCCGTTGCGGCCAGCTCGATCTCGAGCTGGCGCACGCGCCGGTCGGCCTCGTCCAGCTCGACCGGACTCGAGTCGATCTCCATCCGCAGTCGCGACGCGGCCTCGTCGACGAGGTCGATCGCCTTGTCCGGGAGGAAGCGGTCGGTGATGTAGCGCTCGCTCAGAACCGCGGCCGCGACGAGCGCAGCGTCTCGGATGCGCACGCCGTGATGCGCCTCGTAGCGTTCCTTCAGTCCGCGCAGGATCGCGATCGTGTCCGCAACCGAAGGCTCGCCGACGAAGATCGGCTGGAAGCGGCGCTCGAGCGCGGCGTCCTTCTCGATGTGCTTGCGGTACTCGTCGAGCGTGGTTGCGCCAATGCAGCGCAGCTCGCCGCGCGCGAGCATCGGCTTCAGCAGGTTGCCCGCGCTGACCGCGCCCTCGGCCGCACCCGCGCCGACAATCGTGTGCAGCTCGTCGATGAAGAGGATGATCTGACCCGCCGCGGTCTTGATCTCGTTGAGGACGGCCTTCAGCCGCTCTTCGAACTCACCGCGATACTTCGAGCCCGCGACGAGCGCGCCGATGTCGAGCGCCCAGACGCGCTTGCCCTTCA
>WNFV01003566.1_pt1 | contig 19824 bp, 20 predicted proteins | sample 5400101 | NCBI WGS metagenome assembly WNFV01 (sample SAMN13153361, study PRJNA577476) | soil metagenome | isolation source: 115 cm soil or saprolite under grassland replicate 1 | place: USA:California | collected 2016-06-15 | reverse complement strand
CCGGGGCGTTCTTCGTCCTCTTCCATCTCTTCTTCACCGGGAGGATCGGAGCGGGCATCGCGCTTCGCGAGCGGCCGATCTTCCGCTCGTTCCGGCTCGCCACCGTCTGGCACTACGCCGGGATCATCGCCCTGCGTTCACCGGCGATGCTCGCCGCCGTCGTGACGTATGCGCTCGCCCTGCGGCTCTTCGGCGTCCAGGCGAGCGTCGGCCAGATGCTGGGCTACCTGCCCGTGATCTTTTTCGGGGCGGCCACGCCGGGGCCGATGCACTCGGTGGCCATCGTGCTCTGGGTCCTGCTCTTTCCCGAGAGGCCAGGCGAGATGACGACGTTCGGATTCGTCCAGCACAACTTCTTCGTACTCTTCAATGCCGCCGTCGGTCTCCTCTTTCTCCGGCGGGCGACACGGGAGCTCTTCGCCGCCGCGCCGTGACGGCGACGATCAGCCGCTCCCCCATCGAGAGCACCGTGCTCGCGACCAGGACCCACACGACGGCGGTGAGGAGCGGCTGGAGAAGGCTCCAGCCCATGCGGACGAGAATGTCGCCGCCCAGCGGGACGAAGTAGAGGATCCCGTTGTAGCGGCCGAGCCGGCTCGAACGGAGCTGGCGGCCGCGATCCACGCAGTAAGAGTCGATCAGGTACTGCGCGAAGGCGGCGCCGACGAGAATCGGCAGGATCCACGGGAAGGTACCCCGCAGGGCTCCCGCAGCGAGGCCGCTCGTGACAAAGAGTACGTCCGTCGAGTGGTCGAAGAGTTGCCCCGCCGCGGACGCGGTGCCGCGACGGCGCGCGATCGGCCCGTCGAGGAGATCGCTGACGATCGCCACCGCCAGGATGACCGCCGCGAACGCGGCATGGCGCGCACCGGGCGTTGCCATGTGCACCGCGAACGGGAAGACGAGAAGAAGACGGACCGCCGTCAGCGCGTTGGCCATCGGTCGCTAGGTCGGGGCGGGTGTCTCCGCCTTCTCTACCCCACATGACTGCTCTCGGGAGTCACAGGCCAGCCGGAATCGAAGGTCTCAGCCCTTCGTGCGCACCGGTCGCCTCACTCGCGCACGATCACCCGGATCGGCGTCGGGTTAAAGCCGTTGCACGGGTTGCGGGTCTGCGGGCAGTTCGAGATCACGGCGAGGACGTCCATCTCGGCGCGGAGGTCGACATAGTCGCCGGGCTTCGAGAGGCCTTCGGCGATCGCCATCGCGCCGTCGAGGCCCACGGGAACGTTCATGAACCAGTTCAGGTTGGCGACGATGTCCTTCTTGCCGAGACCGAAGGGCGCCAGCGCGCGCAGGAAGTTCTGGCGGCAGTTGGGGGTGTCCTTGACGCCGTAGCGAAGCTCGTTGCTCTGGGCGCTGCAGCAGCCGCCAATGGTGTCGTGGCGACCGCAGGTGTCTTCGACGATGGTGAAGAAACGCCGGCCCATATCCGAGTAGATGCCGTGCCCCTCGGTGAGGAAGATCGTCCCCGCGTACTTCATGGTGTCGGGAGCGTTGTAGCGCTCCGTGGGATCCTCGGCATTGTAGCAGAGGAAGTCGACCGCCTGCTTGCCTTCGAGGTCGATGATGCGAAGGACCTGACCGTGCCGGAGCACGCGCCCCCAGTGCCCGTCGGGTGGAATGATCCGGTCCTCGATGATCTTGCCCGCAAGTGTCGTCATGCGTCCTCCCCCTCGCGCGGGGAACGCGCGTCGATTCCTCCCCCGTCAGTTCGTGTCACGGTGGCCGGGCCATCTCGCTGATCGCGTGAGGCAGAAAGAGGAGCTGGCTGCGAGCCGCTGGCCAGCCGCATCGACGATGTCCCTCACCGGCGCGCATTGTACCCTGGCGCGGCCGGCCGGCCAACGCCGGCGTTGTGGCGCTGCGGCACGGCGCCGGCGCGAAGTTTGGGCTGGTCACGGCACCTCAGAAAACGGACCGCCCGGCTGACCCGCTGTCTTGCTTTCTGGGCATCGGCGCGGGCCTCCTGCCGGGGGGACGGAGGATCATGGCTTGCGCGCACAGAACCTACCGGCCATGCGAAGCGGAGGGGACCGCGCCCCCCGCGGCCAGGATACAGATTTGACTTTCCTTCTCGTGAACATCGATGCCAATATGGTCCATGGCTGGCCTCCGCTCTGCTCTTGTCGGGCAGCATATGCCACCACGTCGACCGGGAGGCCCGCCGCTTCATCCCATCTATGCGCCGGTCGCGTGTCGCGGCGGCGCGGGCTTTTGTCTTGACAACATCGGGGGCCGAGGAACAGAGTCGGCGCCACGGAGGTGACGCGATGGGCCAGGGACGAAACTCGACGCCGAGTGTGAGCCGCCGCCGCTTCCTCACCACCGCCGCCGCGGGCGCCGTCGCCGCCGCCGCGAGCCCCGACCTGTTCTTCCCCGCCATCGTCCACGCGCAGGAGGCGATCCGCATCGGCCAGATCATCCCGTTCACCGGCTTCCTCGGCGCCATCGGCGAGTACGGCAAGCAGGGCGCCACGCTGGCGGTGGAGGAGCTGAACGCCAAGGGCGGCGTCATGAGCCGCAAGCTCGAGCTCATCACCGAGGACGAGGCCAACCCCGGCGTGGCCGTCCAGAAGGCGCGCAAGCTCATTGAGCGCGACAAGGTCGTCGCCATCGAGGGCCTCGTCTCCAGCGCCTCCTGCCTCGCCGTGGGCGACGAGGCCCAGCGGGCGAAGATTCTCCTGATCAACGCCGGCGCCAACTCCGACGAGATCCGGAGCAAGCGCTGCCATCGCTATGTCTTCTCCACGGAGGGCTGCAACACGCAGTATGTCAGCGCGGTGGGGACGTGGCTCATCAACAACCGCAAGGTGAGCCGCTGGTACTTCATCACCTCGGACTACGCCTTCGGCCACGACCTCCTGCGCGTGGCACGCAATCTCCTCCAGGCGAACAAGGGGACCGAGGTCGGCAGCGACCTCGCGCCCACCGGCACCACGGACTTCAGCCAGTACATCACCAAGATGAAGGCGGCCAACCCGGACCTCATCTTTCACAACCTCGCCGGCGCTGACGTGACGAACTTCCTGAAGCAGTTCGCGGAGTCGGGGATGACCACCGAGGTCGCGGGCGGCGTCATCGACTCCGCGTACGCGTGGCCGGTCGGCGAGTCGCTGCGCGGCGTCTTCCCGATCATCTGGTGGCACGAGCTGCTGAGCTCAGCCAGCAAAGCGTGGGCGGAGCGCTACATCAAGCGGTGGGGCCGGCCCCCCGACAACCAGGCCTACGGCGATTACATCGCCGTGCACGCGATCGCCCAGGCCATCGAGAAGGCGAAGAGCACCGACAGCGCCAAGCTCGTGACCGCCCTCGAGGGCCACACGCTGGCGGGGACGACGGACGGCTTGAAGGGCCGTCCCCTCGCCTTCCGCGCCTGGGATCACCAGCTCCTGCAGCCGATGTACGTGGTGAAGGCGAAAGACAAGTCGAAGTGGAAGGACAAGTGGGACATCTTCGAGGTGATCGGGGAGTCCCCCGCCGCCGGCGCCTCGCTCGAGAGCATCGCCATCCCGAAGAGCGAGAGCCAGTGCAATTTAGAGGCGCTCGCGTAGCGTCTCGCCGGTGACGCTCGCGGTCCTCGCCGAGTTCCTGCTCAACGGGCTGGTGCTCGGCGCCCTCTACGTGCTGATGGCGCTCGGCCTGTCGATCATCTTCGGCATGGTCGGCGTCATCAACTTCGCGCACGGCGCCCTCTTCACGCTCGGCGCCTACGTCGCCTTCCAGCTCCAGGACGCCCTCGGCTTCGGGGGCGCGCTCGTGGTGGCGCCTCTGCTCGTGGGCGTGCTCGGGATGCTCATCGAAGCGACGCTGCTCCGGCGCCTTTACCTCCAGGATCCGCTGCAGGGTCTCCTCCTCACCTTCGGCCTCGCGATGATCCTCGAGCAGGGCATCCGCATGGTGTGGGGCCTCAGCCCCAAGCAGTTCCAGGTGCCCGCCGCCTTCGTGGGCGCGCTCAAGCTCGGCGCCCTCACGTACTCGAAGTACCGCAGCTTCATCCTCCTCTGCGTCGTCCTCCTCATCGTCGGGCTCGTCCTCTTCCTCCAGAAGACGCCGATCGGCACCATCGTGCGCGCGGGAAGCCGCGACCCGATGATGGTGCGCCTGCTCGGCATCAGCCTCACGCCGGTCCTCACGTTCGTCTTCGGTCTCGGCGTCGCGCTCGCCGCCCTCGCGGGCGTCCTGTCCGCGCCCCTCGCCGGCGTGCAGCCGGCCATGGGCGTGAACGTGGGGACGGCCGCCTTCGTCGTCGTCACCATCGGAGGGCTCGGCAGCTTCTGGGGCGCGGTGATCTCCGGCCTGCTCGTCGGCCAGGTGGTGAGCCTGTCGATCTACTTCCAGCCGCGCGCGGCCGAAGCGTCGATCTACATCCTCATGGCCGTCATCCTCCTCCTGCGGCCGCGCGGGCTCATGGGCGAGCGCTGGGAGCGCTTCGATTGACGCGCGTCCTCCGCCACCCCCTCACCTGGCTGTACGCGTGGTTCCTCGTCCTGCCCGTGCTCATGAGCGCGGTGAAGTCCACGGTGTCGCTCGGCACCGAGATCGTCGTCTTCAGCCTCCTCGCCATCGCCTACAACTTGTTGATGGGCTACACGGGGCTGGTGTCGTTCGGCCACGCCGCCTTCTTCGGTCTCGGCGGCTACGTGGCCGGTCTCACGCAGATCCACCTGACGAAGGGGATGCTCGTGCCCCTCCTCGCCGGCGTGGCCGGCTCCACTCTGGCCGGCGCCGTCATCGGCTTTCTGCTGATGCGCAAGCGCGGCGTCTACTTCTCGCTCCTCACGCTCGCGTTCACGCAGATGTTCTTCTATATCGTGTACGGGGCGACCACGGTGACGGGCGGCGAGAACGGCCTCGGCGGCATCGAGCGCTTCCCCCTGCGCCTGGGCCTGCTGACCGTCGATCTCGGGGACAAGGCCGTCTACTACTACGCGAGCGCAGTGGTGGCGGCGGCGGCGATCTATCTCCTCTGGCGCATCGTCCACTCGCCCTTCGGCCGCGTGCTGGAGGCGATCCGCGAGAACGAGCAGCGGGCGAGCTGTGTCGGCTACGACGTCAAGCGCTACAAGCTCACCGTGTTCGTGGTCTCGTGCGCCTTCAGCGGGCTCGCCGGCGTCCTCTACACGTTCCTCCTGAACTTCGCCTATCCGGAGTCCCTGCACGTCACGATGGCGGGCGAGATCACGGCCATGACCCTCGTCGGCGGGATGCGGAGCTTCGCCGGCCCCGCCGTCGGCGCCGCGGTCTTCGTGTTCATGCGCGACACGCTCTCCTCGTGGACCCAGAACTGGCTGCTCTACTTCGGCGTGATCTTCATCGCGTTCGTCCTGTTCTCGCCCAACGGCATCGTGGGCGTCTTCCAGCGCCTGCGCGGCGCGCGAGGCCCGGAGGGCGCGGCCCCGCCGGGGACGATTCCGGGCGCGGGCGATGACGGCGCGCCGCCGGAGCGCGCGCGCCCCGGCGGCGGGGAAGTGCTCCTCGACGTTCACGGGCTCACCCGATACTTCGGCGCCCTTGCGGCCGTGAACGGCGCGACCTTTCAGGTCCGCCGCGGCGAGCTACGCTCCATCATCGGCCCCAACGGCGCCGGCAAGACGACGCTCTTCAACGTCCTCACCGGTCTCCTCGAGGCGGACGGCGGCGGAGCATCCTTCCGCAGCGTCGCCATCACCGACCGTCCGCCCCACGCGATCGTCGCCGCCGGCGTCTCGCGCTCGTTCCAGATCATCAGCGTCTTCCATGCCCTCACCGTCTTCGAGAATCTCAGGATCGCCGCCCAGGCCAGGCACCCGCGGCGCTTCGCCATGCTCGCCGACGCCTACGCCCTCTCGGACGTGAACGAGCGGGCGTGCCGGCTCGCGCGGCAGGTCGGCCTCGGCGGCAAGAAGCTGACCCTGGCGAGCAACCTCTCCCACGGCGATCAGCGCCTCCTCGAGATCGGCATCGCGCTGGCCACGCGGCCTGCGCTGCTCCTGCTCGACGAGCCCCTGGCGGGCCTCGCCGCCTGGGAGCGCGTCCGCGTCGCCGCGCTGATCCGAGAGCTGCGCGCCTCCCTCACCATCGTCCTCATCGACCACGACATCGATCAGGTGCTGGCGCTCTCCGACCGCATCACCGTGCTCCACCAGGGGCGCGTGATCGCTGAGGGCGCCCCGGCGGACATCCAGCAGAACGCGGAGGTACAGACGGCGTACCTCGGTCACCTCCGGATCGTTGCCGCGCGATCATCGGCCACGGCGGGAACTGGCGAGGCGCTGCTCAGCGTGGAGGGAGTCAACACCTTCTACGGCAAGAGCCACGTGCTACACGACGTCTCGCTCGCGGTGCGCCGGGGCGAGCTCGTCGCGCTCCTCGGTCGCAACGGCGCCGGCAAGACGACCACGCTGGCCACGATCACGGGCGTGATCCCACCGCGGGGCGGGCGCATCGTCTACCGGGACCGCGACATCGCCGGTCGCCCGCCGGAAGCGATCGCGCGCCTCGGCATCGGGCTTGTGCCCCAGGGGCGCCGGATCTTCCCCAATCTCACGGTGTGGGAGAACCTCCAGATCGGTCACCGACGTGATGGGGCCGGAGCATGGACGATCGACCGGGTGTTCACGACCTTCCCCACGCTGGGCCAGCGCAGGAACTCGCTCGGCGGGACGCTGAGCGGCGGCGAGTTGCAGCAGCTCGCCATCGCGCGCGCGCTGATGGGCAACGTCGCGCTACTGCTGCTCGACGAGCCGTTCGAGGGGCTGGCGCCGGCGCTCGTGGAGGTGGTCTGGAACGTCCTGCGCGAGATCAAGGGCGAGACGACCATCCTGCTCGTCGAGCAGAACGCCGACCTCGCCCTCGCGCTTTCCGACCGCGCCTACATCATCAACAACGGCTCGATCGCGTGGAGCGGCGACGCCCCCGCGCTCCACGCGGACGAGGGCCTGCGCCTCAAGCTTCTCGGCGTGTAAACGCCGACGTGCTCCGCTGGAGACTGCACAGCGCCTGATCGAGGCCGACGGCAAGCCAGCCAACATTATTCACGGGCAGTCCCCATTCCCTCGACCAACAAATCTCGCTGGTGCTCGTCAGTCCTCGACCGGCATGGTGACGGGCTCGCCCGCGCCGTAGAAGTAGGCGCCGCGCCCCGCCGCGCCCCCCACCACCACGATCTCGAAGCAGCTCGGGTCCTCGACGATGGGCACGGGCAGATCCGGGTGGTCCCACATCCAGCCCAGCTCCGGATGCGAGGCGGCCATCGCCGGCCGCTCCTTGTTCAGCATGAGCGTCCGGAACGGGACGCGCGCCGCCCGGTACATCGCCTCCTGAATGCGCTCGCGCCCCCACCCCTCGCGCGCGAAGATCTGCGCGTGCTCGGGGCAGATCAGCATCGTGTTGTGCTCCTGCTCGGACGTCTTGTAGCGCGGGTCCGAGCGCCGCCCGATCAGCCAGAGCCCGGTACCGACCTGCGCGACGTTGGTGGTGGCGGTGGCGAAGACGCCGATGAGGTCCTCGGGCGTCGTGCTCTTGAAGTCGTGGAGCTCGCAGAGGCCGTAGGCGAAGTGGACCGTAACGGTGCTGTCCTCGCGACGGAAGCCGCGCGTGACGTGGTACGGGTCCCACGGGCTCTCCGGTTCGTTCTCGGCGCAGCAGCAGGCGTACTTGAGCGGCGAGCCGATGGTGTCCATGTCGGACACCCCGACATACGTGTGGCCCGCGTTCATCATGGTCAGGCGCAACGCGCGGCCGAGGACGCTGTTCGAGGCCGACGGCGCCCCCGGGCCCAGCGCGCAGATCCCGCCGTTGAAGCGCGCCGCCCGTCCCTTCGGACCGTTCACGACCACCACCGGCGCGTGGGGGCCGGTGGACATCGCCTTGTTCCGTAGATACATCTTCGGCTCGGCCAGGCACCGCACCGCCGCGATCAGGAAGGCCAGGTGCTCGGGCCGGCATCCCGCCATGACGGCGTTGATCGCGAGCTTCTCCACCGTCGCCAAGCCGAAGCCCGGTTCCAGGGTGGCGATCACGTCACCGGGCGCCCGCTTGCCGCCGCCCAGCATCGCGTCGACCGCCCGGCGGGTCGGCGCCACCAGCGGGAACCCGTCGCTCCATCCGCGGGTGAGGAAGTCGGCCTGCATGGCCTCCCACGCGGCCAGGAGGTCGTCGCCGCCATAGGTCAGTCGCTCGTCCGCCACGGGCAGGTCGTGATCAGTGGGGACCGCCTCGACCGGCCGCGTGAGCCCGGTCACCACCTGCTCGATGGCGCCGTCCACCATGGCGTGGATGTCCCCCGGTCGCTGGTTCGTGAGCGGCATCGTCACCACGGCGATGGGCAGCCCGGTCAGGCCGAAGCTCGCGGCGCTGCGCTGGGCGTCGTGAACGAAAGTCTTGGCGGTGAAGAACACGGTGGGGATGCCCCGCCGCTCAAGCTCGACCATGTCGTGGATCCCCCACGACGTGCACGACCCTCAGTCGGCGGTGGTGCCGACGACCGCCTGCACCTCGCGGGCGATGCGATCGGAGTCCTCGGCGGTGCAGTGGCGCATGAGGAAGCCCACCGAGCCGTGGTAGCGCTTGAAGGTCACGCCCGGAAACCGCTCGCGCAGCAGCTCCTCCGTGCGGTCGAGGGCGTCGTTGCCGCCTGCTTTCATGTTCCAGTAGAGACCGATCGTGGCGCCGCTGAGGCCGGGGCGACGCGGCGCCGGGGCGACGGAATGACGGACGGGTTGGGCAACGGGATTCAGGACCTCGAGCTCTGCCATGTCGGAACCTCCTCGACTCAACATCGGACCATCGCGGTCGCGGCCCCGTCACGCGTCGCGGGCGGACCACCGGCGATGGCGCCGATGATGGGCGCTCCTCGGGACCGTGTCAATACTGGGTGCGGCACTGGGCACGGATGCGCTCTTGCGGTGCCGGCGGGCGACGACTGAAACAGAGACCTGTCTACAGCGAGTCGAAGGTCGATCCGTCTGAGGCGATGGCCGATGACGGCCCCTTCAGGTGGCCGTTGAGTCCGGGCAAGTGGTGTTGTCTGGTGGTGTCCGGTTTCGCCTCTTGGATCATCTGTCGCCGCCCGGAGGCATGTCGTCGCCCCGCTCGGCGGGACGGAATGTCAGGTCGAAAGCGATCCAGATGGTCCTCGAGAAGGGGAAGAAGATGATCGGCATGAGCACCATCAGCGGGATGCCCGCGTAGAGCATCGCGTTCCAGGGCGGATTCGGCCACGCGAGGACGAGCACCGCGAGCAGCCCGACCGCAAACACCAGCTCGGCGACGACCAGGTTGAGGCACCCGGCGCCGACGAAGTAGCCGGGCTCTCCCCGGTCGAAGCGCAAGCCGCACGCCGTGCAGTGGGGGCGCACCCCGAACCACCCGTCCAGTACCTGCGCACGCCCACAGCGGGGACAGCGCAGCAGGATAGCCCGGCCGAAGAGCCGGGCCCCGCGGAGGATATGCCCTTCCCGAAACCGCCCCATACCGGGACTCCCAGGGGAACGCTCGACTCGCGCCGCGCTTGCGTGTGGCCGAGACGCTGATGGCCCTGCAGAAGATCCGTGCCCTCTGCCCGAACATATAATGCGCACTGGGAGTCCGGGCGCATCAATCAAAATTCGGGTTACCGAGCGAAGGCTCGTAAATCAAGAGTTGGGTTACCCAGAGGCTGGGAGAAGAAGGGTTGGTTGATAGCAAGCTCGACCTTCGGAGAACAGCATAAGAGACTCAATCAAGATGGAGGTCGCTGTACTGAAGACCTCCAAGAGGTTGGGGCGCCTCCGGTAACCCGGAATTATGAGTTGGTATGCGGGACCTCGAACGGGGGTAGGCGCAAGTCCGCGAAAAGTCATGGTGCGCCTGGCAGGAGTCGAACCTGCGACCCTCGGCTTAGAATAACACCTTGACGTTAGGTCCCGCGAGACCTCATTCCTTACAGATGCCGACCGTTGGTCCTTCAGCGCGATTTCGGTGATTGTAGGAGCCCGCAACTGCTTGCCGGCCAACAGGTCCTTTCAGTCCGGAGTCGCGGGATCTGGTCCTAGTCGTTGCCACGGGACCTCCTGTTCCACATGCCCTTGACGATCGCCCTTGTACTGGCAGCACACGCGGATGCAGGTGCCGATGCGCGATCGCCTGACTCGCGCGGTGGTTTCAGCCGCCAGGCATGCGTTGCGTACCTGACTCCCTTTACAAGTGCGCGAGCACACGCACTCCGCTTTCCACATGCTTCGCGGGCACAACGACGACTTCAGCGCCGATGCGGTGGAACTCCAGATCGATCCTGGCGTGATCGAACGGCAAGTCGCGTATGCTAAGTGACTCGACATCCGACGGCAGCATCGGCCGCCGGATGTGCACTTCATTGCGACGGCCGTCGATGCGAATCCCAAGGCTCGTCTGCAGCAACAGGAACGCTGTGCCCGCGGACCAGGCCTGCGGCAGGCAGGCCACCGGATACGGCGCCGGACCCTGGCCGGGTATGCGCGGGAACCCGCAGTACAGCTCCGGCAGGCGCATGCCGAAGTGATTCGCCGTCTCGAAGATGTCGCTCACGATCCGGACCACCTCGGCGCGCCCGCCGTAGCGCGAGATACCGGCAGCACACACCGATGTATCGTGCGGCCAGATCGAGCCATTGTGATAAGACATCGGGTTGTAGCGCGGTTCGCCCTCTGCCAGCGTCCTGATGCCCCAGCCGCTGGAAAAGCGGCTCGACAACAATTGCGCCGCGACGGCAGCGGCGCGCGCCTCGCTGGGAACACCGCAGAACAGCAAGTGTCCCGCATTCGATCCGTACACTTTGCAAGGCTCGCCGTCGCCATCGAGCGCGATCGCGTAGTAATTCATCTGCGGCACCCAGAATCTTTCCTCGATCGCCGCACGCAAACGCTGGCTACGCTGCATCCACCGATCGCTCCTTGCCTGATCACCGCGCGTCGCAGCCAGTTCCGACATTGCCTCGAGCGCTGCATAGGCGTAACCCTGGACCTCGACGACGGCGAGCGGGCCGCGCGGAAAGCGCCCGTCCGCGTGGAACATCGAATCGTGACTGTCTTTCCAGGCCTGGTTCACCAGGCCGCTTTGCTCGCCGCGGGCGTAATCGAGAAATCCCGTGGGGCTGCCGTCCAGCCGCCGCTCGATCCAATCGGTCGCCGCGAGCAGACGGGTCCAGATCCGATCGACGAGAGCGCGATCGCCGGTGCGCGCCTCGTAGGCGCCGGCGAGCATCACGAACAGCGGCGTGGTATCCACGCCGCCGTAATAGCAACCGAATGGAACCTCGCACAGCGCCGCCATCTCCCCGCGCCGCGTCTCGTGCATGATCTTGCCCGGCTGAGCATCGCGAAAGGCAGATTCCTCCTCGGCCTGAGTCGAGGCGAGAAAGCTCAGCACACCCGCGGCGAGTTGCGGGTTGATCCACAGCGTCTGCAACGAGGTGATGATCGCGTCGCGTCCGAACTGAGTGGCAAACCACGGGATGCCTGCGTACGGGTAAGGACCGGTCGGCAGCGTGGTGGTCAGCAACGCGAGATCAGAACGCGCTTTGTCGATCCACTGATTGAAGAGGCGCCCAGACGTGCTGATCCATGCGCCTTGCCTCAAGCGCCCCTGCATGCTCGCTGACAACTCCGCCCCGGCGATGTTGAATCGTGCGGGCGAAGGTGCGCTGTCGTCTTCGGCGCCGATCTTGATATACATCTGCGCACTGGCGCCGCGTCGCAGCTCGATACGAAACTCCGCTTCGTGAGGCGATATCGACGCCGGAGGCAGGGAGAATTCTATTTCCGTCGAGCGCACGATATCGTCACGTCCACGGTACGACAACTGCACGGCTCGCTCGGTGACGAGCGCGGGCAGATGAACGCCGCGCTCCTTGCGCACGTGCCCCTGCACTTCGAATATGTCGGCGAAATCGGCGGCAAACACCAGTTTCAGCGGGACTTCCGCGTCGTGCTCGCTGAAGTTCGTGAGCGTCAATCGCTCATACAGGCGGCTGCCCCACAGGAAGCGGCTGCGCTCGATATGAATGACGCCTTGCGGCAGCGCAAGCTCTCCGAGGGCCGCCAGTGGCCGGTTCGTGAGATGTGCCGTGAACACGGTGTTGTCCTGATTGATCGCTGCGCCGAGCAACGATGGCCGCCGGCCGGCAATGGCGACCTCCAGGCGCGACAACACGCGCGTGTCGTTCGTGAACAGACCATCGTCGCTGCCCTGAATGTCACCCAGGGCGTCGGCCAGCAGGAACGTGTTTGCATCCTTCAGGGTGTACCGCGGCAGCAAGCCGCGGCGGTCTGCGGGTTCATCCGCCAGGCTCATATCCGGTCTCCGTTGCCCTTACGACGCACGGCGTAACGGCCTGCGATTCAGCAACTGTGCATACACATCCAGATAGGCGCGCGCCATCATCGTCGCCGTAAAGCGCTGCTCGAAGACGGCGCGTATTCCGCGCCGCTCTATGGCTGTGATTCGCTCTATCGCCGCGAGCGCCTCTTCCTCGGAATTCACGATGAACCCGGTGATGCCGTCCTCGATCACCTCGGGGATCGCGCCGCAATTCCAGGCAATGACCGGCGTCCCGCAAGCCATCGCTTCGATCATGACGAGCCCGAAAGGCTCCGGCCAATGCACCGGGGAAAGCAGCGCGAGCGCGTTGCCGAGAAATTTCGATTTGCGTTCATCGCCGATTTCGCCGACGAACTCGACCCCCGGGTCATCGAGCAAGGGTTTCACGACAGTCTCGAAGTACACTGTATCGACAGCATCCACCTTCGCCGCCAGCTTGAGCGGAATGCGCGCGCGGCGTGCGACATGGATCGCCACGTCCGGACGCTTTTCCGGTGAGATTCGTCCCAGGAAAGCGAGATACCGACCGGCCGGATGCTCGCGGAAGGCGTACTGACATAGCGGTACCCCGTGCGCCACGGTCGCCAGCCAGTTCGCGTTCGGCAAGGGTTTGCGCTGGTGATCGGAGATCGATACGAGCCCGAAGGACGGCCAACGTTCGTACGCGGGCGGCAAGTCCTTGAGATCCAGGCGACCGTGCAACGTCGTCACAGTCTTGTGGGCCTGCTGTTCGAACATCGGAAAATGCACCATATCCACGTGGAAGTGCAGTACATCGAACTGCGCGGACCGCCGTTTGACTTCGTGCAGCATGACCAGATGTGCGGCGAGGTCCGATCTCAATACCGCGGCGTCGAGGCGGATCGCCTGATCGCGCACCGGGACAAGACGCGCTTTGGTACGGGCATCGGCCGCGGCGAACAAGGTGACCTCATGGCCCAGCTCGACCAGTGCGTCGCACAGATGTGCAACAACCCTTTCCGTGCCTCCGTACAACCTGGGGGGCACAGCCTCGTACAGCGGAGCGATCTGAGCGATTTTCATGCTTTCCTGCAACGCGGCGGCCCGACAAAAGTTTCGGCGCCGCGAAGGCTAGTCGCCTGACCACGCCCTTGAGCTGGCCAATATAGAAGGCGTCCAGGCACACCAACTCGCCGGGCTCGCGCGCGGCCACATGGCGCGGCTGGCCATGCCGGGCCTGCCAGAGGGCGCGGCGCGTCCGCTCGGTGAGCAGCCCCACCGTCTGCAAGGCGCGGTGCTCGGCCACGGTCAGCCGTTGTCGGCGCGTCGCCAGCCCCGCGCGGCGCAGGGCGCGCTGCACGGTGCTGGGGGCCACGCGCAGCTGCCAGCGATGCCGCAGATACGCCGCGATGCGACGCGCGCGCCAGGTCGCCGCGCTGACGGCCACGCTCGGCAGCAGCCGCTCCGTCTCCGGCGCCAGCTGCACGGGCCGGCCGGGGCGCGCCCGGTGCCGCCGCGGATGCACGCCATCCTGGCCGTAACGCTCCAGCCGCTGCCGCCACCGATAGAACAAGGCGCGGGAGATGCCCGCCTCTCGGCAGGCCCGACTGACATTGCCCAGCTCCGCCGCCCGCTGGATGACATGCAGCCGCAGTCCGTGTACCTTCTCGTTGAGGGTCATCGGTCGATCCTCCCAAAGTTGTTCCCCTGCCACGGGGTGGTTCACTCTGGGAACGATAGGCCAGATGGCCCTCTTCTTTTCGAGTCTGAAGTGTCAACACTATTCCGACTCGGGACACACTAGGGCAGCAGTAGGAGAGCCGGCCCCGAACAGAAGCAGGCCCCAAACCAGATCATCGGGAGGTCGCCACTCCTTGACGCGCGCGGCGCATCTCCCGTGCGCGGCGCCGACGGGCGGCGCGGCGGAGCCGCTGGACTGCGGTTCTGGTCTTGGAATGGGTGGCCATCATGTTCTCCCTATTTCTCCACCGAAGGCACCAGGGCCGTCGCGACCGGAGCCCCATGGGCGGTGATCAAGTGCAGCTTGCTCACTTCCACCTCGCCCCACGCGCGTCCACGGTGTCCTGCAGGCACATTGCGGTCAGCTTTCGCTTCCTCCCGCTTCAACCGATGGGATTCGGCCTCGCTGGCTCAAGGGACTCGTCGGCGGTCTCGTCCGTATACTCCACTCCGCGACCCCATCTGCATTCGACCTCCGAGCAGTGGAACACGTGAACGTGAATCAGCGTGGCTCGCATCCTCCTGGCCCTTCTGACTCAACGGGTGGTCATGGGCCGGTCCTTCATGCACCGACGGTCTATACGAGAAGCGTCCACTGTGCCTGCAGCGCCTGCCCGAGGCGGCTGTGAGCATCGCCGCACAGGTAGTCGGTCTTCATGAAGGGGCCATCCCGGTTCACCTGGCGAACGTACCACAGGGACGCCACGTGGGTTCTCCGGCAGTCTATGCAGTAATACGCGTGCTTGGCCATCGCCCGCTTCTCTGACTCGCTGCGAGTCTACCAGCGCTGGCGGGCGTGGGTGAGGGCGTTTCCCGTCATCGTACGCGCCCGTGCCCTCGCCGCGCGGAACCGAGGTCCTCCGTTTTTGGTCTCCGTCCGAAGCTCCTACGACTGATAAGGCTGGCAAGCCTTTCGAGTCGAAGCCTTCGTGAACTGATACCGACAAGCCTACGGGGTTTATCTCGTGGCCGGTGGCAGGGCAGATGTAGGCCATCCTCCTAGAACTGCTTCCACTCCAGACCGCACTGGCAGGCATGCACGGCGTCGTTATGCTTCTCCGTTTTGTGGCACCGATGGCGCTTGCCGTCGTCGGCGATCTTCTCCTTGACGCAGCGCCCTGTCCACGGCTCATCGGGTTTCACTTGCGGGCACCAGTTGGGCATAGCCTTTGGCTGCACGCGGGTCATGGCTAGTATCCTCCTCGGGCAACACGTAGCGCACTTGCGCCGCGCTGGCAAGGGGTACGGGACAATCGTGGTCCCCTATCCGCTGGCTGGACGCCCACGCGGAGAAGCCCACGATACGCGGGGCCCGGTTGAGCCAACTTGCGGCTGGCGTGTGGTCACCGTCCACCTCAGACGCACGACCGAATCGCTACCAGAGGCGCGCCATGAGACAGGACGCACCGCGCTCGCCCTGCCACCCTGCAAGAGCAAGGGAGATCTCCTGAAGGCCTGCAGCGGCCACCTCCTAGGAAACGCGGAAGTGAGTGAAAGAATTGGTGCGCCTGGCAGGAGTCGAACCTGCGACCCTCGGCTTAGAAGGCCGACGCTCTATCCAGCTGAGCTACAGGCGCGTCAGGTAGTTACGATACACCAACCGCGACCATTGGCGCTTTGGGTTGAATTCGGGATGAATTCGTTGCGCCGATTGTCGTGGACACCAGCCGCTCCACAGCTTCTCGGAGATGGTCGGGCGCGAGATGGCTATAGCGCTGTACCATCGCCAACGTCCGCCAGCCGCCGAGGACCTGTACCGTGCGAAGGTCAACCCCCACCATGACGAGGCGCGAGGCGAACGTATGGCGGTTGCAATGCCATGTATAGCCTGCCAGTCGGTTCGCATCCTTACCGGCCTGCCAAAGCGCCGCTTGCGCCCGCTCCACCGCCTTCGGAAAGAACTTGTCCGGCTGCCGATAAAGGCACCGGAACACGGGCTCCTCGGGATTCTCCGGCTCCCGCCGCTGGCTCGCTACGTCGAGCAGCACCGAGCGAACGATGCTGTTCATCGGGATCTTGCGGGAATATCCCGACTTGGACTGACGCACCGTGAGGAGGCCTGTCAGAAAGTCAACGTCCCGCCACTCAAGCCGCTTCTGCTCGCTCCATCGGAGGCCTGTATGGACGCTCACGGTAAAGAGCGGACGAAGGTCCCCACGGCGCGTGTCCAGCGTGGGCACCACCTCCTCATCTGACGCGAGAAATAAAGTCCGTCCTTCGGGCTCCTTCGCCTTTGTGACACCCTTGACGGGGTTGACGGCGAGAAGTGCGTGCCGGATGGCGCGGTTCAACATCGCGTGGAGCGTGGTCCGGTAGCGGTTTCGAGTGGCCGCTGACCGCTTGTCAAGGAGTCGGTCAAGGAAGCGATCAACGTCAAAGGCGGCAGCCATATGCTCCTGCTCGAGCATCCCGAGGAAGTTGCGGCGGTGATACGGGATTTCATTCGACGTCAGATCGTCGCCGGCGGGTAGAATGCCAGTGTAGGCGACCTCAGCGGTGCCAGGGCAAGACCTCACCTCGGCCGCCGCGCGGCCTTTACTCCCGAAGATGCCGGCGCACCTTGCTGAGCTTAGAGACGAGCTGACCGAGAATCATCGGGCCCTTCCGCTGTTCTAGAAGTGCCTGGTTTTGTTGGTGGCCGTCAAGAACTCGAACCTTGGACCCGCTGATTAAGAGTCACTCCCAGGCGTGCACCATCGGACACCATCGCGCACAATCCGCTACAATTTCGCGGCTGGAACTCGGGTGGGTGGTCTCGATTGTGCTCGTTGCTTCACCGTGGTTTTCCCCCGGGTTTGACCCGCTCCCGTTCCCCTGCTGGCGTCATGCATGCGCGGGTTGGCGTCTCCCCTTCCGGCGTCTGTCAGGCCGCCACGACAACGGACAGCTCCCCGTGCTCCTTGCGCGTCGGGCGCACGGTGATCTCGACGTCCTGGCCGAGTGCGGTCAGAAACTCCATCAGGCGCTCCACCGAAAACGTTCCCGCCCGGTTGCGCATCAAGGCCGAGACGTGGGGCTGCTTGATCCCGAGGATCTCACCCGCCTTGACCTGGGTAAGCCCGCGCGCCTTGATGAGCTTGTAGATCTGCAGCGTCAGGCGCGCCTTCAGCAGCTCCTGCTCGGCGCGAGGAAGCCCGAGGTCGGCAAACACGTTGCCGCTTCCCTCTTCCACCCCGACTCTCGTGTTCCCTCGCTTCATGGTCAGTCCTGCCTTTCTCTGTCATGGCGCTCGGCGGCGGCCAGCCGTTGCCGGATGAGCTCGATCTCCTTCTGTGGCGTCGCTATGCCCTTCTTCGATTTCTTCTGAAAGGCGTGAAGGACGTAAATCCGGCCAGCGAATTGCGTCGTGTAGACCGTGCGGTACGCGTTCTTGTCGTGCCGGTCGACGATCTCCATGACGCGGGCTCCCCCGAAGCCCTTCAGCGGCTTGGCCGCGGGATCGGTTTCACCGTGCTGCGCGGCGTAGAGGGCCTGACCGATGTCCCTGCGGACTTACTCCGGGAAGCTCCGAAGAGCCTCCCGGCTTGAGCCCATCCAGACTATCGACTTGACCTCACCCGTCACTATATGAGTATACGTATTTTGGTATGCCTGTCAAGCGCCGAGGCCCCGCCCCGCCCCCATCTCCCGCACTACGCGAGAGACGGTGAGCGCCCCGTGCCGCTCGCTGAGCCGACACCCAGGGCAAGACCGTGGCACGCATCGTTCCCTCCGACATCGCCCGGCGAGGTGTTCGCCCTTCTCGGCGCCAACGGCGCGGGAAAGACCGTGACGATGAAGATGCTCACGACGCTCCTGCGACCGAGTGCGGGAAACGCGCGTGTGGCCAGCTTCGACATCGTGCATCACGCAGCCCAGGTGCGGCGGGTCATCGGCTATGTGCCACAGTTGGTGTCAGCGGACGGCGCGCTGACCGGGTACGAGAATCTGTTGATTTTTGCCAAGCTCTACGACGTTCCTCGGGCGGATCGGCAGGAACGGATCCAGGAGGCGCTCGCGTTCATGGGGCTGACCGACGTCTCGGACAAGCTCGTGCGCGAGTATTCCGGGGGCAGGATTCGGCGGCTGGAGATCGCCGAATCCATGCTGCACCGCCCTCCGGTGTTCTTCCTCGACGAGCCCACGGTGGGGCTTGACCCCGTCGCCCGCGACGCCGTGTGGGAGCGGGTCGAGGATCTCCGTCAACGATATGGCACAACGATCGTCTTCACCACCCACTTGATGGACGAGGCCGATCATCTGGGTACCGGCCTGGCGATCATGCACCGTGGCCGGGTGGTGGTCAGCGGCACGCCAGCAGATCTTAAGGCCGCGGTCGGGGGCAGCGACACAACGCTGGACGTGTGTTCATTCACTATGCGGGAGGAGCGGTGGAGGCAGGAGAAGCATATCGTGAGACCTCTCAGATCCGAAGGACCGCCAGGCGGTTGGGCTGAGGCGGCCGGCGCCGTGCCGGTCGGTCCGCTGGCGAGCGCCGCGGGGTTCGTGGAAAAGACGCTGGTCATCGCGGAGCTCGAGGCGCGGAAGCTCCGCCATGACCCGACGGAGCTCCTGACCCGGGCGATACAACCGGCGCTCTGGTTCGTGGTGCTGGGGTGTTCACCGTCACCCACCGATGGGCGTACCGCCGGCTCCGGTGGGCACAGCGGACTATCCGGCAGGTGCCGCGCCAGTGGCTCGGCGGTATGGCGGAGATCTGCGCGGCGAACCCAGCGGCACTGGTGGCCTCAATACGTCCAGTTTGGTCGGCTCCAGGACCGTCGAGTGCATCGTATCGACGACGTTCCCAGCATCCGCCTGGCGGAGCGCGCTGCACGCGTGCTGCGGCTGGGCGCGCGCGGCAATGAAGGGCGAAGGTGAGAACGATGGAATCCAAACACCAGAAGTTCTCGATCGGGTATTCCGTCGCCGCGCTGATCGCGCTCTTCCTCCTGCAGTCCATGCTCTTCGCGCCGCACGCGGAGACCCTGTCGTACAGCGAGTTCAAGGGGCTCGCGAAGAAGGGCAAGGTCAGCAACCTCGTCCTCGACAAGCAAACGATCAGCGGGACGCTCCCGACCGACGGCCTCGAAGGGTTGCTCCCCAAGGAGAAGCTCGAGGAGCTGAAGCGCGCCGGGGCCGGGGCGCATCAGTTCACCACTGCGCGCGTGGATGACCCCGGACTGGTGGCGGAGCTCGAAGCCGCCAACGTGAAGTTCGCCGGACGGGTGGAGAACACCTGGCTCTCAGCGCTCCTCTCCTGGGTCCTTCCTGCCGTCATCTTCGTCGGCGTCTGGGTCGTCCTCATGCGCCGCCTCGGTCCCCAACAAGGGCTCATGGCCATTGGCAAGAGCAAGGCGAAGGTCTACGTCGAGCACGAGACCGGCGTGACGTTCGACGACGTCGCCGGCATCGACGAGGCACGCGGCGAGCTGATGGAAGTGGTGGACTTCCTCAAAAACCCCGACCGCTACCGGCGTCTCGGCGGGAAGATCCCGAAAGGGGTGCTGATCGTCGGCGCCCCCGGCACTGGCAAGACCCTGCTCGCCAAGGCGGTCGCCGGCCAGGCGGGGGTGCCGTTCTTCAGCCTGAGCGGCTCGGACTTCGTGGAGATGTTCGTCGGGGTGGGGGCCGCACGCGTCCGCGACCTCTTCGCCCAAGCCCAGGAGAAAGCTCCCAGCATCATCTTCATCGACGAGCTGGATGCCCTGGGCAAGGCCCGCGGCATCAGCCCGATCGTGGGTGGCCACGACGAACGAGAACAGACCCTGAATCAGCTTCTCGCGAAGCTGGACGGCTTCGACACTTAGCCCCAAACGGAAAATA
>WNFV01003564.1_pt1 | contig 19825 bp, 14 predicted proteins | sample 5400101 | NCBI WGS metagenome assembly WNFV01 (sample SAMN13153361, study PRJNA577476) | soil metagenome | isolation source: 115 cm soil or saprolite under grassland replicate 1 | place: USA:California | collected 2016-06-15 | reverse complement strand
GGGAAGATCATCAACACCGAGAAGAACCGGATCAACAAGGTGCTCTCGAACAACGAGATCCAGGCGATGATCACCGCGATCGGGACGAGCATCGGCGACGAGTTCGACATCGAGAAGCTCCGCTACCACCGAGTGATCGTGATGACCGACGCCGACGTCGACGGCTCGCACATCCGCACGCTGATCCTCACGTTCCTCTACCGCCAGATGCCCGAGCTGATCGAGCGCGGGCACGTCTACATCGCGGTGCCGCCGCTCTACAAGGTCAAGCTCGGGAGCCAGGAGTACTACTTCGAGAAGGATGCCCAGCTCGAGGAGCTGCTCGTCCGCGACCGGGTCGGCGAGATCGAGATGGCCGCTCGGGGCGGCGATCCGGTCAAGCTGACCGAGGCGCGCTGGGGTCGTTTCACGCGCGCGCTGACGGAGTTCGAAGGCTGGTCGAACCGCCTGCGCTCCGACTTCGGCCGCGCTGCCGGCGACTTCGTGATCACGCACCGGCTCGTCGAGGCGGACGTGCCGACGCTTGCGGAGATGGCGACGACGCTCGAGGCGCTTCCACAGAACGGCTACGAGATCTCGGTGCTCGACCAGGACGACGACGCGCTGCGCGCGAAGATCGTCGAGGTCGAGACGAGCGCCGCCCAGATCGTCCGGGTCCCGGCCGAGCTGCTCGCGTCTCCGATCTACGCCAACGTCCGCCGCTCGTACGCGAAGCTCGTCCAGGAGACCGGCCTGCCGCCCTTCACGCTCCTCCACGGCAAGCGCAGGGAGCTCGCCGAGACGTTCGACGAGCTGCGGCAGAAGGCGCTCGAGCTGGCGAAGGACGGGATTCAGGTCAGCCGCTTCAAGGGGCTCGGGGAGATGAACGAGGAGCAGCTGTGGTCGACGACGATGGATCCTGCGCGGCGGCTCCTGATTCGCGTCGAGGTCGAGGACGCGGCGGGCGCTGACAAGCTGTTCGCGACGCTGATGGGCGACCAGGTCGAACCGCGGCGCGCCTTCATCGAGCACAACGCGAAAGACGTGAGGTTCCTGGATGTCTAATCGGCGAAAAGTGCTGCGCACTTTCCGCCGGAGCCAGGGCGTGAGTCCGCCAACCCGAGAAGGTGCCGATGTCTGAGGTCGACACAGGCGCGCTCGGGCCTGGGCGGATCGAGGCGCGCGAGCTCGAGCAGGAGATGCGCTCGAGCTATCTCGACTATGCGATGTCCGTCATCGTCGGGCGGGCACTACCGGACGTCCGTGACGGGCTGAAGCCTGTGCACCGGCGGGTGCTCTACTCGATGTGGGAGAACGGCCAGCGGCCCGGACGGCCGTACGTCAAGTGCGCCCGGATCGTCGGCAGCGTGATGGGTGACTACCACCCGCACGGCGACACGGCGATCTACGACACCCTCGTCAGGCTCGCGCAGCCGTTCTCGCTGCGGTACCCGCTCGTCGACGGGCAGGGCAACTTCGGCTCGATCGACGACGACCCGCCAGCCGCGATGCGCTACACCGAGGCGCGACTCGCGCGACTCGCGACGTCGCTGCTGGAGGAGCTCGACTACGACACGGTCGACCTCGGGCCGAACTACGACGAGTCGAAGAAGGAGCCGACCGTCCTGCCGGCGCGGTTCCCGAACCTGCTCGTCAACGGTTCGGCGGGCATCGCGGTCGGAATGGCGACGAACATCCCGCCGCACAACCTCAGCGAGGTGATCAACGCCGTCGTCGCAGCGATCGACGATTCGGAGATCGACGTCGACCGGCTCTCGCGTCTGATCAAGGGACCGGACTTTCCGACGGGCGCGATCATCGTCGGCCGCACCGGAATCAGGGACGCCTACCGCTCCGGCCGTGGACGAGTGGTCATGCGCGCACGCGCCCATATCGAGGAGCTCCGCGGCGGCAGGACTGCGATCATCGTCACCGAGCTGCCCTACGGCGTGAAGAAGGGCGGCGACGCCGGCGTCATCAACAAGATCGCCGACCTCGTCAACGACAAGGTCCTGCCCGAGATCTCCGACGTCCAGGACTACTCCGACCGAGGCGGCATGCGCATCCAGGTCGAGCTCAAGCGCGACGCCGTGCCGCAGGTCGTGCTGAACAAGCTGTTCAAGCACACCGCGCTCCAGACGACCTTCGGCTACAACGCGGTCGCGCTCGTCGACGGCGTTCCGCGAACGCTGTCGCTGCTCGAGCTGATCCGCCACTACCTCGACTTCCAGCGCGAGATCGTCACGCGCCGCTCCAAGTTCGAGCTGCGCAAGGCGCAGGAGCGGGCGCACGTCCTCGAGGGCTACCTCATCGCGCTCGAGAATCTCGACGCGGTGATCGCCCTGATCCGCGCGGCCGCCGACCGCGCCGAGGCGAGCGCGGGCTTGCAGCGGCAGTTCGAGCTCACCGAGCGGCAGGCGGAGGCGATCCTCGAGCTGCGCCTCCACCGCCTGACGGGTCTTGCGCGAAAGGAGGTCGAGGACGAGTTCCGGGAGCTGCAGGAGCGCATCGAGGAGCTGCGCGCCATCCTCGGCGACCCAGCCCGGATCGACGCCGTCGTGCGCGAGGAGCTGCTGGAGATCAAGGCCACCTACACCAAGGGCGACGACCGGCGGACCGAGATCGTCGCGGCCGAGGAGGAGCTCGAGCTCGAGGACCTGATCGCCGAAGAGGACATGGTCATCGCGATCACGCGCTCGGGCTACATCAAGCGGCTACCGGTCGGCGCCTACAAGGAGCAGCGCCGCGGCGGCATCGGCGTGATGGGGATGGACCTCAAGGACGACGACTACATCGAGCACCTGTTCGTCGCCTCGACGCACGACTACATCCTCTTCTTCACGAGCGTCGGCAAGGTCTACCGCCTGAAGGTGCACGAGCTGCCGCTCGGGTCGCGCCAGTCGAAGGGCCGCGCGATCGTCAACCTGCTCCCGTTCCGCCAGGGCGAGCAGGTTCGGGCCGTCATCCAGACGCGCGACTTCACCGAGGCCGAGTACCTCGGCTTCGCGACGAAGAAGGGCGTCGTCAAGAAGACGAAGCTGGAGGAGTACAACACGCCGTTGAAGGCCGACGGGATCATCGCGATCAAGCTGCGCGAGGACGACGAGCTGGTCGGCGTCCGACACGTCTCCGAGGGCGACGACCTGCTGCTCGTCTCTCGCAACGGCCAGGCGATCCGCTTCAACGAGCAGGACGCCCGCGCGATGGGTCGCGCGACCGAAGGCGTGCGCGGGATGACGCTGCGCAGCGACGACGAGGTGATCGCGATCGAGATCGCGAAGGACGACATGGACCTGCTCGTCGTCACGGAGAACGGGTACGGCAAGCGCACGCGCGTCGCGGACTACCCGCGCAAGGGGCGCGGCGGGATGGGCGTCAAGACCGTGCAGCTCACCGAGGCGCGCGGCCACCTCGCCGGGGCGCGCGTCGTCCGCGACGGCTACCAGGTGATGCTGATCTCGACGGGCGGCACGGTGATCCGGATGCCGGTCGAGGAGGTCAAGCGCCTCGGCCGCTCGACGCAGGGCGTGATCGTGATGCGCCTCCGCGAAGGGGAGCTCGTTTCGACCCTCGCGCCGGTCGTCGAGTCCGGCGACGAGCCCGAGCCGGATACCGAGGATTCTGGACTGGTCGTCGATGTCGCCGAAGAGGCGCCGGAGCCCGAGACGCCCGAGCCGGAAGCAGACGAGCCGAGCGAGTAGTCAGCGCGGCGCGCGGAGGCGCGCGGCGGCTTCCTCGGGAGCCAGCGTGTTGATGTAGACCCCCGCCCCGAGCTCGATGCCGGCAAGCACGTTCAACCGCGGCAGCAGCTCGAGGTGCCACCAGCCGACATCGTGCACCCAGGCGTTGAACGGGGCGCCGGGGACGAGCGCTCGCAAGCGGCGAACAGCATCCGCAAGCAGGCGGAGCGCGGGCGCGAGCAGCGGGCTCTCGAACGCGCCGACCTCCTGCGCCGCGGGTGCGATCAGCATCTCGTAGGGCAGCCGGGCCGCGTGCGGGCACACGAGCACGAGGTCGTCTCGCTCGAGCACGACCGAGCCCTCGAGCAGCCGGTCGAGGTTCTGCTCCGCCGCGGGGACGGGAGGCGTCTCTCGGAACCACGCGAGCTGCGAGTGCGTGTGCGGGAGGCTCGCGCCCGACTCGCGGCCCTCGTTGACGAGCGCGTGCAGGTAGCCGAATCGTTCGGCCTTCGCGGCCGCGAACCGGTGGCGCCAGGCATCGGCAACGAGCTCGAGCTGCTCGCCGGGAAGCTCGGTTATCGAGCGGAGGTGCTGCGGCGTATGGATCACGACCTCCTGCCGCTCGAGCGCCGGGTAGAGATTCGGGACGACGCGAACCTGCCACGGATCGCCGAGTCGCAGCGTCTCCGGTGGCGTGCGGTCCTCGCGACCGGCGTCGAACGGGCACGACTCGAGCTCGTCATGTACGGGCGCCTCCGCGCCGGGACGACCGGCCCGCGCGGGTGCGATCGCGACGAGTCGCCCTGAGACGGGATCTCGCCGGAGGTCTGTCAGCTGTGGGGGTGCCCGCGGTTGAGGAACGGGCTCAGCAGGTCGATCGGCGCCGGGAAGACGATTGTCGTCGACTGCGAGGAGCCGAGCTCGAGCAGCGTCTGCAGGTAGCGCAGCTGCAGAGCGACCGGGTGCTCCTCGATCACGAGCGACGCGTCCTTGAGGCGCTCGGCGGCCTGGAACTCGCCTTCGGCATTGATGACCTTCGCGCGCCGCTCGCGCTCGGCCTCCGCCTGGCGCGCCATGGCCCGCTGCATCCCCGACGGGATCTCGACGTCCTTGACCTCGACGATCGAGACCTTGATGCCCCAGGGCGAGGTCGCCTCGTCGATGATCTCCTGGAGGATCGAGTTGATCTTCTCGCGCTCCGAGAGCAGCTCGTCGAGGACGTGCTGCCCGAGCACCGAGCGCAACGTCGTCTGCGAGATCTGCGACGTCGCGACCATGAAGTTCTCGACCTGGACGATCGCGTTCTTCGGCTCGACGATCCGGAAATAGGCGACGGCGTTGACCCGGACCGGGACGTTGTCCTTGGTGATGACCTCCTGCGGCGGGATGTTGAGCGTGATCGTCCGCAGGTCGACGCGCACCATCCGGTCGACGATCGGGATCAGGATGAAGAGGCCGGGTCCCTTCGGCTCCGGCAGCAGCCGCCCGAGCCGGAAGACGATGCCGCGCTCGTACTCGCGCGCCACCTTGATCGCCGAAGTCAGGAACAGCACGAGCAGGAACGCGAGCGCGGCGAGGATCACGAGCGCGGCGGTCATGAAACGATCCTACGACACATGTGTATGCCTACACATGTGTAGGTGTACGCATGTGTAGGTCTGCCCGCCTCGCGGTCTAGCATCGCGGCGTGCTCGACTCGGCCCACGACTCGGAGGCGATGCGACGCTCGCTCCTGGCGCGCCTGTCGCAGCCGTGGGCGCTCGCAGCGATCGGGATCGTCCTCGTCGTCGCGGGGTTCCACTTCTGGATCAACCCATCGAACCCGCCAGGGTTCATCCGCGACGAAGCGTCGATCTCCTACAACGCCTACACGATCTCGCAAACGCTGCACGACCAGGACAGCGGCCTCCTGCCGCTCTTCTTCACCTCGTTTCGGGACTACAAGAGCCCGGTCTTCGTCTACCTCCTCGCCGGCGTCTTCCGGATCACGGGCCCGCACGCCGAAGTCGCCCGCGGGCTCGCCGCGGTCTCCGTGCTCGCAGCGGTGCTTGCAATCGGCCTGATCGCCCTCCGTCGGTCCCGCAGCGTCGCCGTCGCGGTCGCCGCGCTCGCTCTGGCCGGTGCGACACCTTGGCTGTTCGAGATCGGGCGGGTGGCGTACGAGACCTCGCTGCTGCCGTTCGCGGTTTGTGTCGTGCTACTCGCGCTCGAGCGGTGCGTGCGCACGCAGACCTGGACCGCTCGACGAGCGATACCGGTCGGGCTCGCGCTCGGCGCGCTCACGTACGTCTACGCGGCGGGGCGGCTCCTGGCGCTGCTCTTCGCCGGCGCCCTGCTCGTGCTCGCTGGTCGAGGACGGTGGCGCTGGCTCGTCTCGGCATGGGCGACGTTCGGCGTGACGCTCGTCCCGCTGGCCCTGTACTGGCACAACCATCCCGGCGCTCTGACCGCTCGCTATCAGGCGACGACGTTCATCAGCGACGACATGCCGCTCGGCGAGATCGTCAAGACCGCGGTCTCGAACTACGTCCACGACATGAACCTCTGGCACTGGGTGACGACAGGCGATCCGAAGCCGTACGTCCACGCCTACGGGACCGGCTCGCTGCTCGGCGTCGTGGCCGTGCTCGGCGTGCTCGGCGCCGCACTCGTGCTCGTGCGCGCGCGCGGGGATCTCTTCTGGCGCTACGTCCTCGTCGCGCTCCTGCTCGCCCCGGTTCCGGGTTCGCTGACGGAGGATCGCTTCTACGCGCTTCGGCTCGTCCCCGTGGCCGTGTTGCTGCTCGTCCTGTCGATTCCGGCCCTGACGCTGCTTGCCAGCGCCGCCCGCACGCAGTGGCCCGCGCGTGCCGCTGTCGTCGTGCTCGCGGTTGCAGGCGCGATCCAGTTCGTGGACTTCCTGAGCGTGTACCGCAACGCGGGCCTTGGCCGCGAGCGGGTGTTCGAGGCCGGTGTGCCGGAGCTGCTCAAGGACTACGGCCTCGCGGCCGGAGGAACCGTCTACACCGATCATGACGACCGCTACGCCCAGACGCATGCGCTCTGGTACGCCGTTGAGCACGGCGTCTCGAGCTCGCAGGTGGTGATCCTCGACGAGGGCGAGGTGCCGCCGACGGGCTCGGTCGTGTTCGGCCGCTTGCAGTCTTGCGACTTCGTCTGCCGCGAAGTGTCCCGGTCGTTCGAGTATTGGATCGCGCGCGCCGAAGGCCCGAGTCGCTAGGCCTTGCGGACGTCGAGGACGAGCCCGTCCTCGATTCCCTCGACCTCGACCTCGTCACCAGGCTGGAGCGGCTCGTCGCTGCGGGCGCGCCACAGCTCTCCGTGCACGAAGACCTGACCGCCGCTCCGCACGTGGCCGCGCTCGCCGACGATCGACTGCAGACCGACCGTGACGGGGCTCCGTTTCACCTGCACCGCCTTCGCCAGAGCCACCGCCCAGAACAGGCCGATTCCGGCCGAGACGGCGACAACGAGCGGAACCGAGGTCTCGTACGGAGCTGGCGCGTTGTGGAAGAGCATGATCATCCCGACCGCGAGGCTGATCAGCCCCGACACGGTCAAGGCGCCGTGCGTGACGACGTGCGCGTCGATCACGAGCAGCCCGATCCCGAGCAGGATCAGCGCCAGCCCTGCCCAGCTGACCGGCAAGACCGAGAAGCCGTAGAGCGCGGTGACGAGCGAGACGGCGCCGAGCGCCCCTGGCAGGACGATGCCCGGATGGAAGATCTCGTAGCCGATTCCCGCGATCCCGGCGAGGAACAGGAGCGAGAGGATGTTCGGATCGATCAGCGTGTTGAGCAGGCGCGTGAGGAAGCCCGGGCGGGTGTGGTCGATCTGCGCGCCCGCGAGATGGAGCACAAATCCCCGTGGGACGGTCTTGTAGCCGTCCGCCTTCTTCAGGAGCGCGGGGAGGGTCGGCGCGAGCATGTCGACGACGTTCATTCGCAGCGCCTCGTCCGCACTGAGGTTCGACGCCTCTCGAACTGCCTTGTCCGCCCACTGGACGTTGCGGCCGTGCGACTTCGCGAGGCCTCGCAGCGAGGCGGCCGCGTCGTTGACGACCTTCTTCCTGAGATCCTTGTCGAGGTCCTGCCCGCTGCCGGAGATCGGGGTCGACGAGCCGATGTTCGTCTGTGGGGCCATCGCCAGGAGGTCGGCGGCCTGGGAGATCCAGACACCGGCCGAGGCGGCGCGCGCGCCGGGCGGTGCGACGTAGACGATCACCGGGATCGGTGAGGCGAGCTCTTTCTTGACGATGTCGCGCATCGACTCCGACAGGCCGCCCGGGGTATCGAGCACGATCACGACGGCGGCGTACCCGGCCTTGGCTGCGTGGTCGATCCGGTCGTTCAGCCACTCCTGCGTGACCGGGTTGACCTCGAGCTCGTAATGGACCGCGAGCACGCGCTTGGACGGCTCGGCTGCGCCCGACGAAGCCGCGAAGGCGGCAACCAGCGCAACGAGCGCAAAAAAGACCCGCAAAAAAGGCGGTTTCAAGGCTGTAAGGATTTTATCAGCGTCGGTACCCGCGCCCTATCCGCGACCAGCTTTCTCTGACACCGTGAGTTGTCGTTCCAATGAGAGCTATGCGAGTTGCCATCTTCGTCATCCTCGCATTCCCGGGGGTGGCTCACGCGGGCGACGTGACGATCGTCTCGCGCGATCTCCCGCTCGCCGAGCGGGCGCTCTCGGGAGCCGCGGCTCCGATCCGCTTCAACATGGCGGGCCTGCACTGGCAGGGTCCCGGGAAGGTCGAGTTCAGAACGCGCTCGCTGGCCGGGCGCTGGAGCGCCTGGCGCCCCGCGCAGCCCGAGGCGGAGGACCGTCCGAACCTCCGGTCGGCCGAGACCGAGCTGCGCCGGGGATGGCGCCTCGGCAACCCATGGTGGACCGGCCCCTCCGATCGGCTCGAGGTGCGCACGAGCGGGCGCGTCGCCCGCGTTCGAGCATGGTTTCTCTGGAGCCCGGCCGACGGCGCAGCGCCCCGCGCGCTCGCGACAGCCGCAGCGCCGCCGATCGTGTCCCGCACTGCGTGGAACGCGGACGAGTTCATTCGCCGAGCGAAGCCGCGCTACGCCTCGGCACTCCGCTTCGCGCTCGTCCACCACACTGCCGGCTCGAACCGATACTCGCCGGCGCAGTCTGCGGCGATCGTGCGCGGGATCGAGGTCTACCACGTCCGTGCGAACGGATGGAACGACATCGGCTACAACTTCCTCGTCGACCGCTACGGCCAGGTGTTCGAGGGCCGCTTCGGCGGCGTCGAGCGCAATGTGATCGGCGCTCACGCGGAGGGCTTCAACACCGGCTCGGTTGGTGTAGCCCTCATCGGGACCTACAGCTCTTCGCAGATGACGCCTGCGCAACGCACGGCGCTGGTCGCGCTTCTGGCCTGGCGGCTCGACGTCGCGCACGTGGATCCGGCCGGGAGGCTCGTTCAGCGCTCGGCCGGCAATCCGAGGTTCCGGGCCGGGACGCAAGTCTCGCTCCGAGTGGTGTCGGGCCATCGCGATACCGGCTACACGTCGTGCCCGGGCTCGGCCGTCTTCGGCGTGCTCTCGGCGATCGCCCGCGAGGTCTCGGCGACCGGCCTGCCGAAGATCTTCGAGCCTTCCGTCTCGGGGACGCTCGGCCAGCCGATTCGCTTCAGCGCGCGCCTGTCCACCGTCTCGCCGTGGAGCGTGCGGATCACGAACGCGCAAGGCGCCGTCGTGGCGAACGGCCTCGGAACGAGCTCGGCCGTCGACTGGACCTGGAGCTCGGCAGGCGCGGGCGCCGGGCCCTTCCGCTGGACGATCGAGACGGCCGGCGCACGCGCCGCCGCCGGCAGTCTCGGCGGCTCGTTGCCACCGAGCGCGCCGACCCTCAGCGGCCTCACCGCGACCCCGGCGGTGGTGCTGCCCGCTGGGAACGGCTCGACGACGATCAGCTTCACCCTCGGCGTGCCGGCGCGAGCGACGGTGAACGTGCTCGACGCGGCCGGCGGGATCGTGGCGACGCTGCTCGATGAGCCGCGCCCGGCGGGTCCGCAGTCGCTGACCTGGGTGCCGGACGCGTTACCCGACGGCCGCTACACGGTGCAGGTCACGGCCTCCCCGGACGGCCGTCCCAGCGCCAGCGCAAGCGCTGAGGTCGTCGTCAACCGTACGATCAGCCACTTCGCCGCCACGCCCGCGACGTTCTCGCCGAACGGCGACGGGAGGAACGACACGGTCTCGCTCACGTTCGGCCTCGCCGTGCCCGCCGAGGCGACGATCGAGATCTTCCAGGCCGCCGCGATCGCCGCGACGCCGTTCCCGCGGCAGGCGCTCGGCCCCGGGGAGGTCGTGGCCGGGTGGGACGGCACGAACGGCGGCGTGCGGCTGCCGGACGGTGCCTACGAGGCCGCGCTGACGGTGTCGACGGCAGTCGGTGAGGCGTCGGTCCGGGTGCCGCTCACGATCGACACGACGCCACCCCAGCTGCGGATCGTCGACGCGCCGCGATGGCGTTTCTGGGTGAGCGAGCCGGCGACCGTGGCGCTCGTCGTCAACGGTCAGACGATCACGACGGTCGTCCAGCAGCGTGGCAACTTCTCGCTGCCGCACACCGCGCGCGCCACGTCGATCTCGGCGTCCGCCATGGATGGCGCCGGGAATCTCAACGCGCCGCTGACCTGGCCGTGACGCTCGAAATTGGCACGCTTTTGGCACGAAGTTGTGACAGACACGTCACACATTTCTGACTAGGATCGGCAGTGGGTGGTGGGATGGGGTGCCCCGGCGATTGATGAGGCGCTCCGGCGATTGATGAGTGCTCCGGGGGACTGGTGGGGGGGGTGCCGGCAAATAGCCTGCCCAGTCGGGCTGCGGCTCGCGAAACCGGAATGGGAGCGTCAGGAGCTCCACGCGTCGTAGGCTCGCTCGAGGTGGTCGAGCAGCGCGACGAGGAGCTGCCCGCGGTCGACTTCGCGTCCCGTCTCGGCCTGGAGTGAGGTGGCCGGCGCTGAAGCGGGCGCCTCGGAGACGTTCACGCCGATCCCGAGCACGATCTGCTCCTCCGAGGCCTCGGCGAGGATTCCCGCCACCTTCAGCCCGCCGATCAACAAGTCGTTGGGCGGTTTGATCGCCGGCTCGATCCCGGCCACGGCCGCGATCGCCTCCGCAGCCGCCTGACCAGCCAGCGGTGTCAGCTCGGGCCAACGCGCAGCCGGGAGCGAGGGGCGGAGACTGAGCGAGAAGAGCAGCGCGGCGCCCGGCTCGTCCAGCCACGTCCGGCCGAGCCGCCCGCGGCCCTCCGTCTGGTGCTCGGCGACGGCGACCGCGCCCTCCGGATCCTCAGGGGCGATCAGTCGTTGTGTCGACGCGCACTCGGCGACGTAGCGGTACGGCCTGCCAAAGCGGCCGCGCAGCGTCGGCACGACCGCCTCTGGCGCGAGGGAGAAAGACACTGGCCTCTACACTAAACGCGTGCAACCGGCCCCCCGCGTTCTCCGTCAGACGGAACAAGAGCCCTCGCTCCGCTACGAGACTCTGAGCGATCCCATCTTGATCCGACGCGCCAAGGACGGAGACCAACGCGCCCTCGAGGCTCTCTGCGAGCGGCATGCGCCACGCGTCGAGCGCCTGGCTGCGCATCTGGTCAGAGACCCGGAAGACGCGCGTGACGCGTCGCAGGAGGCGCTCGCCAAGCTGTGCGTTCGCCTCAAGCAGTTTCGCGGCGACTCGCGGTTCACGACCTGGCTGCACCGGCTCGTCGTGAACACCTGCAAGGACGTGCTCGAGCGCCAACGCGTGCGTCAGTGCGAGCCCTTGCTCGAAGATCGCCGCGAAGCGATCGACGGCGATCCGGCTCGCGCGGTGACTCTCGCCGAGACGCGGGCCGAGCTGGGCGCGTGCCTCTCCCAGCTCGCGCCGGCGCAGGCGAGGGTCGTGGTCATGAAGGACGCGTTCGACTACACGTTCGAGGAGATCTCGTCGGAGTCCGGCATGCCTGTCGGCACGGCGAAGTGCTACGCGCACCGGGCGCGGAACGGGCTGCGCGAGCGACTGGGCGCGGCATGAACGTCGAGCCTCAGGTTCCCCTGGGGCGGCAGGAGATCGAGGCCATCCTGCCCCATCGTCCACCGTTCCTGCTGATCGACGAGGTCGTCGAGCTGGAGCCCGGCGCCCGCGTCGTCGCTCGCAAGACGGTCACCGAGGAGGACTGCGCCGGCCACTTCCCAGGCAACCCGATCATGCCTGGGGTGAAGATGGTCGAGGCGCTCGCCCAGACCGGCGCGTTTGCGGTCCTCTCGCAGCCGGAGAACGCCGGCAAGCTCGCGCTCTTCGCGGGCATCGACGACGTCCGCTTCAAGCGCATCGTCCGGCCGGGCGAGGAGCTGACGCTCGAGTGCAACGTCGAGACCGTGCGCGGCCCGATCGGCCGTGGGAGGGTTCGCGCGACGGTCGACGGCCAGCTGGCCGTGCGCGGAACGCTCACATTTGCCGTCGATCAGTCCTCGGGGGTCGAACCGTGATCGCGACCGCGAACGGGGCGCCGCTCTCGATCACCGGCCTCGGGTGCAACGTGCCCGAGCGCGTGCTGACGAACGCCGAGCTCGCCGAGCTCGTCGACACCACCGACGAATGGATCGTCACTCGCACCGGCATCCGTGAGCGCCGGATCGCCGAACCGGACGAGGCGCTCAGCGACCTCGCGCTCCCGGCCTGCCGGCGCGCGCTCGAAAGCGCCGGGCTCGAGCCGACCGACATCGACCTCGTGATCGTCGCGACGGTCACCCCCGACATGTTCTTCCCGGCCTCCGCCGCGATCCTCGCCGACCAGCTCGGGATGCCCGACGCGGCGGCCTACGATCTCTCGGCCGGCTGCACCGGCTTCGTCTACGCGATCGCGCAGGGTTACGGCATGGTGGCGGCCGGCCTCGCGAACCGCGCCCTCGTCGTCGGGGGCGACCTGCTCTCGCGCATCACCGACTGGAGCGACCGCTCGACGTGCGTGCTCTTCGGAGACGGCGCCGGCGCGGTCGTGATCGAACGCGTCCCGAGCGGTGGCTTCCTCGGCTTCGAGCTCGGCGCCGAAGGTGCCGGCGGCGTGCACCTCAGCATTCCGGGCGGCGGCTCGCGGTTCCCCTCGTCGGCCGAGTCGCTCGCGGAGAACCGGCACGTGATCAAGATGAACGGCCGGGAGGTCTTCAAGTTCGCCACGCGCGTCCTCGTCTCTTCCGCGGAGACGCTGCTCGAGCGCTGCGGCAAGACGATCGACGAGGTCGACGTGTACGTGCCGCACCAGGCGAACGTGCGGATCATCGACCACGCGGCGAAGAAGCTCGGCGTCCCGTCCGAGAAGGTCGTGGTCGACGTCGAGCGGTACGGCAACACCTCTTCCGGGTCGATCCCGCTCGCGCTCGCCGACGGCTCGGCGGACGGGCGCATTCGCCCCGGCGCCCTCGTGCTGATGACCGGCATGGGGGCGGGTCTCACCTGGGGCTCGGCATTGATCGAGTGGACCAACGACACGAACGGAGCAACGCGATGAGCACCGTGGCATTCATGTTCCCTGGGCAGGGATCTTTCGAGGCAGGGATGGGCCGCGACATCGCGGAAGCCGTGCCGGAGGCGATGGAGGTGTACGAGGCGGGAAGCGAGACCTCGGGGCTCGATTTGAAGAAGCTGTGCTTCGACTCGCCGGTCGAGGCGCTCGTCGAGACCGAGGTGCAGCAGCCGGCGCTCGTCGCGACGAGCCTCGCGATCCTGCAGGCGATCAAGACGAGGGGGATCAGGCCGGACGTCGTCGTCGGCCACTCGGTCGGCGAGTTTTCCGCGCTCGGCGCCGTCCGCTCGATCGGGATCCCCGAAGCGATCGGGCTCGTCCGCGAGCGGGGCCTCGCGATGGCTGACGCGGCGCGGCACCACCCCGGTTCGATGGCGGCGATCCTCGGGCTCGCGGACGAGGTGGTCGAGAAGCTCTGTCAGAAGATCAGCAACGTGTGGCCGGCGAACTACAACTGCCCCGGCCAGATCGTCATCTCGGGCGAGGACCCGGCCGTCGACGAGTGCTGCGTCGAGGCCGAGCGTGAGGGCGCGCGCCGCGCGATCAAGCTGAGGGTCTCGGGCGCGTTCCACAGCCCGCTCGTCGAGCGGGCCACGGAGCGACTCAAGCCGGCGATCGAGCGGGTCAGCTTCGCCGATCCGGTGACGCCGTTCATGTCCACCGTGACCGCGAAGATCGAGGACGCCGCGCGGCTCCGGACCCTCCTCGTCGAGCAGCTCACCGCGCCGGTGAAGTTCACGCAGGCCGCTCGCGTGCTGATCGCGAACGGCGTCAGCGTCTTCGTCGAGGTCGGGCCGGGCAACGTGCTCAGCGGTTTACTGAAGAGGATCGACCGCAGCGTCAAGACGATCACGGTCAACAATCTCGCGGACCTCGACAAGCTCGAGGACTCACTTGCCAGCCGGTAAGGCGTTCGCGGCGCTGGACGGGAAGAACGCGCTCGTGACGGGCGCCTCGCGTGGGATCGGACGGGCGATCGCGACCGAGCTTGCAGAGGCCGGTGCGACTGTCGTCGTCGGCTACAACTCGGGCCGCGAGGAGGCGGAGGAGCTCGCAAGCCAGGTCGGGGGCCGCGCCGTCCAGGCCGACGTCTCGTCGGCCGACGATGCGAAACGGCTCGTCGAGGAGGCGGGCGAGCTCGACATCCTCGTCAACAACGCCGGCATCACCCGCGACGGCCTGCTTGCACGGATGCCTGACGACGACTGGCGTGCGGTGCTCGAGACGAATCTCTCGTCGATGTTCTACACCTGCCGCGCCGCGTGCCGGCCGATGATGAAGCGGCGAGGCGGCGCGATCGTGAACATCTCGTCGATCGTAGGTGTCCACGGCAACCCGGGCCAGACGAACTACGCCGCCGCGAAGGCCGGGATCATCGGCTTCACGAAGTCGCTGGCGCGGGAGCTGGGCAGCCGCGGCGTGCGAGCGAACGTGGTCGCGCCGGGGTACGTACACACGCGCCTTACCGACGTGCTGCCCGAGGAGCTTCAGGACGCGATGGTGCAGAACACGCCGCTCGGGCGGATCGGCACGCCGGAGGACGTCGCCTCGACGGTACGCTTCCTCGTCTCCGACGAGGCCTCGTTCATCACGGGCGAGGTCTTGCTCGTGGACGGCGGCCTGGGAATCTAGAGCTTATGAACTCGAACGGACGCAGACGTGTGGTCATCACCGGCCTCGGGGCCCTCACGCCCCTGGGCAAGGACGTCGACTCGACCTGGGCGAACCTGCTGGCCGGCAAGTCCGGCGCCGGCGAGATCACGCAGTTCGACCACACCGACTTCCACGTGCACTTCGCCTGCGAGGTCTCGGACTTCGACCCGGTCGAGTGGATCGACCGTAAGCAGGCGCGGCAGATGGACCGGTTCGCGCAGCTCGTCGTCTCGGCGGCGCGGATGGCGGAGAAGGATGCCGGCATCGACATCGCCGCCGAGCCGGATCGTGTCGGGGCTTCGGTGGCCACGGGGATCGGCGGGCTGAAGTCGTTCCAGGACTGTCTCGACGTACTCCGCGACAAGGGGCCCGACCGTGTGAGGCCGTTCGCGATCCCGGCGATCATCCCGAACATGGGCGCCGGCTGGGTCTCGATGGAGCTCGGCACGAAAGGGCCGCTCTCGTCGCAGTGCACGGCCTGCGCCGCCTCGAACATGGCGATCGGCGACGGCATGGACGCAATCCGGCTCGGCCGGGCGGACGTGATGCTCTGCGGCGGCACCGAGGCGCCGATCACGCACGTCGGCATCGCCGGGTTCGCGGCGATGCGGGCACTCTCTCGACGCAACGACGATCCCGAGCGCGCGTCGCGTCCGTTCGACGGCGAGCGCGACGGGTTCGTGATGGGCGAGGCCGGAGCGATCCTCGTCCTGGAAGAGCTCGAGCGCGCGAAGGCGCGCGGCGCGAAGATCTACGCCGAGGTGCTCGGCTACGGCGCGTCCTCGGATGCCGCCCACATCACGGAGCCGGATCCCACCGGGGTGAACCCGGCGCGGGCGATGCAGATGGCGTTCGAGGACGCCGCGATCGATCCGGCCGAGATCGGCTACATCAATGCGCACGGCACCTCGACGCCGCTCGGCGACGCCGCGGAGACGCGGGTGATCAAGCTGGCGGTCGGTGAGGAGAACGCCGCCAAGATCCCGATCTCCTCGACCAAGGGTGCGACCGGCCACTGCCTCGGCGCGGCGGGCGCGGTCGAAGCGATCTTCACGACCCTCGCGGTCTCGCAGGGCATCCTGCCGCCGACGATCAACTACGAGTTCGAGGACCCCACCTGCGACCTCGACTACATTCCGAACGTGCCGCGCGAGGCGCCGGACATCAAGCTGGGCGTCTCGAACTCGTTCGGCTTCGGCGGCCACAACGCCTCGATCGTCATCGGCAAGTACAGCGAGTAGCGGCGCCACCGCTGGTTCGCTCACGGCCGCTGTCACTGAGACCCTAGGGAGTTCGTTTCTCGCGAATTCGGCCGGGGCACCCCATCCCACCACCCACTGCCGATCCTAGTCAGAAAAATGTGACGTGTCCGTCACGACTTCGTGCCAAAAGCGTGCCAACTTGCGCACAGTCCCGAGGAAAGCCGATAGGGGCGGCCGCTGGGCGCGGACCACCCCTATCGAGATCAGTATCGGCCGTACCGCACCCCTCCGCATTCCTCGTATTGGAGTGCTTCGCGTACGCAGCTCGGAGCGAGACCCGTCAGTGGATTAGATTGCGCCCATGAGCTACGGCTGGCCGGTGGAGCCGTTCGACAAGCAGCATGCTGTGCGCGGGTTTTTCTGCGATCCGCGGATCGGAGCCGAGGGAGGGAAGTCGTTCCATTTCGGCGTCGACGTGTCAGCGCCGGATGGGACGGCGGTCTTTGCGGTCGAGGCCGGGACGGTCCGCTCGGAAGGCACTCAGAACATCGCAGTCGTCGCGTCGGACGGGCATTCGCACGGCTACTGGCACATCGTTCCGACGGTGCGGCCGGGCCAGCGGGTGGCGAAGCATGCCCTGCTCGGCCACATCGCCAGGACCTGGGGACATGTCCATCTGGCCGAGCGGCGGAGCGGCAAGTACTGGAACCCGCTGCGCGCAGGCGCACTGACCCCGTTCGAGGACTTTGGCGCTCCGGTCGTCGACCGAATCGTCGCCGAGCGCGGAGGAACGCAGCTGGATCCCCGTGTGCTCACGGGCGTGGTCAATCTGCTGGCGATCACGCACGACAACCCGCCGATCTCCGCCCCGCCTCCGTGGAAGAACATGCCCGTGACGCCGGCGCTCCTGCGCTGGCGGCTCGTCCGCGACGCACGCGAGGTCGTGCCTTGGCGAGTCGCGGCCGATTTCCGCAGGACGTTGATTCCGAAATCTCGCTTCGGCGAGATCTACGCGGCCGGAACGCGCCAGAACCATCCCAACGAGCCGGGTCTCTATCGCTTCTGGCTTGCCCGCAACTGGAACACGCGCGAGCACCCTGACGGCTCCTACCGGCTCGACGTCGAGGTGGCGGACATCCGCGGCAACTCGTCTCGCGGCCACCTCGAGCTCGTGCTCGTGAACGAGGAGCTGTAGACCGCTCAACGAGACGAGGCCGGCGTAGTGCCGGCCCCGTCCAACACCTGCTGGCCCTGCCTCTACTCGTACTGGAGCGCCTCCAGCACGTTCAGCCTGGCCGCCCGGCGCGCGGGGAAGATCGCCGCCAGGGTGCCCGCCACGATCGCGACGATCGTGAACGCGACGAGCGACTTGACCGGCACCGCGAACCCGACGCCGTACTTGCTGAGCGCCTGGGCCACCGCGGCAGCCAGCCCGACGCCGAGCGGGAGCCCGAGCGCCGCGCCGATCAGGGCGGTGACGATGCTCTCGTGCCGGATCATCCGTCGGGTCTGGCGGCGGGTGAAGCCGATCGCCCGGAGCATCCCGATCTCGCGCGTCCGCTCGAAGACGGAGAGCACGAGCGTGTTGACCATCCCGAACAGGCTGACGATCACCGACAGCCCGAGCAGTGCGTAGAGCATGCTCAGGATGTCCGTCAGGTCCTTCGTTCGGTCCTCGACGAACTGGCTCTTCGTCAGCACCCGAGCGTCCGGGAAGGCGGTGAGCGCCTGCTCGAGCTCGGCCTTGGACGAGCCCGACACGAGCGTGAAGAAGTCGGTCGGTGTCTCGTAGATGCGGTCGAAGAGCGCCCGGTCGACGACGACGGCGCCGAGCAGCGGGTCGAGCTTCGGCGGGGCGTAGATGCCCTCGACCGTGACCTCGACCTGCTTCGCCGACGCGCTCGTCAGCGTGAACGTGCTTCCGATCGTGAGACCCTTCTCCTGTGCGATCCGAGCCTCGACGATCGCGCCGTTTCGCCCGAGCGAGGAGAGCGTGGCGTCGGACCCGCGCTTCCAGGAGATGTCGTACACGCTCCCGATCGTCTTCGGGTCGACGCCGTAGACGTCGACGTCGTCCTTGCCGAGCAGGCCGCGGTCGTAGCGAACCGCCGAAGCCACGGCGCCCGGCACCCGCTCGACGGTTCGGCCGACGTTCAGCGGAACCGCGTCCCACTGCTCCTGACCCAGCACGACGTAGTCGCTCGACAGCTGCTTCTTGACTGCGGTCTGCGCCGAGCTGTTCAGGCCGTTCGCGAGCACGCCCACGAAGGTGACGAGGGCGAGCCCGATCATCAACGCGGCCGCGGTCGCCGCCGTCCGGCCCGGGTTGCGGAGCGCGTTCTCCCGCGCGAGCCGGCCGGAGGTGCCGCCGAACCTGACCGTCACGAGCGTGATCAGGGCGACGAGCGGCTTGACGAGCGTCCCGGCCGCCATCGCGGTTCCGACGAACAGCACGAGCGTGCCCACGACGAGCGCGACGGCGCGCTGCAGCATCGGGATGCCGTCGACGAAGAGCCCGTAGCCGAGCGAGCCGGCTGCCAGGCTGAGCACCGCCAGCGACCAGACCGGCGACCGGCGCTTGCTCGCTTGCGTCGCGCCCTCGCGGACGGCCGCGATCGCCGGAACGCGGGTGGCACGCACGGCCGGGACGAGACCGGCGAGCACCGTCACGATCGTTCCCGTAGCAAGCGATACGAGAACGGTGTGACCGGCGATCACTGTGTCGGCGCGGGGAAGCCCTGCACCGACGGCCGTCAGGAGCGCGATCAGGCCCTTGGCGATCCCGAGCCCGGCGACGAACCCGAGCGCCGATGCGATTAGCCCGGTGACGAACGACTCGAGAACGACGAGCCGGAGCACTTGGCGGCGCGAGGCTCCCAGCGTCCGCATCGTCGCGAGCTCGCGCGTCCGCTGCGCGATCGTGATCGACAGGGTGTTGAAGATCACGAAGCCGCCGACGAAGAGCGCGATGGCTCCGAAGCCGATCAGGATCTTCTTGAAGATCCCGAGGAACATGTCGATGCCCTCTTTGTCCTTCTCGGCCTGCTCTGCCCCCGTCTGGACGGTGGTCGTCGAGGCGGGGACGATCTCGCGCAGCTTCCGGACGAGCTCCTCGTCGGAGACACCCCGCTTGGCCGCGACCGAGATCGCGTCGAAGCCGGACTTGCCGAGGAGCTTCTGCGCGGTCTGGACGTCGAAGACTGCGAAGGTTGCTCCGCCGAGCGAGTCGACCTCACCGAACTTGGCGATGCCGGCGACCCGGAAGTGGTGTACCGGCCCACCGATCGCAACGCGGATCGGGTCGCCCACGACGAATCCGTGCTTGGACGCGACGGTCTTGTCGATGACGACCTCGTCGGGCCTCGCCGCCCAGCGCCCGGACACGAGCTTGAGCGGATTGAACTGCGGATACGCGGGATCGACGCCGACGCCGAAGGTCGGGCTGCCGTTGCCGCTGATCGCCTCGCCCTGCTTGTCGAGCAGGGAGGCGGAGTTGCCACTGGCGTTCAGGTCGAAGATCTCGCCGGCCGCGGCCTCGACCTCCGGCACCGCGCGGACGCGGGTCAGCAGGTCACGCGAGACGAGCGCCTTGCTGCCCTGCTGCCAGTCGGTGGCGGCGCGGCCGCTGACGACCGCGTCGGTCTGAGCGTACGAGCTCGCGAAGATCGAGTCGAACGCCTTCGAGATCGTGTCGGTGAGGACGAAGCTGCCGCTCACCATCGAGACGCCGAGGACGATCGCCAGGGCCGTCAGGATCGTGCGGAGCTTGCGCGAGAGGAG
>WNFV01006593.1_pt1 | contig 19830 bp, 13 predicted proteins | sample 5400101 | NCBI WGS metagenome assembly WNFV01 (sample SAMN13153361, study PRJNA577476) | soil metagenome | isolation source: 115 cm soil or saprolite under grassland replicate 1 | place: USA:California | collected 2016-06-15 | reverse complement strand
CCGCTGTGGGCGTATATTGCGTGAAATATATCACAAATCGTGTGCAGTGTCAATCATGTGCGCGTCCATTCGGGTCAATGTAGCCAGAGCGCGACATCAAGCGTGGCAACTTAACTCCCGCCAGGGTTTCGCCGACAGCCACAATGATGTTGCGCTCCCATGCCGCAATATGACTCACACCTCGATGCGCTGCGCCATCTGATACGCCCAGGCGGGCTCTGTGATCAGGCCGCCGCGGGCGGCCCAGAGATAGGTCACGACGGATACAGCCGCGCTCCCTCGACCCTGATCTTCCGCGCGCGCGCTAGAAACGGCGCGTCGAAGTCTTCCATGCCGGTGGCCGTGACTAGCGTCTGCTGGTCGGGGCGCGCCAGCGTAGCCAGCAGGTGCGTGCGCCGCTCGGCATCCAGCTCCGAGAGCAGATCGTCCAGCAGCAGCACCGGCGCGTCGCCCGCGCGCGCGCGCATCAGCTCGGCCTCGCCCAGCTTGAGCGCCAGCGTGGCGCTGCGCTGCTGCCCGCGCGAGCCATAGATGCCGATGCTGATACCACCCATCGTCAGCAGCAGGTCGTCGCGATGCGGGCCGATCAGCGTCTGCCCGCGGCCGATCTCATCATCGCGGATGCGCTCCAGGTGCGCCGCGACCGCGCTCTCGATCGTGCGCTCGTCGGGCGTGCCCTCCAGCGTGGCCACGCTGCTCTGATAGGTGGCGATCAGCGGCGTGGTGCCGGCGGTCACCCGGCAGAAGATCGGGCCGATCAGCGTATTTAGCTCGGCCACGGCGGCCATGCGCTCGCGCAGCACATATGCGCCCGAGAGCGACATCTCGCGATCCCAGAAGGCCAGCTCGTCGGCGGCGCTGCGCTGGGGTCGGCGGCGCTCGCGCCAGGCCCGCAGCAGGCTGTTGCGCTGCTGCACCACCTTCTGGTAGTGCGAGAGCGTGCGAACATAGCGGCCATCGAGCTGCGAGAGCGTCACATCCAGGTAGCGCCGCCGCTCCGATGGCGCGCCGGTTACCAGCGCCAGGTCGGCCGGCGTGAACAGCACCACCCGCAAATTGCCGACCAGATCGAGCGCGCGCACCGTCTTGCGATCCACCCGTACCGTCTTGATCGATGTATTCACCAACTGGCCTTCGTCGTCGGCGCGGCGCTGCACCAGCACCTCCAGGCGCACCTTGCCGTCGTTGCGGCGGACATCGCAGAGCAGCCGCGCGAACGGCGGCGTGCCGATGTCGCCCTCGGCATCCCAGCGCACCAGCTCGCGGTCGGCGCCGGCGCGTGGCGAGCGCGTGGTGGCCAGGTAGAACAGCGCTTCCAGGATCGTCGTCTTGCCGGCGGCGTTGGGGCCGTAGAACAGCGTGGTGCCAGGTTCCAGGCCAAGCTCCAGCCGATCGTAGTTGCGGAAATCGCGCAGGGTCAGGTGGGTGACGTGCATAGCATCACTAATAAGTCAACGGGTCGACACGGATAACTGAGCTAAGGCGATCAAAATCCGCATCGGCGCTGATCAATCGCGTGATGCCATTGTTCTGCATCGTCGCCGCGTGAATCGCATCTCGGGGTTTGAGGATAGTGGCATAATGTATCCGACATGCTTCTTGTCGCAAGCACTACGCTGCTCCTTTCAACGAGCACATCTGCGATCCGCGACTGCATTATAGCATTTGGCGGCCGAAATTGGGATCAACCAGCTCGCTCCAGCTTCAGCGCCCGCAATGCCTGTAAATCCGCACACCCGCTGCAGAACATTGCGATCCGCAGCGCGTCGATGTAGGCGCGCAGCTCCTCGATCACACCTTGCGCGCCCTGGCCGTCGGCGGCCGGGCCGAGCGCCGGCTTGGCGGTGGCGCCTATGTCGGCCCCCAGCGCGATCGCCTTGGCCACATCCACGCCGCTACGGATGCCGCCGCTGCCGATCAGGCAGATCTGGGGTAGCGCCGCACGCACCTCGCGGATGGCTTCGGTGGTTGGGATGCCCCACCCAGCGAAAGCGCCTGCTACCCGCGCCCCGCGCTCGCTGGCCTGCCGAAAGCGCTCGACCTCGCTCCAGCTGGTGCCGCCCGCGCCGGCGATGTCGATGCCCCACACGCCGGCCTCGATCAGCCGCCGTGCCGCCTGCGCGCCAATGCCGTTGCCGACCTCCTTGGCGATCACCGGCACGCCGACATCGCGGCAGACCAGCTCGATCTTCCGCAGCAGGCCCTTGAAGTTGGTGTTGCCCTCGGGCTGGACAGCCTCCTGAAGAACGTTGAAATGCAGAATCAGCGCGTCGGCCTCGATCATCTCGACCGCGTGGCGGCACTCCTCCACGCCATAGCCATAGTTGAGCTGCACCGCGCCTAGGTTGGCCAGCAGCGGGATGCGCGGGGCGACTTTGCGCACCTGATAGGTGTAGGCCAGCCGCTGATCGCGGATGGCCGAGCGCTGCGAGCCCACGCCCATGGCTAGGCCGAGCGCCTGAGCCGCCTCGGCCAGGGCCAGGTTGATCCGTGCGACATCGGATGCCCCCCCGGTCATCGAGCTAATCAGTAGCGGCGCGCGCATCGGCTTGCCCAGTAAGGTCGTGTTGGTGTCGATCTCGGCCAGATCCAGCTCGGGCACGGCATCGTGCGGCATGCGGTACGCCGCGAAGCCGGTGTATACGCCTTTCGCCGCCACATCTTCACCCGCGACGATCCGCACGTGGTCGAGCTTACGGCTGCTGGTGCCGTCGTCGTCGTTCATAATCTGCGGCCCTTGCCTTGGCGCCACGAGTGTGGCGCGTGACTGTCGTGACTATGATGATACCGAGCTATACACAGCGTGTCAAATCCGCTTGATTTTCATGCTTCACATAGTTGCCATGTCCGGTGTGGCGTTGCCTGCGGCAGCATGGTACTTTCCTTTATTTGTGTGTTGTATTTTCGCCCCGCGGGGCGAAAATACAACACACAAAGGATGAGAAATTCGTGGTTAACGTCCATGCTATTTAATTGTGCGTGGTTTATGCACGCCCGGCTGGGCGTGCATAAACCACGCACAAAAGAAGGAAAAGTATCACGCTTTAGCGTTCGCGCTCGTTGCGCTCGTCGCCGATCGGGTATAATAGTTGCCGGTTTGTGAACAATCGATCAACTTCCTTGAGGAGCTACCTGTGAGTCAATCATCTCAATCCCGAAAAGGCGGCCCGCCGCGCCAGAATCCTTTGCCCGCCATCCTTTCGGCGCTAGTAGTGGTGGCGATCTTCGTCGCGCTTGGCTTTATGCTGGCGTCGAACCGGCCCGGTAGCGGCCAGAGCGCCGCCGCGCCAACGGTAGATGCCTTCTCTGCCGCGCCGACCTCCGCTGCCGTCGAGGGCGTTCCGACGGCAGCCAGCGCGCCCGCCGAAGCTGCCCCAACTGCTGCCGCCGCGCCCGCCGGCCAGCAAAAATCCTACAATGCGCCGCCGCCTATGACGATCGATCCGAAGAAGAATTATACGGCGACGATCACCACGCCACGCGGCGATTTTGTGGTCAAGCTGCGGCCCGATCTGGCGCCGCAGACGGTCAATAGCTTTGTGTTTCTGGCGCGCGCTGGTTTCTTCAATGGTGTGACCTGGCATCGTGTACTGCAGAACTTTATGGCTCAGGGCGGCGACCCGACTGGCACCGGCGGCGGCGGCCCTGGCTACACTGTCCCGGATGAGTTCACCGATAAGGTGAAGTTCGATAAGCCGGGAATTATGGCCATGGCCAATACCGGTCAGCCCAACAGCGGCGGCTCGCAGTTCTTCGTCACCACTGCGCCGGCCGATTATCTGGATGGCAAGTATACAATCTTTGGCGAAGTTACGCAGGGGCAGGATATCGTGAACGGCATTCCGCTGCGCGATCCACAGCAGAATCCGACCACGCCGGGCGAGCAGATTGTGAAGATCTCGATCGACGAGAAATGATGACAAGATGACATGTAGAGACGCAAAATATTGCGTCTCTACATGTCATCTTGTCAATTCTTCCGGCGCAGGAACCCACCCTTCTTTGGCTCCTCGACGGTCCGGCGTAGCTTCGCCAGGTCGCGATCGAGCGCCTGGGGCATGTCGGCCTCGGTCGGCTGGGGTGGCGGCACCATATGTACCGCCGGGACGACTGGCTCTACGAATGTGATACTGCCGTTCGTGTTTGTCGCGGTTTCGGATATCGGTGGCAATCGGTCGGCGACGCCGTAGGGCAATGGCCCGCTCTCGGCCCCCAGCGCCACCAGCCAACCCCACAGATGCTGCTGGCGTGTCAGCGGGTCGTCGGGCAGGCGCAGCGGTCGGCCGCGCGCGTCGATGATCACGCCGATCGCGCTGCCGCGAATCTCGCCGGGGTTGGAAAGCGCCTGTTTGCCAGCCGGGTTGCTGCCGATCCGTACGCCGTCGGCCGGCTGAACCATGAGCGTGCCGCCGCGCCCCGGCGGCAGCGCCAGCCGCCCGATCTGCCCGTGCTGCACGGCGACCCGGCGCGTCTCTCCGCCGACTTCTTTAAGCTCAGCCTCGACCGCCGTCTCGCCTGGCCGCCCGCCGCCCAGTGCAACCACGCATGTCGCCAGCGGCACATTTCGTAGCAGGTCGCGCTCGAACAGCGCTAGCGCGGCCTCGGCATCGCTGAACGCTAGCGCGCCGCAGGCCGGAAGTAGCCCCAGCGTGTCCAGGTGCAGCTCGACCAGCCGCACAGTGTCGTCGGCACGCGGCTGAAGGGCGTCCAGCAGTGTCAGCGCGGCTAAGCCGGGATGCGGCGTGTTTGCCAGCACGCCGCCACCGGCGAGCACATAATCGTAGGGCGCGTGCGGCCGTTCGTCGCGCAGCGCCGCCAGCGTAATGCTCAGCGCCTCGCGCACAACCGCATGCTCGATCAGCACATCTTCGCGAGTCATCGGCAGCATCTGCGGGCGCAGCATCTTGTTGAGCATCCAGTGGGTCAAGTCGCGCTCGCTGATCGGGAATGGGAGCCAGCGCGCGATGGCCGCGATGCTCGATTCTGCCAGTATGCCGCCGATGCCATACCCCGTGCCGATTCCCCCGCGGACCGCCGGCGTATAGCGCCCCTGGCTGGCCAGGTAGGCGGCGCTGCTTGCCGCGCCGCAGTCCAACACCAGCGTATCACGGCCATCGCGCTCGGCGATGAAACGCGTGACCAGGCCGGTCGCATCGCAGCTGGTGCTGAGCGGCGCCTTGGAGATGCGGCGCAGCGCCTGCGCGCCGGGGATGTTTGGTAGAAATGTATCGTTGTAGAGCTTGACAATCGCCTGGCGCGCGGGCTCGAGTCGCTCGACTTCCAGCGACGGGCGGACGTTTTCCACTAGGCTCAGGTCGGCCCGGCCCGAGAGCGCCTCGATCACCGGCTCGCGCGATTGGCTATTGCCGGCGAAGATCACCGCGCGTCGCGCAATATCCTGCCGATGCTGCCCATCTGAGTCGATCCGCGAGCTAAACGCGGTCAGCCCTACGATATGCGCCAGGCGCACCAGCGAGTCGGTCGCACCATCTTCCAATCCGCCCGCGATGATCACGAGATCCGGCCGTAGGCTCAGCAGCACCTGCACCTGCCGCTCGATCCACGAGCTGTCGTTGCCTGCCGCCACTCCTGCTGCGTCATCGAGCGTTACGGTTTGCAGGATATTGGTATAGGTCGCGCGGCTTGCGCGTAGCGCGCTGCGTGCCGACACCTCGCTGGAGACGGCGGCGATCACCACGCCCATCGGCGCGCCGGCGCTGGTGACGCCGATCACGGCGTCGATGCCGTCGCGCTCGGCCGTCTGGGGCGTCAGCAGGCTGCCATCGCGCATCAGCTGGCGTCCGGTCGCCTCGCTGAGCTGCGTCGCGGCTTCCAGGATGCCGATCACCGCATTCTCATAGGGTGGCTCGGTGGTGCTGGGGACGCTGGCCTGGCCGATCAGGCGCGCCTCGCCATCAACCGTATCTACCAGTGTCACACGGGTGGTGACGCTGCCGACTTCGGCGACAAGCGTGGCGCTGGGCTTCTGTGGCATAGTAATTCTCTATCTCGCCAAACCAAAGAACCGTAGTACGAATTCGAGCCGCTCGTTGAGCGCGCTCAGATAGCTCTGGACGGCGCTGGCGAAGAAAAAGCCGAAGGCGATCATTAGCAGCCAGTGGCCGGTTGTCGCGGAGAGTGCGACGATCCAACGCCGCGCCGACACCAAATATCAACGCCAATGGGATATTCGCTAGCCAGGAAAATTCCTGCCGCCTGGTGATGCGCGGTAGCAGCAATAAGCCCAGAAACAGCGGTATGCCGTAAAGTATTGCGCCATTCGAACCGTTGCTGATCAGCCCGCTCACCGCAGGCCGGAGCACCTGATGATAGGCCACGACAAAGGCAAGCCCCAATGATGTACCGACAAACAGATATTGAGCAACGCGAAATACTGGATTATTGCCGAAAATCCGGCTCAACACCATAATTGTCACGACGATTGCGATAATATCGATAACCGTTTGCGTCACGCTGATCTCCTTCTGCGCGCCGCCGTACTTGCGCCGACGATGATCGCGCCCACCAGGAGCAGTGCGATGAACATCAGCAGGCTTAGCCGCTGCTGGGTTGTCTCGCGTGCGACTTGGGCGGCCGGTATGCCGCTGCCGCCGCGTAGGCTTTGGTACGCCAGGGCGCCTTGCTTGCCGGCCAGGTGATAGATCCCTGGTTGGCTGAGATACGGCTGCACAACAGGCGTGGTTTCGGCCGGCAGCAGGAACCCGAACGGCACCTGCCTGGCGCTTCGACGAACTTGCTCCATCCAGCCCTGGACATCCTGCGCCTCATCGGCCAGCACAAGAACCATTGCGAGATCGTTGAGGCTGGTGAGCCGCGGCTTGCTGGGCTCGTTGCCGGTCGCCAACACGCTGATAGTCGCGTCATTGCCCTGGAAATCCGACCTCAGCAGGCCGCGAAAATCCTGCGCGAACAGGCGCAGTGCCAGCTCGGCGCCGGGCTTGTAGCCCAGCAGAATGTAATCCTCGCCACCTTTGCGATAGCCGGCTTTCTCTAGTTGATCGCGGAAATCGAACAGCAGCAGCGTGCCCTGCGGGTCGGTGCTGGCAAGCACCAGCTTGACCTTGCGCTGGATCAGATGCCCGAGCACGGCATCCTCCAGCGGCCGCAACTCACTGCTCCGCCGCGCGTCCCACTCGTAGCCCACCAGGACGACATCATTCGCAGAAAGCTTATCGATCTGCTCAAACAGATCAGCTGCGCCCGGTGCTAAAGGCGGTACTGCCAGGCCGAATGAGTCCGGCAGTGGCACGATTAGCCCGATCAGCAGCGCGATCAGGAGCGCCAGGTAGAGCGCGCGCTCGATGCCAACCCGACGCCATATGCTCGGCTGCGCCGGTGCGGGGATGGGCGCCGGCTCAGAAAAGGGCGCGGCGGCAAGCCGCTCCAGCAGCGCCAGCGCTTCGATTTGCGCGGCCGAGCGTGGCCGCGTGGTCAGCGGCGCGAGCTTGGGCGCGGCCACTGTGGCGGATACAGCAGCCTCTGGCTCTTCCGTTCCACCGAGCCGGGTAAGCCAGTCTAGCGATCGGGCATCGGCCTGGCTGATCTCCTTGGGTTGTTCCGGCTCGGGCGGGCGCAGCCAGGCCGGCAACTCAGTGCTGCCGAAGAACTCGCTCTCAGTGGGTGCGCGGCGCGACTCGACCTGGGCCGCCTGGTCGAGCCACTCAAAGTTCGCCGGCGGCGGCTCGGTTGCCGGCGCGGCCGGTGGCGTATCGGTTGAGACACCGCGCAGCCAGGCGGGAAGCTTGCTTTCGCCAGCGATCCCAGCGGTTGGCAGCGGCTGGCCGGATTCATCGCGCAACCAGGGCGGCAGATCTTGGCCTGGTGCTGTTTTCGGCGCGGGGCTCGGCGCGCTGGGGCGCAGCCAGTCGGGCAGATCGTCTGCCGGCGCCGGCGGCGTTTGCGCCGGAACCGCCGGCGCGGCGTCCGTGCTGGCGTGCATGATGCCCGGCAGTGTGTCGTCAGCTGGTGCTTGCGTGAAACTTGTGCTCGCCGCGTCGGCGCTGGTCGGCTCTTGTTGCAGCCAGGGCGGCACATCAGCGGCGGTTGGCGGCTGAATGGGCGGCTCGGGCTCGCGCAGCCAGGCCGGCACATCGCTGGCAGCGGCTGGCGCTGGCGGTTGCGGCTGTAGCCAGGATGGCATATCTGTGGCGGGCTGCTGGGCCGCCTGATCGCGCAGCCATGGCGGCAGAGATTCCTGTTCTGCGGCCGGCGCGGGCGTTACGTGGCTCGTTTCGGGCGCGGCGGGCGCTGGAATATCGGCCGGCTGGCTCTCGACATCCTGAAGCCAGAGCGGCACATCCGGCATCTCAGGTGCGGCTCCGGCGAGCTCTTCCGATTGGTCGACAGCGCTCCGCAGCCAATCGGGCACCGCTTCCGGGCTATCCTCGGTGGACAACCACGCCGGTGGGCCAGCCGATTCCGTGCGCCGCGGGGCGCCACTGGCGCCTTCAAACGAGAACGGCTCGGCGGTAATGTCGCCTTCGCCAGTGTCTTCGGCCGAAATATCGCGCAGCCAGTCGGGAACCCCTGCATCGCCACTGGTACTACGTGGTTGTTCTGGGGCTGTGCTTGGCTCGGGCGCCCAGAGATCGATCGACTCTGCTTCAGATGGCGTTGAAAGAGCAGGATCGTTCGCGCTGCTAAGCCAATCCGGTACTGCGGTAGGCTCGGCAGCGGCCGGCGCGCTTTCGGCGCTGAGCCAGTCGGGTACGCCGGTGTCGGTGGGCGCGGGCGGCGTAGCATCGTTCGCGCTGCCATGTAGAGCCGCAGAATTTTGCGGCTCTACGGCAGCGGCCGGCGATTCAGTGCCGAGATCGCTGAGCCAGGCCGGCGAATCGCCAGCGGGTAACTCAGCGCCGCTCGGCGTCTCGTTTGATTCGGCCAGCCAGGAAGGAAGTTGCTCGGCCCCGGCAGGTGGCGTGGCGTTGCGCTGCGTATCGCGCAGCCAGTCCGGCAGGCTGCTTTCCGGCTGTAGCGGCGCGGCAGGGAGTGGCGCGGGCGGTGGCTCTTGCGCCGGCGCATCCGTGCCCGCAAGATCGCTCAGCCACGATGGAAGCTGCTCGGCGCCAGCGCTCGAGGATTGAGCTGGCTGTGCATCGCGCAGCCAATCGGGGAGCGCGGCCTGCTCGCTCGTCTGAGCGGGCATGGGTGGTTGCGCTGGGCTATCCATCCAGCTTGGGGCGTCCGGTGCCGATGCGGGCTCTGCGGCGCTGGAATCGCGCAGCCAATCGGGCAGGCTCGCGCTGGATGGCGGGCCGACCGGAACAATGGGTGCGCTGGGTGCGGCCGAAGCTGCGGGCTCATCCGCGCCGCGCGGGCGTGGCGGGAGCGGCACATCGCGCAGCCAAGGCGGTAGATTTTTCTGCTCGTCGGATGGGTCGCGGGTCACGGAAGTGCTCCCTTATCGATCAAGAAAGGGCTGGTCGAATCCAAGCAGCACACGCACGCCAGCGACAACGGCGCCAAGCGCCGCACCGATCAGGAGCCCGCGTGCTCCAGCCAGCGCCACATAATCCGATATCCATCGCACACTGTCGCCCAGCACTGGCAGCGCCGCCGCCTGCGGCAGGGCAGCCAGCACCAGCACTAGCAGTGCGACAATCACAATCACCAGCGCGTCTGCCGTGCGGCGGCGCAGTGCCCGGAGCGCCGCGCTCAAGCTGAAGAAGGCCAGCAGCGCCAGGAACGAGCTCGCTAGTGGCTGGTAGAAGGCCCGAAACAGGTCGCGAATCGGCTGTTCGACCAGGCTGCTTGGGAACAGCGTGTATCCGCCCGGCACCAGGCCGACGATCGTGCCGCTTACGATCACTACCAACATGGCTGCCAGCAGCACCAGGCTATAGCCCCAATCGGGCTGGCGGCGCAGCACGCGCATCAGGTGCCCGGCCGTGACGCTCAGCAGCCCGACCAGCAGCGCCATCACGGCCAGCAGCGCCGCCCACTCCACGACGATCCGTGCCATCTGATCGAGATTTGGGATCGCGCTGGCAAAGTCGATCAGCACGAGCAGCCCAGCCACGCCAGCGATCAGGGTGGCGATCAGACGCTTCGGATCACGCAGAAACGACACGATTGCTTGCCTCATCTACAGGTGGACAGTGGAGCTAGAACGAAATTTGCAGTCCCACCGCCGCCAGGATCATCAGCAGGATGATCGCGATAATAATCACCGTCCGCAGCGCATCCTGCGTCAGCAAGCGCGCCAGCGGCGTCGGTGAGCGCGCCAGGTACGCCTCGGCAGCGTATATTTCCTCGCCGATCAATGTGCCGTCAGTGGTCAAATAAACGAACGGCAGTGCGGTCGTGGCCGTAGCGCCACCAAATTGTGGCACCCCGCGCTGCTGGCCATCCTCGCCGGCCAGCAGAAACTCCTGCCCGAAGCTGCCGATCATCTGGCTGGCCTCCAGCTTCTGGCGGCCATACAGCGTCGTGATGCCCGAGGCATACGCCATTGGATCTTGATGCGCGAGCATCTGGACGTTGGCTGGGTCATAATCCTGCCCCAGCCCCGCGCGCTGGTAGGCCTGGCGCAGCGTGCCACGCAAGGCCAGATGCGCCACCGCATCGCCGCTGCTGGCCAACAGCGGCGCGCCATTCAGCGCTGCGTCGGTGGCCACGCGCTCGGCCGCCAACAGCCCAGCCACCGTCTCAACCGTGCCCGAACGTGCGCCAACCGAGCCGCTGCCGGGCGAAATATGGATCGCTCGCCCAGTTTCAGCGCCGCGCGCCAGCGCTCGGCCGACGATCTCAATCCCCGGCAGCGGGCGCCGGCTGATCGGCCGTATGCCCGCAAGCGCGCGCGCATGGTGCAGCAAGGTGAGGATGATAACTAAAAGAACGACAATCAGCAGTAGCAGTGTTTCTGGAGGTAGTGTCAAGGCCAAACTCCGCACAATTCTTTACAACAGCGGGCCTCGCATGGCTTCGAGTCTAACCTAAAAGGGATCGTTTGTCAACAGTCCTGTTTCTCTACCAGGTCTTGTAATACTTTCCATCCTTGCTCATCGTCCAGCGCGGCGACATAATCATGCCAGCGGCCAAGTGGGGTCAGTGGGCGTAAGAACAGCGCGATCTGGCTGGTGAGGAAGCTCAGTGGCGTAATCACATCGAGCGCCAGGCGCGCAGGTGCGGTGAGACGCCGGCGCGCGATCGCCTGAGCGAGCTGTTGGAGGATTTGGGCACGTTGGTCAGTGTTCATAAGGCATCGCTATCAAGCACAATCGTCACCGGCCCATCGTTAATCAGCGCCACATGCATGTGTGCGCCGAAGACGCCGGTAGCCACCGTCATGCCGCGCTCACGCAGCGCCGCAACGAAGGCATCGACCAGCGGAGCTGCGATCTCGGGTGGCGCGGCCATGGTGAAGCTTGGCCGCCGGCCGCGCCGAGTATCGGCGTAGAGCGTGAACTGCGAGACCACCAGCACAGCCCCGCCCACATCCAGCGCCGAACGATTGAATCGCCCATCGTCATCGGCGAAAATCCGCATGGTGGCGATCTTCTCAGCCAACAGCGTCGCCTCGGCGAGCTGATCGCCCATGCCGATGCCCAGCAGCACCAGCAAGCCGCAGCCGATCTTGCCGACAACCTGATTGTTGACTGTGACGGATGCCTCGGTCACGCGTTGGATGACTGCGCGCATAGCTTAGAGGTTAGGGGTTAAGGGTTAAGGGTTAAAGTCATTGAGATCGTTGAGAGCGTTGAATTCGAAGTATCTAACCCCTAACCTCTAACCCTTAACCCTTACTGCTCCCATTATTCAGGTGCGCGAACACAATCCGCCCGGTCTGCGTCTGGTGAACGCGCGTCACCGTCGCCGAGACCTCCTGCCCGATCAGTTTGCGTGCGTCTTCGATCACGATCATTGTACCATCGTCGAGGAACGAGATGCCTTGATCGCGTTCGCGGCCGGTGTCACGGATCATCACACGAATCTCCTGGCCCGAGACAACCGGCGGCCGAACTGCGTCGGAGAGCTGGTTGAGGCTCAGCACCTTCACGCCTTGCAGCTCGGCCACGCGGCCAAGATTATGATCATTGGTGATCACCGGACAGCGGTACTGGCGTGCCAGGATGATCAATTTATCGTCCACTTGCTGCGCGCCGCTGACATCTACATCCACCACTTCGATCGGTGGCGCGGCCTCTTTCTGCATGGCGTTCAAAATATCCAGCCCGCGCCGGCCCTTGGCGCGCCGCTGCTCATCGGCCGAGTCGGCCAGCATCTGTAGCTCGTTGAGCACAAAATGCGGGATGAGCAGTGTGCCCTCGATAAAGCCAGTCTTGGTGACATTCGCGATCCGGCCATCGATGATCGCCGATGTGTCAAGAATATAGCGACTCGGCGCCTGAAGGCCTTCGAGCAGCTGCTGCGGCAGCACCAGTGATGGTCGCGGCATCTTGAGCAGCCCGCCGATCTCCTTCTTGCGGGCCGAGAAGACCATCGCGCCCAGGTATGCCAGTGTAATCGAGCCGATGATCGGCAGGAAGCGGCCAAACGGCGATGGCAGCTGCGCCAGCGGAACCGCCAGCAACAGCGCGAGCAGCAGACCAATCAGCGCGCCGAACACAACCGCAATCAGCTCAGCGATTGAGATGCTCTTGAAATAGCGCAGCCCTTCCTGAAGTGGCTCGATCGTCCAGCGATGGGTTGTCAGCACCCCGAGCCCAGCGCCGGCCAATGTCAGGAGCTGGATCGCTAGCTGCTCGGTATCTGTCGGTTGGGGACTCGAAAGCGCGTGGCCGAGCTGGTTGCCGATATAGGCCAGCACGGCCATGCCGATGATACGTACTAAGAAGTTGAGGCTAACTCTCATAGTTGCCCAGACGAAAGACGAAGGACGAAGGACGAACGACCGTGCTGGCCGCTCGATCGTCATTCGTCATCAGGTATACCACTGATAGTCGCGAAGTTGTGGTCGTCGGTCGTTGGTCGTTGGTCGCCGCGTTCAAGCGCGAGATCGACCGCCTCGGCGATCGAGCGCACTTCGGCCACGCTTAGCCCCTCGACTCTTGGCGGTGCGGTCGTACTTGGCGCCAGCGAGCGGGTGAATCCGAGCTTGGCCGCCTCGCTAAGCCGCCGGTCGAGCTGGCTGGTGCTGCGCAGCTCGCCCGAGAGCCCAACCTCGCCGACCAGCACCATATCCTGCCGCACGCGCTGATTGCGGTACGAAGAAGCGATCGCCACCGCCACCGCCAGATCGGCCGCCGGCTCGGTGATTCGTAGGCCACCGACAATGTTAACATAAATATCCTGGTTGAACAATGGCAGGCCGACGCGCTTGCTCAGCACGGCGATCAGCATCAGTAGCCGGTTCATGTCGAAGCCATTGGCCGTGCGGCGCGGCTGGGCGCTGGCGGTATTGGCGGTGAGCGCCTGCACCTCGACCAGGATCGGCCGGGTGCCCTCCATCGTCACCGCCACCGCCGAGCCGGGCGTGCCGGCGCTGCGCTCGGCCAAAAACACCTGCGAGGGGTTGCTGACCTCGCGCAGGCCATCCTGAGTCATCTCGAACACTCCAACTTCGTCGGTCGAGCCGAAGCGATTTTTGGCGCCGCGCAGCAGCCGATACTGGTGGAAGCGTTCGCCTTCCAGATACAGCACCACGTCGACGATATGCTCCAGCACCCGCGGCCCGGCGATCGCGCCCTCCTTGGTGACGTGGCCGACCAGGAACATCGGGATGCCGGTATCCTTCGCCAGCCGCAACAGCCGCAGCGCGCCCTCGCGCACCTGGCCGACACTGCCGGCCGCCGACGTCAAATCTTCCAGGTAGACAGTCTGGATCGAGTCGACGATCACCAGGCGTGGCCGCACGCGATCGATCTGCTCGAGCGCCGAGTCGAGGCTGGTCTCAGAATAGAGCAGCAGATGCTGGGGGTCGAGGCTCATGCGGGTAGCACGCAGCTTGATCTGCTGAATCGACTCTTCGGCGGATATGTACAGCGCCGGTCCGACCTGATCGGCGAACTGGGCGGCGGCCTGGAGCAATAACGTCGAATTATGAATGATTAGATCATTAGCCACAAAATTGGCCGCCCCAGGAACTGTCAAGTCATAAACTTGTTCTTCACCGGCCGGCGTGATGCTCTCGATCTCATCCCAGTAAATATCACTGTAGGCAAGCTTCTGAAAGTAAGGTGATGGATAAGAATCGGCAATAGCTGTAACTACTGTCCTCGTCAGCGGACGTTCGTGGCGGCGATTACGGATTGTAACGCCAGCTTTCGCTGAAACCGTTCTGAGCGATATTCCGCCGGTTACCTCACGCAACTGTTCCCAAAATAGCACCCCTGTCGGAATGGTATCGAAGTGTGTGGATGGCCTTGAGACAGTGGATAGCTGCTCAATCTTCGATTTTGCGCTCTCGCGTCCCCAGATGCCAATTTCCACCAAGAAGCGTCTGACTTCAGCCAAGCCGAGCATCTGAAGCTCATAAGCGGTATATCGGCTGCCATTGACGTGCTGACGTTTCGTTCGTAGCTTTACGATGAAGCCAAATCGAAGCAATAAATGCTGTATGTCCTGGGCCAAACGTTGGCTTATGGTACTGTACGAAAGTCCCGGAGTGCCATTGTTCGTTACGTAGACTGATCCATCACAGCTAAACAGAACTTTGAGGAACATCTCAAGCTGATGTTTCGGTAAACGGAACACACAGTCGGGAACAAATTTGTTGTCCGCAGTAGTAAATCGTAGATCGATAGAATCGAGGAGCCGCGCGACCGGCGAGGTCATTTCAGCTAGGTGACGTGCCTCGGGCGCAAGCGTATCAATCGGGACACCCACAGCTGTAGCGAGGCGCTGCAACTCAGCTTGACTTGGAGCAGCATCCCCACGTCTCCAACAATTCAGCATTCCGTAGCTTACGTGTGCGGCACGCGCCCAAGCTTGCCAACTTATATCCACCGTGCCCTGCACGTGCCATAGAGCTGCGCTGATCTTGGCTCGTGCTATCGCACGCTGACCGAAAGGTAGGACAAAGCGATACTGTTTCGCAGCACTCTCTTCTTTCTCGTAGACCCGCAGCGCCATACCGAATCGTTCGGCGACATGTTCCAGATCGGCTGCGATTTCGGGAATGGCGCTGGTTACACTGATAGAACTTTGGGCCGAGCCATCCGATAGAATGTAGCCGATCAGCTTCACCTCATGCTCGGCCATATCCTGATAGCCAAAGAAGGGCAAGGCGCGTGGTGTAGCGATGCGGGTGCTGGGAAGCAAGTCACTGACTGGACGCCACCCATCAGGCGTTAGCACCGGATGATTTGCCGTACAGCGGAGTGTGTGGCCCAATCTCGTCTTAACTTCAACGATCGGGCGTATACCTTGATTGTGAAATGCCGACACCTGTTGTGGCAGCAGACGGTGTGTCGAATTGTCAAAGGCCAGTACAGATCGTGATTTCTTTTCCCAGTCAGTTATTGGGAGAAAAGCGCCCGACTCTGGATCTAATACTCTGGTGGAACCACCGACACATTTCCCAATCCCTGGATCCCCGCCAATAAGGACTAATGATCCAGGCACCATCCCGCCGCCGAGCACGCGCGAGAACTCCTCGCCCAGCACTGGCAGCCGCTCGAAGCCGCCGGTCGGCACTTCGTGCAGGGGGATGGGCTGGTTCATACCATTCACCGGCCCGCTGCGACCCTTGACGGCCGGCTCCTTGCGCTCGATCTGCTCGGTCAGGCTATCCCAAGTGCCGCAGTCGGGGCACTTGCCCATCCAGCGACTCTGCTGTGATCCGCACTGCTGGCAGATGAAAACTGTACGTGTTTTTGCCAAAGCTGAAATGCTCCCCATGAACATTTGCATGATACCACACCTGACAATCGGATCGTATCCGAGCGCGCGATCGTGCGAATCCTTGATAGCAGGTAGAGCGTTCTCCATGCAGGAGGGACAGAATTGTGCGTGTCGTTACCCATGATCACCCAAAGCGCCACCAGCAAAGTCGCAGCACAGCTATGCGCTACATCCGGAGACATGCTCTGCCAGGCTCCACGCCGCGCGCCGCGATCGCGCTGCGCGCGCTGGTGCTGCTGCTGATTGTGCTGCTGCTGATCTTTGTGGGATTGATGCATGTGACCGGCGAGTACCAGGTCGGCGGGCCGGTGCTGGGCAGCATCCTGCTGATCGGGCTTGGCGCGGCGAATTGCGCGCGATGAAGCGCTGGGATAAGAGGTTTTCGGCTCGATCAACAGTGGCCTGAGCTAAGCTGGCTCGCCGGCCCGAGACACACCCAGCGCCCCGCCAAGTTCGGCGGAGCGCTGGGTGCGTCTCGGGCGAGACGCGCGGTAACTACGCGATCGCGCCTTCTACCTCTTCGACCTCGGCGTTCACCTCGCGGGCGGGCCGCAGCTGCAGGTAGGTCTCACCGCTCTCAAGCGTCGCCACGTCGACGACCACCACATCGCCGATGTGGAAGCGCCCTTCCAGCACCCCCTCAGATAGCGGGTCTTCGATCAGGTTGGTGATGATCCGGCGCAGTGGCCGCGCGCCAAAGGCCGGGTCGTAGCCGCGTTTCGCCAGCAGGTCGTATGCGTCATCGCGAATATCCAGCGTCAGCCCATGGTCCTTGAGCTGCTCCTGAACGCGCTTGATCAGCAGCTTGTCGATCAATCGAATCTCGTCGTTCGTCAGCGCGTGGAAGATAATCGTCGCGTCGATACGGTTTAGGAACTCCGGCCGGAACAGCTGCTTGAGCGCGTCGTCCACCTTCTTGCGCACATCGTCGGTGTCGAGCTCGCCACCGGCCGAGAAACCCGAGAAGCCGATCCGTGATGCTCGACGGATGTGCTCAGTGCCGACATTCGAGGTCATGATGATGATTGTGTTGCGGAAATCGACCTTGCGGCCCTTGCCATCGGTCAGGTTGCCGTCCTCTAGCACCTGGAGCAGCAGGTTGAACGCGTCCGGGTGAGCCTTCTCGATCTCGTCGAACAGCACCACCGAGTACGGCTTGCGGCGCACTGCATCGGTCAGCTGGCCACCTTCACCATAGCCGACATAGCCGGGCGGTGAGCCAACCAGCCGCGAAGTGGTATGGCGCTCCTGGAATTCCGACATATCGATCTTGATCAGGTGATCTTCCGAGCCGAACATGAACTCGGCCAACGTCTTTGCCAGCTCAGTCTTGCCGACGCCGGTTGGCCCCAGGAAGATAAACGAGCCGATCGGCCGCTTGGGATCCTTTAGCCCGGCGCGGGCGCGGCGGACGGCCTTGGAGATCGTGACGATCGGCTCCTGCTGTCCGATTACGCGGTTGTGCAGGAACTCCTCCATCTGGAGTAGTCGGGTCGTCTCGTCGCCTTGGAGCCGCTTGACCGGCACACCGGTCCACATGCCGATCACCTCGGCGATATCTTCCTCGGTGACGTATGGTCGCTCCGAGCTGGCCGACTCGCCACTGATGCCCATCTCGTTTTCGATCTTGGCGATCCGCGCGAGCATGCGCTCTTCTTTGTCCTGAAGGTCGGCCGCCTGATCCATCTGCTGATCTTCGATCGCGGCCTCGCGCTCCTTGCGCAGCGCCTCCAATCCGCGCAGCGCATCGCGCAGCGAGGGCGGGGTAGCCGAGCGGGTCATGCGCACGCGCGCCGCCGCCTCGTCGATCAGGTCGATCGCTTTGTCTGGTAGGAAGCGGTCGGGCACGTAGCGCGCCGAGAGATGCGCGGCGGCCTTGATCGCGTCATCCGAGATCTGGAGCTGATGGAAATCTTCATAGCGGCTCTTGATGCCGCGCAGAATGTCGATCGTCTCCTCCTCGGTGGGCTGATCGACCATCACCGGCTGGAAGCGGCGCTCCAGCGCTGCGTCGCGCTCGATATACTTGCGATACTCATCAAGCGTGGTTGCGCCGATCGTCTGTAGCTCGCCGCGCGAGAGCGCCGGCTTAAGGATATTCGCCGCGTCGAGCGTGCCCTCGGCGCCGCCCGCGCCGATGATCGTGTGGAATTCATCGATGAACAGGATGCAGCGGGTCTCTTTAATTTCATCGACCACGCGCTTGAGCCGTTCCTCGAACTGGCCGCGATACTTGGTGCCGGCCACCAGCGCGCCCATGTCCAGCGTCACAACCCGCTTGCCCTTGATGCTATCGGGCACCTCGCCGGCGACGATCCGCTGCGCCAGGCCCTCGACGATCGCCGTCTTGCCGACGCCCGGCTCGCCGATCAGCGCCGGGTTGTTCTTGGTGCGGCGTGAAAGAATCTGGATGACCCGATCGATCTCGTGTATGCGGCCGACCACCGGGTCGAGCCGGCCGGCCTCGGCCATCTCGGTCAGGTCGGCGCCCAGCGCATCCAGGTATGGCGTCTTGCTCTGGCGCTGGCTCGATGAGCCGGAAGAAGAGGAAGACGATGACGAAGATGCGCTGGCGGATGAGCGCTCCATCCCCGAACCGGTGCCCTGGCGTAGTACTCGCATCACCTGAGTGCGCACCTGTTCGAGCGAGACGCCCATGATGTCCAGCACGCCGGTGGCCACGCCCTCGCCATTGCGCACCAAGCCAAGCAGCAGGTGCTCGGTGCCGATGTAGTGATGATTGAGCCGCTTGGCCTCTTCGACGGCGTAGGCGATCACCTTCTTTGCCCGCGCGGTCAGATCCTGATCCTGGCGAGTCGGCCCTTCGCCCATACCGACAATAAACTCGACCGCGTGCCGCGCCTGGGAAAGCTTGACCCCCAGATCGTCCAGCACACGTGCGGCGACGCCCTCGCCCTCGCGGATCAGGCCGAGCAGAATATGCTCGGTGCCAATATACGGATGGTTGAACGCGCGCGCCTCTTCGGTGGCGATCTGAAGCACTTGCTTCGCGCGCTTGGTGAATTTATCAAAGGCCCGTTCGGACATGATTGTTCTCCACTAGGTAAAAATCCTCTCCCCCACACCCCGCGCGATTCGCTCGCCTCAAGCTGATTCTTCAGAACCGGCTTCTTCGCCGGCCGCGCCGCCTTCGCCAGGCTGGCGCATGCTCAAGCCCATGCGCTTGCGCGCCGGGTCAATCCGAATGATCCGCGCCTGTATCAGATCGCCCTCCTGCACGACATCGCGCGGGTGCTGAACCCGGCCGTCGCCCATTTCTGAGACATGGATCAAGCCCTCGACCCCATCTTCGATCCGTGCGAAGGCGCCGAAGGTGGCCAGCTGCGTGATCGTCCCTTCGACGACCTGTCCCAGGTGATAGCGATCGTTGACCGTCGTCCACGGCTCGTTTTGGGTTCGCTTGATTGAGAGCGCAATTCGCTTGCGGTCGTTGTCGACGCTCAGAATATAAACTTTGACCTTATCGCCCGGCTTCAGCACCTCGCTGGGATGCTTGACCCGGCTCCACGAAAGCTCAGAGAGATGCACCAGCCCATCGGCGCCACCGATGTCGACAAAGGCGCCGAAATCGGCGATCGACGTAACCACGCCGGAGCGGACATCGCCCTCCTTGAGGGTTGTCAGCAATTCGTCCTTGCGGCCCTCGCGCACTTCTTGTACGGCCTGGCGCTCGGAAAGGATCAGTCGGTTACGATTGCGATTGATCTCTATGACCTTCAACGGCATGCTGCTACCGACCATCTTGGCCATATCGGATTGCTTCTGCGTCTCCGGCCCGCGGCTGATACCGCTGACCTGCGAGGATGGCACGAAGCCACGCACGCCATCGAGATTAACCAACAGACCGCCTTTGTTATAGTTGATCACCTTGGCTTCGATCACCTCGTTGGCATCGAAGCTTTGTTGGAGCCGGCGCCAGCTCTTCTCTTGCCGGGCCTTGTCCACTGAAAGAACGGCGCGCCCCTCGCGATCCTCCGACTGAAC
>WNFV01003854.1_pt1 | contig 19833 bp, 22 predicted proteins | sample 5400101 | NCBI WGS metagenome assembly WNFV01 (sample SAMN13153361, study PRJNA577476) | soil metagenome | isolation source: 115 cm soil or saprolite under grassland replicate 1 | place: USA:California | collected 2016-06-15 | reverse complement strand
CAGCATCGAGGACCACCTGGTCGCCGTGGGGCGCCGCGACGGTAGCAAGCGCCTGGCGGTCGACGCCGCCGAAGCCGCGCCGCTGCACCTGCGCGCCATGAGCAAGCACGAGCTGCGCGCCGAGCGTGACCGGGTCGCCAAACTGCTGCGGGATGCGCCCCCCGACCGGGCCCGGCTGCTGGCCCGCACCGCCGAGCAGCGCCAGGATGCGGAGCAGGGGTTGGCGGACGCCACCGCCGGGGAGCAAGCCGCCCGCCAGCGGGTCGCCGAGCTGGGGCAGGGCGCGGGGCGGCTGCTGCGCCGCCGGGAGCTGGCCGAGGCTGGCGACCGCCTCGCCCTGGCCCACACCGCCCGCTCCCTGGCCCGCCAGCAGGCCGACCGAGCTGCCGACCGGGAACGCCAGGCCCGCCGCGCCCAGCTGGAGCACCTGGCATGGCGGGAGCGGTACGCTGACCTGCTCGCCGCTGACCGGGCGCGCGGCCGAGAGCAGGCGTGGCGCGAGCGCGTGGACGTGCGAGCGGTCGAGCTGGCGCGGCCCGGCTGGCTGCGCGAGCTCGGGGAGCCGCCCGCCACCGTCAAGGGGCAGCGCGCCTGGCGGCATACCCTCGCCCGCATCGAGCAGTACCGCGAGCGCTACGGGATCACCGACCCCCAGCGCGCGCTCGGCCCCGAACCCCGCCACGCGGACCTGGAGCAGCGCCGCCACCACCGGGTCGCCCACCAGGCGATCGAGCGGCTGCATGAGCGGCAGCGCGCTGAGCGCGAGCGGCGCCTCGGCCAAGGTGAGCGCGCCCACGCCGACCAGCCTCGCACCAGACCCACGCGAGCCGACCGGGCACGCTCACCGCGGGTCGATGAGCGTGAGCGCGGCGGCAACGCCGCCAAGGCAGCCGGGTGGTGGTCCAGGGTCGGCGCAGCAGGGGGCCTGGACCACCGAGGACGGCGGCGCCCGGTCGGTGGTCGAGATCGTGGTGGTCGTCGGGTACACGCCGTGCGGGCGGCTGGGGAGCGCAACGGGCATCAGCGGTCACTACCGGTTCAGAAGAATCACTGGTCAGCGCTCCGACCCGACCGCGAGCAGGCAACACCCCAGGAGGCGGCCCGGAGTTCGAGTCTCCCCACCCAGCTGGTGATCCCGCCAGGCCGCCGACTCTGAGGCTCGCCGACAGGCCAAGTGGTCACCGCAGGAGGAGCCTCGCCCTTAGGACTCGTAAATCAATAACATGCACGGATTAGGGTGGTTTTGTCGAGCTTACGGTGTAGTTCCACTCGCCGTGGAAGGTGTGGCGGGTCAGGTGTCGCTCCTCCAGCTCCCGCATCTCCTTGTCGGAGATCCTGATGCCCTTGGGGTAGGTCCCCACGTCGGGCTCGGCTTGGACCCTCAGTCCGGTCCGGGTGGTGGTGCCGGCGATCAGGTTGACGATGACCTCGTGGCTCACCAGTGGCCGGCCCCGCCAGTTCATCGATATCTGGCTGAACAGCCGATGCTCGATCTGGTTCCACTTGGAGGTGCCCGGCGGGAAGTGGCACACCGTGACCGCAAGGCCGGTCTCGGACGCCAGTGCGGCAAGCTCACGTTTCCACAGCCGGGGCCGGTACCCGTTGGAGCCACCGCCATCGGCGGCGGTCAGCAGCCTGCCGGCCTGCGGGTAGGCGAGCTTGCCGGCCTTGTCCCACCAGGTACGGATCGTCTGCACCGCGAGCTCGGCGGTGTCGTGGTCGCACCCCACCGACACCCAACCAGTGTTGGCCGCCACGTCATCGACCCCGTAGGGCGTGACCTTGCCCAGCTCACCCCTGAAGTCGTACACGTTGGTGTGCACCGGACCGCCCGTGGGCCGGTACCCCCGCCCGCCATGTTTGAAGTTGCCGACCAGCTCCTTCTTCTTGGCATCCACACTGACCACCGGCTGGCCGGCGGCGATGTGCTCCTTGGCCTGCTCGTTGAGATACGAAAACTGGGCGTCCCGGTCGGGATGCTGCCTGCCCTCGACCGTCTTGGCACCTGCCTGGAGGCTGAAGCTCTCCTCCCGCAGCAGCCTGCCAACCGTCGGCGCCGACACCCTATGGCCTTGTGCTCCCAGCGCAGCGGCCAGGTTCCGCAGGCTCTTGGTGGTCCAGCGCAGCGGCGACTCCGGATCCCCCGCGCTTCGGGCTCCACCAGCGCCAGCAGCGCCGCCTTCACCCCAGGACCGGTGTCGGTCACGCTCTTTCGGCCGCCACCCGCACGCCGCGCCCGGCCCAGCGGCTCCTCACCCGCCTCCAGTTCCTCCACGCCCCTGGACACCGTCACCGTGCTCACGCCCGCGGCGCGGGCCACCGCCGCGATCCCGCCATGGCCCAGAACCCGAGCCTCGGCGCCCATCGCCAGCCGCCGCTGCCGCTCGTCCAGATGCGGGAGCAGCGCAGCGAACTTGGCCTCCAGCGCCTCCTCGGCCTCCACAGCAACGGCCATACCATAATCGCCGCACCTCGAATGGCAAAAGTAAAGGTTATTCCTTTACGAGCCCTAAGCACCGGGGCACATCCGAGGCGCCAGGCGCGGCCCTATAAATAGTGCTGCGTCTTGGAAGTTCATGCATTGTTGGGTTGCCGTCGCCGGGCGCTCCAGGTGCGCCACGAGCCCCACGTCACGGCCTCCGGGTCGTCGGGGCCTGCGTGCTGGGTGTGGTTGCGGTTGCGGCCGTGGTGCTGGGAACAGTCCCCGCCGGCGCGGTCGTGGTGGGAACACCAACCGGCGCCGTCGTCGTCGGTGCGGGCCCCGACGGCGACGTGGACACGGTAGACGTCGCTGGCGCCCGGGTTGCCGGCGGGGCCGACCTGGCTGCTCCGGCGACCACCACCCCCACGGAGGTGCTCCCCCCTTGCCGCGGCCGGCTCCCAAGCAAGCTGGCAAGCGGCTGGTTGGCGACCGCCTCCACCCCGGTGATCGCGCCGACCGCGATCCCGAAGGCCACCACCGCGGCGACCGCGACCCGCTGCCAGCGGATCGGCTGGGGACGCGCCTGGCTGGCATCTTCCTGGCTCGCGCCTGCCTGCTCGCCCACCCGGCGGACCAGTGAGCGCCGCGCCACTCGGTGGGCGGACGCCAGCGAGTGGGTGTACAGGGCTTCGGCCGGAGCCACCAGCAGGCTCACCAGCGCCGCGCCGATCAGGGTCCCTTCGATCCCGAAGAAGGACGCGACGACGGCCCCGCTGACCGCGGCGAGCGCGCCAGCCAGCAGCTTGGGAACGTGGAGCTGTTCCATACCACACCTGGAGGTTGGGGTTGGGGACGGCGGCGTTGCCGTGTGGGGGCCACGGGCGCGGCCGGATCCGGGACCAGCCGCCGCCGCGCGCCCCACCCTAGCGACCGAGGCCGGGTGGCACCAAGTCCCCAGGCCAAGAGAGCGACCGCGCATCCTGGGGTAGCTGCAGCCGCGCATTCACCCCCGGCCGGTGCGTCCTCAAGCGGATCCTCGCCGGGCGCGGCACGTGGACCCGGCGGTACCGGCGAGCTGGCCACCAGGGGCGTCCATGCGAAGCTGGTTAGTTCTGCGTAGCTGCCCGGACGTTTACCGGTTCCGGGTCAGGGCACGACCCACAGACCCGGCCCTTCCAGGGGCGAGGGGGCGAGGGTCGAGGAGACGGGCCTGCTGGGGCGGGCCCAGAGCAACGCCGCTCCGCGTGGCCCCGAGCGCAGCTCGGGGCCACGTCGTATGCAGCCTGGCAACGCAGGGCCGACCGCGGCAGCGCCGGACCGTCGAGCCGTAACGGCCGGCTGGCACTGCCGTTCTTGGTGATGGTGGCAAGCCGAGGTGCCTCCCCCGAACCTCGCGATGCTGCTTCGCTGGGGCCGTCCACAAGGTGGGCAGATGCCGCCCGCGCGCCTGCTGCGCCTGGCCGGGCTGCTAAGACGGCGTGTCGCTCCCTTGGACTGATTAGAGCTGTTCGCGGCGAACGAGAGAACAGCCCGCCAACCCCAAACGTGGAGCACGTCCACGTTTTCTGCTTCTGCGCACCGACCTGCCCGTGTGCTTCCGCTGGCGCTAGGATCTTTACGGGAGGTCGGCGTGGAGCAGAGAACGGGCACCGAGCGGATACAAGAGTCGGTGCGAACCGGGTCCTGGCTCCAGGTCTACGAGGATCTCAGCGGCCGTGACTCGGTCAGCCTTGGGGCGGTCGAGCTGGAGGCGTTGGCCGAGGCGGCCTGGTGGCTGTGCATGAGCGACGAGTCGATCGCCGCCCGCCAGCGCGCCTACGCCGCGTTCCGCGACGCCACGGACGACCGGGGTGCGGCTCGGACCGCGGCGCGGCTGTTCCACGAGCATTTCTACCGTGGTGAGGGCGCGGTCGCGGTCGGCTGGCTGCGTCGCGGCTTCCGGCACCTCGAGCGGGACCCCGACTGCGTGGAGTCGCGGCGATCTGGCCGGGGCGGAGCAGGCGTTCGTGCGTGCTCAGCAGCTCGGCTGGGATCCGCAGCCAGGCATGGCCCTGCTGCGGCTGGCGCAGGGACACGGGGATGCGGCAGCGGCCGCGCTGCGGTCCGCGCTGGCATCCCACAGCGTGGATCGCTTCGGGCGTGCGCGCCTGCTGGCCGCCCAGGTCGAGGTCGCGATCGCGGCCGGCGCGATCGACGACGCCCGTGATGCCGCCCGCGAGCTGGCGACGATCGCCGACGGGCTCAGCAGCGCTGTGGTGCAGGCGACCGCGGTCACGGCCCAGGGCGCGCTCCGGCTCGCCGCGGGGGAGCCGGCCGCCGCTTTGGAGCACCTCCGCCGTGGGCTGGACGGCTGGCGGGCGCTGGGGTTGCCGTACGAGCAGGCGCAGGCGCGGCTGTTGATCGGTGCGGCCCAGCGCATGCTCGGCGACGAGGAGGGCGGCCGGATCGAGATCGACGCCGCGCGGGCTGGGTTCGACCGGCTCGGCGCCGCCGCCGACGCGCGCCACGCGACGGCCCTGCTCCAGCGGCAGCGCGCGCCGCGGCGGGTGCTGACCGATCGCGAGGTGGAGGTGCTGCGGTTCGTCGCGGCCGGGAGGAGCAACCGGGACATCGCCGGTGCGCTGCACCTCAGCGAGCACACTGTCGCGCGGCACATGCAGAACATCCTGGCCAAGCTGGGCGTGTCCTCCCGGGCTGCCGCCATCTCCTGCGCCCTTAAGAAGGGGCTCCTCTGACCAGATGGTCAGAACCCACCACATGCACGCCGCTCGCGAGGTTGGTTGATCCAGGCGATGCCCGGCGCATCGCGGCGTCGTACGGTCGTCCCGGCAGGCTTTACGCAAGAGGAGAAGCGCGATGATGGGGACCAGCACCTTCGACCCGGCCCAGTACAAGGCGAGCATCCGGACCGAGTGGCGGGACGCCGCGCCAGGCTGGCGGGCCTGGCTGGAGGTGCTGGAGACCGCCCATGGCGGTCAAGCAGTGAGCCGATCCTTGGTCCATCTGGCCGGGATCGGCCCGGGAGACGCGGTGCTGGACGTGGCCGCCGGCTACGGGGAGCCCGGCCTGACCGCCGCCCGCGCGGTCGCCCCCGGCGGACAGGTCGTCTGCACCGACATCTCTGCTGAGATGCTCGCGCTCGGCCGCGAACGCGCGGCCACGGCGGGACTCGACAACCTCGAGTTCCTGGAGTGCGACGCCGAGGAGCTGGCGTTCGAGGAGGCGAGCTTCGACGCCGTGCTGAGCCGCCAAGGGCTGCAGTTCCTGCCCGATGTCGTCGGCGTGCTGGCGCGGTTGCGTTCCTTCCTCAAGCCACGTGGGCGCCTGGCCGCGGCCGTGTGGGGTCCACCCCAGGCCGTGCAGTTCGCCGCGCCCGTGCCCCTCATCAGGGCCGAGCTCGAGCTGCCGCCGCCTCCCGCCGGGATCCCGGGTCCCTTCGCGCTCGCCGACGCCGACCAGCTGGCGGAACTCGTGGAGGCTGCCGGCTTCACCGACGTGGCGACAGGGACCCTGACCGCGGTCTATGAGACCTCCTCGCCCGAGCTGGCGACCCGGTGGCTGCGCGACGTCGCACCGCCGATCAGCTCGCTGGTCGACGCCCAGCCACCCGAAGTCCAGGAGCGCGTGTGGGCCAAGGTGACCCAGGCGTGGGCGCCGTACACCACCACCGACGGCCGCGTCCGCCTGGAGAACCAAGCGGTCTGGGTGACCGGGACCAAGTAAGACATCGTCTCCCTGTTAGCTGCTCAGAGCCGCTTGAAGCAAACCAGGGCACACGCCAGCAGCACGAACGCGAAGAACCGTTCCGAGCCCCGATCCCACCGCACCTGAAGCCGCCGGAAGCAGCTCAGCCACGACAGCGCCCGCTCCACCCGCCAGCGATGCCGCCCCAGCCGCGCCGACGACTCGATCCCACGCCGAGCGATCCGCGGCCTGATCCCACGCCGGCGCAGATACGAGCGGTTGCTGGCGCTGTCGTAGCCCTTGTCAGCGTCCAGCTTGCCGGGTCGGGTACGCCACCGCCCGGCCGGGGTCAGCACCGGAGGAATGTCCCCCAGGACCGCGACAAGCATGGTCACGTCGGGGATGTTGGCCGCCGTCATCACGGCGGCCAACGGCAGCCCGCTCCCCTCGCAGGCGAGATGGATCTTGGACCCCGGCTTGCCGCGATCGACCGGATTTGCGCCAACGTGGTCCCCCGCGCTTGGCGCGCACGCTGGCCGAGTCCACGCTCGCGCGCGACCAGTCCAACCGGCCCGCCAGACCAAGCGGTCCAGCACCTCCAGGTGGAGCTGCTCGAACACCCCGGCCTTGGCCCACTCGTTCAACCGGCGCCATGCCGTCGCGGGCGAGCCGCAGCCAAGTTCCTGGGCTGGCAGGAGCCGCCAAGGAGTCGAGGTGCGGGCCATGTACACGATCGCGGCCAAGCAATTGCGATCCGGAACCGTTCGCCGCCGGCCGCCATACCAGGGCGAGGCGCTGCGGGCAGGAGGGGTGCGACCATCCGCCAGAGCTCGTCGGGAACAAGGTCCTCAGCAAGGGTTTTCATGACCCGGAATCATGACAGAGCCGTCCAAGGGAGCGAAACGACGTCTAAGCGTGGCGGCCGGCGGGTTGCTGGTCGCCACCCAGCTGGTGTTCTCGCTGGCGTTTGTGGTGGTGGATGGGGACCCGGTGCGCCACGCGCGCAGTCCTCTGGTCGGGGTCAACGGCCTGCTGACGCTGCTGGCCGTCTACCTGCTGCTGCTGGGCCTGGTTGGCCTGTAGCCGGGCAGTCGGCTGCCAGCGGGACGCTGGGTCAGGTAGCCCCGGAAACACTCCAACACCACCTCGGCAGGCGTCGGCTCCGCCATCTCCACCTGCAGAGCCACTCCGAGACCTCGCAGGTAGTCCAGCAGCGGCCCCAACGCCTTCGGGCTCAGGCAGGCCCGACAGCCGACAGCCCCACGAGCGGCCAGGAACGCCCCCACCACCGCCCCCGACAACGCCTCGACGTCGAGGCCCTCACCAGCCAGCCGCTCAGGTGCGCCACCATGGCCAACTGACCACGCGCGGAGAGCCGCGTGTAACCCAAGCGCGTCAACCCCACGGCGAACCCCGGCCCATACGGCGCCAACGGGCCCGCCATCCGAACTCCGAACACACCATCCATGACCGCTCCCCTCTCCACATCCGGAGAGACGAGCGTCGATCAAGGACGCAGGATTATGCCGACACCGAGAACCCGACCACCGCCACCGACAACAGGTTCCACGGCACATCGGCATAACCACGATGTCGGCATAATGGGCCAGGCACGTCTGGTGGCCGGCGGTGGTGAACGTGCGGTACGGCGCCCACCCGTCCCGCTCCAGCACCCCCCGTACTGCTCCCCAAGGACCGCAGCCGCGTCGTCGAAGCCGCGGTGGGCGGCGATGCGGTACACCGTGACCCCTGCCCCGGCGAAGGCCCACAACCAGGCACGCCGGCCGCCGACTCGCCAGCCGGTCTCATCCGGCGCCACGACCGGGCTGGCCTTGACACCCTCGACCAGCGCGGCGTAGGTCGGCTGGCAGCGGCGCGCCGCCCGTGCAGCGCCTGCGTCACCCCACCCGCACTCAGTTGCAGGCCGAGCTGTCCGAGCAGCCTGGCGACCTTGCCCGCCGACAGGCCCAGCCCCTTGGACGCCCACGCCGCCAGCGCCACCGCCCGCGGCCCGAGCTGGACAGCGGCCGCGCCCAGCGCATCCGAGGTCTGCTCCGGATGGCGCGGCTGGACGCGCCGCCGGCAGGACCGGCAGCGGCCGATCTGCACCTCGAAGCGGCACACCTCGGTCGGCTGCGGCAAGGGCAGGTCCTCCTGGTACTGGCAGGCGACCCGCTCCAAGCCAAGCTCGCCGCCACACCACGGGCACACATCCGGCAGCCCCACCACCACGACCCGGTCGACCCGCTCGGGCACCGGCCGCCGGGCATGCTGCCCGTACGCCGCGCCCGCCTTGCGGCCCGGCCGCCTCGGGTTGGGGCTGGGCCGGTCCTTGGAGAACGGCGCAGCCTGGCGCTTGCCCGCCCGCCGCAGCTCCTCGACCCGCGCGACCAAATCCCGAACGCGACTCTGGAGCCGCTGGTTCTCGCCCGTCAGGCGCTCGACCTGGCCGACCAGCCGGTCACGCTCAGCCCGCACCGCCCGGCACTCGGCCTCCACCACCACGACCCGCTCCTGCAACCAGGTCACGCACTGGCGCTGCTGGTCGGCGCGCCTGCCCTGCGTCGCTGTCATCGCGGCGCGAACCATACACCCTGACCAGCAGGATCAAGGACGCGCTATCTCAATACCCGCGATGTAGCCGCGGCCTCCGGACGGTGGGTGTCCGCTGCGGACACTGCGTCGGACAGCGACGTCCACGAAGGCAACCGCGTCCGCTGGCCGATCGCGGCCATGTCCACAGCCGACCCACGGATGAGCGTTGCTGAGCTCGCTTCGGGTGCGTGCTCAGGCGGCCACGCCCGCCGTGTCGCTGGCCATGCGGCGTCCACCAAAGACAACCCGGCGTCCAGCCCATGAGCGCCAAGCGTCCACCACCCCGATGTTGACCACCCCGGACGATACCCAGGACCGGCACTCACGACGGGACACGCTCGCCGCTCGGACGCCGGCCGTCCGCTCCAGTGTCCCGCTCGGACGTCCGCAAGCGTCCGCGCCCGGACATGCTGAGCGCCCCGGACGATCACCCAGGGCGCTCACCCTCGATCTCGTAAGCGGCCAGTCCGCTCACCGGCTAGCGGTCACCGCTCCGCCCCCGCGGTCGCCCGCTCGGCAGCCCGGGCCGTCCGCGTCGGCTGCCAGATCGAGCGGTCCCGCCGCCACGGATGCTCGGCCCCCGGCCGAGGGTAGGCAGCACGCGACCGCTCGTACGCCAGCCGGGCACCCTCTGGCCGGTCGGTCGGCCGCCCCAACCCCCACTGCCGCCACGCGTTGTACAAGGTCGCCCGGTTGACCCCCAACCGCTCGGCCGCCTCGTTGACGCCGACCTGGACCGCCAGCTCCAGCGCCTCCTCGGCCGCCGCCCGATCCACCACCAGCCGCGAGGGGGCGCGCGGCCCACGGTGCACGGGCTCACCCATCCCCCACTGCTGGAACGCTGCCCGCAGGGTGCGCCGCGCGACCCCGACCTGCTGGGCGGCCTTGACCCAGCCGACCTGCTCCACCAGCCCGAACGCCTCCCTGGCCGCCGCCGGGTCGTGGACGAGCTCGGCGGGCTGGCGCAGCCGCGGCACCTCCAAGCCCCAATGGGCAAGGGCGGCGTGCAGGTCGGTGACGTGCACCCCGATCAGCCGGGCGACGTGGGCGGTCCCGGCGGTGCGGCACAGCTCCCAGGCCCGCACCGTGGCACTGGCGTCCCCCCGCAGGTGGGCGGCCATGCTCCGCCCCACCGGCCCCTGGACCTCGGCGGGGTCGATCCCGGTGGCGGCGGTGGCGCGCTGGGCGGCCTGCTGGCGGGCGTGGGCGACCTGGCGTTGGCGGTGCAGCCGGCCCCGCTCGGCGGGGGTGGTGCCGCCGAGGATGCGTGCTGGTCGCCGGCGGCCAGCGCCATCTCCAGGCACGGCTGCTGGACCGGGCAGGCGGCGCACACCTGCTTGGCGGCCTGCTCGGCGGCGAGGTCGCCGGGCTCGGGGTAGAACAGCTCCAGGTCGTCCTCCCCGCACGCGGCGTCGCGGAGCACCTCGGGGTCGAGGGTGACACCGCCGGGCAGGCGGGGCAGGTCGGCGGCCAGCTCCACCGGGTCGTCGGCCACCAGGCTGCTCACCGGCCGGGCCGGGCGGTGGACGGTGAGGGTCATGCGGCCTCACCACCCGGAGCCTCCCGGCGCGCTCGACGGGCCTTAGCCGAGGCAAGCGCGAGCTGAGCAAAGTAGGCACTGCGCAACTGCTGTGCGCGGCGCTGGCGCTCAGCGGATGGCAGCAGCCCCTCGGGATCGGCTTGTCGCTCGAATCTGGCGAGGAACGCTGCGCGGGCCTTGGCGGTAGTCGCCTGGGCGTCGTTGCGCGCGTGCATGGTGTTGGCGGCGAGCCGGGCACGGAGGGTCCGCTCCGCAGGGGACAGGCCATGCGTGCCACTCGTGGGCGGCATGGCCGAAGAGGTACGCTCCTCGCGCATCTCGGAGGTTCCTTTCCAGGGGTTCCGCTGGGGTGTCTGGCCCCGACGCAGTTGACGGCTGCGTCGGGGCCGCCTCGGGCGCCTCCCTTCGCCCGGTCATGGGTACGCTGTGCTACAGGGACAATCCCGGCCTTCCGATTGACGGGGCAATACGCCCCAACGACAGAGCCATTGCCGTTGTGCGTCAATGATGTTTGCCGTAACATGGCAATATGGCGGCTATGACTCGCAGACTTCTATGCGAAGGACGAGATACTTCCACTGTTTGAATCGAAAGCAGTGGCGATACCTGTGACGTTCTTTGTCATGGACCCCTACTGCGACTCTCGCCGCGAGCGCTACCGGCTCGAACCCGTCGAGGCGGCTATGGAGAACCCCAGTCGGTACATGCGCGAGGTCCTACGCCCGCTGTATGCCGCCGCAGAGCGTGTGGCGCCCGCCGCAACCCCATCCGCGGGGATGCGGGTCTACACGTAGAACTTCCCCTGCTCATTCGCGATTGAGAAGGTTGACCGCACCTGCCGGGTCATGCTGTACGGGCACGGCAAGAGAGGGACCGAAGGCCCAATCCTCGTCTTCAATGAAGGCACGCCCTACTGGGACTACTTCTCAAGCCAGCTAGAGTGGATGAAGCGACTGGCTGACGACCCACGAGAGCCGTGGACGACCAAGGGGCTCCTCGGACGATCCCTGGAGGCCAGCGACCTTTCCCTGGAACGTAACCTTGCCAAGACGTAGGGTCAGCACCCGATGATCAGCGAACAGGATCAACGCCACTATCTAGCCATCGCGCGCCGTGCGGTGGCTGAAGCAGCCGAACTTATCCGCACCCACACGCCAGGCAAACTCACCGAAAAGGGCGATCGAGACCCCGCGTCTGAGGTTGACCTGGCCGTCGAACGCTTCGTCCGCGACTTCTTGCACAACAAGACGCCAGAGATTGAGTTTCTGGGCGAAGAAGAAGGCGGCCACCCAACTGGCTACGGGCTTCTTTGGATGCTCGATCCCATTGATGGCACTGTGAATTTCTTGCACGGCTTCCCCCTCTGCGCCGTGTCGCTAAGCCTCTGCGACGCAAACACAGTCGTTGCCGCAGTGATCAACCTTCCTTTCATTGGCACGCAATACACTGCCCTCTTGGGACAGGGTGCTTACGCTGATGACAAACGGCTCCGCGTAAGCCAAACCTCGACTCTTGCCAATGCCCTCATTTCCATCGACCAGTACACCTTTGGGGACGATGCGGAGCGCAAGAACCGCTTGCGCCTGCGCCTCACCGAACGGCTCGCCCACGACGCGCAACGGGTACGGATGCTCGGGGCGTCCGCAATCGACCTCGCATGGACCGCCGAAGGCCGGCTTGACGCCTGCATCATGCTCGGCAACAAGCCATGGGACACCAGCGCCGGCGTCCTCATCGCTCGCGAAGCTGGAGCGCGGGTAGTCGACCACGACGGCTCCGAACACACCCAACAGTCCCTCTCCACGATCGCGGTCACGCCAACGCTGGAAGCCGATCTCATGGCGGCAGTACAGGCGGCTCTAGCCGAGTAGAGAACAGCGCCAGGCACCTGCAAGGACCAGAAGGCGCGTCAAGGAGGTCACCCATGAGCACCACGTCCGGTGCGCGGCCACTGTCCGAAGCCCCCTCCTCCGCTCGCCTCTGGCGCGCCGGGCTGCTCGCCGCGGCCGCCGCCACGCTCGTCAACGTGCTGGCCTGGGTCGTCGTGCAGCAGCTCGGCGACGCCGGGCTGATGGTCCCCGAGCAGCCGGGCGGCACCGAGCTGATTTCCCTGCCGCTCGGCCTGGTCGTGGGGACGACCCTCGGCGCAGCCCTGGTCGGCGCGGTGGCGCTGTGGCTGCTGGGACGTCGCGGGCCGGGCGGCGTGCGGGCCTGGACGGCGCTCGCGGTCGCCTTCGGGCTGCTGTCCGCCGGCGCCGCCTTCGGCATCGACGTGTCCGTCGCGAGGCAGCTCGGCCTGGTCCTGTTCCACGTGCTCGCCACGGCCACCGTGGTCGGGGTGGCCCGCCAGCAGCTCGCGCGGGGCTGAGGTGGCCCGCTCGCCGGCTTTGGGACCGAGCCCGGCCGTTCCACACCATCCACGGACCGACCGCTGGGCGACGCTTCTCCATCACCTTCCGGATGAGCCAGCAACGTCGCTGAGCGCAGCAGGCGGGCTCGGATGACAGCAACGTCAAGGGCCTGCCACACTGGTACGACCAGGCCCGGAGGTAGGGAACTATGAGCGTTGCGGAGCGGGTGAGCGGGCCGGACCTGCCCGAGCGGGCAGAGCTGGTCCGGGCCGCCCTGGCCGACGCCGACCGCGCCCGCTTCGATGCCGAGCTCGACCAGGCGCTCGACACCGCTCGCCAGACCCACGACCTCAAGCCGCTCGGGCACGTCGTCGAGGCGTGGTACCGCCTGGTGCTGCTCCGCCGCCACGGCGGCCCCAGATGGGCGGCAACCGAAGCGCAGCTTCGCCGCGGCGAACGACCGCCGGTCGAAGGCGAGCCGCTTGAGGTGGAGGAGTTCATCGCGCGGCACCTCGCCTGACCGTGGCCCGCTGGCGGATCACGCAGGCAACCTCGTTCAACTCGCTGGTCGCTGCGCTGACTGACGAGACCCGAGTGACGCTTGCCGACGTCTACCGGCCTTGTGCCGTGCCCGGCTGGCCGATCCGGTACCTAGTGCGGTGGCCACGAACGTTTGCCGGGTTGGCAGCGACGTTCGCGCTGCTCAGTGAGCCAGACCATCCCGGTCGACATAGATGGCCACCGCACTAGCGAGGGCGCGTCAAGCCTGTGGCTGGCCGATGTTGACCATCCAAGGGATGCCGAACTGGTCCACGCACATGCCGAACTCGTCCCCCCACATCTGCTTCTCCAAGGGGACCGACACGGTGCCGCCGTCCGACAGCTTCTCCCAGTAGCCACGCAGCTCATCGGCGTCGTCCCCGCTCAGGCTGACAGCCATGTTGTCTCCCGGGTTGTGCTGCATCCCAGCCGGGGTGTCAGCACCCATGAGTGTGTATCCGCTGTCGGTCTCGAGCTGGCCGTGCATGATCTTGTCGGCGTCCGGTGAGTCTTGGTCGCCAGACTCACCGAAGGTGTTCAGGGTCAAGTTGCCGCCGAAGACCCCCTTGTAGAACTCCATGGCTTGCCGCGCGTTGCCGTTGAAGCTGATGTACGGGTTGAGTCGAGAGGCCATCAGACACTCCTTCGCTGTGGCACGTAGTGGACTCTGGCAGACTAGCGCGGACCGGCGACAACAGAGAAGTCAGTGACGGCGACCGATGCGCACAGGCGCGAGCGCACCCTGGCCCATCCAGCCCGTGAACGGCCACCCGGACGCCTTGACCGGCTACCCCCGCTGGCTCTCCCGATCGACGGTGCGGACAGCCGTCCGGTCCCTCATCGCGGAGGGTCCCTCCGCCAGCGCGTCCACGACCGGACGGGACCGAACCCTGTTGGTCCGTGCTGGGTCCGCAGCCGACTGGCGAACGGCGGACAACGGCGGGCAGGAGTGGTCATCGACCGTTCGTAGGAATCGCAGGTGGCTGGACCTACAGCCTCCTGACCTCGGGCGTGGGAGATAGGCGAAGTGGAGTTCGAGTCTCCTAACCCTCCAGCCGTAGATCGTGATCTTCATGGTCGTCGGGTGTTCGAGAGGACCGGCCCAGCAGGCCAGCGCGGCGTACGGCCGATCGGGCTCGGGTTGATCGCGCTTGGATCCTCGTGCTCGCCGACCCGGCCGCGCTGCCCTGGATGCTGGGCCCTTCATCGCGGCGGGCGCGCCTGGACCGTCGGGTGGGCGGCGCTGCTCCACCCGCCCGAGCTGCTGATCCTTGACGAGGCCACACCGGCGCCGATGTCGAAACGCGTGCCCGGCTGCTCAACCTGGTCCGCCGGCTCGCCGTGGAGGGTGGTCCGCCGTCCGCTCCTCCGGGCAATACTGGCACCAACTCGGCGCTGCAAGCACGGCTTATGCCTACGGCGCCTCCTGCTGGCCAGCAGGAGGAGGTAAGGTGCCGAGGTGCGCTGGGTGACCTGGGTGCGGGTGTCCGCGGGCGGGCCGGCTCCTGGCGGCGGGAGTGTGCATGACCACGGCTGACACACTGGATTTGGGCCGGGAGTCCTTCGGGCGGCGGGCGTGGGCGGATGCCTACGCCCGGCTGTCGGCGGCCGACCGGGAGGCCCCGCTTGCGCCGGAGGACCTGGAGCGGCTCGCCACGGCCGCGTACCTGGTGGGAGGGACGCCGACAGCGACGAGGCCTGGGCGCGCGCGCACCACGGGTGGCTGCGGCTGGGCGGCGCGGGGCGTGCCGCCCGGTGCGCGTTCTGGCTGGCCTTCGGCCTGCTGACCAGGGGCGAGCTGGCCCGCGGTGGCGGCTGGCTGGCCCGGGCCCGGCGGCTGCTGGACGACGGCCACCTGGACTGTGTGGAGCAGGGGTATCTGCTCCTGCCGGCCGCGTTGCAGCGCCTGGCCGGGGGCGACGCCGCGGCCGCGTACGCCACCTTCGGCCAGGCCGCCAAGCTCGGCGGCCGCTTCGGCGACCCCGACCTGGTGGCGCTCGCCCGGGTCGGCCGGGGCCGGGCGCTGCTGCGGCTGGGGGAGGCCGCCGAGGGGGTGGCGTTGCTGGACGAGGCGATGGTCGCCGTCACCGCCGGTGAGGTGTCGCCGGTCGTGGCCGGGGGCGTCTACTGCGCCGTGATCGAGGCGTGCCAGGAGCTGTTCGATCTGCGCCGCGCGCAGGAGTGGACGGCGGCGCTGACCCTACTGGTGTGCGCCGCAGCCGGGCCTGGTGGCCTTCCGCGGCCAGTGCCTGGTGCACCGCTCCCAGGTGCTGCCAGGTGCTGCAGCTGCACGGCGCATGGCCGGACGCGATGGAGGAGGTGCGGCGGGCCCGCGAGCGGCTCTCGGCCCCGCCTGGCCAGCCGGCGCTGGCCATGGCGGTCTACCAGCAGGCCGAGCTGCACCGGCTGCGCGGGCAGCTCGCCGAGGCCGAGCAGGCCTACCGCCAGGCCAGCCGGTGGGGGCCTCCGCCGCAGCCCGGCCTGGCGCTGCTGCGGCTGGCCCAGGGCCGGGTCGATGCGGCGGCGGCGGCGGCCCGCGCCGCGTTGGACGAGGCGCCCGACCGGGCCGCGCGGGCCAGGGTGCTCGCCGCGTACGTGGAGGTCGTGCTCGCCGCAGGCGACGTCCCGGCGGCGCGGGCCGCCGCCGACGAGCTGTCGGCGACCGCCGCCGGCCTCGGGATGGCGTTCCTGCGTGCCGTGGCCGCCCACGCCACGGGCGCGGTCCTCCTGGCCGAGGGCGACCCCCGCGCCGCCCTGGCCGCGCTGCGCCGGGCGTGGGCGGCCTGGCAGGAGCTGGATGTGCCGTACGAGGCCGCGCGTGCCCGGGTCCTGGTCGGGCTGGCCTGCCGGGAGCTGGGGGACACGGATACCGCCGAGATGGAGCTGGGCGCGGCGTGCCGGGTCTTCCAGCAGCTCGGCGCCGCGCCCGACCTCGCGCGGGTGGAGGCGCTGTCGCCGAAGAAAGCCGCCAGCGCGGCGGGCGGGCTGACCGCGCGTGAGGTGCAGGTGCTCCGTCTCGTCGCCGCCGGCAAGAGCAACCGGGCGATCGCCGCCGACCTGTTCCTCAGCGAGAAGACGGTGGCTCGCCACGTGCAGAACATCTTCGCCAAGCTCGACGTCTCGTCGCGGTCGGCCGCAACCGCGTTCGCCTTCGAGCACGGCCTGCTCTGACCGAACCTGTGGTCAGAACTGACCACACGGGACCGGACACGAATTGGTGATTCCGGGCGATGTCGGCCCTCGCCCGGGTCGATCAGCATCGTCGCAGCCGGGCAACAGCGCGAAGGACGAGAGGAGCAAGGGATGGCCACATCGCGGGCGGCGACGGCGATCGCCCAGGGGCGCGGCTACCAGACCTTGATCGGGGCTGCCAGCCTGGCCGTCGGGCCGCTGGTCATGGCCGTCGGCGACCTGCTGCATCCAAAGGAAACCTCGGACATCAGCGGCCAGGCCGCGATCATCGCGGAGCAGGCGACCCGCTGGTACCTGGCGCATCTGCTGCTGCTTGTCGGCCTGGTCTTGTTCGTCCCGGGGCTGCTGCTGCTCACCGGCCTCGCGGCGGCCAGAAGGCCGCGGGTCGGCTACGTGGCCCGCGTGCTCATGGTGATCGGGGTAGGCGGAGCATCGGCGATCTTCGTCGCCGAGATGCTGGCGGGGCGGCTCGGCTCCCTCGGCGTGGCGGCGACGGAGGACTTCCTGGACACGATGTTCTCCGGGCCGATCGCGGGTCCGATGATGCCGGTTGCGCTGGCCTTCTTCGTGGCCGCGGCGGTGTTCGCCATGCCCCTGATCGCCGATTCGGGGCCGCTTCGCTGGCCGGCCGTGATCTTCCTGGTCGGGACGCTGCTCGTGCTGGCCGAGGTCATCTCCTCGCAGGTGCTGCTGAGCCAGATCGGCAATGTCCTGGTCTGGAGCGGCAGCGCCGCCTTCGCCTGGCTGCTGGTCCGCGGTGAGGTGGGCGCGCCGGCGCCGGCGAGTGCAGGCGAGGCGCTCCCTGCTGGCTAGCAGGACTCCAGCCGCAGGCCGTAGATCGTAAGCTTCATAGATGGGCGGCTTGTCGTCGGTAGTGGCAGGTACGGGCGCGTGCTTGATGCCGGCGTCGCCAGACTGACCAGCGCAGCCGGTGGCCGCGATCACCGGCGGGACGGGCCAGCAGTGCCGCGGACAGGTGCTGGACCTCGTTGCAGGTCAACGCGGTCAGCCCCGACGGTGGTGGGTGTTGGGTGTGTCCGGTCAAGGCGGCGGCGACGAGGAAGGCGTGGGCGAGCATGGCCAGGGTGGCCCAGCGGTACCAGGAGCGCCAGCGGCGGACCTGGTGCTGGTCCAGGCCACAAAGGCCCTTGCCGGTCTGGAAGCGCTCCTCAATGGTCCAGCGGCGCCCGGCAACCCGGGCCAGCATGGCAAGCGGGACGGGTCGGGGCATCCAGCAGTGGTAGCAGGCCAGCTCGCCGGTCCGCTGGTGGCGGCGGACCATGAGCCATAACTGGCCTGCCTGGTCATCAGGTGCAGGGCCGCCGTGGCTGTGGTCCAGGCGGATGAATGCCCAGTCGTACAGCCGGTGGCCTTTGGCGCCGGTGCCGCACGACACCTGCTGCCACGCCCGCGCCGGGAGGTGGGTGAGCAGGGCGTCGGCGCGGTGGGTGGCGCCGCCGAAGGGGACCGGGTGGCCGCAGGCGACCGCCAGCACGTAGCCGACGCCGCGGGCCTGGAGTTCGGCCCGCAGCCCGGGGTCGGCGCCGTCGACCTCGTCGCCGGCGACCCAGGCTGCCGGGACCCCAGCGTCCAGCGCGCGGGTGACCATGGCCGTGGCCAGGGCCGGCTTGGTCGCAAACCCCACCTGCTCGGGGGACGCCGGCCGCCCGCAAGCGCGCAGGATCATCGGTCCAGCCCTGGGGCAGGTACAGTTCCCGGTCGATGATGGCGTGCCCGGCGCTGCTGGCATAGACGAGGTAGACCGCGGCCTGGGCGTTCTCGACCCGCCCGCGGTGCCGGTACTGGCGAGAGTCAGACCAAGCCCGAGGGCGTCTTGCTCCCGCATCCTCGCAGTACTGGCGCTGCACCCCCACCGTGGCGGTGCCCTGCTTCAGGTCCCCGGTCTGGTCCACCACCAGCACCGCCCCGGGGTCGCCCAAGTGCTCCACCGCGTAGTCGCGCACGTCATCGCGCACGCCGTCTTCGTCCCACACCGCCCGGGCGAGCAGGTGCTCCCATCCCGTCCGGGCTGGCGTCCCCGGCGTGCTCAGCGATCGTCCAGCAGTTCTTGCGCGGCAGGTCGGCCAGCAGCCCGCCCACGAACGCCCTGGCGCGCCAGCGTGGCTCCACCCGGCCGAACCGGCCCGCGACCCGGCCGAACACCTCGTCGAACAGCTCCTGCCAGCGGGCAGGGTCTACGGCTACGCTGTGGCCTGCGGCCACCGTCTGATCTTCGGTTGTCCTCACAACACCAGATCATCAACGGTGGCCGCCCTGGTCTGCCCGCCGGCCCTGGCCGCACCCCACCAGGCAGGTCACGAACTACGGCTGGAGTACTAACCCACTACCTGGCTAGAGCCAGTCCCCAGGCGAGAGCCGCCGATGCGCCTCCCTCGCCCGCTCATCGGCGACCGAGGCGCCGTAGCGTTGCAGCATCGCCCGTGACTTCCAGCCCGCCAACCGCATCAGGTCGGTCTCGCCGCCGCCCTGGCTGAGCCAGAGGTGCGCGAAGGTATGCCGAAACAGATGCGCGTGCAGGCTCTCAATCCCGGCCTCCCGGCCCCGACGTCGGAGGAGCTGCGCGATGCCGGAGGCGGTCACCCGCCCCTTGCGGCCGATCCAGAACCACTCCAGGTCGGCGTGCGGGTGGCGGGCGCGGGCCCGGAGATACTGGTCGATCGCCTTGCCGGTCCGGTTGCCGAACGGCAGCGCGCGCTCCCGGCCGCCCTTGCCGACGACGATCACCACGTCGTACTCGAAGTTCACATCGCCCAGCCGCATGCCGGCGATCTCCGCGCGCCGGCCGCCGGAGTCGAGCAGCAGCAGGATCAGCGCGCGGTCGCGGCGGGCCTCGAAGCCCCGGCCGGCGCAGGTCGCCAGGAGCCGGCGCAGCATCTCCTCGGTGAGCACCGGCGCCGGCTGCTCGGGCACCCTCGGGGGCTTCATCTTGACCATCGGGTCGGCGGCGATCTCGCCCTCGTCCTCCAGCCAGGCGTAGAAGACCCGCAGGGCCCGGTAGCGGTTGGCGGCGGTGGCGGGCTTCCAGCGCTCCAGCAGCCCGGCGAGGTAGGCCTCGATGTCCTCGCGGCGGGCGCCGGCCAGGTCGACGCCGCGGGTGGGGAGGAAGGCGTCGAGCTGCAGGACGGCCTCCAGGTAGGTCTGGACCGTGCGGGCGGACTTGTTCTCGGCGCGCAGGTGGCGCTCGAAGGAGGCCGGGAGGTCTACGCTAGAGGCTGCCATACCAGCCAAGCGTACCACGCACTTATGTGCTGTTGGACCGCTGTGCTAGACTCCTTGGGAGGTGACGCGAGAGCGTTAGCGCAGGTCAGACCGTAGATTTCGCGGGGATGTAGCTCAGCCGGAAGAGCACCTGCTTTGCAAGCAGGGGGTCGTGGGTTCGAGTCCCATCATCTCCACCAGCTCTCCGTTTCCGCAGCCGGCTGGTCGTCGCCGAGACCCCGGGGCAGCTAAGGCAGACCCTGGTGGCCGACTGGTGGCAGGCCTTCCAG
>WNFV01005622.1_pt1 | contig 19835 bp, 16 predicted proteins | sample 5400101 | NCBI WGS metagenome assembly WNFV01 (sample SAMN13153361, study PRJNA577476) | soil metagenome | isolation source: 115 cm soil or saprolite under grassland replicate 1 | place: USA:California | collected 2016-06-15 | reverse complement strand
GAAACTGAATCCATCACCCGCACATTGTCGCCTTACCGTGCGCTCATCCACATCACCGAACCCGGGACACTAGATGGTGGTGATGTGCTCGTGCTTGGAAAAAGAATCTACGTTGGCTTATCCACGCGCAGTAACATAGAAGCTATCAAGCAAATACAGGAAATTCTCGATAATTATGGCTATATGGTGTCTAGTGTTGAACTACACGGATGCCTGCATCTCAAATCCGCAGTCACGCGCGCCGGTGATATAACATTGCTGATCAATAAGAACTGGGTGGATACTTCATACTTCCAAGATCTGGACTTGATTGAGGTAGATCCATCAGAGCCTTATGCGGCCAATTGCCTGCCTATCGGCGATTCGATCATCTTTCCCACTGCGTTCCCAAAGACATGCAAAAGGTTGGAAGACAAAGGCTTCAAGCTGGTCACTGTCGATGTGTCTGAACTGGCTAAAGCAGAGGGTGCGGTGACCTGTTGCAGCTTGATCATATCTGATTAAACGGAAGCAATCCTAGCGCTTGTCCAGAGCTGTCATCCTGAGCCGTCGCGTTGAGTTTATCGAAACGTTGTCGAAGGGCTGTCGAAGGATCAGGAAAGACCGCGTTGAGCAAAGTTGAAGCATGATAAACAGAAAAATCCCCGAGATAGAGATAATAGCGGGGATTTTGTTGCGAGAATTCAATAATTTATGTGTGCGCTGGAGAGGACTTGAACCTCCACGCCTTGCGGCACATGGCCCTCAACCATGCCTGTCTGCCAGTTCCAGCACCAGCGCAAGCAGGGCGTATTATAATCGGGATACTTTCCCTGTCAAGCAGTCAAAAAATTCGTAAGGAGTTGAACCATGATTCGAATTGTCGTCGATGCCATGGGGAGTGATAGCTATCCGACTCCAGATGTAGAAGGGGCGGTAATGGCCTCTCGTGAATATGGAATAGAAGTTATTCTTGTAGGAGATGAAGCAAAAATCAAGCCCGTGCTTGCCGCACAAAGTCCGGGAAATCTTCCCATCCGGATTATCCATGCTCCCGAAATGCTGACAATGGAAGACAAAGGCGAAGACCTGGCTTTTAAGGCACGGCACAAAGCGGCGCAGAATTCTATGGCGGTTGGAATTGACCTAGTCAAGAAAGGAGAAGCGGACGCGTTTGTAACCGCGGGTAATACAGGCGCAGCGATGGTAACATCCTTGTTCAGGCTTGGACGCATCCGCGGTGTGGAACGCCCTGCATTGGCCCCCGTCTTTCCCACCGCAACCGGTTCGTGCGTCGTGTTAGATATTGGCGCAAATCCGGATTGTGAACCAAATAACCTATTGCAGTTTGCTATCATGGGAAGCATTTATGCAGAAAAAGTGCGTGGTGTAAAGAAGCCAAAGGTAGGCTTGATTTCAAACGGTGAAGAGGAAGGTAAAGGCAATCATTTGGTGAAGGAAACGACTCCTTTATTGAAGTCTTCCGGTTTGAATTATTTCGGAAATGTAGAAGGCAAGGAAGTCATTGGCGGCAAGGTGGATGTGGCTGTGACGGATGGCTTCACCGGGAATGTGATGCTCAAATCATCTGAAGCCATTGCAAAATTGGTTGTGGATAAAATACGTGAAACGATCAAGAATGGCAATTTTTCGACAAAGATTGGCGGTCTGCTTGTAAGGCCCGCGCTAGGCACGATTAAGAAGGTACTCGATCCATCCGAAGAGGGCGCGGCTCCTTTACTGGGCGTGAATGGACTGGTGTTCATCGCTCATGGCCGTTCGGATGCTTTTGCAATCAAGAATGCAATTCGTGTGGCGAAGAACGCCGTGGAGGCTAATGTGTTGAATGCGATTAAAATAGCCATCGAAGAGGATTTGAAGCAGTAAATGTTCATGTATAAGTGAGTAAAATGCAGCAAAATTCGCAAAATACGGCTTTTGATGATATCCAGAAAGACTATGGAGTGGGAGAATATTTTTTTAAACATTATGCAGGACAATGGTTTGGCACAGAAAATGTCTCCCAGGAACAACTGAATAAGGTGAGAAACAACCCGCTAACGAACACCTGGTTTTCATATGGATTATCAACCAACCAGCGTGGAAGGTGGTTTGCTCAATGCATGTTACAGTACATGTCCAAAAATCCAAAGCGCTATCTTGACGTTGGTTGTGGATATGGGGGATTCATGGTTGCATTCCATGAAATAGGGTTGGATGTTTATGGATTCGATCTTGATTCAAGACTAGTAGCATTTTCCAAGTCAAACTTGAAAGATTTTGGAGTAGATTCCGGAAGGGTGCAAATCGGAGATATACTAAACACCGAATTTCTCGCTCATCTGAAAACTTTTGATATTATCACAGCCAACGATGTGATTGAACATGTCAATGATGTGGATCTCGCGTTGAAGCATATGGCAGGATTATTGAATCCATCCGGTATTCTCCTTTTGCAGATCCCGAACAAGGATTATGTCGGGTTCATATCGAAAGATGGCCATTATCATTTGTTTGGCATTACCCTACTCAGACGAAAGGATGCCAAAAAATATTACCAAATGGTTTTTGGTGACGATTACACTGTTGGAGAATATTATGAGATTGATTATTACATCAATAAACTAAGCCAGTACAACTGTTATGCAACTCTTCTACCTCCTATCTATGCTCAAAAGGGAATAGTGCCGATCTTAATGGGTTTCCTGATAACATTTCCAGGTCTGATATATTTTTGGCTTAAGAGCAATAAACCTGTATTTAGTATGAAATTATTAGTAACGGTCAATTATTTTGGATATGTAATAGCTTTCCTGGTAGATGGATTCTTATCTCTCCTTTCAAAAGAAAAAAAAGAGGCTTTTCGCATAAAATATACGAGAGACTTCTGGTTAATCATGGCCACAAAAAGGCAATGACTTGGATTTAAATTGTAAGAGGATTTTTCCGCGGAAAATGCTGGAGCTAAAAGTTACTCAAGATGGTTCTCAGCGGTAGCGATTAAGTTAAATGAAATTCAAATTTGAGCGTGTGAACACAAATAAAAATGAAAATCATCAAAAACGAAAAACTCATTAAACGCAACAGCAAGATTGGCCAATGGACAAGTATGGGCGCACTGATCGTTCTCGGCCTCGGAATGTACATTTCATTTACAAAACCTGAATTATTTGCATACTCTATAGGTGCATTATTGTTAGGCTTTACAATGACGCAAATTGGCATGTACATGGGTAATCGTTGGGGACGCTCGCCGCGGCCGGACGAAAAACTTGACGCGGGATTGAAAGGCTTACCGGGAGATTACACTATGTATCATTATGTGACGCCTGCTGCTCATTTACTGATTGGCCCCGCAGGCCTCTGGGTATTAATGCCATATCACCAACGCGGAAAGGTAGTCTATCGTAAGAATCGCTGGCGTAACTCCGGAGGTGGGTTTTTTCAAGGCTATATGCGGATCTTTGGTCAGGAAGGATTGGGTCGCCCAGAACTGGAACTGGATTCCGAAACCGAATCTCTCAAAAAATATTTTGCAAAGCATGCAGGCGAATCCGAAATCCCAGAAATTCAGGCAGCCATGGTCTTTACTGGCGACAATGTTGAAATCGAAGCCAACGATTCGCCAATCCCTGCGATGAAGGTAAAACAATTGAAAGATTTTATACGCCAGAAGACAAAGGAAAAGGCTTTATCTGCCGAGAAAATAAAACGGATAATAGCAGTGGTTGAGAAAGACTAACATGACATGGATCAAGGCCAATGCCATGAATATAATTCTGATTGGCATATTGGCTGCTGGCGTCTGGTTTCGTTTAGTTTGGTACGGCGATTTACGCTCTTCCATTTCAACTGCTGAAACCTACAGTTATATAACTTCATCGAGAGCACCACTTTTTTCCTGGAAGATATTTGCGGGTAAACGGCTCTTTAGCACGAATCTCATCTTTAAATTTGCGAACGATGAGCAGAGCTGTCCGCTAGCCCCTTTCAGCAATCCTGCTCTTGGGGCGGAAGGTTTCCGTGAAAATCGGCCTTGCTTCGATAAGATCGTCATACTGCAAACTTTCCTATCAATCTTTGGGTGGTCTTTACTTGCATGGACAACGGCGCGCTGGATAAAGAACCCGTTCTTAAAAATCGCCACGGTGATCCTTGTTATCCTATTTGCGTTTACCCCCCAAATTGCTGAATGGGACAGCATTCTTAGCCCAGAGTCGCTTACCTTTTCACTATTGATAATTACAGGAAGTTGCACTTCGCAGCGCGGCTACTGACAATCGATTTGATCTGAGCATCAATCCTATTCTCTTTGTTGCCTATATACTCACGTTGCTCTTGTGGATCTTTGTCCGCGATATCCACCTTTACGCCATCGTTGCATTGCTCGCCCTAATAATACCGCTTCTGTTTCTAAACAAATACCAACAATCCAAATTTCTAATAACCAGTATTGTTGTCCTGGTTGGGGCCTTGGTCCTGGGATATCTTTCGGCGAAGGATAGCTTGAGGGCAACAAGATATCCGCTGGAACATGCCTTTGACGCTTACGTTTGGCCTTATCCGGCGCGTGCCAAATTCATTGAGGGGTTCGGAATGCCGGCGCGCGAATCACCCGAATTTCAGGCTTGGTTCGATATCAACGCGACCAAAATTTACGGCCTATTTCTAATTTCCCACCCTGGCTTCTTGGCCACAACACTTTGGAAAAATTTTGAATCCGATTCCATTCAGCCATACTTTAATACTTCAGATATCAAGCACCGGGATAACCTTTTGCAGATTGGCGAGATTGTCCATCCGGAAACAGGCGCAGTCTATTTGATTGACATACTTCTATTGATTTCGCTTTTTATCAATGCCGTAAAATACTGTATTGGCGCGCTATTTGCCTGGTCATGGCTGGCGGCTTGGTTTTTCCTCGTTTCAGCAATCACCCTGATCTCAGGATTTTTTGGAGATATTGACGGTACACGACGGCATATTATGCCATCCATTGAAATGTTTCGGTTGTTCCTGTGGATTTTTCTAATGCCACTTCTCGATACTCCCCAGCGTGATCTCGCCACGACATAAAATAGTTTAGTTCATTGCAGATGAAAAAAATAAACCAGGGATTGGTCCTTGCAGTCATCACCATTGGCATTTTCATAAGGATGACGGCTTATGACGACCTGAGATTATCGGTGGCTAATGCCGATACACCTACGTATGTAAAATCTTCTGAAGTAAACCTGCTTTCCTGGGAGGCGTTTAGGACGTATCGTCCATTCACCACAAACATGGTTTACAAGATATTTACACCAGGCAATGGGTACCGGTATCGAGCAATTTCAGAGGGCGAAGCCGGTACAGTAAAACGCAAAATAGACAGAGGATTTGACGACATTGCAGTTTTACAATCGACCATATCGATCATTGCCTGGGCTTGCCTGGCCTGGATTTTTACATCACAATTACAAAATAGCGTTATCAGAGTTGCTTCCGCGGGCATTATTATGCTTTTTGGCTTTACCCCTCAAATCGCCGACTGGGATAGCGTATTAGGTGCTGAGTCACTTAGCATCTCCCTCTTCGTGATTGCTTTTGCCATTCTCCTCTGGCTGTCTTTCGCATTTTACAACCAGCCGGAACTTACCACAAACAAGATGGCTGGTTTCGCTTTACTTTATGTAGTGCTTTTCTTTTGGATATTTGTAAGAGATGTAAATGCTTATTCACTCCTAATTCTTGTAGTTCTCTTGCTTGGGCTCTATATTTTTCCTCGGTTTCGAAAAGCTAAATTTCTTCTCCTCGCAAGCTTAGTTGTATTGGCGTTATTCATCGTTGGGGAAATATCAGCGAGGCAGAGACCTCTTTGGAAGTTGGCGCTCGAGCACGTCTGGGGAAGTGACATCCTGCCCTTCCCAGCCAACGTGAGATATTTCAGTGAACGGGGCATGCCCGAATATGGCACACCTGAATATTCCCAATGGTTCAACGAACGTGCTCGTTCAACGTATTTACAATTTCTTCTGGTCCATCCGGCTTACACCACCTTTAAATTTTTCAGGGATGTAGATGTTGCCTTTGCAATTAATTTGCAACCTTACTTTAAAGCCAGTGAATTACCGGCCCGTCCGCTCCTAATCATGGCCGGGAATTACCTCCATTCCAAAAGTGGGACAGTGTTTTTTATAATTATATTTTTATTACTGATATTATGGAGTTTTGTTCTATTCCAAAATAAAAGGAATGTGATTCCCTGGGCCTGGATCATAACATGGGCTTTTCTTACAGCAACCGCAACTATATTTTTCACTATTTTTGGCGATACATATGGGCTGGTACGCCATACGTTATCATCCACAATGACCTTTAGACTCTTGATGTGGATGCTACTATTCATAATAGCTGATATTGCATGGTTGCGAGTAGAAAAACAAGCTCACCTTGCCGCCCCGTCCCTAGCTCAGGATGGGTCAGGGGCAGGTACAGGTGAGCGGAGTGCCGAGTAACCTGTCGAGACCGCAGGCGAAGAACCAAGCGGAGTAATGTAATCTCCTTTTATGGTACACTTGTTCTACTTCAATTTTCAGATTATTCCTAATACAACTCATTCGTAGAAATTTAATCCCCATTGATAAAGATTTGAGTGCAATAAACATATGGCATCTATTGTCGCGATCGATATAGAAACAACTGGCCTCGACGAAGACCGCGAGGCCATTATTGAGGTTGCTGCTGTCCGTTTCAATGGCCGCCGCGTGGAAGATGAATTTTCTACGCTGATCAATCCAAATCGTCACATTCCTGAATTCATTACAGGTCTCACAGGTATCGACGACGCCATGGTACGCCAAGCACCACACATGCGCGAGATCGCACGCGATCTCGAAGGCTTTGTAGAAGATTGTCCTATTCTCGGGCACAACATCAAATTCGATATCGGTTTTCTTCGCAAGGCGGGTCTCTTTCAATTCAATCAAACGATTGATACCTATGAACTTGCTTCCGTGTTGATGCCCTCAGCCAGCCGCTACAACCTCGGTGCCCTCGGCCAACAACTTGGCATTCCCCTACCTGCTACACACCGTGCGCTGGATGATGCGCGCGTTACGCAAGCCGCGTATGTCCGCCTATTTGATTTGGCACGCGAACTGCCTCTTGAAGTGCTCGCGGAAATTATCCGTCTCAGTGAAGTTGTGGAATGGGATGCAGGATGGGTGTTCGATCAGGTGATGCGTGCGCGGTCGAAGGAAGGTTTGAAAGCGAAGCGGGCGCGCGGCCCTTCTTCCTCCGCACCTGTTTTTGATTCCACCAAAAAAGATTTCCCGCCCATACAGAAGACCGATAAACCCATATCGATAGACCCTGAAGAAGTCGCGTCCATTCTTGAGTACGGCGGTCCATTCTCACGATACTTTGAGTCCTACGAGCATCGTCAAGAGCAAGTGGAAATGCTCAAGGCTGTGACGAATTCTCTCAATGTCGGAGCCCACCTCATGGTCGAAGCGGGAACGGGTGTTGGTAAATCGTTCGCGTATCTCGTCCCTGCGGCACTTTTCGCGACACAGAACAATACCCGTGTGGTCGTTTCAACCAACACTATTAACCTCCAAGATCAACTCATCAAAAAAGATATTCCCGATTTGCAAGCCGCGTTGAATCTTGACGTACGCGCAGCAGTGATGAAAGGCCGCGTCAATTATCTTTGCCCGCGCAGGTTCGATTACATGAGGACGCACGGACCGACCGATGCAAATGAAATGCGTGTGCTCGCGAAAGTGCTCGTATGGCAATTGGAGAACACCAGCGGCGACCGCAACGAGATCAATCTCACCGGTCCTACCGAGCGTGAGGTCTGGGGGCGCCTTTCAGCGGAAGACGATGCCTGCACAACGGAAACATGCCTCGGTCGGATGGGAGGCAAGTGTCCGTTTCATCGCGCCAAGCAGGCTGCGCAATCGTCGCATCTTCTGGTTGTCAATCACGCATTATTGCTTTCGGATGTGGCAACGGGCAGCAGGGTTCTGCCCGAATACGATTATGTGATCGTGGATGAAGCACACCACATGGAATCCGCAGTGACCAACGCCCTCTCGTTTCGCCTGACACAAAATGATCTGCAACGGATGTTGAAGGAAGTGGGCGGCTCATCTGCAGGCATCTTAGGACGGTTGCTCGGTGAGACTCATGATTCGCTTCGCCCCGCGGACTTTGGCTTGCTCCAGCAAAAAGTGAAGCGCGCCACCGACACGGCCTTCCGCCTTGAACAGTTATCTCGCCAATTCTTCGACGTTCTAAGCGAGTTCGTCAACTTTCAGCGCCAGGGACAGCCCACTACGAGTTATTCATGGCAGTTACGCATTGTTCCCGCCGCTCGCACTTTGCCTGGCTGGGACGATGTGGAGATTTTGTGGGGACAAGCTAGTGAAACCATGAAGTTGCTTCTGATTTCACTTGAAGAAATTTACAAGGCCGCCACGGAACTGTATGCGGATGGCCATGACAATCTCGAAGATACAATAGGCAATCTCAGCAATCTATATCGACGCATGGTGGAAGCCGAAGCCAGCGCGACAGGGCTGATCCACAATCCATCCGCTGGGGCGATCTACTGGATCGAGGTCAACCCGCGCGGTGAGAAACTTTCACTCAACGCCGCGCCCTTGCGAGTGGGGCCACTGGTTGAAAAATATTTATGGAACGAAAAAGCTTGCGTGGTTATGGCCTCCGCCACACTGACAACACACGGTGAATTCCAATATATCAAGAATACCCTCTCAGCAGATATAGCAGATACATTGTCTCTCGGTTCGCCGTTTGATTATGAATCGAGCACATTACTGTACGTAGCCAATGATATCCCTGAACCCAACGTCCACGGCTACCAGCAGGCCCTTGACCGCGCCATCATCCACACCGCTAAAGCCACAGGTGGACGGATGCTCGTGCTATTCACGTCTTACGCTGCATTGAAGAAGACTGCACTAGCAGTAACTGGTCCGTTGGCGCGCGAAGATATCTTCGTCTTCGAACAGGGCGAAGGCGCCTCGCCAAATGCTTTGCTTGAATCCTTCAAGTCAACCGACCGTGCTGTATTGCTTGGCACACGTTCCTTTTGGGAAGGTGTGGATGTGCCAGGTACAGCCCTCTCCGTGGTCTTCATCACCAAACTGCCCTTCGGTGTCCCCTCTGACCCATTGATTGCCGCCCGCTCCGAGCTTTACGAAGACTCGTTCAACGAATATTACCTGCCCGAAGCCATCTTGAAATTCAGGCAGGGATTTGGTCGTCTGATCCGTACCGCGTCGGATAGAGGCGTGGTCGCGATTTTGGATCGGCGTGTGCTGACGAAGCAATATGGAAGATTGTTTTTGGAATCCTTGCCGCAATGCACGGCGAGGCAGGGATCGATAAGTCAATTGCCAAAAATGGCAGGTCAGTGGTTGGGGATGTAACGAATTAGAGTAAAATAACACCATGGTCGCTACACTTCAAATCCATCCCTTACCCATTCCTCTCGCATTTGACTCGAACGGTGTAGTTCGAGTAGGTGGCACGCGGGTAACGCTGGATACAGTCGTAAGAGCATTTCTTAGAGGGGCAACGGCAGAAGAAATAGCTCAGCAATATCCATCTTTGTCGCTCTTAGATGTTTATGCGACGATTAGCTATTATCTGCAACATCGAGACGAGGTGGATAAATATCTGGAAAAACGCAGAAAACACGCTCAAGCAGTCAGGCGGGAGAATGAAAAACGATTTGACCCTCATGGAATACGAGACCGATTACTAGCTCGAAAAAACAAGTAGTCATGCTACTGCTTGTATCAGATGAGAATTTCAACAACGACATTGTGCGAGGATTGCTTCGACGCAAGCCGGATTTGGATATCATCAGAGTTCAGGATGTGGGATTAAGAGGCCAGGACGATCTCACAATATTGGAATGGGCGGCACAGGAAAGGCGCGTCGTGCCGACTCACGATGCCGCGACCATGACATACTTTGCTTATGAGCGAGTCAGAGCGGGAAAATCCATGCCAGGTGTTATCGAAGTTTCAGATGATCTGCCTATTGGACAAGTAATAGCGGATATTCTCCTGTTAGCTGAATACAGCGATAAAGGCGAATGGGAGGGGCAAGTTATTTACCTGCCTCTACGCAAGTAATTACAGCTCATTACAACGTCCACCATCCTGAGTAAAATGACCTGTTGTGTCCAAAGTCGCCGTCGTCACCGATAGAACTTTCTCCCCATGCCCTCAGCATCATCTGGGGCGATCAGGCCTAACAGGACGGCATTGATATCCCACCGAATTAATTCTATGATCGCGTAGTGAATCCCAAAGTCATGCTGATCACCTCACAGATCATTGTCACATCCATGCCAAACACTTACTTTATTCTCTTTGAGTTCCTGATCTATTTTCAATTCGCCATCTGCCTTCGACATGCATTGAAGAAAGGCCTCGCGCATATCCTCAAGTTGTTTGCAGGTGTTCTTTTCGGTATATTGGTGGAACTTGCTACGATCCGTCAACTGAACGCGTATCAGTATGGTCAATTCTTGCTTATGGTGCTGGATGTCCCATTGTGTATCGGTGTGGGATGGAGTTGCGTTATCTATAGTGTTATGGAATTCTCTGATGGAAGCAGTCTGCCCTATTGGACACGCCCCATTCTCGATGCATTACTCGCCCTCAACATTGACCTGGCGCTGGATACTATTGCCATACGCTTAGGCTTCTGGGATTGGGGTCAGGGATTAGAATTTCAATACTTTGGTGTGCCATATGCCAATATCTGGGCATGGTTCTGGGTGGTTTCTTTCTTTTCGATTGGGTACCGTTTCCTGGCACTCCGCAAAGATTGGAAAGGGATATGGCTACCTGCATTTCTCGGCTTGCTCATCGGACTGATTGGTGTACTTGGCACAAACGCGTTAATTACTTTTGTCATGCCTCTTGATTATCATACCGTGACCATAGCGCCTGTATTGATTGGTGGATTGGTTGTAGTTATTGCCTCTCGGCCAAGCTTTTATCAGACTCAAGTCGACCCGGTTGCATTTTGGATACCATTTATTTCTCACGCCTATCTATTGATTGCAGGATTGATTTCTGGCGTCATTTTCAATCCACCAGTTCTCATATTGATTAGCATCACAATGTTTTCCGTGGCACTATGCTTACATCGGCCGTCCATTCGCCATATTCTCGCTCCAAAAGGTCAATCGACTTAGGAACAACTGATCTTGGGCAAGATTGGTTCACCCGCTTTTTGATAAGAAGCGGTTTAGTTTTCTCCCTTAGTAATCCGTTTCCCGACTCAAGACCAGTAAGGTCAATAAAGTAGTACGGCCGACATCGTACAGTTTCTGTGGGTCTATCATTTCAAATGTATCACCTGGTGTGTGCGCCAGCGCATCTGCACCGTCCCAACTTAGGGAAAGAGTCAATGCCTTGCGTTCCCCGAAACCGGGGCGCGCTTCGCGCCCATAGTGAGGACCGCGCCCGCGCGTAGTGGTAGAAATATGATATTTTCCTGCCACCTTCTGAAAAAGCTGGACCAGCCGATAACTACTATCTTCACCGAGAGCAATCCCTTCTCCGGAGCCATACCCGACACCAGAGAGTTCGATAACCTCTGTGACAGTCAGGCTATTGCCCCCCGGACGCCCGTTCATAATATTCACTACACTCAAGCCTTCATTACGCTCGCCGCCAGCCCAGGCAACAAAGATAATGGTTTTTTCTGGCTCGTAGGAGGATTCCTTCAATAACCGCGCCAGTTCAAATAACGTAGCAACACCGCTAGCATTATCATTCGCGCCGGGATAGATGGTTCCATCAGTTCCCACACCCAAGCCATCGTAATATGCACTTACCATAATGACTTGACTATCCAGTCCCTCTACCGCGCCAGTGCCGGGCATCACTCCGATCACATTGATGTAGTCTTCACTGGTGAGATCCTCGACAACTTCGGGCATGACAGACATGTGAACCTTCGCGCCCGGCTTGGTCATCAGCACGCCGCCGGCTGGGGCAGTCGAGGCCATTGCATCAAGATCATCCAAACTGCTACCGGCAGTTGCAAGCAGCATTTCCGCCAATTCCCGTTTGATCGTCATAATAGGAATGACAAAGTGAGGTTGGCGCAAACCACCCTCAGCAGGGAAAAGATCCTTTCGTTCAACCCTAAATGTTTCATCTTCAACAACCAGAATACCGTTAACTGCGCTGCGATTCACATTGGGTAAATCCGCAGCGCGGACGATCACAATTCGATCACGTGCGTCTGTATTCATGAGGCCGTAGGGGTCGCCGCCTTTGGTGCTTTCAATCCGCACACCAAAAGCCAATCCCATGATTTCCGCTTGAACATCCCCATGGGCGAAGCCGGTCGCAATCTCGGCGAAATCTTTACGGTATGCAAAAGCAGTAGCCGGAGTACCGCTCGCATCCAGTAATTCCAGTACGGGCGTTTGAGTAAGATGCAGACGGGGCGTGGGAGTCCGCTGGAAAAAAGTCCCGTGTTCTCCAGCCGGAAGGAGACCGGAATCCTTCATCCGCGCCGCAATGTATTCCGCAGCCATTTCCGCGCCGGGCGTGCCTGTTTCCCGGCCCTGCAGGTTTGGCTGGGTCAGGGCTTCAATATCCCGAAGTACATTTTCTGATTTAAACTTCATTCCTTCGGGGCGATATATACTCATGGGAGAAGCACCTTGTAGCACCAGACTCAAGATGACAACTGTGCCGACCAATGCCGAAAACGTGTAACGGTTGAAGAGGCGGCTTAGATTCACCTGGCTATCCTCCAGAAAACGACGCAAGCCTTCCCCAAATAAGTTAAAAGCAAGAATGGAGAGGAAGAAGGCTAAACCAGGATAGAGCGCCATCCATGGATAACTGCGCCACCACTGACGAACGTTGGCGATCAACGCTGCCCACTCTGGCACATCCGAAAAATAAACGACAACAGACTGCATAGCTCCTACTTCGCCAATCGCGGCCCGAAAACCACCTCCCATAAAAATGTTGAGATATCCTAATTCGGCTAGAAGCATTAGGATTCCGCCCATCTCAAGCACTGCCAGCACCAGCAAGGTATTGATCAAGTTTGGAATAACGTGACGACTCATGATCTGGTCCGAGCGAGCGCCTATCGAGCGCGCCGATTCTATGTAGGAGAGTGGCTTGATGGCAGTCACCTGTCCGCGTACAAACTGTGCCACCTCTCCCCACCCAACAACAGATATCGCTACCACAAACACCCACATGCCATGTTGAATGCCAAGTCCTTGTATGAGGATCATGGCAAAGAGTGTGATTGGAAATGCTGCCCAAACCCCTACTGCTCCCATCATCCAACGATCTAGCCAGCCGCCTCGCTGCCAGCCGGCCAGAGCGCCGAGGGTCACCCCAATCAACAGACGTGCTAGCATTCCAAAGAAAGCCAGTGATAAGGTCTGCCTTGCGCCATTCAACACCAGGGACTGAATATCACGGCCAACATAGTCGCTACCCCACGGAAAAATCGCTGATGGCCCAAACGGTGGTGCGAATACTTCTCCATTGATAAGCATCACACCGTTGGTCTTATACGGATCGGCAGAGGCAAACGTCGGCCCGAAGAATACAATCACAAGAAGTCCAATCGTCAGCAGGAATCCGACAATCAACGATGGATTGGTGAGAAGATTCCTAACAAACCACTTTCGACGTGAATGCATAACTTCATTTTCGTCAACTTTTTCAGCAGCCTTCTCAATATGTCCTAAGGAAGGCAACTTTTCATCGTTATCACTGCGCCTACGCCCTCTTATACCTCTGATCCAGGCTCTCAAAATCTCGAAAAATCCTCGCCACCAGCCGAGAAACGAATTGTGCTCTTCAAGAACTTCTTCTGCTTTATCCTCGCGTAAGCGAGGATCTAAAACAGGAAAGAAAATTTCAATGATTAAGTTGACCAACAAAAAAAACAGACCAAGCGATAACAGCAGGTCCAAAATAAGGGCAGTCTCACCTAGATCAATAGCTTCTATAAGCGCCGAACCCACACCCGGCCAGTTAAAAAATAACTCTACCACCGGCAGGCTTGCGAGTGAAAAACGCAGAGAGGTACCTACAGTGGTAAAGATGGGAATCAGCAGATTACGCAATGCGTGGCGATTACGCACGACACGTTTCGACAAACCTTTTGCCTCAGCGGTACGAATGTAGTCTTGACGCAAAACGTCCGAAAAAGTGACATAAGCCACCTGCGCGATCTGTGCCATGGGTCTCATCGCCAGAACAACGATCGGCATGATCATGTGAGCATCCCATCCAAAACCGGCCGATGGCAGAGCCGGGTTACCGGTAATTTTGTAGTACTGAATGTTTAGCACCCAGAACAGCATGGCAAGCAAAAAACTGGGCGTGGAAACGCCAAGCACTGAAAGTATAGTGAGGATCCCTGAAGAGATCTTTCGCTTTGATACAGCTGCATTGATGCCAAGGGCGAGTCCTAGAAAAAATGCAATTCCAATCGAGCCCAATAACAGTACAATGCTGCGCGTCAAAATGGTTCCCAATAGCTCACGAGCCGGGATAACTTGGTGGCTCCAGTGATATACGCTCGGATGATTGGTAACATAAAGAACAAGACTTACTGCCGCTTGCCGCAAAGCGTCAAGCGCATTTGCAGGCAGATGTTGACGGCCGCGTTCAGCCAACAGAAGTCCCACCAAAGTTAAATAGGCGATCACAAGCAGGGTGATGGTAGAACCTACCAGTCTCTGTGCGATCAGGCGAAATATTATGTTTGGTCTAAACACCTCATTCTTGGACTTAACCGAGGCGGAGTTCAATTGAGCCATTCAAATTCTCCAGAATAAGAAGGTAAATCATCGAACCTAAATTTTGATTTCAAACGCCAACCCACAACGGCAGAGATGATCATCCCTATCCCCAGACGAGGAGCAGGCATAGTCTAGACAGGTAATCAACTTTTAGTCAACCATCTGCAATTTGAGCAATGAAGACTTCGTTTTTAGGCAAGCCGATTTTACACTAATGATGCCTATATGGCAGGAGGCTTGTTCTGAACAGGATATCTATGTAAATCTGATAACCGCAATGTCGTAACGAGGCGAGTTTTATTCTCTTATCTTTCTTGACAAACCCTTGAAAGTTGGAATATACTTGGAATGTAACCATTGTTACATTTCTAATGAACTCCTGGTTGCTTCTCCATTACACACTTCCCGCGAAGCCTTCTGCCTTGCGCGTCTACATTTGGCGAAAGTTAAAACGCCTCGGCGCAATATTGCTTAACGAGACCGTCTGGGTCCTCCCTGATTCTCCGAGGACAGCAGAACAATTCCAATGGCTTGCCGCTGAGATTCAGGAAATGAATGGTGAAGCTTATTTATGGAGATCGAACCTTGTATTGGGCATTCAGGAAGATATGCTTATTAGTAAATTCAAAGAGCAGGTAGACCTTGAATACAAGGAAATGCAGAAGGAACTAGGTAAGAAGAAACCAGATTTTTCTAAACTGTCACATCGATATCAACAGATCGTAGGGAAAGATTATTTTCATTCTGAGATAGGCCTGAAAGTGCGAGAAACACTTTTATCCTTGCGAGGAGATGCTAAATGAAGTGGGTAACCTGGGAAAACATCGGCGTTGACCGCATGGCCTGCATTTGGTTGATCCGTCGTTGGATTGATCCGAAAGCAGAGTTTATTTTTGTCCCTGCTGGAATGAAACCTTTACCCGCAGGAGCAGAGCCCTTTGATATTCCGGGGACACGTTATTCGCATCATCGCGGTCATTGCACATTTCATACATTACTAAAGGAGCAGCGTCTAAAAGATCCTATCCTTGCACGCATTGCTCGTATGGTTGATGAAGCGGATATCGTTCAGGAGATCATGGTCGAACCTGCCGCAGCAGGATTGGACTTGATCTGCCGTGGACTAAGACGCACCAGTACAAATGATATGGAAGCACTTGAACGCGGCTATCTTGTTTATGAGGCACTTTATGCAGAGCTTTCTGCCGGTGCAATTTGATTCAGTTAATATCGCTCCGAAGGAACAGTTGGTCTAATGCTACAAGGCAGTAGTCACTTTTAGAAGAGTTGGCTGTTACTTTAGATCATGAGAGATTTGGAAAATGCCCCAAGACGGAATTATCCTATTTGTTTGTGAACATGGAGCTGCAAAGAGTATTGTCGCAGCAACTTACTTCAACAAAATAGCTCGCGAAATGGGACTTGACCTGCGAGCGATTGCCCGGGGCACGAATCCAGATGATGAGTTCACGCCCAAGGCTATGACAGGTTTGCTTGAAGATGGTCTGATGCCAACGGAACCAATGCCCCAAAAATTGTCGCTTGCCGATATCGAATCTGTTCAGCAAGTGATTACTTTTTGTGAGCTGCCCCTGGAATATAAAAAAATCGTAGCCATCGAACGCTGGGACGGCGTACCAGCTGTTAGTGAGAACTTTGAGAAGGCTCGGGATGTAATCATCGCACGCCTCAATCAACTCATACAAGAAATTAGCGATAGTCAAAAAAGGAGAATAATATGAAATGGATAACCCGCTCACACGTCCACGTGGACCGAGTCGCTTGCCCGTGGCTGATCACGCGCTTTATAGATAATGAAGCGGAATTCTTGTTTGCGCCCAAAAACCAAATCGAAAAAGTGGTTGGAGAGACAGGTGCGACCCCGTTTGACGCGCCAGATGTTGAACTGGGTCATGTGGATGGTCGCTGCTCATTTGAATCCATTATTAAGAAATACGATCTAAAAGAACCTGCCCTCTTGCGGCTGGCACAAATCGTCCACGCGGCAGATGTAGCCGAAGATATCGATAAAGATCCGATTGCACGTGGTCTTGAAGCAATTGCATCAGGCTATAGTCTGCGCTACCCTGAGGATTTGGAAAATCTTGAGCATCAATTTGAAGTCTATGATGCATTATACGCGTGGTGCCGCTTGCAGGTCGCCAAAGGTGATTTGTGACTGATTTAGCGGCGACCAGCATCAAAGTCCCGCGTGAAACATATCTAAAACTCTTTCTGCGATTTCTAAAATTCGGCTTCCTTGCCTGGGGTGGTCCCGTCGCGCAAATCGCGATGATCCGCCAGGATTTGGTCGAAGAGGAAAAGTGGATCAGCGGTGAACGCTTCAATCGTATCCTTGCTGTATATCAGGTTTTACCCGGGCCTGAAGCACACGAAATCTGTGTTTATTTTGGCATGCTTTCACGTGGACGCTTCGGCGCGTTCCTTGCAGGTCTGGGGTTTATGCTTCCAGGATTCGTGTTAATGTTGCTACTCTCCTGGTTTTATGTTACTTACGGCATCAATTCCACGATCTTTCAAGCAATCTTCATGGGCATGCAACCTGCAGTGGCAGCGCTGATCGTACGTGCTGTGCATCGTATCGGCGGACATGTGCTGCATGAAAACCGCTGGCTCTGGGGTATTGCGTTGGTTGCTGGCTTGGGACAATTGCTGGGCTTTAATTTCCTTATTATCCTCCTTACGGCAGGAATCATTTACAGTCTTGCTCAACGCGGACAAACACGTCTTGCGCTTGGATTAGGGTTCACATTCATCGTATTGGTTGCCACGGTGATATTTGGCTTTGCCCCTCTACCTTTTAGGGATACTGCACTCGCTTCTCCGTTGACCTTAAGCGGTCCACCCTCACTAATGCAGCTCCTGCTCTCAGGTCTACGCGCGGGCTTGCTGACTTTTGGAGGCGCGTACACAGCTATCCCATTCCTACAACATGACGCTGTCCAAGTGGGTAGATGGCTGACTAACGCGCAATTCCTGGATGGACTGGCACTATCGGGATTATTACCAGCTCCGCTAATCATCTTTTCTACTTTTATTGGTTATCTTGGCGGCGGACCGCTCGGAGCACTCGTCATCACCCTTGGCATCTTTGCACCCGCCTTTGCATTCACAATGATAGGTCACGGATACATCGAAAGACTCGTTGAGAATACATCAGTCCACGCTTTTCTGGATGGAGTGACAGCAGGTGTCGTTGGGTTGATCGCTGCTACCGCACTTGGCATCTTGAGCGAAACCGTGATTGGTATTTCTGCCTGGCTTATCTTTGGGCTTGCCTTGCTTGCGTTGTTCCGTTTTAAAGTCAAATGGGCAATTGCGGTAATCTTGCTCAGCGCAGGAATGTATGGCCTAATCTTTTTACGCGGCGGTTGAGATATCTTATCCAATGAGAGAAAATCAAACCTATCTTCTCTTCGCTACGCGCATTATCCGGTTATTTTGTTATGGATTCCTTTCAGTTGTGCTTGCTCTCTATTTAATCGAGAAAGGACTTACTGAAAGTCAGATAGGTCTGCTTTTCACTTTAACCCTTGCGGGCGATGCAATCATTTCACTTTATCTAACAACATCAGCAGATCGGTTTGGAAGAAAACGAACGTTGATCATTGGCGCTTTGTTGATGTTCGCGGCAGGCATTGCATTTATCGTTACGAACAACGTAGCCATATTAATGGCTGCCGCGATCATCGGTGTCATTAGTCCGAGCGGGAATGAGATCGGGCCGTTCCTCTCTGTTGAACAAGCAGGACTCACTCAAGTCGTCCCTAATAAAACACGGACAAATGTTTTCGCTTGGTATAACCTTGTCGGTTCGTTCGCGACGGCCTTAGGCGCACTAGCGGGTGGCTGGCTGGCACAGTTCTTGCAAACCGAAGGCTGGTCAGCTCTAGCTGCTTATCGAGTTGTATTGAGCGGTTATGCTCTTGGCGGACTTATTCTTGCCGTTTTGTTTCTTTCACTCTCTGAAACAATTGAAGTGCATGGAACTGTTTCAACTGATATCAAGCGTGTGCTGGGTTTGCATCGCTCAAAGTCTGTAGTGATGCATTTATCTGCATTGTTCGCATTGGACGCTTTTGCGGGTGGTCTCCTCATCCAGAGCATGATCGCGTATTGGTTCCATGTGAAGTTTGAGGTAGACTCCGGAATTCTCGGCAGTATCTTCTTCGGTGCAAATATTCTTGCAGGCATCTCGGCTTTGCTGGCCGTTAAACTCGCGAGCAAAATCGGTTTGATCAATACAATGGTTTTCACGCATATCCCATCCAATATTTTACTAATGCTCGTGCCGTTGATGCCCAGTCTGCCTCTCGCGATTGGACTTCTTCTCCTGCGATTCAGCATTTCCCAAATGGATGTACCTACGCGTCAATCCTATACAATGTCTGTTGTGGCCCCCGATGAAAGGTCTGCCGCCTCAGGAGTGACTGCCATCGCGCGTTCAGTAGGAGCCTCTCTCTCCCCAGCATTGACTGGTATCTTTTTCGCAAATCCCGCCCTCTTTAGCTTGCCATTCTTTTTATCCGGCGGTTTGAAAATCATTTATGATTTATCGCTCTATCGCAGTTTCAGCGCGATAAGACCACCTGAAGAGGTTGCTTGATTTTGAATATTCATGATTACCTTAACCGCATTGGCTACACGCAGGGCCTCAAAGTGAATAGAGAGACACTGCATGGACTTCAACGCACACACATGCTGACTGTTCCCTTTGAGAATTTAGATATTGGTCTCAAACGCCCTATCCAGCTTGATGAACAATCTCTTTGGGAGAAAATCGTTATACGCAGGCGGGGTGGATTTTGCTACGAACTAAATGGTTTATTCGCATGGTTGCTGAAAGAGATTGGGTTTGAGGTCACTTATCTCAATGCACGCCATTACTTCGAAGAAGATGATAGATTTGGCATTGACTTTGACCACCTCGCAATGCTGGTGCGCATACCTGCCGAAACTGAACGCTGGTTAGTAGACGTGGGCTATGGCGATAGCAGCATCT
>WNFV01008909.1_pt1 | contig 19840 bp, 16 predicted proteins | sample 5400101 | NCBI WGS metagenome assembly WNFV01 (sample SAMN13153361, study PRJNA577476) | soil metagenome | isolation source: 115 cm soil or saprolite under grassland replicate 1 | place: USA:California | collected 2016-06-15 | reverse complement strand
ATTCCCTCCCGACCGCCGACGACGGTACAGCCCTCGACCATGTTCATGCCTTTGTCGGCGGAGAAGGAGATGTCGATCCCCTGCGTGTAGCCGTCGGGCCCGGGCCGCACCCGGCCACCTGGTTCCCGTCGGACCCGCTCTGGTTCAAACGGGCGGTCTTCTACGAGATCCACATCCGCGGGTTCTTCGACGGAAACGGCGACGGGGCCGGCGACTTCCCCGGCCTGATCGAGAAGCTCGACTACCTCCAGTGGCTCGGGATCGACTGCATCTGGCTGCTGCCGATGTACCCATCGCCGCTCCGGGACGGCGGCTACGACATCGCGAGCTTCGCGACGGTGCACCCCGACTACGGCTCGATGGACGAGTTCCGGCGGTTCATCGACCTCGCGCACCAGCGCGGGATGCGCGTGATCGCCGACCTCGTCCTGAACCACACCTCGTCCGACCACGAGTGGTTCCAGGAGGCCCGCTCGAGCCGCGACTCGCCGAAGCGAGACTGGTACGTCTGGTCGGACACGGATAGGAAATACGAGGGAGTGCGCCTGATCTTCCCGGACGTGGAAACCTCGAACTGGACCTGGGATCCCGTCGCCGGGCAGTACTACTGGCACCGGTTCTTCCACCACCAGCCGGATCTCAACTACGACAACCCCGAGGTGCAGGAGACGATGATCGACGTCCTGCGCTTCTGGCTCGACCAGGGCCTCGACGGCTTCCGGCTCGACGCCGTGCCGTACCTGTACGAGCGGGAGGGCACGGACTGCGCGAACCTCCCCGAGACGCACGCGTTCCTGAAGCGGATCCGCCGCGAGATCGACCTCAACTACCCGGATCGCGTCCTCCTCGCCGAGGCGAACCTGTGGCCCGCGGACGTCGTGCAGTACTTCGGCGCCGGCGACGAGTGCCACATGGCCTTCCACTTCCCGGTGATGCCGCGTATGTTCATGGCCCTGCGGCGCGAGGAGGCGAAGCCGATGTACGAGATCCTCGCCCAGACGCCTGCGATCCCGGACAACTGCCAGTGGGGGCTGTTCCTGCGCAACCACGACGAGCTGACGCTCGAGATGGTCACCGACGAGGAGCGCGACTACATGTACGCGGAGTACGCGAAGGACCCGCGCATGAAGCTCAACGTCGGCATCCGCCGCCGGCTCGCGCCGCTCCTCGACAACGGCCGTGACGAGATCGGGCTGTTGCACGCGATCATGTTCTCGCTGCCCGGGAGTCCCGTCCTCTACTACGGCGACGAGATCGGGATGGGCGACAACGTCTTCCTCGGCGACCGCGACGGGGTGCGGACGCCGATGCACTGGACCGGTGACAGAAACGCCGGCTTCTCGCGCGCCGACTTCGCGCGGCTCTACCTCCCGCCCCTGATGGACCCGGTCACGGGCTACCAGGCGGTCAACGTCGAGGCGCAGTTGCGCTCGCCGACCTCGCTGCTGCGCTGGATCCAGCGGTTCATCGGGCTCCGCAAGACCCATCCCGTGTTCGGACTCGGCACGTACGAGCCGGTGGGCGCGGACAATCCGCGGATCTTCGCGCACGTCCGCCGCTACGAGGAGGACGTCGTCGTCTGCGTCCACAACCTCTCGCGCTCGGCGCAGGCGGTGAGGTTGGATCTCGCACGATTCGTGGGAATGATCCCGGAGGAGATGCTGGGCCAATCGCAGTTTCCGACGGTCGGCGAGGAGCCATATCTCCTGACGCTCGGGCCGCGCGGGTTCTACTGGCTGCAGCTGCGATGAGCGTAGGCTTGACGGAGCTCACAAATAGCGCAGGTGCCGGCTTTGCCGGCGCCGGAGCGGAGCAATGATCGCGCCCTCGCTTCTCGGCGACGCCGAGCTGGTCGAGTTTCTCAGCGGACAGGATTGGTTCGACCCGAGGGGGCGCGGCGTTCTGTACGCGCGCGTGATCGAGGCGCCCGTCGTGCGGGACGAGCCTCCCCAGCTCGCGATCGCGATCGTCGAGGTCGTCTTCGAAGGGGGCGTCCAGCAGCTCTACCAGCTCCCGCTCGGGCTGACTCCCCCCGGCGGCGAGCCGCGCTGGGGGATCGTCGCGCGACATGACGGGTGGACGGCCTACGACGCGGTCGTCGACCCGGTGCTCGTCGGCGAGCTCGTGCAGCACATGCGCACGGGCATGACGCTCGAGGGCGACGGCGCCGTGCTCGAGCTGCACGCCGAGCGGGACCTCGGCGGCAGCGACGTCGCGCGGGTCGACCTGCGGACGACGAATCGCAAGACGACGCTCCTCCTCGACGAGCAGCTCGTGCTCAAGGTGTACCGCCGGCTCGAGGCCGGGATCAACCCGGAGCTCGAGCTCCTCCGCTTCCTCAGCGATCGCGGCTTTTCGAACATCGGGACGCTCGCCGGCTGGTACGGGGTCGCCGGGCGCCCGATCGAGGCGACGCTCGGGGTGCTGCGGCGCTTCATCGCGGCGGAGGGCGACGGTTGGACGCTGGCGCTGCGCGCGCTCGCGGACGTGCCGGAGCGGTTCCTGGCGTCGGTGACGCGGCTCGGCGAGGTGATCGGCTCGATGCACATCGCGCTCGCCTCCGACACGAGCGATCCGACGTTCGCGCCGGAGGCGCCGAGCGCCGAGGCGCATGCGCTGCTCGCGGCGACGGTGGACGAGGAGATCGCGCAGCTCTTCGCCTCGATCAAGGACGAGGAGGCGCTCGCGCCGATCGTCTGGCGAGGCGAAGAGGTACGCGAGCGCCTGCGGCTCCTCGCCCAGCAGCCGGGGATGGGGCGCGTGATCCGGACGCACGGCGACCTCCACCTCGGCGAGGTCGTGTGGTCGGGCGAGGACTGGTACGTCGTCGACTTCGAGGAGGTGCCGGGCCGGCCCCTCGCCGAGCGCCGGCGGAAGCAGTCGCCGCTTCGCGACGTCGCGAGCATGCTGCGTTCGTTCGCGTTCGCGGTGTCGGCGTCCTCGCTCCTGCGCGGTGTCGAGGCGCCGCCGGATTGGGAGGGGCGAGCCCGCGCCGGCTTCCTGTCCGGCTATTTCTCGGTCGTCGAGCCGACAGGCCTGATCCCGGGAGGCCGTGGAGCCAGCGAGAAGCTGCTCGCGATCTTCGAGCTCGAGCGAGCGCTGCTCGAGCTCCGCTACGAGCTCGACCACCGTCCCGAGTGGGCGCCGATCCCGGCAACGGCAATCGAGCGCCTCCTCGACGAGCCGCTGACGCTCACTCCGTGACGAGCCGAACGGACTGGCCGACATGTCCGGTGCCAGGTACCCGGACACGTCCGAAGGGGACACCCTGATCGATGACCGCCGCGCCGCACACGCGGCTCCACGCCGGCCGGGCCGCCGTCCTTGACCGATGAGCGCCGGATTGCTTAGCTCGTGGTTACGTTCGGACTCTGCGCAAATGCGCGACGGGGTAAAGGGGGGGACATGAAGAGTCTCCGAATGCTGGTGCTCCTCTCGGCGGCGGTGGTCACGGCCGGCGGCGCACAGACGGCGACGGCTGCGGACGACCACGACTCGTGCCTGAGCGTAAATGCGCTCGCAATTGGGCAGGACCTCGGTCACGGTCGCACGACGTCCACGATCGTCCACGCCGGGATCCTGAACGGAACGACCGACGCGCAGCTAGAGGTCACCGGCGGAACTCCGCCGGTCGTCACCCTCGCGGGGACGGGCGTGTTGACGACGAACCACGGAACCTTGACAGTGAGTATCGTCGGCACGTTCAACCAAGCGACGGGGGCGTTGGAGGCGACCGGTCACGTCGTCGGCGGGACCGGCGTTTTCGCCAACGCGACCGGAGCGCTGATGTTCGTGGGAGTCGAGGATCTGACAACCGGCAGCTTCACCAACACCATCACTGGGACGGTCTGCCTCGCGCACGGCTGATCGTGCGTGCCACGCCGATCGGCTCCGAGTAGGCGGCTCCGAAGCGACCGCCCGCGCCAGCGTCGCCGCGACCTCGTTGGGCTCGCCGTCGTTGGCGAACGCCGCGACATCGGGTGTCTACGTGCGTGGGTCCTGAGGAAGCGCCAACGGCATATTCTCACTGGCGGCGCGCGATTGCGCGCGCTCCTACGGCGCTGCCGTTACGTAATGCCGCTTCAGGTTTCTGCTCACTTAAGGCCATGTCCGAACCAGACAGTAGGGTCCGGCGGCATGCGTCTCATCGTCGCGCGCTGCGAGGTCACCTACACCGGCCGACTCGACGCGTACCTGCCGGAGGCCAGGCGCCTGCTGATGGTCAAGGCCGACGGCACGGTGATGGTGTGGTCCGACCGTGACGGCTACAAGGTCAAGCCGCTGAACTGGATGACGCCGCCGACCGTGATCGAGGAGGACGGCGAGCTGCTCCTCGTGCGCAAGCGCGCGGGCAGGACCGAGGACCGGCTCGAGATCCGCCTCGTCGAGGTGTTGAGCGACGTCTCGCACGAGATGGGGGAGGCGGCCGCGCTGGAGAAGGACGGCGTCGAGCGCGACCTGCAGGAGGCGCTTGCCGACGCTCCCGAGGCGCTTGGCGAAGAGCTCCGGCTCGTCCGACGCGAGTGGCCCACCGACATCGGCCCGGTCGACCTGATGTGCCGCGACGCGGACGACGGCTGGGTCGCGGTCGAGATCAAGCGAATCGCGACGATCGAGGCCGTCGAGCAGCTGACCCGTTACCTCGATCGGATTCGGCTCGACGCGACGACGGCGGCATGCCGCGGCGTGCTTGCCGCCCAGCGCATCCGGCCGCAGGCGCTCACGCTCGCCGACGCGCGGGGGATCCGCTGCGTGGCGGTCGACCTCGAGGCGCTGCGCGGCGAGCGCGAGCCCGAGCTGACGCTCTTCGCGGTCTAGCTGAGCGGACTGGCGCTGTTGTAGCGCGGCAGCCCGTCGTCCGGGATGACGTCCCAGGCCGCCCGCGACGCCACGAACGAGTGGTACTGCGGCCGGATACCGGGGTCGCCCGTCGAGCGCGCCGAGCCGGATCGAGACCTCGGGGCCGTCCGGCCACGTTCCGCCGAACAGGCTCGAGCCGCAAACGGGGCAGAAGGCCTTGACCGCGCCGTCGTCAGGGCGGAAGACCCTGATCAGCTCCTCCCCGCTCAGCAGCCGAAAGCCCTCCCGCGGCACGCGGCCCTCGTGAGGCCGAAGGTCCCGGAGTGCTTGCGGCAGCGCGAGCAGTGGCAGTGGCTCGCACGCCGAAACGGCGCCACGACCTCGAATCGACGTCCTGATCCGCGGCGGCAGCGTGATCGACGGATCCGGCCGCCCCGGCTTTCCGGCCGACGTCGGCATCGTCGGCGACCGGATCGCGGCGGTGGGGCAGCTCGCCGGAGAACCGGCACGGCGCACGATCGGCGCCGACGGCCTCTTCGTCTGCCCGGGCTTCGTCGACATGCACACGCATTCCGATCTCCAGCTGCTCGTCAACCCGGCGCACGAGGCGAAGGTCTGCCAGGGGGTGACGCTCGAGGTGCTCGGCCAGGACGGGCTCAGCTACGCGCCAGTGACCGACGAGGTGCTGAGCCAGCTGCGCACCCAGCTCGCGGGCTGGAACGGCGATCCGCCCGGCTTCGACTGGAGCTGGCGAACGATCGGCGAGTACCTCGATCGGCTCGACGAAGGGATCGCGGTCAACGCCTGCACGCTGGTCCCCCACGGGACGGTGCGCATGTGCGCGATCGGGATGGACGACCGGCCGCCGACCGAGGCCGAGCTCACGCGCATGAAGCGGCTGCTCGCCGAAGGTCTCGACCAGGGCGCGGTCGGCCTCTCCGCCGGATTGACCTACACCCCCGGCATGTACGCGGACGACGACGAGCTCGTTGCCCTCTGCGAAGTGCTCCGCGAGCGCGGCGGCTTCTACTGTCCGCACCACCGCAACTACGGGATGCGGGCGCTCGAGGCCTACGCCGACTGCATCGAGATCGCACGGCGCGCCCGCGTCCCGCTCCACCTCGCGCACGCGCACCTCGGCTTCCCGGTCAACAAGGGCCGCGCGCCCGAGCTGCTCGCGCTGATCGACGATGCCAGGGCCGACGGGATCGACGTCACGCTCGACACGTACCCATACCTCGCAGGCGCCACGTACCTGCACGCTTTCCTCCCCAGCTGGATGCACGTCGGGGGCTCCGAGGCGACAGTCGAGCGGCTGCGGGATCTCGAGCTACGCGAGCGGCTCCGAGTCGAGCTCGAAGAGCATGGCTCCGACGGCTTCCACGGCGTCCCGATCGACTGGGGCACGATCGTCGTCGGCGGCCGGAGCGTCGCCGAGGCCGCCGCGGAGGCCGAGGCGCGTCCGATCGACTACGTCTGCGAGCTGCTCGTCGAGGCAGAGCTCGGCGTCGCCTGCATCGCACACACCGGCAACGAGGAGAACGTCCGCACGATCATGACCCACCCCGCGCACACCGTCGGGAGCGACGGGATCCTCGTCGGCGACCAGCCTCACCCGCGCTCGTACGGCACGTTCCCGCGCTACTTCGCGGTCTACGTCCGCGAGCTCGGCATCCTGACGTGGGAGGAGGCAGTCCGGAAGATGACGTCGCTCCCGGCGCAGCGGCTCGGGTTCGCGGATCGAGGCCTGCTGCGGCCGGGGGCGGCCGCCGACGTCGTCTGCCTCGACCCGGAGCGCGTGCGCGACACCGCGACCTACGAGGAGCCGCGCCGGCTGCCGGACGGGATCCCGTACGTGCTCGTCAACGGCCGCTTCGTCGTCGACGACGGCCGCCGCACGGACGAGCTGCCGGGGCGCGCGCTCAGGCGCCAGGATCGACGGACGATGCGGCCTCGACCTCGACGACCCGGCGCCTCGGCTCACTGACCGAGATCCAGGCGATCCCGGCGGCGACGACCGCGATCGCTGCCGCCGCGAAGAACATCGCGCGCGGGCCGAACACGTCGTAGACGACGCCGCCACCGAGGGTGCCGAGCACCGGCGCCAAGCCGAAGGAGGCGGCCTTCGCGAGGCCCTGGCCGGTGGCCCGCAAGCGCACGGGCACGAGGTCGTCGGCGATCACGACCGTGCCGACGTAGGTGAGCGCGAACCCGACGCCGATCACGAGCTTGAGCAGGGTGATCGCCACCGGGTCTGAGATCACCGCCCAGGCAGCGAAGACGGCGACGTGGATGGCGCATCCGGTCACGAAGAGCCCGCGGTGCGTCATCAGTCGTGTCAGCCGTCCGGTCCACGCCATCGCCGGAATCTCCGCAAGCGCCTGTAGTGACGCGGCGACGCCGACGAGCAGCGCGCCGCCGCCGAGGCCCTCGATCCGCAGCGCGAGGAAGTTGAACGTGGCCGTAAACGTCGCCCCGAGCAGGAGCAGGCTCAGCAGGAAGCCGACGAAGGCGGGGGAGAGCGAACGGATCTGTTTGGACCACGAAACCTCTGCATGAACGCGCGCCGCGTTGGTTCGAGGGCCAGGCTCGAGGCCCAGCAGCGCCCAGAGCGCGACGACGAGGATCGCCGCCGAATACAGCGCCGGGATCACGCCGAGCCCCGCGAGCTCGAGCACCGCGCCCCAGGCGACGACCGCGACGGCCCAGCCCGCGCTCATCCATAGCCGGATCCCGCCGTAGCCGCCGCGGCCCGAGGCGCCGAGCCAGTCGAGGGCGAGCGCGTCGACCAGCGCGACGAGCGGCGCGCGCAGGAGGAAGAGCGCGATCGCGACCAGGGCGAGAACGAGGCGGCCGTGGAGGAAGAGCAGCAACGCCAGTACTGCCGTCCCGCCGGCGGCGAGCGCAAGCGTCCGCTCCGATCCGAGCAGCCGGTCGGCCGACCAGCCCCAGAGCGGGCTCGCCGCGAATGCGGCCAGCGACACCAGCGCCAGCACGACGCCGATCCCCTTCGCTCCGAATCCGCGCTCCTCGAGGAACAGCGCGAAGAACGGCAAGATCGTCGCCTCGGCCGCGCCGAGCAGGACGAAGACGACGCGCAGCCGCGTCACGCGCTGACCAGGACGACGTGCACCTCGCCGGGGCCGTGCACTCCCACGGCGAGCTTCTGCTCGATGTCGGCGCTCCGGCTCGGCCCGCTCACGACCGCGAGCGCGCTCGGCAACTCGCCGCCGAGAGCCTCGAAGAGCTCCGCCAGGCCGGGCAGGATGCGGTCTTCGCGCAGGAGCGAGACGTGCACCGACGGCAGGAGCGAGCGCGCCCGCGGCTCGTCGGGCGAAGCGGCGAGCACGACGCTGCCGGTCGTCGCGAGCCCGTACAGCGCGTTCGAGACGCCCGCCTCCTCGAGCTGCGGCGGCTCGCCGCGATGCACCCGGAAGCCGGCGGCCTCGGCATTGCGCACGAACTCCTCGACCAGGCTCATCGGCGGTCCCGGAAGCGGCGGCGAGCCAGGCGCGGCAGCGTGCGACCCGAGCTCCAGACCCGCCCGGGCCCCACGACACCGGCGAACGGCTGGCCCAGCCGCGCCAGCCTCGTCGTCAGCCGGTAGCCGAGCGGCGACGACCAGGCGAGCGACCAGACCGCGAAGGCGGCCCGCTCGAACCGCGACGCGACGCGGCGCTCGACGAGATCGGCCCGAAGCTCGAGCAGCAGCTCGTGCAGCGGGATCTTCACCGGGCACGCGTCGGTGCAGGCACCGCAGAGCGACGAGGCGTGCGGCAGCGACGGCGCCCGCTCGAGGCCGACGAGCAGCGGCAGGAGCACCGCACCCATCGGCCCGGAGTAGACGGGGCCGTACGCGCCGCCGCCCGACTTCCGGTAGACGGGGCAGACGTTCAGGCAGGCCCCGCAGCGGATGCAGGCGAGCATCTCCTCGTAGCGGCCGCCGAGCAGGTTCGAGCGGCCGTTGTCGAGGATCACGACGTGGAGCTCGTCGGGCCCGTCCTGCTCGCCTGCGCGCTTCGGCCCGGTGATCAGCGTCGTGTAGGTCGTCAGCTTCTGGCCGGTGCCGCTGCGTCCGAGTAGCTGCAGCAGGACGGCGAGATCGCCGAGATTCGCTACGAGCCGCTCCATGCCCATGATCGCAACGTGCACGCGCGGGAGCGAGCTGACCAGGCGGCCGTTTCCTTCGTTCGTGACGAGGCAGATCGAGCCGGTCTCCGAGACGCCGAAGTTCACACCGGTGACGCCGACGTCGGCCTTCAGGAAGACCTCGCGGAGCTGGCGGCGCGCGGCCTTCGTGAGCGCCCCGAGCTCGGCGGGGATCGGGCGTCCCTCGACGGCCGAGAGCAGCTCGGCCACGTCCGCGGCGGTCTTCTCGACAGCGGGCGCGACGATGTGGGCCGGGTGCTCCCCGGCGAGCTGCAGGATGTACTCGCCGAGGTCGGTCTCGACGGCTTTGACGCCGGCGGCCTCGAGCGCGTCGTTGAGGCCGATCTCCTCGGTCGCCATCGACTTCGACTTCGCTACGAGGGTCGCTCCCACGCGGCGGCAGACGTCGACGACGTAGGCGTTCGCCTCCTCGGCCGTGCGCGCCAAGGTCGCGGTGCCGCCGCGTGCCTCGAGCGCGGACGTGAACCGGGCGACGTGCTCGTCGAGGTCCCGGATCACGCTCATGCGCGCGATGTACGCACGCTCCCTCAGCTCCTCGACGTCTCCGAGCTCGGCCCAGGCGGCGATTCGGTTCCCCATCAGCCGCGACGTCGCCAGGTCGAGCGCCGCCTGGGTGTGCCCGTCGCCGAGCGTCCCGCGCGCGATCTCCCGGAAGCGCCGCGGCGGCTGCGAAAGCTCGGTCATTCGCGCTCCGACGCCGGCGAAGCCGGCGCCTCGCTCGGATCCCGCTCCGGCGCCGGCGAAGCCGGCACCTGCGCTCCCTGCCCGGGTCCGTCGAGCCTACGTCGGGTGGGCGGCTCCGTCGAGCCTACGCCGCTGACGCCGCGCGCGAGCGCCGTGGCGAGATGGACGACCCGGGTGGGCGAGCCCGCGCGCTCGGCCCGCGCGCGCAGGTGCATGAGGCAGCCCGGATCGGCGGTGACGAGGGCGTCGGCCTCGGCGGCGCCACCGAGCTTCTCGTCGGCCATCGCGAGCGAGACCTCCGGCTGGCGGACCGAGAAGGTGCCGCCGAAGCCGCAGCAGAGATCGGGCCGGGGGAGAGGCACGAGGGTCGCGCCGGACCGCTCGAGCAGGCGACGCGGCGGGTCGGAGACCCGGAGCTCGCGGAGCATGTGGCAGGAGTCGTGGTAGGCGAGTCGCAGCCCCTCGTTGCGGCGCGGCGGCTCGATCCCGTTCGAGTCGAGGAAGGCCGACAGCTCGTAGACCTCGAACGGCTCGCAGCCGACGAGCTCCGGGAGGTAATGCGAGACCATCGTCACGCAGGAGCCCGAGGCGGCGACGATCGGCGCCTCGCGCGAGAAGGCGTGCGTGAACGTACGCGCGACCCGGCGGGCGGCACGCCGGTGGCCGGCATTGAACGCGGGCTGACCGCAGCAGACCTGACTGCGGGGGAAGACGACCTCGAAGCCGCTCTCCCGCAGCAACGACTCGGCGTCCGCGACCGCGTCAGGAAAGAAGAGGTCGCCGAGGCAGGTCGCGAACAGCTGAACGGTGCGCACCGCTGGAAGCATCGCATCGACCCTCTCGCCGCCGAAAAGATAGGACGTCTGTGCTAGCGTCGGGCCGATCATAGGCCAGGAAGGGGCGTTGATGGGCCAAACATCCGATCTATCTACTGCCGTCGACGCTCACCAGCATTTCTGGGCCGGTCCGCTGCCGTGGATGCGGCCGGAGCACGCCGCGATCGCGCGGTCGTTCGCGCCCGAGGATCTTCGCCCCCTGCTCGACGCCGAGGGGATCGCGCAGACGATCGTCGTCCAGGCCGCGTGCGACGACGAGGACACGGACGCGATGTTCGCGCACGCCGTGCGGCACGACTGGGTCGCGGCGGTCGTCGCCTGGGTGCCGCTGCTCGAGCCCGAGCGAGCGCGCCTCCGGCTCGACGAGCTCGGCTCCCGCCCGCAGCTACGCGGGATCCGGCACCTGATGCACGACGAGGAAGACCCGCACTGGATCCTGCAGCCACCGGTGCTCGAGAGCCTGGCGCTGCTCGAGCGGCGCGGCCTGATCCTCGAGCTGCCCGTCGTCTGGCCGCGCCACCTCGGCGACGTCCCGACGCTCGCGACCTCGTTCCCGCGGCTGACGATCGTGATCGACCACCTCGGCAAGCCGCCGATCGGGCGCGACCTGACCGGCTGGGCCGAGGCTCTCCGCGCCGCCGCGTCGCATCCGAACGTGGCCGCCAAGATCTCGGGCCTGAACACCGCGATCGAACGCGCGGGCTGGACCGCCGACGATATGCGAGCGTGTGTCGAGATCGCCCTAGACGCGTTCGGCCCGGACCGGCTCATGTGCGGCAGCGACTGGCCGGTGGCGCTGCTGAACGGCGATTACCGGCAGGTGTGGGGCGAGACGAGGCGGCTGCTCGAGCTGATCGCGCCCGACGACCTCGACTCACTCCTCCGCGACACGGCGCGCAGGCTCTACCGGCTCGGGGCACCCCATCCCACCACCCACTAACAATTCTATTGAGAAAACACGCACGAGACTGTCACGCAACTGTGACAATTCTGTGCCGGCCCGCCGTGCGGGAGCGTCATGGGACCCGCACCTCGGCCATGAGGAGACCAGCCGCCTTGAGCTCCTGCCAGAGCCCGGCGGGAATGTCGAGCTGGAACAGGCGCACGTCCTCCTCGACCTCGGCCGCGGATCGGCAGCCGACGACGACACACGTCACCGCTGGATGGCCGAGCGGGAACTGGATCGCAGCGGCTTCGAGCGGGACGCCCCAGCGCGTGCACACCTCGCGTAGACGGGCGGCCCGCTCGAGCACCTCGGTCGGTGCGGGCGCGTAGTCGTACGTCTCGCCCGACGCCAGGACGCCGCTGTTGAAGACGCCGCCGGCGACGATCGAGATCCCGCGCTCGGCTGCGAGCGGCAGGAGCTCGTCGAGGCCGCTCGTGTCGAGGAGCGTGTAGCGCCCAGCGAGCAGGAAGCAGTCGAAGTCGCCGTCGCGCGCGAAGCGGACGAGCAGCTCCGTCTGGTTCATCCCGACCCCGATTGCCCCGACGACGCCCTCGCCGCGAAGCCGTTCGAGCGCGGGATACGCGCCCTCGAGCGCCTGCTCGTAGTGGTCGTCCGGGTCGTGGATCAACGCGATGTCGACGCGGTCGAGGCCCAGCCGTGCGAGGCTCTCGTCGAGCGATCTCAGCACGCCGTCGTAGCTGAAGTCGAAGACGGGCCGCAGCGGCGGCGTCCCCTCGAACATGGTCGGCTCGGCTGGCCCGTTCGCGCGCAGGAGCCGGCCGACCTTCGTCGACAGCACGAACTCGTCGCGCGGCTTCGTCCTCAGCACGGCACCGAGCCGCTGCTCGGAAAGCCCGGAGCCGTAGAGCGGGGCGGTATCAAAGAGCCGCAGCCCGCGCTCGTACGCCGCCTCGACCACGGCGTGCGCCTCCTCCTCCGAGACCTCCTCGAAGAGTCCGCCGAGCGGCGCGGCGCCCAGCCCGAGCCGGGTCACCCTCAGCCCGGTCCGACCAAGCGAAACGAGCTCTAGAGGCTGAACGGCACGTCCTCGGCGCCGGGATCGAGGTGCTCGCGAAGCCAGCGTTCGTTGCTCTCGATGTGGAGCATCGCCGCCGAGCGGGCGAGGTCAGGGTCGCCCGCGGCGATCGAGTCGTAGATGCGGGTGTGCTCGGCGCGCGCCGTGTCGAGGGCCTGGCGGTCGACGGCGCCGTGCCAGAGGCGCGCCCGAACCGTCCGCGTCGAGAGGCTCTCGAGCAGCGAGCGCAGGACGGCGTTCCCCGTCGAGCCCGCGATCACGTCGTGGAAGGCGGCGTCGGCCTCGACGAGGTCCTCGACCCGCTCGCCGGCGTCGAACATCCGGTCGAGCTCGCGCCTCAGCCGCTCCTTGCCGTCCGCGTCCATCCGCAGCGCCGCGAGCGCCGCTGCCGCCGGCTCGAGCAGCCGTCGCACCTCGAACACCTCGAGCACGGCGAGGCCGCGCAGCAGGTGCGTCGCGAAGCGCGTCGTCTCCCCGAGCAAGAGCGCGGGCTCGAGGCTCGAGACGTAGGTGCCGTCCCCCTGCCGCACCTCGAGCACGTTCACGAGCGAGAGGGCCCGGACGGCCTCGCGCAGCGAGTTCCGGGAGAGGCCGAGCTGAGCGGCGAGGTCGGCCTCGCGCGGCAGGCGCGTGCCGGGACCCCACTCGCCCGAGACGATCAGCTCGCGGATCTTGTCGATCGCCTCCTGGGTGACGCTGGTGGCCCGCCGGCCATCATCTCGCTGGTTCACGCGCATCAGCGTAGCTCCCGAGAATTCGTAGTAGGGGCGAGCCCCGGCGACGAAGGAAGGTGGACGCCGCCGGGGCTCCTGGACGAACGACCGCTTATCCGAACTTGCTCGCGTTCTCCTTGGTCACCAGCTCGGTCCCGGTATCGACGTTCTTCGCGACCTTCTGGCCCTTCACGACCTTGTAGAGCGTGTCGACCCCGAGGAGGCCGATCTTCGCCGGGAACTGAGCGACGCTCGCGTCCTCGTCGCCCGCCTTGATCGCCTTGATCTCGTCGGGAGACGCGTCGAAGCCGACCAGGATGATGTCCGTCGCCTTGATGCCCGCGTTCTTCACGGCCTGCACCATGCCGAAGGCCGGCGGGCCGCAGGCGGCGTACATCGCCGTCAGATTCGGGTTCGCCGTCAGGATGTCCTGCGCGGCGGTGAGGCCCCTGTCCTGCTGGCAGCCGGTCTCGAGCTTGGCGACGATCTTGATCTGGCTCTTCAGCGGGCCGAGCCCGGCGAGCATGCCGTTCACCCGGTCGTCGAGCGCCGGCACGCCGGGAACGCCCTGCAGGATCCCGAGCGTGTCGCCCGGCTTGAGCTTCGTCGCCAGGTACTTCCCGGCCAGCGTGCCGCCCTTGTAGTTGTTCGTGGCGACGACCGAGGCCTTGTTCTTCCAGGCCGGGATGTCGTTGTCCATCAGCACGATCTTGACGCCCTTCTTGATCGCCTTGTCGAGCTCCTTCGACACCGCCGGGCTCGTCGGCGTGATCGCGATCCCTTTCACGCCCTTCGCGACCATGTCCTGAATCGCCGCGATCTCGCCGGCGTCGTCCGTTGCGCTCTTGCCCTGCGCGAAGACGACCGACGCGTCCGGATGCTTCTTGTCCCATCCTTTGGCGGCGTTCTGCAGCACGAAGAAGAAGTCGACTGGGAACTTCGTGATGAACCCCAGCTTGATGGGGCTCGCGCTCGCCTGCTGGGGCTTCGCGGCGGCGCCGGTGGTCAGCACGCCGACGACCAGAGCCGACGTCGCGAGCACCACCCCCGCAAGCAGCCGTGTTTTCGACATGAATCCTCCCTTCCATCCAGAGATGGACTTGTGACCCGCTCGATTCGAGCTCTCCGAGGCGGGCAGCCTCGGCCTATCCGGAAGCGCCTACCACCCCTTCAATCGGCACCTCCCACGATCAGCGAGACGATCTGCTTCTGGGTCTCCGGGGACGGGATCAGCTCGCCGACCTTCCGGCCGCGGCGAAGCACGACGACCCGGTCGGCGACCTCCATCACGTGGTCCATCGCGTGCGAGACGACCACCACCGCCGAGCCCTGCTCGCGCAGCCGCAGGATCAGGTCGAGGACCTTGCGCGACTCGCGCAGGCCGAGCGCAGCGGTCGGCTCGTCGAGGATCACGACCTTGGAGGCGAACGCGGCAGCGCGGCTCACCGCGATTGCCTGCCGCTGGCCGCCCGACATCAGGCCGACGCTGCCGTTCAGGTCGGGCAGCTGGACCTGAAGACGATTCAGCACGTCCCGCGTCACGTCCGTCATCGTGCGGCGCCGGAGGACTCGCAGCGACATCGGTAGCCACCTCGGCCCTGCGAGCTCTCGGCCGGCGTAGAAGTTGTCGGTCGGGCTGAGGTTGTCGAACAGCGCGAGATCCTGGTAGACGGTCTCGATCCCAAGGGTGCGCGCGTCGGTGGGGGCGTGGATGTTGGCTTCGGCCCCCTCCAGGACGATCGTGCCACTGTCGAGCCGATGCGCGCCGCTGATGCATTTGATCAGGGTCGACTTGCCGGCGCCGTTGTCGCCGAGGAGCGCTACGACCTCCCCTCGGCGCACGTCCAGGTCGACGTCGTCGAGCGCCGTGACCGCCCCGAACCGCTTCGTCGCTCCGCGCACGCTCAGGATTACCCCGGTCATGCCTGCCTCGCCGCCTGGGCAACGCGGAACCGGTTCTCGAGGTGGCCGCGGATCACGTCCGCCTCGACGGCCAGCAGGATGACGACGCCGATCACCATGAGCTGGAAGAAGGCGTCGACGTTGTGCAGGTTGAGCGCGTTCCGGATCACGCCGATCGTCAACGCCCCGACGAGCGCGTTGCCGACGTGGCCGCGTCCCCCGGCGAATGCGGCCCCGCCGATGATCACCGCCGCGATCGCGTCGAGCTCCGCCAGCTGGCCGTAGTTGGGCGAGCCGGCGTTCGTGAGCCCGGCAGTCAGTAGGCCGCCGACGCCTGCCGCCAGCCCGCTGAGGACGTAGACCGTGATCAGGACGCGGTTGACCGGGATGCCGGCCCGACGTGCGCCGTCCGGGTTGCCGCCGACGGCGTAGAGCCAGCGGCCCCAGACGAGCTTCGTCGTCAGGACGAGGACCACGACGGCCAGCCCGATGACGACGAAGAACGAGTAGGGGAGCCAGGAGATCCGGTCACCTCCGACCGCCTGGACCGAGCCGGGCATCCCGAAGATCAACGTGCCACTCGCAGCCCAGAGCGCGATCCCTCGCACGGCGCTCAGCGTCGCGAGCGTGACGATGAACGGGTGCGGGATCCGGCCCCAGACGAAGACGACGCCGTTGAAGGCGCCCACCGCGACGCCGGTCGCAAGCATGGCGAGGATCACCAGCACGCCCGACTGCACGTGCGTGAAGACGATCGCGCCGACGACGGACGACAGGGCGATCGTCGATCCGACCGAGAGGTCGATGCCCCTCGTCACGATGACGAGGAGTTGGCCGAGCGCAAGCACCGAGATGACCGCCGTCTGCGAGAGCACGTTGCCCGCGTTCGCGCTCGTGCGGAAGACCGGCGTCGTGAGGGCGACCGAGACCACGAGGATCACGAGGATCAGCGCCGGTCCCGCGCGAAGCGCGAGGAGGCCGAGCTGCAGGAGGCGGTAGGGGTCGAGGCGCAGCGATCGCGATCGGGCGACGGCGGCGCTCGCAGTGGCGGATTGCTCGTTCTCGGGCGCGGCCATCGAATTCACGTCTTCAGCGTCCTCGGCTCATCAAAGACCCGACCTTTCGCCTGTGCTTATAACGCGGCCTCGGGCCTTAAGAGATCGGATGAATACGTTGACAAACATAGGATCTTTGTTAGAAAGTCAGTCCGATGGCCACTCGCATCGTCCGCGCGGTCACCTACGACGTCCGGTTCCCCACGTCCCTGACGCTCGCCGGCTCGGACGCCATGAACACCGACCCCGACTACTCCGCGGCCTACGTGGTGCTCGAGACGGATCATTCCGACGGCGTCGCGGGGCATGGCCTGACCTTCACGATCGGCCGCGGAACCGAGGTCTGCGTGGCTGCGATCGAGGCGCTCGCGCCGCACGTCGTCGGCTCGACCGTCGAGGAGCTCGTGCTGGACCTGGGCGGCTTCTGGCGCCGGCTCGTCGCCGACTCCCAGCTTCGCTGGCTCGGCCCGGAGAAGGGCGTCATCCATCTCGCGACGGCCGCCCTCGTCAACGCGCTCTGGGACCTCTACGCGAAGCTCGAGGGCAAGCCGCTCTGGAAGCTCCTGGCCGACCTCACGCCCGAGGAGCTGGTCGCGTGCGTCGACTTCACGTACATCGAAGACGCGATCACCCCACAGGAGGCGCTCGAGCTGTTGCAGCGAAACGTCGGCACGCGGCCGGCCCGCGAGCAGGTGCTCCTGCGCGAGGGGTTCCCGGCCTACACCACCTCGGCGGGCTGGCTCGGCTATTCGGAGGAGTCGCTGCCGGCGCGCGCGCAGGAGGCCCTCGCCGACGGCTTCACCCATCTCAAGCTGAAGGTCGGCGGCGATCCCGAGCTCGACCTGCGACGGGCCCGGATCGTGCGGAAGGCGATCGGGCCTGAGTACCAGCTCTCGCTCGACGCGAACCAGGCCTGGGGTGTGGGCCAGGCGATCGAGGCGCTCGGGCTGCTGCGCGAGGTGGACCCGTGGTGGATCGAGGAGCCGACGAGCCCCGACGACGTGCTGGGGCATCGGCGGATCCGGGAGGCGATCGCGCCCATCCGCGTCGCCACCGGCGAGCACGTCCAGAACCGGGTCGTCTTCAAGCAGCTGCTCCAGCTGGAGGCGATCGACGTCTGCCAGGTGGACTGCTGCCGGCTCGGCGGTGTCAACGAGGTGCTGGCCGTGCTGCTGCTCGCGGCGAAGTTCGGCGTCCCCGTCTGCCCCCACGCGGGCGGCGTCGGGCTCTGCGAGTACGCCCAGCACATCTCGATGTTCGAGTACGTCGCCGTCGGCGCGTCGCTCGAGAACCGCGTCTGCGAGTACGTCGACCATCTGCACGAGCACTTCGTCGATCCCGTCCAGGTGACCGGCGGGCGCTATCGGGTGCCGACGGCGCCGGGCTACAGCATCGAGATCCGGCCGGAATCGCTGACGGAATACGCGTTCCCCGACGGCAGCGGCTGGTGGAGCAGGCAGGGACTCATCGCGGCGTCAACAAAGGAGGGCAAGCCATGAAGAGGCGACTAGTGGGCGTGATCCTCGCGCTCGCGCTGGTCGGCGCGTCGGCCGCGCTGGCCTCGACGAACGGATCCGCGAAGCGCGCCGCCGACGTGAAGATCGGCGTCTCGCTCGCAGGCTACAGCACCGACTTCTGGAGCTCGTACGTTGCATTCGAGAAGGCCGCCGCCAAGAAGTACGGCGTGTCGCTCGTCGGCCCGATCTCGGCGAACGGAGACGCGGGCAAGCAGGCCACGCAGATCCGCACGCTGATCTCCCAGGGCGTCAAGGCGCTGATCATCAACCCGGTCGACAGCGCCGCGATCGCCCCGACGCTCGCCTACGCGGCGAGCAAGCACATCCCGGTCGTCAGCGTCGACGTTGCCCCGACGAAGGGCAAGGTCTACATGATCGTGCGGGCCGACAACATCCTCTACGGCGAGAAGGCGTGCAATTACATCGGCGAGCATTCGGGCGGCAGCGGCCACGTGGCGATGCTCGAGGGCGATCTCGCCTCGATCAACGGCCTCGACCGCAAGAACGGGTTCCTCAACTGCGTGAAGAAGAAGTACCCGAACCTGAAGGTCGTCGAGTATGCGACCAAGTGGGACACCCCGACGGCGGTGAACGCCGCGAAAACGGCCATCAGCACCTACTCCGACCTCGTGGGCATCTACGTCCACTGGAGCGGCCCGGTGCCGGGGATCATCGCCGCAGAGAAGGCCGCCGGGAAGTTCACGAAGGTCGGCGAGCCGAAGCACATCATCCTGTTCTCGAACGACGGGACGCCGCAGGAGCACGGGTGGATCCGCGCCGGCGAGCAGGACGCGACGGTCTCGCAGCCGGCGAACCTCTACGCGGGCTACGCGGTCTTCTACGCCAAGGCCGCTCTGGAGGGCAAGAAGTACCGCGCCGGCATGAGCACTGATCACGGCAGCAAGATCATCAACCTGCTCGGCAATCTCGAGGACGCGATCGTGGCGCCCATCGTGGACAAGACGAACGTCAACGACCCGAATCTCTGGGGCAACTACAAGAAGAAGTGACGTCGGAGCTCGAAACGCAGGACACGGCAGCCGCCGAGGCGGAGGCGATCTCGAAGTCGTTCGGCAAGACGCGGGCGCTCCGGGACGTCTCCGTCTCGGTTCTGCCCGGCGAGTGCCACGCTCTCGTGGGGCGGAACGGCGCCGGCAAGTCGACGCTGGTCGGCGTCCTGACCGGGCTGCTCAAGCCCGACGCGGGCAGCGTGCGGCTCTACGGCGAGCCGGCGCCCGGTCTCGGCGACCGCGCGGGCTGGCAGGAGCGAGTCGCGTGCGTCTACCAGCGCTCGATGGTGATCCCGTCTCTCACCGTCGGCGAGAACATCTTCCTCAACCGCAGCGAAGGCCAGCTCGTCCGCTGGCGCGCGCTGCGGCGCGAGGCGCGGAAGCTTCTGCTCGAGTGGGGGTTCGACCTCGACGTCGACCTTCCCGCAGCCGACCTCTCCGTCGAGCAGAAGCAGATCGTCGAGATCGCGCGGGCGCTGTCGATCGGCGCGCGCTTCCTGATTCTCGACGAGCCGACCTCCTCGCTCGAGTCGCACGCGATCGAGCGGCTCTTCGAGGGCGTTCGACGCGTGCAGGCGAGCGGCGTCGCGATCCTCTACATCTCGCATCACCTCGAGGAGATCTACGAGATCTGCGACCGCGTAACGGTGCTGCGCGACGGTGCGCGGATCACGACCGCGCCGGTGGCCGAGCTCGACCACGACCGTCTCGTCGCCGCGATGGTCGGTGGGGAGCTGGCGAGGGCGATCCGCGAGCAGGAGGAGATCCAGGCCGAGGAGGCCGAGCCGGAGGTGGGCCGTCCGCGCCTCCAGATCTCCAACCTGCACGTCCCGTCCCAGCTGGGCGCGGCGGACGACGTCAGCCTCGACGTGCACGTCGCGGAATGCGTCGGCCTCTTCGGGCTCCGCGGCTCGGGTGCCGTTGCGGTCGCGGATGCCGTCGCCGGCCTGCTCAAGCCCACGTCGGGGCAGATCCTCGTCGACGGCGCGCCGCTGCAGCACGGGAAGGTCGACCGCTCGCTCCGGCGCGGTGTCGGCTACGTCCCCGAGGACCGCCACGCGCGCGGCTTCGTGGCCACGCTCGGCGTGCGCGAGAACCTGACGCTGCCGATCCTCCAGCGCCTGTCGCGCTGGGGCGTCGTGTCGGGCGCGCGCAGCGACGCCGCCGCCGC